>Ga0209050_1003066_pt1 | contig 12858 bp, 9 predicted proteins | sample Araplavi_mTSA_r2_FD_184276 | JGI IMG/M metagenome (GOLD analysis project Ga0209050, IMG submission 184276) | Arabidopsis root microbial communities from North Carolina, USA - plate scrape MF_Cvi_mTSA_r2 (SPAdes) (version 2) | ecosystem: Host-associated > Plants > Roots > Endosphere | place: USA...
ATCTTTTCTTTCGTGGAAGTTGTCATACGTCAACTCGTCGTATGCATACATGCCCAACATCAGCGACGAAGCGATGCCCACGGCCAGACCCGTGATGAGGATGACGGAGTAAAACCGGTTCCGGACAATGTTCCGCCAGGAGATGAGCAGATAATGTTTTAACATAGCATGCAGGTTTAGGATGGACGGAGTCAAAAGTATGCCAAGATAAGAAAAGCGCTTTTCACTCAAATCCGGTCACCACTGTTGCGCACTACCGACCAGAAACGTCCGCTGCCGGGCAACGTTCAAGACATCTCCACCGCGGTGCTAACAAACCTCGAGTAGTGTTTGAGGGCCTTCTTCAGGGTCTGTTGCTTTGCTTTGGGTAACGGCGGCGCGATCTCGGTCTCTACCGTGAACAGGTCTTTGCTCCGCGTGCGTTTCCACGTTCCCACCACGCGATGACCGGAGATCACCACCGGGCGAAAGATTCCATTGCCCGTCGACGCTGCCTGAGCATCCTCCAGCACAACACTCCGATCCTTGTAAGCGACCGTATATTCGTCATAGGGCGGTAACAGAAACACAGCGTCTGTTGCCTGCTTTAATTTCCCCTCCACCGGCTTGAACCAATACGTCTGTCCCGCGACCGTGGCTTCTTCGAATTCCTTTTTTACCAGGTCCAAATACTTTCGTGCATCGGTGCCGGTGAGGCCTGCCCACCAGGCGAAGTCTTGTATGGTAGCGGGGCCGTGGCTGGCGAAATACCGTTTGGCAAGCGAAGCCAATGCCTCCTCCCGGTCCGGCATTTTCGTGGCAGGCAACCATTCGTCCAATAGCGCAAAGGTGGGTTGCTTCCCCCGGCGGGGCGCCACACAGATAAGGCCCTTCAATGCACTATAGACCAGCATATGAAGACCGCGTTGCTCGCTTAAATCGATCTTTGCACGATCCAGCGCGTCATATAACTCCGGACGCGTAAGCAGCGCTGACCCCTCCAACGCTTTGGTGATTACCTTCATGCCTTTTGTGAGCGTCTTAGCGTCCAACCCAACCTGACGATGCACCGTGCCATACCGCATGATCACACGGGGCGCGAGGTATTTCAACATCCAACGCACGTCTTCGGGAGCGGTATAGTGAATCGTCCCTCTCAAAGGCCACGTGCGCACAATCGTCTTGTCGACCAGGGCCTGTTCGATGTCTTCCTCCCTTGACTTCTTCAATCGCAGCCCGACAGCCCACAAGGAATTGAGATAGTCCTGCGCCTGCACGGCCACGAGCCAGCGCACGACCTCTTCCGGCTTTGTGAACGACTGTTGAGAGATCTGTTGATGATGAAGACGTAAGCGGGCGATGTCAGTGGGTTTCATGGGATGGGGGTTGTTGGGGAAGATACCTGCACTCAGGAGCCAGAATTCAGTAGTCGGTCGCCCGTGGGTTCTCCTATTTTAAGTTTTCTTTTTCTTTGCGGCCTTTGCTTCTTTGTTGAAGGCTAGTGCCAGGTTTACCCAGTAGTCGAATTGTTTTTTTGTGCGGATCCCTTCGCCGTCTACGAATACAAATCCCTTCATCGTCCGGGCGCCGTGGACCATGGGGCGGCATCCGGGTTGGTCGAGGGCTTCTTCGTAGGCGTCTGGTCCAACCCGGCACATCAACTCGTCTTCGCCTACGCAAATGCACATCTTTCCGTTCACCATAAAACAAACGCCCCGGAACATCACTTTTTCTTCGACCTTCTTTTGATCGGCCAGCGCTTCACGCACTTTATCGGCAAGTTTTTCATTGTATGTCATAGACGGTATTTTGTCGCAACCAAAGATAGGCGTTGTCCGGAAATTTTTTGTCGCATCGAACATGAAGAAATCGCGACGACCGGCGGCACCGTGGTTCCGGGAGGCTGGTGTTTATTAAAATATTCTATGCTAATTTAGTACGGATGAAAAAGTCTTTTTTCAAACTCCTCGCCCGCGTCAACAAGATTATCCTTCCCCGGTATAGTCAGCGGGACATTAACAGGCTTTCGAAGTTCGATAAGGCTTTGGTGGCTTTCCGGTATTGGGTGACGCTGAATTCGTTGGATTGAGGCGGAGGATTTATGCCGGAAAAGTTGGACGGATTTGGTGTAGTCACAAAGGGATAGCATTTTTTTGACGCAAAGGCGCAAAGAACGCAAAGGCGCTCTTGCATTTCCTTTGCGCCTTTGCGGTTCACACCCTTCTCTCCTTACTTCTTCAAAATGAGATAACCATAACCACCGAGGGTAACCTTGGTCGCCAGAACAACCGGCGTGTTATCCCATGCGTTGGTCCAGGTTGAGTTTTGAAGGCTGGGGTCGAGGATATATTCCCTGGATTCCGCCCGGACATTGGCGAGCACGAGGTATTCCTCGGTTCCTTTTGTGCGTTTGAAGACGGCGATATTGTCGTCGTTATAATACTGAAGCGCCCCCGAGGTGAAGGCCGCTGTGCCATTATAGATCGTCATGAGCTTCTCATAGGCGGCCAGCATGCCGGGGTTCATCGTCCAGTTGATGGGGTCGCGGGTGAAGAAGGGCAATTTCTCTGCCTGTCCTACTTCCTGACTGCCATAGAGCATGGGCACGGCGCTGGTAAGGATCGTCACCACCGAAGCGGACAACGCGCCATCGGTGCCCCCGAATAATGCGACGGGCGTTCCATCGTAGGCAGACTGATCGTGATTGGTGGTGTAGCGCAGCTTGCGCCCGCCTGCCGGAATGCTGTTGTACTCCGCAAGGTGCGTGGCAAAAATGGAGGAAGCTGATTTGTTCTCCTCAAACACCTGCTTCAGGTTGGTGTAGAAGTCCCAAGCGTAGTTCATCTGGAAGCCCGCCGTAAAATTATCGGCCTTGCCCCCTTCCGCGAGGAGGATCAGGTTCCTTCCGGGGATGGCTTTCAGCTCATCCAAAGCTTGCTTCCAGAAATCGGTCGGCACGAAATCTACCGCGTCGCAGCGAAAACCGTCTACGTTGGCTTCGAGCACCCAATACTTCATGGCCGCGATCATCGCCTTGCGCATGTCGCGGTTGTCGTAGTTCAACTCGGCAACGTCCTGCCAGTTGGTTCCGGGTGGAATAATAATGTTGCCCGAAGCATCCTGGCTATACCATGCCTTGTTCTTCATCCACACATTGTCCCACGATGTGTGGTTGGCCACCCAATCCAGGATCACGGCGATATTGCGGTCGTGTGCTTTCTGCACGAGCTCCCGCAATTTGTCGAGGTTTCCAAATTCCGTATTCACCTCGAGGTAATTTTGCACGGAGTACAACGATCCCAGTCCACCCGCAGACCGTACTTGCCCCACCGGGTAGATCGGCATGAGCCATATCGTGTTCACACCAAGGGCTTTGATGTTGTCGAGGCGGTCGATGATGCCTTGAAAGTTTCCCGCCGCACTGTAGGCGCGCGGGTTCACTTCATACATCACTATGTTTTGCGTGTGGGGGACATTGGCGAACGGCACACCGTATTGTTTGGGCGTGTCGTCAACAGGTGGTGTTACCGGCGCGGGATCGGTTTTGTCTGTGCTGCACGAGAACATCATCAGCACGATAACACACAGTTTCTTCATCATGATAAAAGCAGAAATAAAGTTAAGCATTTTTACAAAGGCATTGTAACGAACAAAAAGTACGTGAGCCTCCGCGCGAATATTCACCCGCCGCAAGCGTTCTCTCTTTTTCGTTTATGAAAGGGCGGCGATCGCTTTGTCAGCTGCGCTGCGATCGCCATCCCTGAATTAATTTTTCTTTACCGTATACGTATACACGAAAGGTGACTTCGACTTGCTGAGGTCGATCGTCACGGTATAGTTCCCGTCTTCCGGTATGCTGATGGCCGCGTCGGTTTGTATCAACGTTCCCGAAAAATCATTGCTGTTGGCCGGACCATAGTTTATATCCCAACCGTCGTTCGCCCTGAACTTCAACGCGCCGTTCTTCAGGTTTAGGGTGACGCTCCAGGTGTCCTTCGCCTGGTTGTAGGTCATGGCGGTAGAAGTGGCCCATGCCCCGGGGGTGGCATCGCCCACAACTCCCCACGTCTTGATGAGGTCGATCTGATACGTTAGCTGGTCTGTGTCGACTTTAAATTTATAATACCCCGGCACCGGCAACGACAAGCCGTCGGCGAGTCCATCGGTGGTGAGTTTGCCCGCCGTCTTCGAGTCACCATAGTTGATATGGTCCCAATCCGGTGAAGACGTAAATTTGAATGCCGTGCCACTCCCGATATACACATAACCTTCAAACACGAAGTCACTGACCGCCACGATCACGGGAGCGTTTCCGGGGTTCCATCCCTGGTAGCCGCCCGGTAGCCATAACGTGGCGGGCTTGGTAGCTTTCCACGGCGTCATCTTGATCTTTACCACCGGCGAAACCGATGGAAACTTGCTGTTCACCGACGCCCTCACGCGAAGCTCCAGCGAGGACGCCACGTTGGGCGTTACCTTCAATTGATCGATCAGCTTCGTGTTGATGTCGCCCACCATCAAGCCCACGGAATCAAGTGATGTCGTAGCCAGCACGATGGGTGCGGAAAAATTGCGACCAGCCGAGTCCAGCTCCAGCACATAGCTCACTTCTGTGCTCACGCCATAGTCGGCCTTGTTCCATTCGAAAACAAGGGTGTCGGTGGTTGTCTCCTCCGTGATTACGCCGACATATCCTTCCTCCACTTTTGTGATCTGCGGCGCAGTAGCGTTCGGATTCAGGACGGCTTTCGTTTCATCTTTTTCGCATCCCGTCACCAGGAGAAATGCGAGTACCAGTATGGATAATGGTTTCATCTTGTTCTTCATTAGTATCCAGAATTTTGTACCAGGTTCGTGTTCACCGCGCGATCCGATGCGGGTATCGGGAAGATGGAATAATGCGTTTGCGTACTGGCACCATCTTTCACGTTGCCTTTCCAATCCCACAAGTAGACGTCGCCGCTAAATACGCCAAAGCGGATCAGGTCGGTGCGGCGCTGTGCTTCCCAATACAATTCGCGTCCGCGTTCATCCAAAATAAAAGACAGGGTCAGGTCGGCCGCAACAATGTTGCCGTCGGCGTTTCCATAGGCGCGCGTGCGGAGTTGGTTGATGTAGTCAACCGCTGTGTTCAGATCGCCGCCGTTGCCGCCGCGTTTCACGGCTTCGGCATACATGAGGTAGACGTCGGCCAGGCGGAACATGGGAAAATCGGTATCCACGAATGTGGGATTTTGTCCTTTGGCGCCGGTCGAGGTCAGGTTCTTGAACTTCGCGCAGAGGTAGCCTTCGGTGAATACCGTGGGATGATCGATCTCCAGCGTTTGTCCGTTGGTATAGAAAATAGCCCGGTGATCGGTATCTCCGGAAGGATCTGCAAACTTATCTACAAATGCATTGGTCATGCGATTGCCGGACCATCCACCCGAAGCTATCCCGAAGGCGCCATCCGCATCCATCGAACCGCCCACGGCGGCGTGAATAATGAACGTCACACCACCATATCCCCGGCCGTTGTTGCCGTCTTCCGCGATCGGGAAAATGACTTCGTTGCGCAACCGGTCGTTGTCGGCCAGGAACAAGTCCTTATATTGACCGGTCAGCGAATACTTGCCCGTGCTGATGATTTTGTTGCAATAGGTAAGACACTCGGTGTACCGTGTGTTGCCTGCCCCCAGGTAAACTTCGGCGTTCAGGTTTAGTTTGGCCAGTAGCATCCAGGCCGCCGCCTGATCGGCACGGGCATATTCGTTCGTGCCCGGCGCTGCCAACTCGGGTTCGATGGCTTCCAACTCCTTTTGAATGTATTCGAAAAGGTCGGCGCGCGAAATTTGTTTTGGCAAGAACGCTCCCGGCGCGTCGGCTTCCGTTACAAACGGCACATTGCCCCACAGGTCAAGCGCGAAATAATAGTACAACGCGCGCAAGAACCGGGCTTCGGCTACAAACATCTTTACATCGCTTTGCTCACCTGCGGAAAGACCATCGATGCGGGGTGTCACCTCGCGGATGAACTCGTTGCAATACGCGATGTTGATGAACACCCGTTGATAGAGCAGCTGCACATAGCCGTTTTGTTCCGACCAGTTCTGACCGTGAAATTCGGTGAGGCCCGGGTCGCCCCAAGCACTGATACACTCGTCGGTGGTGATCTCTTGTGCACTCCAATAGGTCCGTAAGAAGGATGTTGTCCCTTCATCCGGTGCGTTGATCTCGGGTTGACCATACTCGCCGCGCTGCCCGGTCAGGGTCATGGCGCCGTAGAGCTTTGCCAGGAATTGTTTGAAAGATGCGGGGTCTTTGTAGACCGACACCGAGGTGATGATGCGTTTGTTCAAGGGCTCCGTATCCAGGTCACTGAAGCAAGAAGTTAACACACTTCCCACGAGCAGCGCAACAAAGGTTGATAGTGTATAGCGATTCATAATCGTGTTGTCTTTAGATTAAAAGGTAGCATTCAGGCTCAGGAAGAAGGATCGGGTGCGCGGGAAGAAGTTGTTGTCCAGGCCGCCGGAGATTTCGGGGTCGAGACCTTTGTACTTCGTGATCACGAACACATTCTGTACGCCCGCGCCAATGCGCACGTTCAACTTCTCTTTATACAATTCCCGGAAGCTGTAGCCAACGTTGATGTTGTCCATGCGAAAGAACGAAGCGTTCTCGATGTAGTAGTCGCTGAAGCGCGTGTTCAGGGCGGTGGTGAACTTTGTGTCGTTGGCCAGCTTGCTCACGTTGCTGAGGTATTCCATGGAATTGTAGAGTGTTCGGTACGTGCTGTTCGCCGCCACGTTGTTATACACATAGTTGCCAAAGCTCGCGCGGCCGGAGAATGCAAAATCCCAGTTCTTGTAGTTCAAGCGGGAGTTGATCCCCATGTAAACCGTAGCATCCGGTTTCTTGTACACATACAAATCGCTGGTATTGATCACGCCATCATGATTGCGATCGACATACGCATCTTCAATAGGCTTCCCGTTGGTATCATAGATCTGCTGATAGGTATAGAACGAAGCCCGCGAGTAACCTACCTTCTGCACTTGAATGGTTCCCGATGTCGTGCCGCCTACATTTCCGAGCGGGATGATGAAGTTGGGATCGTTGCTCAAATTCAGCCGGGTGATCTCGTTTTTATTATAGGTCACATTGTAACCAACTGTCCACTGCAGGTTATCCGTCGAAATAATGTCGGCGCTCAGATTCAATTCGATACCGCGGTTCTTCATGCTGCCCACGTTGGTGGTGAGCGAACTGGTGAAGTTTGTGCCCACGGGAATGGGAATGTAGGCGATGAGGTTATCGGATTTCTTTTCATACACATCCAAGGAACCCGTGAGTCTATTCTGGAAGAACCCAAAATCCAACCCGGCATTGATGGTAGTGGTTTCTTCCCACTTGATGTTCTGATCATAACCATCAGGACGCAACGTGTTGTAGAATGAACTGCCAAACGGGTAACGGGCGGCATTGTCGCTTCGCGTATAGGTCGGAATATAGGGATAGTCGTTGCCGTAGATGTCCTGCTGACCGGTTACCCCGTAGCCCAATCGCAGCTTCAGGTCCGAAAGTGTTTTGCTCTCTTTCATGAATCCTTCTTCGTTGATCTTCCACGCGAGGGCAAAGGCGGGGAACAATCCCCAACGGTTCTCCGGGGCAAAACGCGATGTGGCGTCATCGCGCAGCGTTCCCGTCACAATGTATTTTCCTTTGTAGGTGTAGTTCAATCTTCCGAAGAAAGAAAGCAGGTAGTATTCCGTTTCATAAACATTGACGCGGGTAGCGGCTTCACTCTTCTGATTCATCGTGGAGTCGGCACCGGAGCTATAGAAATGTGACCAGGAGTATCCACCCATCACATCGATCTTGCTGTTGATGTTGGGAAGTTCCTTGGAGTAGTTGAGGTAAAAATCCAGCAATTGGTTTTTGGCTGTCGCCGTATAGGGATTGATCTGTCCGCCGGCAACCGTGGGCAGATAGATCCACTGCGTGCTGTCGCGCACGTTGTTGTGGCCGTTGGTTTCGGAGTAGTCGTAGCCCAGGTTTAGGTTGGCGTGCAGATCTTTCAGGAACGGCAGCACGTAGTCGAACTTCACGTTGCCAATGCTGCGCTTCACCGTCGATGTGTTGTCGGTCAGATCAAGCCGCGCCACAGGATTGCCGGGCGCTAGGTTGATGCTGTTTCCTTCAGGGCCGCCCGTGGTCCAGGTGGTGTAGCCGCGCCAGCGCTTGTTGCCATTGTAAACGGGTTGGGTCGGATCATAAGCAATGGCATTGCCAATGGCCGCCTGATCGGCGAAGTTGTTCTGGTTGTACATCCCCTTCACGTTGATGTTCATCTTGAGATTACCGTTGAGCAGGGTTGGGTCGAGACCGATGGAGGCCGTCGTGCGCTTGAAGTTGTAGGTATTGAGAATACCGTCGGTATTGTTGTAGCCTACCGAAACACGGTAGGGTGTTTTCTTGGCCGTGCCCGACAGGTTCAGGTTGTGATCTTGTCCGTAAGCGGTGCTGAAGATCTCATGCTGCCAATCGGTGTTGGCCGTGCCCAAAAGTTTCAGCACGGCGTTGTTGCCGGGGAATTGCTCGTTCATCAGGGCACGGTACGCATCACCCGAAAAAACATCCACCTTCTTCGGGGCGGTATACATCGTGCCCGTGACGCTGTAGTTTACTTTGAAGTCTTTACCGCCGCGCTTGGTGGTGATGATGATGACACCATTGGAAGCCCGCGAACCATAAATGGCGGTGGCGGAAGCGTCTTTCAACACGGTAAAGTTTTCAATATCGTTCGGGTTTAGGGTGGCCAGTATATTCGGTGATCCGCCCAGGTTGGTATTGCTCACGGGCACGCCGTCGATCACGATGAGGGGATCGTTGCTGGCACTCAGCGAAGAGCCCCCCCGGATGCGGATGGTCGATGTATTGCCCGGCGCGCCGCTGTTCGTCGTCACCGATACGCCGGCAGTTTTCCCCATGATCAACTCCTGAGGCGAGTTTACCACGCCCTTGTTAAAAGTCTCGGCGCTGACCACGGCAAGCGACCCGCTGGCATCGGTCTTCTTCACCGTGCCATAGCCTACAACCACAACTTCTTCCAGCGTGGAAATGTCCGGCGACAGGGTGACCGCGATCGTGGTCTGGTTGCCGACCTGCACCTCCGTGGAGGCATAGCCTACAAAAGAAAAAACGAGCGTCGCATTTTCTTTTACCAGGATGGAATAGTTACCCTGAGCATCGGTGACGGTGCCGTTGCTAGTACCCTTTTCCAGAATGTTTACACCGGGAAGAAAGTTTTCGTCGTCGGACGACTTCACCGATCCCGTGACGGTGCGACTCTGTGCCCAGGCTGTGGTAGCCAGGAAGCAGAGCAAGACCATACCCCTTGTGATTGAATAGAGTTTCATCATATGCTGTTGGTTTGAGCTGTTAAAATCTGTCACCGCAACGTCTGTGAAAGGAAGGCTCCTTCAAACGTTTGCGGGTATAACAAAGGAAAGCAGGTGCCGGGGGCACGATCAATTTGTCCCGCGAAAATCTAGAAAATCTTATGGACGTTTCGGCGTCAACAAATTGACTGACAACGTATTGGCTGGATTGGGATGGCCGGAAAATCTCAACGGTTTCTCAGCTTTTCATACGGTTAACAAACGATTGAAGATCACTAAATGGCCCGGATGGCCATGATCTTCTTCTCGAATTCTTCGTTGGGAAGGACGGATTTGTTGCGGATGCGGGTCTTATAGGTATAGATGGTGGTAACGGAATAGTCCAGGATCTTCGCAATCTTTTCGTTGTCGTGGATCCCCATGCGAATGAGTGCAAAGATCCGCAACTCGGTGTTCAGCAATTGATCCTCCTTTAAATGAATACGATCCTCCTCATTGAAAAAGGAATTGAAGATGGTCACAAAATCGGGGAAGAGTTTTAAAAATACCATGTCGAAGTTGTGGTATAAATCCTCCCGCTCTTTCTTTATGTTGATGCTCTCGACCGTGAAGCGGAGGTCCTCCAGCTTTTTGGTCATCAGTTTCATCTCAAGGGACTTCTTCAACACATCGATCTTGGTGATGTATTCGGCCGTGGTGGTGAAATAATACCAGATGTATTCCTCCTTGATCTTGTTGGCGTCGCCCAGTTGGTGGTTGGTTTCCGTCAACACGTCGTTGGCTTCGGAGATGGTTTTCTTGGCCACTTGCAGGCGCTGGAATTGCTTGTAGATAATGATCGCAAACGCAATGGTCATCAGCGTAAGCACCGTGATCACCGTAGAATATAAAAAGAGCATCCTTCGCCTGGACTCGATGATGTTGAGCTGCTTGCCCTCGATGATGGGATATACGGCCGCGATCTGCACCTTGCGGTGGCGGGCGCCATAAAAGTTCGCATCTTCCATGGCTACCTTCACATACTTGTAAGCGCCTTCAATGTCGCCTTCCTTATAGAGCATGTCGGCCAGGTTTAGGGTGGCCAATGTTTCCTTGGTGCTGGCCCGGATGTCGGCAATGGCGGCACGAATCAACATTTCTTTGGATTTCTGAAGCTGATCGGAATAGAAATAAATAAAGCTCAGGGTGCTGGCCGCCACGGCAAAATCGGTGTCGGAGACTTTATAGCGGCTGATCATCTCTTCAAACGCCTGCTGAGCCTGACGCATGTCGCGCAGTCGCGTACTCTTCAAACCCTGCAACAAGTTGTAGCGGGCGGAATTGGGGGATGTCAGCCATAGGGCGGAGTCCATAAACCGGTTGCCCCGCGCGGTGTATTGACGGCTATAAAAATCATCGCGATCAAAATCCGACAGATCATAACACGTGCGCGCCATCAGGTAATTGTATTCCTGGCGCGTACTATCGGGCAGGCCCCGGGAGCGTATACTGCGCAAGGTATCCAACGCCTCCAAGAAGAGACCGGACGAAACCAACACAAAACCCGATTTCAATTTGGCCTGTGTGATGCGAATGGGATCTTTTGTGCGGTAGGCGATATCCTGGAGCTTGCGGGCGTAGGTAAAGGCTGAGTCATAAATGAAGGACTTGTATTCTTCATAGATCTTCAGGTAAAGATCAAACAAGACGGCATCCTTCGCCTGGCGCGTCGCCGCCGTGTAGCGGGCGATGCGCGCCTGCTTTTCTTTCAAATATCCCTCCCGTCTGGCAATGGTGGCGTTGAGCTCGTTTAATAAACTATCCGTCCGCGACTCCGCCCCCGCTGCCATCAGCATCAGGCAGAACCCGATGGTAAGAAGTGCTCTCATGATCTTCACGTAAAAGGAACAAGGTAAGCAGTTGGGCGTAAGAAGCCAATACGTTACCCGGGTGGAAAACAGCAAAATCCCTTCTCCGGTGGAGGCCTGGGATGGATGCCTCAGTAGTACCGGCCAATCAATGCGTTTTCTACAATCCGCTTCTTCATTTTCAACGGGTCGATGGGCCCCTGCTGACTATAGATGATCTTGCCCCCCGGCTCTACCAGCACGGTGTACGGCAACGCCCCTTGCCATTTCGGGTCCACAGCCTCGATAAGATCGTAGATGTTGTCCTTGTTGAAAATGTAGTTGGTGTTGGCCGCTTGCTTCAGCTTCAAAAATTTGAGCGCCTTGTCCTTGCTGGCTATTTTGTCGGCACTGATGGAAATAAACTCAAAATCACGCCCGCGGTACATGCGATCGATGGTAATGAAATCGGGAAACTCCTGCGTGCACGGTCCGCACCAGGTCGCCCAAATGTTGATGAGGCGCAACTTATCGCCCTTGTTCTTTAAAAGGTCCTGCACCCCCGCGACATCGATCTCACTGAGCGAAACGGGCATGGTTGCCCACTCCTTCAGAAGCTTTTCGGTGTATTCATTTTTCCACGACCACTTCATGCTGCAACCAAACACTTTCGTGGTGGCCGGTTCCGGCTTTCGACCCGCCAACACAGCATCGATGGCATTGCGCAGGTCTTCACCATTGCCGGTACCGGGCTTTTCCCGCGGGTCGATCCGGCCGGTATATTGAAGTTTACGATCTTTATCAAAAACAAAGGCATGCGGTGTGGCCACGGGGCCGTACGCCAGCGCTATCTTCTGATCGTCGCCGTCATAGAGATAGGGGAAATTAAAAGACTTGTCTTTTGCACGGATGATCATTTCATCATACGTGTCGCCCAACTCCGTATATCCCAACTCCGCCAGGTTCAGTGCCGGCGGATTGTTGGAAGAGATCACCACCACATCGACACCTTTGCTCTTATAATCCCGGGTGATGGCCATGATGCGGTCTTCGTAAGCCTGGGCGGTAGGGCAATGGTTAGCGTTGAAGACGATGACCAACGCTTTCGCGGCGGCGTATTCTTTCAAAGCATGGAATTTTCCATCGACACCCTTCAGATTAAAGTCGGGGGCCGCGGCACCGATGGCCAGTGTGGGAGGATCGTCATGATGGCTTTCCTGTGCCTGGATTGGGGTGGCAAGTAAAAACAGGGCGATGCAGAGAATAGGTCTGGTCATATGTTCCTTCAGGTTTAAAGATCAAACAAAAGCCATACGCAACAGGTCAGCACAAACCGGGGCGATCACACAAGGATGCACCTAAAATAACATTTATAATCTTCCCACCGAAACACGGCGGGATAAACCCCGCCCCGAATTCCATGAAGGGCTTGATAAATTGACCGGTTATGCTAAACTTGATCCTTACCGCCCTAACCGGCATACTACAATCACCCAAAACCGTCTTTATGAGAACATTGAATTTTTGCGCCTTGCTCGTTTTCCTCACCGGACCGGCCTTCGCCAATGTGAAACTTCCCCGCATCTTCAGCAACAACATGGTGCTGCAACGCAACCACGCCATCACCGTGTGCGGCTGGGCCGATGCCAAAGAGAAGATCACCGTTCAGT
>Ga0209050_1003069_pt1 | contig 12844 bp, 14 predicted proteins | sample Araplavi_mTSA_r2_FD_184276 | JGI IMG/M metagenome (GOLD analysis project Ga0209050, IMG submission 184276) | Arabidopsis root microbial communities from North Carolina, USA - plate scrape MF_Cvi_mTSA_r2 (SPAdes) (version 2) | ecosystem: Host-associated > Plants > Roots > Endosphere | place: USA...
GAAAGAACCGGGATAAATAGCGCGGCGCATGAAACCCCGGCTGTAACCGGGAATCCGGGAGGCGGAAACCGGAAATTCGCAATCCGGCCTGTGCCGACGGGAAAACGGTTTTAAAAAATGAGGAGCCCGCAGGGAGCGGTAGCCGGAGCGAAACGGAGACAGGAGGAGACAAATTCAAATCCACCAACGACAAGTATGACCCGCGGTCGCTGAAATTTCGCTGGGGGGGAATATGGGGGCCTGCGGCGTGCAGAAATGGTTTGCCCCTGTACCGGCAGGAGGCGGCCCGGTGTCGTTCCCGGTCTTCGCTGCAAAGACCGCTTCTCGCCACCGCTGGTGGGTCAGTTTCGAGGAAAAAAGAACCGCTGGTGGAAACCAAGTCCCACCAGCGGTTGCAGAGTTATTTGCTCTATCTCTCTTCTCGGCCCTTAGAACGGGATGTCGTCCTCGGGTTGATCGAGATCGGGATCCTGGGCGCGTTGGGGTGGCGGTTGCGGACGGCGCGGCGGCGGAGCCGACGAACGGCTCGGTCCGCGGCTTTCACTCCGGCCTTCGCTGCCTCCGTATTCTTCGCCACCACCACTTCCACCTCCTCCACCGGGTCCGCCTTCGCGGCCGCCGAGGAGCTGGATGTTTTCGCCGACGACCTTCAGCTTGCTGCGCTTCTGGCCCGTGGCTTTGTCGTCCCACGTATCGAGCTGCAGGCGGCCCTCGACGAAGAGCGGCCGGCCTTTCTTGCAGTACTCGCCTACGATCTCGGCGACACGGCCCCAGAGGGTCACGTCGACAAACGTCGTTTCCTCGCGGCGCTCACCGTTTTCGGCGGTGTAGCTGCGATTTACTGCCAGGCCGATCTCGGCCACCGCTGTGCCTTTCGGCGTGTATTTCATCTCGGGATCCCGGGTGAGATTCCCGATGAGCATCACTTTATTATAGCTGGCCATCGCGGTGGTATTGAGGTGTGCCCTGGGGAGGGCGGCAAAATTTAGGCCGCGGCCTGGGCCGGCTTGCGGGTCTTCAGGCGGAGGTAGTGCTGGCGATAGACGTCTTCGTCGAAGTCGAGCTTGGCCTTGAGCTTGGTGCAGACGTCGGCTTCACCCGAGAAGATGAAATTGACATAGTAACCGTGGTCGACCTTGCCGGCGACGTAGGTGAACTTGCGCTGATCGAGGCGCTGGATCTGTTCAACGGCGGCGCCTTCCTTGGTGAACACCTTCTCGAGGCGGTCGATGATGTCCTTGGTGCTGTCTTCCTTGCCTTGAGCGTTCAGGATGAGCAGCGCTTCGTAGCGGTTTTTCATGTGATTTAGGGTTGGTTCAGTGAGGTTCTAGTTAAATGCATTCATGGCCGCGGAAAAGCCCTTCGTCTGGGCGCATTCCACCGCGGCGATCGCGCGATCGAGTGTCTCGTTCAGCAAGCTGGTCTCCTCGGAGCGAAAGCGGCCGAGCACATGGCCCACCGATTCGCCCGGTTCGGCTCCGCCGATCCCCACCCGCAGGCGGGGAACGGCTTTGGTGCCGAGATGATCGATGATCGATTGGAGGCCATTGTGGCCGCCGGCACTTCCTTCTGCCCGGAGCCGGAGCTTGCCGAGCGGGAGCGCCATGTCGTCGTAGATCACCAGGACGGCGCTGGCCGGAATCTTATAAAAACCCGTAGCCGAGGTCACGGCTTCCCCGCTGAGGTTCATATAAGTCTGCGGCTTGCACAGCCAGGTATCTCCGACGCGGGCCAATTCGGCCTGGCGGCGTTTTTCCGTGCGCCATTCAGCGCCCGTCTGGCGAGCCAGTCGATCGACAATCATGAAGCCGACGTTGTGGCGCGTTTCCGCGTAGTCCCGGCCTGGATTGCCGAGACCGACGATGAGCTGGAAGAGCGGCGCCGGCACGGATGCGGAGAGGAGGAGACAACTCGTCCACCGCTGGAGGCTCGGAGCGTGGCGGGAAGCGCCGGCCGCGTAGTACGCGGCGAGCGGCTCAGAAAAACGCCATCACTCCAGAGCTCCATGAACGGCAGACAGACAGACTTACTTCTTGTCGGCGGCCTTCGCGTCAGCGGGCTTCTTCTCCTTCAGCACTTCGGGCTGGGCCGCGGCAGCACCGGCAGCACCGGCGACGGGTTCAGCTTCGACGCGAGGAGCGGCGACGGCAAAGACGGTGAGGTCGGCGCTGGCCCTGGCGGTGACGCCTTCGGGCAGGACGAGGTCGCGGACGTGGATGGACTGGCCGAGGCCGAGCGCGGAGACGTCGACTTTGATGATTTCCGGCAGATCCTTGGGCAAGCACTCGATTTCGAGCTCGTGGATGTTGATCTCGAGCACACCACCGAAGTTCTTCACGCCGTCGGCTTCGCCCACGGGTTCCACCGGGATGGCGGCGTGGATGACTTCATCGGCGCGGACCGCGTGGAAATCGACGTGGAGCACGTCGCGGCGCAGCGGGTGATGCTGCACTTCCTGGATCAGCGCGAGGCGGTTCGCGGAACCTTCGATTTCGAGGTCGACGAGCACGTGCTCGCTGGTCGCCTTGGCGAGAAGCTTGGTGATTTCCTTCTTCTCGATCTGGAGACTGAGGGCGGGTTCGCCCTTGCCATAGATATTGGCGGGCACGACCCCGATCCGGCCGAGCTTGCGTGACTGCCGGGCGCCAACGGCGCTGCGGACCTGTGCTTTGAGTTTGAGTTGTTTAGCCATGATGTGAGTGAAGTTAGAACTGTTCGGTTTCGCTGATACGGAAGAGGTCGGTCACCGATTCGTCGTGGTGAATCCGCTTGATGCCCTCGCCAAGAAGTTCGGCGATGCAAAGGGTGGTGATCGGGAACCCATCACCACTGCGTACCGGAACGCTGTTGGTGCAAATGAGTTCGCTAATCTGGGATTTCTTCAAGCGCTCAATCGCGAGGTCGCTGAGCACGGCGTGCGAAACTCCCGCAAAAACCTCGGTCGCACCGTTTTCTTTCAAAAGCCTGGCTGCACTGCTCAAAGTGCCGGCCGTTTCGGTCAGGTCGTCGATGAGGAAAACGCGTTTTCCTTCGACTTCACCGATGATGTTTACCGCCTCGGTCTCGGTCGGGCTCTTGCGGCGTTTGGCTACGATGGCTAGGCCGGTATTGAGCGCCTGGGCATAGGCCTGCGCCATTTTGATGCCGCCGACGTCTGGCGAAACGACCATCACATCCTTGAGGTCTTTGGACCGCAGATGGCGGATGATGACGGGCGCGGCGTAAAGATGATCGACCGGGATATCGAAAAACCCGGCCACCTGCTGCGCGTGCAGGTCCATGGTCAGCACCCGATTGACTCCGGCGGCGGTGAGCAGATTCGCGACCAGCTTGGCCGTGATCGGTACGCGGGGCTGATCTTTCCGGTCCTGCCGGGCATAACCGAAGAAAGGCAGAACGGCCGTGATGCGGGCTGCGCTGGCGCGCCGGGCGGCGTCGACCATGATGAGCAGCTCCATCAGGTTCTGGTTCGTCGGCGGGCAGGTCGGCTGGACGATGAAAACATCGCTGCCGCGAATGTTTTCGTTGATCTTCACGAAGGTTTCACCGTCCGGGAAGGAAGAAACAGTGGCATCGCCGAGGGGGGCGCCGATATAGGCACAAATCCGCTGCGCCAGCTGCCGATGAGCGGAGCCGGAGAAAATGCGGAGTTGTGGGTTGCGGAAAACCATTTTGGGAAAAAGGGAGGCGGACTCTAGGAAGGTTCTTTTGAAAAACAACTGGAAATTAGACGCCTTTCCTCCATGGCCCGAAAACGAAGGGAAAACAGCTTCGGCGGGACTGCAGGCCGGGGGCGCCAGTCGCCCTCGGGTAGAGCCCCGATGGAAGGGTAGTGGTCAAAAAACGCACCTGTCTCTCTCCATTGTAATCAGGGAAATTAACGTAAGTGGCTGATTTTGCGCAGGGAGATGGGCCCTCCATGACAAAAATTTAACTTGCCACTTTGGCCTCCTGTCTCTAAAAACCGCGGCCAAGTCTGAGCCCAAGCTCGATTTCAAGCAAACTAACCAAGGATAATTACCCTATGAAGAAACTGACCCTCAGCTTCCTCGCGAGCCTTGCCGTGGTGGCCTCCAGCTACGCCGGTAAGGAAGTGAAAGAGTTCAAGCAAACCCCTGAGCCTTGCTTCAAGGACACCGAGCTCCAGCTCGACGTCTTTGGTAGCTACTCCGACTCCGTGCACCGCAGCGATCACGGTGACGGCTTCGGCGGCGGCATCGGCGTGAACTACTTTTTCACCCGCAACTTCGGCGTTGGCGTGTCCGGTAACCTCTCGGACGGCGACGTGAACGGCTTCTGGAATATCGATGCCGACCTCATCGCCCGCTTCCCGATCGAAGGCGCGATCTGCGTCGCTCCGTACATCCTCGGCGGCGGCGGCCTGACCACCGACGGTGGCACCTACGGCAGCTGGCATGCGGGTGGCGGCCTCGAATGGCGCGCGACCCACACGATCGGCATCTTCGGCGAAGGCCGTTACATCTGGGCGGAAGAGCATGACTCGACCCAGATCCGCGCCGGCGTCCGTTTCGTGTTCTAAGCAACGCGAAGGCTATCGCCTGAGTCTCTAAAAAAACGCCGGGTTCTTCGGAGCCCGGCGTTTTTCTTTTTTTCCGACGATTACTTTCGTTGCTGGTACGTCTGATTCTTCGATACTTCTCTCATCCTTTAGCTATGCGACTGCCTCTTCATTTCGTTCTGCTCGCGGCCCTTCCCGCTCTCGGTTGGAGCGCCGACAGCGACACCGCCTACAAGGCGCTGCGCGTCTTTGGCAAACAACAGGGGGAATCCCTGCTTAACAAAGTCACCGAACTCCGCGGCCGCAACGGCGTGCCGCAGCCCCAAGTCTGGAAAGTCGTCGCGGCCGATTCCTCCGCCCGCGGCGGGCTGACTGAAGCGGAAATCCAGCGCGGCAAAATCATCGGCCTGCGCACCCCGACTGCCCGTGGCGGCAGCAGCGTGCCGATGGATCTGAACCGGCTCAACCTCGACTCCGATGGCGCCTTCACCGTCGCCGATCAGGAGATGCAAAAGCAGACGATCCCTTTCGACCGGATCGACTACGTGCTGCGCAGCCCGGCGCCCCATCAGGCTCCGATCTGGACCCTCGATCTTTTCGACCGCGGGACCAAGGTCGCCACCATGCAGATCGCCGCGGATTCCGGCGCCCTTCTGGATAAACAAACTTTCGCCCCGAGCCGGCCTTCGCAGGACTACAGCAACGACCGCGACTACGTCGATGGGCCCAAGCCGCCCTCCGATCATGATCGCCGCCACCGCGACGATGATCGCTATGCCAACGAAGACGGCCGCTGGTCGCATTCCGGCGAACCGTTCCGCGGCGTGGACGACTTCTTCCACCGCCTCGGTAAACGTTTCGAGCGCCGGGGCAACCAGTTGAAGAATTTCTTCACCGGAGACGAGGAACGCTGAGCTGGCCCTTGCCAGCTCGCAGAAAGTCCTCTAGTCTCGCCTCCCTTCTTCACAAGAGAACGCCGGCGTGGCGAAATGGCAGACGCGCTAGACTCAAAATCTGGTATCCGCAAGGGTGTGTCGGTTCGAGTCCGACCGCCGGCACTCTCGAGGAAAGATCGCTGAAATTCGTGCGGAGGCACTGGGGAAACCACGATGGCGTTGCTTCCTGAAAATCACGATGAACGGCTCACGCGGGCTTTTCTCTCGCTGGAAGGGCTGGCGATCGGGGACGCTTTTGGGGAGATGCTGGCTTACCAATGCGCGTCCGCGCGGGAGCGGGTGGAGCGTGGTCTGAGTGCCGGGCCTTGGTTTCACACGGATGACACCGAGATGGCGTTGTCTCTCTTCGAGACGCTGAAGTTTTGCGGCCGGGTTGATGCGAACGATCTGGCTCTTCGTTTCGCCGAACGCTTCCGCCGCGATCCGGAGCGAGGTTATGGTTCGATGGCCCGGCAGATCCTGAAGAAAATCCTCGCGGGTCAGCCCTGGAAGGAGGCAGCGGATTCGGCTTTTGGCGGCACGGGTTCGATGGGAAATGGCGCCGCGATGCGGGTGGCACCGCTGGGGGCATATTTCGCCGAAGAATTGGAAACGGAGTTGCGCGCGGAGGCGATTCTGTCGGCGATCACGACGCACTCTCACCGCGAAGGGCAGGCGGGAGCGATCGCGGTCGCAGTGGCCGCCGCCATGGCCTGGCGATTGCGTGGCCAGCCAAAAGATGCCGCGGCGGCGGAGCTGTTGCGCATTGTTTACGAGCGGACCCCACCAGGCGAAACCCGCGTGGGCCTGGCTCGGGCTTGCGATCTCTCCTTCACAACCTCGGCGCCTCTCGCTGGCCGGATTTTGGGAAACGGCAGCGCCGTCACCGCACCGGACACGGTCCCGTTTGCGATCTGGTCTGCCGCCCGGCACCTGGATAACTATCAAGAGGCTTTGGTTGAGACGGTGATCGCCGACGGAAACTGCGACACGAATTGCGCCATCGTCGGCGGGATCGTCGCGCTCTTCGCCGGCCGGGAATCCATTCCGGCTGATTGGCGGGAAGCGCGTGAGCCCTTCGATTTCAGATAAGACCACCCGCTAGACTGCTGCTGCGGTCGGGCATTCGGATTGGGCTCCGTCGTTGCCGATCGATTCCGTCGGGCAGTCTTGCATGGCCTCGGCGGCCCGTTCGATTTCATCCGATGCAGCTTGATGGCTTCGATCTGGCGATCAATCTCGTAGCGCTCGGGATGGGCGTCAGCTTGGTTCCCATTCGTTCTCTCGCGCTTTACGGCGAGCGTCGAGCCGTCGCGAGGCTCGACTGGCCGGAGCGATTCGTCCGCGAACTGGCGGTCGTCAGTCGGCAGCATCGCCAGATGCCGCCGCATCTTCAGGCCTTCATCGAAAAGGTCCTTTTTTGATCTCCTGTCCGCTCACGGCTACTTCTGCAGCCACAGCGCTTGACGGCAGAAAAGAAAACGTTGGTGGCCGAATTGAGCCCAGCCCGCACCTTTTGCCAGCAGACGAAATTCGCGAAAGCTAAACGCCCGGCGGGCGGAGGTCGCGCCATCGCGGCAGGTCATCGGGCTGTGGCCGAAGAATCGATTGGCCAGGCCGACGCCCAGCGAAGTCATGAGCCGGCGCTCGAGATCGGTCACCAGCACCAGATTCTTGGAGAGGGATCGGCAGCGCTTGAGGAGTTCGACTGCTTGGGCGGTGGAGAAATGGTGCAGCGCGAGAGAGCAGTGCACGAGATCGTACCGCATGCCGGAGTCGAAGCTGACGGCGTCGCCGAGAAAATAGGTAATCTCGGGATAGTCCGCGCTGAAGGATTCGGCGAGCTCGGCGATCGCGGGACTGGCGTCGACCGCATCGATCTCCAGTGCGATGCCCCGCTCCCGCGCCCAATCCACCATGGCTCGAGGAAAATCGCCGCCGCCCGTGGCAAGATCGAGGATTCGGTAGGTGCTGCCCGGCCGAAAATGGCGGGCCATAAAACGCAGAGCGTATCGGTGCCCGCCAAAGCGGCGGTTCAGGGACTCCAGTTCGCGTAGCGTGCGGGTGAGCTGCCGGGAGGGCGGCTGCGGCCCATCCATCAACTCGATCTCGTGACAATCGAAAGTGCGCATGAAAAAATCCCTGGCCCTCGTGCCTATTTCGCTGCTTTCGCCGTGGCGCGGCCACCCTTCCGGCCGCCTTTTTTGCTCGAAGATTTGCTCACTGCGTGGCCGCGGCCGGAGCCGCTTTTTTTCCCGCCGCCGGTGCTTTTATTCACCGTGGCCCAGGCACGAGCTTCGGCGGTTTTTTTCGAAACGCCGCGTTTTTCGTAGCCTTCTTCAATGTGGGCGGCCTGCCGCTTTTGTTTGTCGGTGTAGCTGGTTTTGTCTCCGCGAGGCATAGGTCAAAATGGGAGCTGGTATCCTTGGTTGTTATTGTGGTCCCTGGCGCGGAGGGCGGCTCCGCCCACCTGCGGGTGGAACCGGGGGAATGGCTCCGCCGGTACCGATCTCGGACCGATTGAGTGGAGGAGTATTTTCCTGTGCTGGTGTGGGTGGGGTACGGAGCATCGAGGCCCCGACACTCATCGGCATCGGCACCAGCTGTCCCGCCGAGGTCAAAATCTGTCCGTTCGGAACGGACGTGGCATCGATGAGCAGCGCTCTGCCGTTTTGAATGATGTATGCTCGTCCGCCGTAGAAGGCCACGGAGCCCTCCATGCTCGGAGCAGGAGAGGCGGTGACATCCTGCGCCCAAGCGGGGCTATTGCTAAAGGCCGAGATTGCGGCGGCGCAGACCAAAGCGAGGGAGGTTTTCATGCCCGGATTTCGCAGGTGAGTTTTGCCGTGGTTATCAGGTGGTGCTCCGTTTTTTTGCTCGGGGGAATTTGGATTCCTCGAGCTTCGAGCAGTCGAACGCAGGTCGGCTGACGAACCGCTCGACGTTGGGTTCGTTATTGGGGCGACTGGCGGAGCGGGGCGCCGGGATTGGTATTCGGATTCGGAGGGACGTCGCGCAGGATGCCGTCAAAGGAGAGCACCTGGTTGGCGCGGAGGGTGATTTCACTGCCATCCGGGCGCGTGAGGACGCCGTCCGGTCGCACCTTGCTCCCGTCGGAAAGATCGAGCGATTTCGACAGCCGCTCGGAGACGCCATTGCGGGTGATAATGGCATCCGCGCCGGAAACCGTGATGCCGTCGATCGCCGAGATACCGATTTCCTCACCCTGCTTTTTCATCGGCGGAGTATCGCTGGTGACGACAGAAAGTTCCCCGGGTGTTGCCGACTGGATCAGACCGGAGGGCGTGATGAATTGCTCCATGCGGAGGATGAGGCTGTTCCCCTCCGGCGTTGTCATGGAGCCATCGGGGCGAAGGAGCAGGCCATTTTGCAGGACGACGTCACGCGTAACTTTTTCCGCGATCCCGTTGTTCACAAAAATCACGCCGTCTGAACTGAGGAGATAGCCGTTGCGAGCCACCGCTGGAGCGGAGCGTTGGCTGGGTGTTTCATTCGACTGGGCGAGCCCGCTTCCCGCAGCGAGAAGGGACAGCGCGACGTAAAGGATGGATGCTTTCATGCCCTTGCATCGCTGCGCGGCGAGGACGCGGCCTTGCGGAAACCGGCTCCGGAAGTCTTGTTTTTCTGCTGATCGTGGGATCAGGCCGAATCCTGACCCGGAGGAGCGAATGGCGCGCGAATCGGAGGATGACGAGCAATTCCATTGTTATGAATCTGACGGAAAAACAGCACGGTACTTTCGACTACGTCTTTGGCGTCGTAGTGACTCTTTCTCCCTGGCTCTTCGGATTTGCGGCAGACCCGTTCGCGGTGAGCCTGGCGGTGCTGTTGGGCGGACTCACTTTGGTTTACAGCCTGCTTACCCACTATGAGCGCGGCATCTTTGGCTTGATTCCTTTTACCATTCACCGGCTGCTCGATGTCGCCGTTGGTATCGCTTTGGTCGGCGCGACCTGGCATTTCGGCATGAAAGACATCGCGGGAGTCGTCTTCACCATTTTGGGAGCCATTTCGCTGGTAGCTACCGCCCTCACGCGGCGTCCGAAGGAAAGCGGCACCGTCGCGCGTTAACTAGGTGGCACCTTGGCGAAGAGAGAGCGTGGCGTATCGATAACGGTAGGATCGGACGCCACGCGATCTCGTCGCTGCCTGCTGGGTTAAGCGAGCAGCTCTTTGATCACCCGGGCGTCCTGTCCGTCAGTCAAGGTCGCGGCCGCGCCGTTGCGTTTGTAGGTGAGGCGGGTGTGATCGAGGCCGAAGCAGTGCAGCAGCGTGGCGTGCCAGTCGTAGTGGTGCACGATGTCCTTCACTGCGTGATGACTCCATTCGTCGGTTTCGCCGTGGACGTAACCCCGCTTGAAGCCACCCCCAGCGACCCACTGGCTGAAGCCGTAGGTGTTGTGATCGCGGCCCCATTTGTCGCGGCCCGCATCGTTTTGCAGCACCGGCAGACGGCCCATTTCGCCGCCCCAGTGGACCATGGTGGAATCGAGCAGGCCGCGTTGTTTAAGATCGGCGACGAGCGCCGCGCTGGCTTGATCGGTAGCGATGCAGTTGTTCGGCAGTGCGGAGAGGAGCGAGCCATGCTGATCCCACGATTGGCCGGCATTGAGCACCTGCACAAAACGCACGCCGCGTTCGACCAGCCGTCGGGCGATGAGGCAGCGCGTGGCGTAGTCACGGGTCTTCGGATTGTCCACGCCGTAGAGCTTCTTGATGCTCTCGGGTTCGTTGGAAATATCGAGCGCCTCCTTGGCCGCGGTCTGCATTTTGGCCGCAAGTTCGTAGCTGGAAATGCGGGCCTGCAGATCGAGTTCACCCGGGTGCGCGGCGAGGTGTTCTTCGTTGAATGCCTTGAGTAGATCGAGCTGCCGTTCCTGCGGTTGCCCAGCGAGCGAGGGGGGCGGGTCGAGGTTCAGGATGCGCGGTTCGGTGGCGCGGATCAGCGTGCCTTGGAAAAGCGAGGGCAGCCAGCCATTGGTGAAGTGTTCGCCCTGGAAAGTAGGCAAGCCGCCGGGATGCGCGAGCACGACATACGCGGGCAGTTCCTGGCTTTCGCAGCCGAGGCCATAGGTGAGCCACGAACCCAGTGCGGGGCGACCGGCGGTGATGCGCCCGCCATTCATCGCGTAGAGTGCCTGCGCGTGATTGTTTACGCCCGATTGCATCGAGCGGATGAGTGTAATGTCGTCCGCCACTTCGCTCAGTTTGGGCAGCAGTTCGCTCAGCTCCATGCCGCACTGGCCGCGCGGGGAAAACTGCCACGGCGAACCGAACACCTTGGCCGAAGCCTGAGCGAGGTTGTCGTACTTGATCTCGCCGGGAAATTTCTGCCCGTCGTACTTCGTCAGCATCGGCTTCGGATCGAAGAGATCCATTTGCGACGGGCCGCCCATCATGAAGAGCGAGATCATCGCGCGCGCCTTCGGTTCAAAGTGCGGCGCTTTCGGCAGCACGTCGTAGCGCACGCTGCCCGTCATGCTCGGCGGTTTCACCGGGGCCGCGAGCAGGCCTTCTTCTTTCAGGAGCCACGCGAGCGCGAGCGAGCCAAGGCCAAAACCATTGGCGTGAAGAAAGTGGCGGCGCGAGCAGAGAGTGGAATGGCTCATGACGGGAAAGGGGAGTTACTCGATGTAGAGGAAGCGGTTCGAGCTGAAGAGCACCTGGCAAAGGCTTGCGAGCGCTTCGAGTTGCGGATCGGGGGCCGGCGCGTCTTTGGCGTGCTGGATGCCGTGATGATACGAGCGCAATGCTTCGGTCTGCTCCGCGAGGTAGGCGAGGCTGCGCTGGAGATCGGCCGGGTTCGGCGCTTCGCCGTAGAGCAGTTTCCACGCGTTCGCGATTTGGCCGCGCGCATCGCCCGGCGCTTCTGTCCGAAGCCGGGTCGCCAGGGTGCGCGCGGTGTCGAGCACGAAGGTGTCGTTCATCAGGAGCAGCGATTGCGGTGCGACCGTGGTGCTGTTGCGCAGCTCACAGTTGGGCACCATGGTCGGCGCGTCGAAGGTATCGAGCACCGTGAGCGGCTGCTTGCGGCGGACCTGCACGTAGATTGAGCGGCGGAAATCATCCTTCCCGAGGCTGGCGACTTTGATCACGTCGCGGTTCGCATTGAGCTCTTCCTTGCCGACCACGATGCGGCCGGAAAGATCGCGCGCGATGCCGATGGGCTGACCGTAAGCCGTGCGATTCAGCGTGCCGGCGACTGCGAGCATGGAGTCGCGCAGAGCTTCGGCGCTGAGCCGCTGCAGTTTGAAGCGGCCGTAGAATTTATTGTCCGGATCCACCCGCAGCGACGCAGTGCTCTGTGTCGATTGCCGGTAGGCCGTGCTCAGCACGATCATCCGCTGCAACGGCTTCAGCTTCCAGCCGCCTTCCACGAAAGTGGTCGCCAGCCAGTCGAGTAACTCCGGGTGCGACGGCCGTTCACCGAGCACCCCGAAATCGCCCGGCGTATTCACGATGCCGCGGCCGAAGTGATTGAGCCAAAACCGATTCACCAGCACTCGCGCGGTGAGGGGATGCTGGCCGCCGGTGAGCCAGTGTGCGTAGGCCAGCCGGCGCCCGGTGGAGCCCGAAGAAATCTTCTCCGGCTGGAAATTCTCGATCGCCGGAGTGGCGATCACGGAGAGTTCGCCCGGCGTGACCACCTGCTTCGGTTGATCGTGATCGCCACGATGGAAGAGCCGGGTTTCGGGTACGGTGCCCTTCACTTCGGTGAGCGCCATGATGCGCTCTTCCGCCGGTTTGGTCGCGCGCAGCTTGGTCGCCTCGGCGCGCTTATCGAGCACCTGCTTCTGTTTCGCTTTGTCGTAGAGATCGAGCGAGTAGAGCGCGAGCGCGTTCGGGTACTTCTTGATCAGCGCTTTTTGCTCCGGCGTGCGGCTTTTCTCCACCGTGGCGCGAGCTGCGCGATACGGCTCGCGTTCTTCTTCGGGCAATTTGAGCACCTCGACTTCGAAGATCTCATCGAGGAACTTTTTGCTCATCTCGTTGGCCTCCACCTCGATGGCCACGGCCTGCTTTTCGATTTCGGCCGCCTTCGCCCGTTCCTCCGGAGTGTAGAGCGAATACTGCCGTTGCGCCGGAGTCCGCCAGCGCTGCCAGTCGTAAGCCGGATCGAAGATGGCGCGCAGCCGATAGTAATCGGCCTGCGGGATCGGATCGTAGCGGTGGTCGTGGCACTGCGCGCAACCGACCGTGAGCCCGAGCAGTGACGACGAGACGATCTTCAGCTCCTCCGCGATGACCTGATTCCGCGCGAGCTTCGGATCGTCCACGGTGTCGCCGGTGCCATCCGGGGCGAGGCGCAGAAAAGCTGTGGCAACCAGTTCATCGCGCCGTTTCGGATCGAGCACGGCCTGCTGGGTAT
>Ga0209050_1003074_pt1 | contig 12830 bp, 9 predicted proteins | sample Araplavi_mTSA_r2_FD_184276 | JGI IMG/M metagenome (GOLD analysis project Ga0209050, IMG submission 184276) | Arabidopsis root microbial communities from North Carolina, USA - plate scrape MF_Cvi_mTSA_r2 (SPAdes) (version 2) | ecosystem: Host-associated > Plants > Roots > Endosphere | place: USA...
CCAGGGATTGCCCGAGGCTCGGAGCTGGATCATTATTAGCCGGCGGGGGGATGGTTGCCGGGCTCGAAACGCATCTTACGTTGATGAAATTTATTATTGCTCTATTGGATCTAGAAGTAAAGCCAGTAGTAAAGCCAGTGCTTGATCCCCTCGCATATGGCACCACAGTAGCACGGCTGGCCCGACTCTGCAGCACACTATCTTGGAGTAAGATGCCAACTACTTATCAGCGGTGAAAGAGAACAAAAAATGACTACCCAAATGCGCTCCATCGTGCAAAACATGCCCAAGGCAGAACTGCACATCCACATTGAGGGCTCCCTGGAGCCGGAACTGATTTTCGCGCTGGCCGAGCGCAATGGCGTCAAGCTGGCCTATCCGTCGGTGGAAGCGCTGCGCGCTGCGTATGCCTTCACCAACCTGCAATCCTTCCTCGATATCTATTACGCCGGCGCCAGCGTGCTGCTGAAAGAGCAGGATTTTTATGACATGACCATGGCCTACCTGCAGCGCGCCAAGGCCGATCATGTGCGCCATGCCGAAATTTTCTTCGACCCTCAGACCCATACTGCCCGCGGCGTGCCGATTGGCGATGTGATTAATGGTATCCATCGCGCCTGCAGCGAAGGCCCAATCAGTGCGAAGCTGATCCTCTGCTTCCTGCGCCACCTGAGCGAGGAAGACGCGATTGCCACGCTGGAAGCGGCACTGCCATACCGCGATAAATTCATCGGCGTCGGACTCGATTCTTCCGAAGTCGGCCACCCGCCGGAGAAATTCGCTCGTGTGTTCGCGCGTGCCCGCGACCTGGGACTGCGCCTGGTGGCGCATGCGGGCGAGGAGGGGCCTCCCGCCTATATCGAAACCGCGGTCGACCTGCTGAAGGTGGAGCGCATCGACCACGGCGTACGCTGCCTGGAAGATCCTGCGCTGGTGCGCCGGCTGGCAGGGCTGCGCATGCCGCTGACCGTTTGCCCGCTGTCCAACACCAAGCTGCGCGTGTTCGACCAGATGAAGGACCACAACCTGCTTGAATTGCTCGATGCAGGCCTGGTGGCGATGGTGAACTCAGACGACCCGGCCTACTTTGGCGGCTACATGAACGACAACTTCGTCGCCGTGTTCGACGCACTGCCGCTGGGCCTGGCCCATGCGCACCAGCTCGCGCGCAACAGCTTCGAAGCAGCCTTCCTGCCAGCGGACGAGAAGCAGAAGTTCCTGGACGAAGTCGATACCTATTTCTCCGCCTTTAACGTGGTCTGACAATCAATGTTTCGACAAGCCCTGAGGATGACGGCGCGCGACTGGCGCGCCGGACAGTTGCGCTTCCTGCTGGTAGCGCTGGTAGTGGCAGTGGCAGCGCTGTCGGCCGCCGGTTTCTTCATCGACCGCCTGCGTAGCGGCCTGAATCGCGATGCGCACCAGTTGCTGGGCGCCGACCTGGTGGTCGTTGCCGACAATCCGGTGCCCGCGGCCTGGCGCGAGGAGGCGCAGAAGCGCGGCTTGCTGGTGGCCGATACTTTGGCCTTCCCCAGCATGGCGCAGGCAGGGCAGGGTGATAGCGTACGCTCCGTACTGGTGACGCTGAAAGCCGTCAGCCCGGGCTACCCGCTGCGCGGCCGCGTCAAGGTCAACACCGATATCGCGCAAGCGAATGAAAGCATCGGCGCCCCGGCTGCTGCCGCGCCGGAACCCGGTACCGTATGGATCGATCCCGCTCTGGCAACTTCGCTTGACGTCGCGGTCGGCGGCAGCGTGCAACTGGGCGACAAACAGTTCCGCGTAACGCAGCTGATTGCGGCGGAACCTGATCGTGGCGGTGGCTTCATCAACTTTGCGCCGCGCGTATTCCTTGCGTTGTCCGATATGCCGGCGACCAACCTGGTGCAGGAAGGTTCTCGCGTCGGTTACCGGCTGCTGGTGGCCGGCCCCGGCGCCAGTTCCAAGCCCACGCAGGAATATGGCGAGTGGTTGAAGGCTTTGATCAAGAAAGACAACGTGCGAGGAGTGCGCATCGAATCGCTGGAAGAAGGGCGGCCGGAAATGAGCGCTACCCTTGACCGCGCCGATCGCTTCCTGTCGCTGGTCGGCCTGCTGTCGGCGATGCTGGCTGCCGTGGCGGTTGCGATGGCCGCGCGCCGCTTCATGCAGCGCCACCTCGATTCCTGCGCCATGCTGCGCTGCCTGGGGCTGACGCAGAACCAGGTCACGGTGATCTATTTGGTCGAGTTCCTGCTGGTTGGCCTGGCGGGCAGCCTGCTCGGCGTCCTGGTCGGCTTTGGCGCGCACTACGTGCTGCTGCAGTTGCTCGGCAGCCTGGTGGCCGCCGATATTCCTGCCCCGACGATGTTGCCCGCGCTTCAGGGGCTGGCCACGGGCATGATCCTGCTGGCCGGCTTCGCGCTGCCGCCGATCCTGCAATTGCGGAACGTGCCGCATAACCGCGTGATCCGGCGCGAAGCCGCAGCGCCAAAGCCCGCTGCGCTGGCGACTTACGGCCTGGGCATCGCCGCGTTTGGCGCCCTCCTGCTGTGGCAATCGAACGATGTCAAGCTGGCTGGCGTGACTGGCGGCGGCTTCCTGCTTGGTTTCGCAGTGTTCGCCTTGATTGGCTGGCTTGGCCTGCTGGCCTTGCGGCCGCTGCGTAACGCCTTCCCGCAGCAATCCTGGCGCTTCGCGGTGACCTCGCTGCGCCGCCGTCCCGGTGCCACCGTGGTGCAGGTGGTCTCGCTGTCGCTCGGCCTGATGGCGCTGCTGCTGTTGACCGTCGTGCGCGGCGACCTGATGTCGGCCTGGCGCAATACGATGCCGCCGGATGCGCCGAACCGCTTCATCATCAATATCCAGCCGGACCAGAAGGACGCCATCGCAACTCGCCTGAAAGCAGCCGGCGTGAAGGAAGTACCGCTATTCCCGATGATCCGCGGCCGGCTGGTGGCGGTGAACGGCAAAGCCATCACCAGCGAAACTTACACTGACGAACGCGCAAAAGGCCTGGCCGAACGAGAATTCAACTTGTCCACAATGACGGAGCTGCCGGCGCAGAACCAGGTCACCGCCGGCAAATGGTCAATGGGCGGCAGCGCGGGCGAAGCCTCGGTCGAAGAGGGCATTGCAAAGACACTGGGCCTGAAACTGGGCGACACGATGCGTTTCGATATCGCAGGTTCGCCGGTGGAGGCCAAGGTTACCAGCCTGCGCAAGCTCGAATGGGGTTCGATGCGAGTGAACTTCTTCGTCATCATCAATCCAGCGGTGATGGCCGACACGCCGCAAACCTGGATCACCTCCTATCACTTGCCGAAGGAGGCCCTGGCAGCGGGCAATGCACTGTCGCGTGAATTCCCGAACCTGACCATCATCGACGTTGGCGGCATTTTGCGCCAGGTGCAATCGGTGCTGGACCAGGTGATCCAGGCGGTGGAGTTCCTGTTCGCATTCACCCTGGTATCCGGCGTGCTGGTTCTATATGCAGCCCTGATGGGGTCCCAGGACGAACGGCGCCGCGAAGCTGGCCTGCTGCGTGCCCTGGGCGCCACGCGCCGCCAGCTCTCGCAAGCGCAGTTGATCGAGTTCATGCTGGTAGGCGGCCTGGGAGGCCTGCTGGCCGCCACCGGCGCCGGATTGATGGGCTGGGGCCTGGCAACCTACCAATTCAAGTTCGCCTGGACCTTCAGCCCCTGGGTCTGGCTGGCAGGCCTGCTGGCAGGCGCACTCTGCGCCGTGATCGGCGGCTGGCTCGGCCTGCGTAACGTGTTGAACCACCCACCTTTGCAAACCCTGCGCGAAGCCTGACCACAGCACAGTCCGTGTCCCGTGGGGCCTGACCCCATGGTGGGACACGGGCTGAACCATTAGGCCGCGATCGGCGGGCTGTGCTGGCGCAGGAATTCTGCGTAGGGCGTAGGCTGGATATCCAGCAGGGCTGGCTCGATCTCGAACAGGGCCCAGTAGTAGGTCTCCAGTCCCTTGCATACCTGCGGCGCCTTGCAGTAACGGTGCCAATGCTGGCCCACTTCGTCCGAATACATGCCATCCGGCGGGAAGAACGGCAGCATGCGCTTTTCTTCCAGCGCTTCCACCAGCGAATGCGGGGCGCCGCTGTCGCGCGCCATTTCCACCTGCGATTCGTAGCCGCGTTCCGTTTCCACCACCATCAATTGCGCCGAGCCGTCGGCCTTGAAGAACAGGATGCCGCTCGGGCTGGGGAAGGGGTAATGCTCGACGAAGCCGTGCTCCTTGTACAACTGCTGCACCACCTTGGCCAGTGCGCCGCAGCGCAGGAAACTGAACTCATGCAGCACCAGCATGTCCAGCAGGGTCTCGGACTGCTCCTGGAAAAATGCCTTCTGCAGCGCCGCCACTTCTTCTTCCAGCCGGTCCAGTGCATCGTCCGCACTTTTCTTGATGTAGCGGTCGATCAGCCCACGGTTGAAGGCATCCACGGCGATCTTTTCATCGGCCTGGCCGGTGAAAAGGATCTTCTTGCAGGGCAGGTGCTGGATTGCCTGGCAAAATGCCACGCCATTCATTTGCGGCATCGAATAATCGACCACCAGCACCGAAGGAATGGAGAATCGCTGGCGCTGGCCTGAAATCCGGTAGATCTGCTCCAGGTCCACCGCCACGTTGCGCTGCTCGGCCGACTGGTTCGGATTATCGAAATCGACCTGCAGCGGCAGTTCGCTGCTGCGCGCATTGGCCTTGAACCATTCCAACGCCTGCAGCGGGTCGTGGAAGCACACGCTGGCCTGCATTGGATCGAGCTGGAATACCAGGCTATGGAGGAAGGTATCGCTGTCGTCCACCAGGACGGTCATGGTTGGGTGGGCGTAAACGGGCAGTTTCATGGTTCAACGGCTTGCTTGTAAGGGAAATTCAAGCACAAAGATAGCATATGCGTGCTCGCGGGAGACACAATGTAGTCGAGCATCCCACGCTTGCATCACCTGGCGGCACAATGCCAGGCCGATGCCGGCGCCATTATGCTCCGGATATGTGAAGAAACGCTGGAAGATCATTGGCAGATGTTGCGGTGCAATACCGCAGCCGGTATCGATCACCAGGACGCGCGGCACCGGCCGGCAGCCGTCGATGACGATCCTGACCCGTCCCTTGCCGGCCCGCTGCACCGCCTGCATCGCGTTGCGCAGGAGGTTCAGCAGCAGCATGATGGCCAGCTCATTCTGTCCGCCGAAGCGGAAGTCGCTGCGCACCTGCAGCGCGACGAGCTGGCGCTGGGCCTCGCCGGTGAAGGGATAGCGGCGCAGGGCCGATTCGACCGTGTCGAGCATGGACACGGTTTCATGCGGGTCCAGCTTCTGCCGCACTGCCTGCGCGCTAAGCAGGAACAGGTCGATCATATGGTTCATATGGCGCACTTCGTACTGCATGCGTCCCAGTGCCTGGCGCATGGCGGGATTTTCCTGTCCGGCGCGCTGCTGCATGCGCGACAGGCCGCGCACATTGGCATCCAGGCTGGCTAAAGGCGTGCGCATCTCATGCGCTACCGCGCCCAGTCCTTCGCCAAGTCCTTCCAGCTTTTCCTCTTCCAGCGCCTTGCGGCTTTGCGAAAACACCCACATCCAGCCGACCAGGAACAACTGCACGGGCAGCAATTGCAGCACTTCCTTGGTGACCAGCACCTCGCCGGCGCCCAGCGCGATGGCCAGCAGCACGGCCGCGCTGATGCCGATCGCGCCAAGGCGCAACGCCATGCGGAAGTCGAAATGGAACAATGCCACCAGCATCACCAGCACCACTTGAGCCCAGGTGACGTTGGCGTGGTTCATCAGGAACATGAAGGTGCAGAAAAAGGGAAGCTCATACGTCACCAGCACCATGGTGTAGCGATCGCGCAAGCGCGAAGGCAGGCGGCGCGCAAACAGGCCGCCGATCCCCAGTGCTGTTCCGATGGTGCGCGCTGCCAGGCTCTCATATGGCTGCGGCACCAGCCAGCCAAAAATCGCGTAATACAAGGGAAAGCAGGTGATTCCGAGCCAGCTCAAGGCGGCCAGGCGCAGGTCGGCGATTTCCTCTGCACTGCGGGCACGCAGCCGGGTTCGGATTAGGCGTCGGATCATCTGGCAATCATGGCGGTTTGTTGGCGCATTTTGCGAAGAATCAGCACTATGCTTGATCCACATCAATACGTCCATGCGCTATCATTGCTTTATGAATGATGAAGCACGCACCCTTTACGAAGTCATCGGCGGCGAAACCAGGCTGCGCGAGATGGTTGACCGCTTTTACGACCTGATGGAACTGGAGCCGGAGTTCGCCGGCATCCGCGCCATGCACCCTCCCAGCACCGACGGCTCGCGCGACAAGCTGTTCTGGTTCCTCAGCGGCTGGATGGGCGGGCCCGACCTGTTCATTGAACGCTTCGGCCACCCGCGCCTGCGCGCGCGCCACTTGCCGTTTGCGGTGGGTTCCAGTGAGCGCGACCAGTGGCTGCGCTGCATGGCGTGGGCGATGCAGGATGTCGGCATCGCGGAAGACCTGCGCCTGCGGCTGATGGAATCGTTTTACCAGACCGCCGACTGGATGCGGAACAAGGCCGATTGATGGAGTTGACCATCCTGCTGGCGCTGGCCGCCGTCATCATCGTCCTGCAAATTGTCGCGCTGCTGCGCAGCCGCGGTGGCGACGTTGCCGATCAACTGGACCGTGTCGAACGCGAAGTGCGCCTGCAGTTGCAGGCCACTGCACAGGCGCAGCGCCAGGAAATGGGCAATATGCTGGCGCAATCGCATGCGGCCACGGTGCAGCAGCTCGAAACCATGCGCCGCCAGATCGAAGTGCTGACCGAATCGAACACGCGTCGCCTGCTGGAAGTACGCGTGGCGCTTGAGACCAAGATGCGCGAGCTGCAGGCCGATAACGGCGCGCGGCTGGAAGAAATGCGCAAGACGGTTGATGAAAAACTGCACGAGACGCTCGAAACCCGCCTGACCGAATCGTTCCGCCAGGTGTCCGAACGCCTGGAGCGCGTGCACCAGGGCCTGGGCGAAATGCAGCAGCTGGCGCTGGGCGTCGGCGACCTGAAACGCGTGCTGACCAACGTGAAGACCCGCGGCACCTGGGGCGAAGTACAGCTGGAAATGTTGCTCGAGCAGATCCTAACGCCGGATCAATACGCCAAGAACGTCGAGACCATCCCGGGCTCCAACGCCCGCGTCGAATTCGCGCTCAAGTTGCCGGGCCAGAAGGAGGGCGGGGCGCCGGTGTGGATGCCGATCGACGCCAAATTCCCGAAAGAGCAATACGAGCGCCTGCTGGAAGCGGCCGACCGCGCCGATGCCGACGCAGTCGCTGCGGCCGGCCGCGAGCTGGAGCGCGCCGTGCGCGGCGAGGCGAAGACGATCGCTGAAAAATACGTTTCGCCGCCGATGACCACGGATTTCGCAATCCTGTTCCTGCCGACCGAAGGCTTGTACGCGGAAGTGATGCGCCGCCCCGGCCTGGCCGATGAACTGCAGCGCGTCAACCGCGTCAGTATCGCCGGCCCATCCACCCTCACCGCATTGCTGAACAGCCTGCAAATGGGCTTCCGCACCTTGGCGCTGGAGAAGCGTTCGTCCGAAGTATGGCAGGTGCTGGGCGCGGTGAAGACCGAGTTCGCCAAATTCGGCGACGTGCTCGCCGCCACCAAGACCACGCTGGAGCGTGCTGCCCGCAATATCGAAAACGCTGAAGTCCGCAGCCGCCAGATGGCGCGCAAGCTCAAATCCGTCGAGGCGCTGCCAGCCGAAGAGGCTTTGCTCATGCTGGGAGCGGCCGATGGCGCGGACGCAGATGTCGACAGCCCGGTCGAGCGATGAGACTCGCCGCCCGCCGCTAACTTTGCCGGGGAACTTGAACTCCCGTCCGAAAAGCCCGCCCATCGCGCGCGCTTTTGTTGCAAAGAAGAGCCAGGGAATCGGCTTGGAAGCCGCTTAAGTTTGCTTGCGGCTTCGCGTAATTGTAAGATTGTGTAAATTTGTTTTAACAATCATCCTTTGCGCCGATCCCAAATGAACTATTCGAAACCTGATTGCGCTCGACACTTGCTGTTCGCGTTCGTGTTGAGCGCATTTATGGGAATGCTGCCTTCCCTGGCCCATGCCCAGCTAAGTTTCTGGTCTCCTTGCTCGGGGGCCAAGGCCACGGCAGAGAAGCGCAGTGTCGATATCCGGTCGTACCTGAGGGTGAACACGGTCGGCATGCGCATCAGTGAGATCGAAGACCTCTACTGCGTTACCCAAGTGAAGTGCGTCGCGCTGGGATATTGCAAGGCCGCTTCGCCGCAGGAACAGGCAGCAGCCGACAAGTTGAAACGGGAGATCGCGGCCGAAGAGGCGCGCTTGCAGCGCGAGCGGCAAGCCAGGGCAGCCCAGGCTGAACGCGACCGTGAACTTGCGCGCCAGAATGCGGAGGCGGAGCGCAAGCGTAAGGAGGCCGCTGCCCTTGCGGAGAAAACGCGCCGCGAGAAGCTCGCCGCGGAGGAAGCGCGGCGCTTGCAGCTTTCCGCACAAGAGGCGCAGCGGCTGGTAACAGCGCGCGAAGACGCACGCAAGAAGATGCCGCCCCAGCCCGAAAAGTGCACACTCGATTATCCGGCCTATACGCAGAAGCTCGATTTCACACCGATCGTCATGCTGCAAGCCAGGGCCGAGAAGGACTATGCAGCGCTTGACCGCAGCAAGATCTGCAATGGCCATCCCGGCTCGCTTGACCCGCTTCAATGCGATAAGCCGGCCGATTTCTTTGGTGCCAGGATCGGCTCCTGCGCGGCAGTCATGCGCTGCCCTGCACGCCAGGAAACCAAGGCGTGCGCCCGTGCCAGTGCCCAATGATAAAGAGCGCCACCATGAATAAACCAAAGCCTATCTTCAAGCTGGCCGTTGCCGGCGCCATCTGCCATCTGCTTGCGTCTTGTGCCACGCTGAACTTCGACACCGATCAGGAAGGCTGGAAACAATTCGCTGCCGCGGCCGATGCCAATTCCAGCAGGCCGGGCACCGTGAACTTGCAGTTCGCTTGGGAGACGCCGAAGAAACGTTTGCTGCTGCTCGCCAGCCAGGGCGCCGAACAAATTGTGCTGTATCAGGTCGATCCCGGCGCGGGAACGCAAGCTGACGCCAATGGCAAGCGCGTGAATTGCTACTTCAAGGATAACCAGTTGTACTGCGCCGGCCCAGGAGAGGCGGCGCCTTCGCCGGTGGCGGGATCAGGTGCGGACCTGTGGCAGGCGATAGAAACAGACGCCGCCAGCCGGATTGCAAAGTCGAATGCGTTGAGCCAGGCAGCGATGCGGAGGCAGTTGGCAAGCCAGCAGCCCGGGCCGCAGTTGAACCTTGCCCGGCAACGCCACCCGTTCGAGTGGGGCGGAGAATATGAAACCGTGGAGAACGCCCAGGCGTTCCTGGAAGCAGTGACCGCGCAAGGTACGCCATTCCGAAGCACGTGGCCGCAAGCGCCGTCGCTTGGTTCGACTGGTAATAATTGGAAGAACGAGGGCGACCGGGTCAGTTTAAAAACGGCTAAACGGTGTTCCACCCTTGCCAGTTCCGCTATGCGCACGGTGATTCATTACAACCACGACTTCTGGGCCTCCGATACGCTTGCCTTCGAGACGGTCTATCGCTGGCAGCAGCCCATCGATTGGCGGCGCGTCAACGTCAAGATCGACCAGGATGGCGTGTTCATGCATGGGACCTATGGTGGAGCATTCCAAGGCGAGGGGCTGGCGTATATCAGCGGCTGGAGTCCCGACATCCTTACCGCCAACGCTACCAGGTTCGATCCCGCCAAATATAGCGTAGCTGAATGGAATATCCATCTGGTGCTGCCTGACGCGGCGGGCATGCGCGAGCGGGTACTGTATGCAGCAACCTATCTCAACATCATGTGCGGCAAAGGGTGAGCGCTGGAGCCCTCAGCAGGAGGGTTCAGGTGAGCCCTTCGAAGACGATGACGTCGACCAGGTCGCCCTCGGCGACATTGCCTTGCTCGTCATGCAGCACCACCATGCAGTTCGCTTCCGACATTGAGCGCAGGATGCCGGAGCCTTGCGAGCCTGTGACTCGCACCTCGCGCGTGCCGTCCAGTGCCGTGGCGAGGATGCCGCGCTGGTATTCGGTGCGGCCGGGCTTTTTGCGGATCGCCTGGGCCGAGCGGACACGCAGCAACTGGTCGCCCGGTGCCTCTGCACCCATCATGCGCAGCAGGGCGTGGCGGGCGAAGAAGTAGAAGGTGACCATCACTGCCACCGGGTTGCCCGGCAGGCCAAACAGGTAGGCGCTATGGCCGTTGGAGCGAATGCGGCCAAAGGCCATCGGGCGGCCGGGGCGCATGCCGATCTTCCAGAAATGCACGTCGCCCAGCGTCGCCATGACCTGTTTGGTGTAATCCGCCGCGCCCACGGAGACGCCGCCGGAGGTGATCACGGCGTCGGCGCATTCGCAGGCTGTGCGCAGGGCGTCCTCCAGCGATGCCGCATCATCTTTCACGATGCCCATGTCGACGATCTCGCAGCCCAGGCGCTGCAGCATGCCGAACAGGGTGTAGCGGTTGCTGTCGTAGACGCAGCCTTCTGCCAATGGCTCGCCAATCGAACGCAGCTCGTCGCCGGTGGAGAAGAAGGCCACGCGCAGGCGGCGCTGCACCGGCACTTCGGCCAGGCCAAGCGAGGCAACCAGGCCCAGGTCGGCGGGGCGCATTACTTTGCCTTTGCGAAGTGCGGGCGTACCGGCTGCCAGGTCCTCACCTTTGAAGCGGCGGTTGTCGCCGGTGCGCACAGTATTCGGCGCGATGGTTACGGCGACGTCGCTCAGGTCTGCTGCCAGCTCCTGCGGCAACACGGTGTCGCAGCCATCGGGCATGACGCCTCCGGTCATGATGCGTACGCATTCGCCGGGGCCGGGCTTCAGTGCGGAAGGCCGGCCGGCGTAGGCAGTGCCGATCACCTTCAGCGTCGTATTGCCGTCTGCTTTGAGCTGTGCCCCTGCAAAGGCGAAGCCGTCCATCGCGGAGTTATCGTGCGCGGGGACGTTGATCGGTGAGATCACATCGGCCGCGAGCACGCGATCGAGGGCGCTGCGCAGGGCCACTTTCTCAATCCCGCGTACCGGCTGGATGAATTCGCGGATGATGCGCTGCGCATTCCGAACCGGCAGGGCGTCGGGATCGTAGCCGGACAGGCAGCTCGCCACATCCTTCAATGAAGGATTGGCGGCTGCGTCTTCCTCGTTCTGCAGCTCGGTCAGCGTGTTGATGTTGCGGAAGGCCGCAGCGTCGTTGAACAGCACCTCGGCCACCTTGATCGATTTGTACCAGCCATCCATCTTGCGCGAGCCGGTTTGCAGGTAATCGTCCAGTGCCGGCAGGGCGCTCTTGCGCACCAGGCAGAATACCGGATGCAGTTGCGTGCGCGCCTTGCCGTCTTCGCCGGCCTCCAGCGTCGATGCCACGGCGAGGTCGGCGCCCTGCGCGTTCAGTGCGTCGTACAGTCGCTGAGCCAGGTCGGGAGGGAGGAAAGGGGAGTCGCAGGGCGCCGTCAGCAGCAACTCGGTCGTACAATGACGCAGGCCGGTTTGCAGGCCGGCCAGCGGGCCTTCGTAGCCTTCCAGTTCGTCCGGCAGCACCTCGACGCCAAGCGCGCTGTAGGTGCCGAGATTGCGGTTGGCGTTGATGGCGACGCTGGCAACTTGCGGTGCAAGCCGTTGCAGTACATGGGAGGCAAGCGTGCCGCCGCGAAATGGCTGCAGGCCCTTGTCCACGCGGCCCATGCGGGTGCCGCGGCCGCCGGCCAGTATCAATGCACTGATGTCTTGTTCCATCGCCAGTTTAGCCCCCGATATATGACATTTCGACTTTGCGGTCGGCGCCCAGCGCCAGGCCTTCGGTATTGATGGTGCGCAGTTCCGAGTAGCGGTCGGCCCGAACGCGCCACAGCGCAGCGATGGCGGACGAGATTTCCGCGTCACTGCGGCCTTCGCGCAGCAGCGCGCGCAAGTCGTGCCCGCGTGATGCGAACAGGCAGGTGTACAGCTTTCCTTCGGTCGACAAGCGGGCGCGCGAACAGTCCTTGCAGAACGCCTGCGTCACGCTGGAGATCACGCCGACTTCGCCGCCGCCATCGACGTAGCGCCAGCGTTCGGCCGTCTCGCCGGTGTAGTTCGGATCGACCGGCGCCAGCGGCATTTCGGCGCCGATCATGCGCACCACTTCCGCCGACGGCACCACATCATGCATGTTCCAGCCGTTGGATGTGCCGACGTCCATGAATTCAATGAAGCGCAGGATGGATGGCGAGCCTTTGAAGTGGCGCGCCATCGGCAGGATCTCCTGTTCGTTCATGCCGCGCTTGACCACCATGTTCACCTTGACAGGACCAAGGCCGACGCTGTGCGCCACGTCGATCCCGTGCAGCACATCTTCCACTGCGAAATCGACGTCGTTCATGCGCTTGAAGGTGGCGTCGTCCAGCGCGTCCAGCGAGACGGTGACGCGTTGCAGGCCGGCGTCCTTCAGCGACTGCGCCTTGCGCGCCAGCAGTGAGCCGTTGGTGGTCAGGGTCAGGTCGAGCTGCTTGCCGCTCACCGTCCGCAGTTCGGCCAGCATGGCGACAAGCCGCTCCAGGTCCTTGCGCAGCAGCGGTTCTCCGCCGGTGAGGCGGATTTTCTCGACGCCGTGTTCGACAAACAAGCGTGCGATGCGCGTGATCTCTTCAAACGTCAGCAGGGCATTGTGCGGCAGGTACTGGTAGTCCTTGTCGAACACTTCCTTCGGCATGCAGTAGACGCAGCGGAAGTTGCAGCGGTCGGTGATGGAAATGCGCAGGTCGT
>Ga0209050_1003077_pt1 | contig 12822 bp, 8 predicted proteins | sample Araplavi_mTSA_r2_FD_184276 | JGI IMG/M metagenome (GOLD analysis project Ga0209050, IMG submission 184276) | Arabidopsis root microbial communities from North Carolina, USA - plate scrape MF_Cvi_mTSA_r2 (SPAdes) (version 2) | ecosystem: Host-associated > Plants > Roots > Endosphere | place: USA...
CATCGAATCCATCGAACCGGGCATGATCGCGTATCTGGACGCTGGGCAGGAGGTCACCACAACCTCCCCGGCGCAGGGCGGCGACTATGGGGCGTTTATGCAGGTAAGCCACCGCAAAGTCGCGGCCGGCATGCACAACACCTATGAAGATATGACGGGCGACCTTTCGAACGTCAATTATACGAGCTATCGCGCCGGCCACGTTCGCCACTGGCGCATGATCGACATGGTGCGCTGGCAAACCGTCATCCCAGTTCTGTGCGATCGGGTCTGGAACTGGTTTGCAGAGGCCGCGCTGATCGCCGGCACCCTGACCGAGAACGATTTGCGCGGCGGCGTGGTCTGGACCCCGCCGCGGCGCGAGAGCGTCGACCCTGACAAGGATACGCGCGCGCAGCAACGCGCGATCCGCAACGGCATCCTGTTGTGGGAAGACGCGGTCGCTGAGAACGGCGGCGACCCCGCGGCGCAACTGGCGGCGATCCAGCGCACGAATGAACGGCTGGACGCGGCGGGGGTTGTGCTCGATTGCGATCCGCGCAAGGTCACCATGACCGGCTCGGCCTCGAATCTTTCGGACAACGGAGAAGGCAATGGCCAAACCGAAGCAAAGTGAGCCGCCGCGCGCCGATCTGCCGATGCAGGTTCGCGCCGCGACTTTCACGCCTGCCACGGCGAACTCGGAAAAGCGCACGATTGACCTTGTGTGGTCGACCGGCGCGGCGGTGCGCCGCTATGACTGGCGGCAAGGGCGGTACTACGACGAAGTGTTGAGCCTGGAGGAAGGCCACGTCGATCTTTCGCGGCTCAACGGTGGCGCCAACCTTCTCGACAGTCATGACACATGGCAGCTGTCTTCGGTGCTCGGGGTGGTCTCGCGCGGCACGGCCAAGATCCAGAACGGCCAGGGCGTGGCGACCGTTCAGTTCTCCGAGCGCGATGAGGTTGCGCCGATCTGGCAGGACGTGTCCCGCGGCATCATCGGCAACGTGAGCGTCGGCTACATCGCGCGCAAGTATCTGGTCGAAGAGACCGAAGGGCAGATCCCAGTTTATCGGTGCATCGACTGGATGCCCTACGAAATCAGCATGGTTGCGGTGCCGGCCGATGCCGGTGCGCAGACCAGGAATGCCGCACGGGAGTCGTTCCCGTGCGAGTTCGTCCGGGCGGACCCCGCCCATCAACCCGCCACACAGGAGGAATCCACCATGGCGAATGAGAACCGGGCGCCGACCGCTGCCGAGCAGGCCCTGGCTGAACAGAACCGCGCGGTCGATCCGGCCGTGACCGCGGCACCGACGGTTGCCACCGCAACGCCCGCCGAAGCACAGCGCGCCGCAAACGATGCGGCCGCGGCGGCGGCCACTGCGGAAATGACCCGCGGGGTCGAGATCCGCAAGGCGGTGCGCGCGGCCGGCCTCGGCGATAACTTCGCCGATGATCTGATCACCCGGCGGGTCCCCCTCGATCAGGCACGCGCGGCGGTGATCGATGCTATGGCCGAGCGCGGTAACACGGTCGAGATCCGCAGCAACATCGCGGCCGGCGCTGATCAGTTCGATCGCGCCTTGCCCTCGATCGAGGTCGCGCTGGAACACCGGATGAACCCCGCGGTCAAGATCACCGACGAGGCTCGCGAGTGGCGCGGCATGAGCCTGGTGGAGCTCGGCCGACACATGCTGGAACAGCGCGGCGTCAAGACCCGCGGCCTGCCCAAGATGGATCTGGCCAGCGCCATCATGGGGCTGGATCGCGGCCTCGGCATGACTCGCGCCGGCGCAATGTCTACCAGCGACTTCCCGCTGGTGCTGGCGAATGTGGCCGGCAAGACCATGCGCCGCGCCTATGACGTGACGCCGCAGAGCTTCAAGCTGTTCACCCGTCAGTCGAACCTGCCGGACTTCAAGCCGGTCACCCGGCTGCAGATCAGCGGCGCGGTGAAGTTTCTGGACGTGGCCGAGGGCGGCGAATTCAAGCGCGGAGCGCTGAGTGAAGCGGCCGAGAAATACGGCCTCGGCACCAGCGGTCTGATCCTGCCATTCACCCGCCAAGCCCTGATCAACGACGACCTCTCGGCGTTCGGCCGTGTGGCGGAGATCATGGGTCGCAGTGCGGCCAACTACGAATCCGACGCGGTCTGGAATGTGATCAACGGCAACCCCGCAATGGCGGACGGGACGGCATTGTTTCACGCCAATCACAACAATCTGGCTGGTGCGGGTGCCGTGGTATCCGTGGCGAGCCTCGGCGCGGGCCGTGCAGCGATGCGCGTTCAGAAGGGCCTGACTGCGGATGAGGGTGTTCTGAACATCGCCCCGAAATACATTCTCAATCCGGCGGCGATCGAGACCACCGTTGAAACCTTCCTGGCGACGAATGTCACGCCGACCAAGGCGGCGGATGTCAACCCATTTAACAAGCAGCTGACGCAGATCACTGAAGGTCGCTTGGATGCGGTCAGCGCCACGGCTTGGTATCTGGTGGCCGATCCGGCCGGCATCGACACGATCGAGTACGCCTATCTCGACGGTCAGGAAGGGCTCTACACCGAAAGCCGAATCGGCTTTGACGTGGATGGGCTGGAGGTAAAGGGCCGGCTCGACTTCGGCGTCAAGGCGATCGACTGGCGCGGCTTCTATAAGAACCCCGGCGCGTAAGCACTCAGCGCGCCAAGAGCGCAGAGTAGACGAACGGGGCGGCCTTGGGCCGCCCTTTTCGTTGGCGTTGAACGGAACCAAGGAACGGAGACTCCAATGAAGAACTACAAGGGACCGGGCGAGAACGTCACGCGCGTTGCGCCCTATGACGTGGTCACTGGCGGCGGCCTTCAGGTCGGCCAGCTGTTCGGTGTGGCGGTCAATGACGCGCTGAATACCAAGCCGGTCGTGATGTCCACGACCGGGACGTACGAGCTGGTGAAACTGGCTGCGCAGGCATGGACGGTCGGCCAGCTGATCTATTGGGACAATGTCAACAAGCGCTGCACCAATGCTACGGCAACCGGCCTGTTGCTGATCGGCAGCGCGGAGGAAGTCGCGGCCAATCCAAGCGCAACCGGCATCGTGCGCTTGAACGGTGCGGCCGCGGCGGCTCAGCCGTAAGGCCCGCCTGTGTCCGCTTTCGACGTCATGGCTGCCGGCGCATTTCGCGACCCGAACATCGGGGTCGACGTGCTCTATGCGCCGGCAGCCGGCGGCGCGCCGCTGCCGATCCGCGCCGTCCCGGCACCAGGGCCGGATGGTCGGATCGGCTCATTCGAAACCGCCTCGCGCGGCGCGCCCCTGTCGGTTGATGTGCTGGCAAGCGATATCGCATCGCCGGCCGAGGATGATGTCGTGACCTGGAACACAGAGAGTTTCGAGGTTGTGGATTTTGCCGCCGATCTGGTGCGCGCCACTTGGCGCTTGACGCTGCGGCGGCCGCGCGCATGACGGCGATCCGCGAACAGATCCATGCGCGGATCAAGACCGTGTGCGAAGCGATCGACATGCCCGGCCTTGAGGTCGAGCGCAACCGGCATGACCCGGCGGTGCGCTCCCGGACGTTGGTGATCCATGACGGCCCGCACGATCGCGGGGACTATCAGGAAACCGGGCTCGATCATTTCACGGCGCGACCGCTGCTCATTGGACTGGTTAGGACAGCCGACGGCAGCGATCCCGCGCCGATCCTGGCCGATCTCTACGTGAAGGTCGTCAAGGCGCTGTTTACCGATTTCAACAGCGCTGCGACGGGTGCGCTCAATAGCTTCGCCATCGACGTGCGCGAGGGCAGCTATCAACCCGTCATCGATCCCGAAGGGTCCCGCGACCGGATCGGGCAATTCACCTTGGAAGTCGAGGTCGACTTTCAGACCGCCGAGGGCCGGCCGGACCAAGTCGCGGACTGACCCGAACCACACTGACAACCCAAAGGAGACTCCGCCATGGCTTTGCGCTCGCGCAATGCGGCTGTGCTTGTGAAAATTCAGGCCGCCGAGGGCACCTATGAAGACCCGGTCGCCGGGACGGACGGCATCAAGGTCGAGGTGCCGCAGATTTCGTTCCGGCCGCAGAACACCGACACGGATGAGGTGACCGGCTCGCTCGACAATGCCGCGCCGCTGGTGGGTGGCATGCAGGTCGAAATCTCAATTCCGTTCTATCTCAAGGGCGTGGCGGTGCCGGGAGATCTGCCGCAGTGGGGCGATCTGTTCCGCATCTCCGGATGGTCGGAAACGCAGACCCGAACGCAGCTGGCCGGCATCACGTTTTCGGTCACCGGCACCAACACGATCGGGGATACCGCGAACGGCATGGGCGCCATCAAAAGCGGCACGCCAATCTATCTTTCCAGCCCGAAGAATCCGGGCGTGGAATTGCTGGTGAGCGTTGCCGCAGCGGGGTCACTGACGGTCACCAAGCTCGACGGCAGCGCGCCGGTTCTGGTGAATGAAGCGGCCGGCGGCGCGTTCACTATCTCCTATGGCGTACCGGCGGTGGTAGCGAGTGCGGGGGACAACGTCTCGGCCACCGCTATCGCGCCGTGGGCGAACGTGGCGCAGCAGTATCGCGGCATGCCGACCTTGGTTTCGGTCAATCCCGCCGCGGCGTTCTTCACGTCCATCATTGACTATCTCGCCACGCGGGTCGCGACCTTCGCCGATCGGTTCGCGGCTCCGCTCGGTGCGACCAGCGTATTGGCGATCCCGGCCAACGTCGTCTATCGGCCGATCAGCGCCGCGATCCCCTGTGCCTCGCTCGCCGTCTATTCGGACGGCATCGTTTTCAAGTTCAAGGATGCGCGCGGCAGCGTCTCTCTGGAAATGACGGCTGCGCGGGTCTGGAAAGCGACTGTGCGGATCTCGGCGCTGTTCGTGAGCAAGACCGATGCCGCGGTGCCGGCAGTGACTTACGACGGCACGATCCCCGGCGTGTATCGCAAGAGCCGTTTCCTGATCAACCGGCTGAAAGCGGCGATCCGCTCCATGTCCTTCGACAATGGCAATTCCATGGTCTTCCCGGAGGACCCGAACGAAGACGAAGGTTTCAGCGCGCCGATGATCACGCGCCGCGACATGCGCGCCACGCTCGATCCGCAACAGCGCCTGGTGGCGACCGCGAACCTGTTGGACGATTTCCGGCAGGGCAACCCGCAGCCGATCCATGCCGCAATCCTCGGCGGCAATGCGGCGAAGCCGGGCGGGCGCATCATGTTCAACGCGCCGATTGCTCTGTTCATCCAGAACGATCCCGGCGACCGCGACGGCATCATGACCGAGCAGATCCAGGCCAAACTGGACGGCGCGGACGCGGGCGCCTTCCTCACGGTGTTCTGACCGTCTCTCACGATTGCCTGACATTCGATCGCGCGCGATGCGGGGCCGGCCTGGTCAGGCGGGTCGGCCCCGCAGCTTCCACCTGACTGGAGAAAAACATGACTGTCTATCCACAGAGCGTTTCCGGCGTCGACCGGTTCACGCCGGCAGCGCTGGTCGGCAAAGCCAATGCTCCTGTTTATTTGATCGGCATCGCGACAAGGTCCGCGCGCGCCGTCTTCCGCCGCGAAGTTGCGGCGGCCGGTGCGCGCTTTTGGGCGCCCTCCGAGTTCCATCGGCTGGCGCGCGAGTATGTGGAGCAGGTCGCGCCCGCCAATTCCGAGGAGCTGCTGGCGCGGATCGATGCGATTGCCGCGGTGAGCGAAGAAACCGGGGTCGCCGAGATCCAGGCCGCCGCAGCGGACTGGAATGACTTGGCGGAAAAATTGATCCGCCATTTCCCTGTCTTCGCCGGCCGCCATGCCGACAACCAGCACTATCTGACCATCGCGCCCATGCTCGCCGCGCGCATGTTTCTGACCGGCTGGGAAGGCGGCGATCTGCCGGCATTTCGGCGCGGCCTCGACGGGCTGCTGCTGGAGGAGGTGGCCGAGCAAATTCCGGACGCGGATTTTGATGCGATCGGCTGGCGCGCCATGGCGCTGATGCAGCCGCAGGAGACCGAAAGAAAAAACTCCGTCTCGCCGCAGCCGTCGCGGCGGATCCGGAGAGCTATGCGGGCGGCGAGTTCCCGGAAGACGACGGCCCCGGCTGGGAAATCCTTGGAGAAATCTTCCCCCGAAACCCACGGCTGAGCCTCGATCCGGAGGCGGAAGAGATCGTGCGGCTCTGGCGGGCGTGCCGGGACCCTTGGGGCGGGTTCCGGCATCTGCCCGAGTCCGGCGGCATCAACGACCAATCGGCTTGGCTGATGGATGCGTTTGAGATCATCGGCGCAGCCTTTCATGCCTGTGAACCTAAGAGGCCGCAGCAAAGGCGATGACCAGGTTTTCGGCGCGCTTCACCTCGCCAGATGGGCGCGGCATCGCCGGTTGGAGCGAGGATCAGTTACGGTTCTTTGCTGCGGCCCATACCGCAGCCATTGCTGCGGCAACCGAAGGGCTCAAGACCGAGTTGCGCGGGGCGATCGAGGCAGCGAGCCTTGGCGCTCGGTTGCCCAATGCCGTGCGCAGCCAGGTCTATCCGCGGGGACGAGACAGCGCTAAGGCGGCCGGCGTGGTTTGGGCGCGCGGCGCCGGGGCGCAGACCATCCTGGCGGCATTCTCGCAGGGCGTCACGATCCGCAGTGCACGCGGGGCATTCCTCGCGATCCCGCTGCCGGCTGCCGGCAAGGCGCCCGCCGGTGCGCGACTGACACCCGGCATGTGGGAACGCCAGCACGGCGTAGCCCTGCGCTATGTCTACCGCCGCGGTGCGCCGGCCTTGCTGGTGGCCAATCTGCGAGCTGGCCAGGGGCGGCGCGGTGGTTTCCGCAAGGCCTCGGATAAGGCTGCCGCATCGGGGCGCAATCTCGCCACGGTGCCGATTTTCGTTCTCTTGCCGCAAGTCACTCTCGCGCGGCGTCTCGATCCCGACCGCATCGCGCAGCGCTGGGCCGATCAGGTGCCGGCGCTGATCGAGCGTGCTCTACCGAAAGCCTGAAGGCGGGCATGGCAAACAAATCGTTCCTCTTTCGGGTCACGTCCGATGGCGTTGACCAGCTGCGCAAGGATCTGGAAAGCCTCGGTCCTTCGGGAGCGAAGGCTTTCCAGACCATCGCGAGCGCGTCGCCGCAGCTGGCCAATGCGCTGAAGACGGCCGAGGAACGGGCGGACACGGCGCGCGCCGAGTTTGAGCGCCTCAACCGTGCCGCCCGCGATGCGCGCCCGTCCTTCGTGCAGGCTGCGGCCGCGATCGGCGGCGATCTCAGGCAGTCCCTTGAGGCAACCACGTATCGGCTCGGGCCGCTCGGGGCGGGGCTGCGCGCGCTCGGCCCGATCGGCATCGCAGCCAGTGCTGGCGCGGTGGCTTTCGGCGGCGCGTTGCACAAGGTCTTCGAGGCGACGGCCGAGGCGGAGCAAGCCTCGCTGCGGCTGAATGCGGTTTTGAAGGCCACCGGGGGTGTGGTCGGTCTAACCCGCAAGCAGCTGGACGATATGGCCGACGCCATGCAGGCATCGTTCCATATCGATGATGATGATATCCGCGGCGTGATGGCGACGCTGGCGACGTTCAAGTCGGTGGCGGGCGATGCCTTCGGCGAGACGATCAAGCAAGCCATCAATATGCGCGCCGTGTTCGGCGGCGATCTGCAATCGAACATCGTCCAGTTGGGCAAGGCGCTGGAAGATCCGGTGCGCGGTCTGACCGCGCTTCGCCGTTCCGGCCTGTCGTTCACCGAAGCGCAAAAGGACATGATCGCGGCGCTGGACAAGGCGGGCGATCGGGCCGGTGCGCAGCGCGTCATTCTTGGCGAGCTTGAAAAGCAGATCGGCGGCACCGGCGCTGCAGCGGCCGGCGGCCTGACCGGTGCGGTCGATCGCCTCTCGGTGGCCTGGGGCAACTTCTGGGAATCCGCGCCGGAAAAACTCGGGCCGGTCAAGGACGTGCTGGAAATCCTTGCCCGCGGAATCGAGCGCGTTACCAAAGATCTGAGCGGTCCAACCCTGGAAGAGACCGCAGCGAACCAGTGGGCCGAGCTTAACAAGCTGCTCGACCGGCGGCGTGAGGTCGACCAAAACCCGCTGCTCGACCCCTTCGGCACGGAACTGCCTGACCTCGATAAGCAGATCCAGGCGAAGAATGCCGAGCTCGCCGTTACGCGCCAGTTGATCCAGGCCGCGGCGGACAAGGAAGCCGCCGATCAGAAGGCAGCGAAGGAAGCGGCGGAGCGGCATGCACAAGAACTGAAGGCGGAGGCGGAAAGGGCCGCCGCAGATGAGGCGGCGAAGGCGCGCGCGAAAGAGGCCGCGCGGGCTGCGAAGGATGCCGCCGCGGAGGATAAGCGGCTTGCCGAGGCGCGTAAGAAGGCAACCGAAGATGCGACCATAGCCCTCGGTGGCCAGATTGCGTCGCTGAAAGAGGAAACCTATCAACTCGGTCTCTCTGACCGGGAGCGCTTTGTTCGGCAGCAGGTGCTGAAGGCCGAGCAAGAGGTGATCAAGGGCACGGTCGAGGCCGGCGAAGAGTACGTCGCGCAGATCGAGCGCGAGGCTTATGCGCTCTATGACGCCAATAAAGCCATCAAAGACCGCGAGAAAGCGGAGAAGGACGCCACGAAAGTGGCCGAGGATGCCGCGGCCGAGCGGCAGAAGATCGCCGAGCGCGAGGCCGAGCTGATGCTCGAGCCGTTCAAGAATGCGATTGCCGGTGTGCAGGACACGCTGACCGACACGTTCAAGGATGCGCTGCGCGGCAACATCACCGATGCCGCGACCTTCTGGGATAAGTGGGTCGATCTTGCGACCGAGGCGGCGGCGCAGGTGGCCGCGGTCATGGTGCTCCGCCCGGCCATCGCCGCGGGTGCCGGCGCGCTTGGTCTCGACAGTCTGGCCGCTTCCTACGGTCTCGGCTCGCTGACCGGCGGCTCGGCGCAAAACGCGGTGGCGAGCGGCAGCGGCGTGGCGTCGTCTGCGTCCACATTGGCGGCCATCTTCGGCGGCGCGGGCGGGGCAAAGACCGGGCTTGGGACTTGGCTCAATGGATTGTTGGGTACGGGATCGCCGGTCTATTCCAACGGGATTCAGATCGGCGCGTCCATGCCGGCTTGGGCGAGCTTCCTGAACAGCGGCGTCGGCACCGGTCTGGTGGGCGCGGCGGCCGCTTCGGGAACCTCCGCGCTCGCCGGTGGCAGCTGGCAGCAATCCGCCTTTGCCGGCGGCGGCGCGCTGCTCGGCGGGATCGTGGGCAGCATCTTCCCGGCGGTGGGCTCGACGGCCGGTGCGGCGGCGGGCGGCCTGCTCGGCAACATCCTCGGCGGGTTGTTCGGCGACAAGAAAAAGAAGCCACCGAAGCTGTCCAGTGTCACCAGCATCGAAGCGCTGGCCAGCGGTCTGTTCGGCGTCGGCGCCACGGCGACCAAACATATCGGCGATGTGACGTCGGGCCTCGGCAGCGATGCGGCCAACACGCTGAATGCGCTGCTGGCCTCGCTTGGTGCCACGGTCAACGGTCCGCTGTCCGGTCAGTTGCAGTATTACGGCCGGACCCCGCGATTCATGTCCACGGTTGCCGGCATCACGAACCAATTCGGCAATGATGAACAGGGCGCAAAGGACGCCATTGCAGACTTCATTGCGCGGACCATGGTCGAGGCGGCGCAGTCCGATCGGCTGGAGGGTGTGCCCGAGGCGATCCGGGTCGCGATTGCCAACAGTGGCGCGACCAAGGCGGATCAATTGGATGCCGCGATTGCGTTCGGCAAGTTCTATGAGCGGGTCGACCAGATCCGGACGCCGGCACAAGCGGCGGCCGCGGCCGTCACCGAGCTCGCCGCGGCGATGGCCAAGGCGGAATCGCAGGCGGAGCAATACGGCTTAGCGGCGGAGAAGCTGCCCGAGATCTTCAAGGCCAATTTCATCGACGGCATTGCCGATCAGCTTTTGGCGCTGAAGGACCCGCAGGCCTATGCGCTGAAACAGCTGGATATCGAAAAGGCCGGTGCGGTCGCGCAGGCGGAAAAACTCGGCGCCGATCTCAGCCAGATCGAGGAGCTGTATGCGCTGAAGCGGCAACAGATCGTTGAGCAGGGTCTGTCCGGGGTCAATTCATCGTTCAAGGATTTCTTTGACTCACTGCTGATCGGGCCGGCCTCAGCGCTTTCGCCGACCGAGCAGATGGCGCAGGCGCGGCAGCGGTTCGATACGGCGTATCAGAGCGGCAATGCGGCGGACTTCACCGCGGCGGCACAACAGCTGTTGGCGATCAGCCGGGATTTCTACGCCTCGACCGAGAAATACGCCGATGTGTTCCGCGAGGTGCTGAGCAAGACCAAGGATCTCGGCGGGCTGGACGTGCAGGTTCCCGGCTTCGCCGCGGGTGGCGATTTCAGCGGCGGCGTCCGGATGGTGGGCGAGCGCGGCCCGGAGATCGAGGCGAGCGGTCCGGCCCGGTATTTCGATGCGCAGACCACGGCGCGCATCATGCAGTTGGCGAACGCCGATCTCTCGCCGCGGATGATGACGCAGATCCTCGCCGGCTTCGGCCGCTATGGCGCCGATGGTAAGCGCGACAACCGGCTTGCGATGCTCAACGACGACGAGATCGCGTTGCTGATCGCGAACGGCGGCGCTGGCTCGATCAACCCGCATACCGGGTTGTTGGAGTTCTATGAGCGTGCCGATAGCAGAGACCGCGGACCCGGTACAGGCAACAAGGGCGGCTCGGGCGGCGGTGGCGGTCGATCCGGCAGCACCGGCGGTGGTAGTAAGAGCAATCCTGCGATTAACCCGGGAAACAAAAATCTCGGTCTTGCAGGTCCCGATTACAGCGGACCGCAGGGGTCGGGCACTGGCGTTGATGCGAATAATCCCAGCAACGCGCCGGGAAAGAACCCGAACAAAGGCGGCGGTGGTTGGGACAAGAGTTTTGGCCCGGCACCAACGTCACCGATTTCCGAAGACGGGTTCTTTGACGGATCCAAGGTCAATACGCCCAACGGCCCGGTCGATGCGGACAAGTTCTTTCATGACTGGGCGGATTTTCAGGGCATCGCCTATGATGATCTGACGGCCGACGATTTCTTGGACAAGATCGGAAACTTCGTCGCGTCAGTGTTTGGATTCGATGAAAAGAATCCAGTTATCGATCCGGATTATAACGCTCCGGGAAATCCGGTCGGTCTCGGGGCGAACTGGGGCTTCGATCCACTCAAGCTAGGCCTGTTGATCGGCGGATTCGCCAATCCGGTCGTCAACGCCCTCAGCTATCTGTACGGCGCTTACAAATGGCTCGGCGGACCGGCGCCCATCGACATCAACATGGGGCCGAGCGTCTTCGGCGGCCCGGATGCGGCGCCTCCGGGCAGCGTGGCCAATGACAATGCCATCTCTTCGGCGCCGTTGGCCGGCCCGTCTCTGGCCTCGGGCTTGAGCCTGCCCGGCGGGGAGAACGATACGCCGCTGGGCACCGTGGCGGGGCGCTCGATGGTCTCGCCCAATCTTCAGGGCATGCAGAACAGCGTGGCCTCGCAGGCGCAGGCGGCGCTCGGCAGCACGCGTACGGCGCGCGGCAATGAAAACGTGGTGAGCGAGTTGCGGTTGTTGCGGCTCGAGCAAGAGAAGACGCGGGCCGCCATCGATCGGATGGGCAGCGAGCAACAGCGGACCAATGGACTGTTGGTCTATGACAAGGTGAGGCGGAAATGATCATTCGCGATCGGGTGGCGCAGCGAACCACCAGCAACGGCACCGGCAACATCGTCTTGGGTGGGCAGCTGGACGGGTTCCTGTCTTTCGTGGGGGCGGACATCCCGACCGATGTTCCGTTCCCGGTGTTGATGAAAGGTGCTGGCGAGGCTTTCGAGATCTTCGAATCCACGCTGATCGATGCCGGCGGTACGCTGACCCGTGGCGACCTGATCCGATCCAACACCGGGTCGCGGATCGACTTCGGACCCGGAGAAAAGCGCGTCTATCTGGTGGCGCCGGCCGAGGCATTCGGCGGCATGGGTGGGCGCTCGAATTACGCCGTAACTGGTGGCGCCGCGCCGCACTTCACGGCGGTTTTCCCGGTGCCGGTCCGCAAGCATGCCGCCGGCACGCGGGTGCGGGTGCGGTTCCATGCCGTCGGTGCGGGTGCCGATGATTTCGCGCCGGATGGGATCGACCCGAAGCCGATCAAGACCGGATGGCCCTTGCGCGCCACGGCGGCGGGAGACATTGCGCTCGGCGCCGAGGTCGATCTGGTGGCGAGCGTGGCGGCCGATTGCTGGATTGCGCTCAACCTGCCCAAGGCAGCGCCCAAGGAAGTGCCGGGGAACACCTACAACGTGGTCGCGGAAGATGCCGGCCATATGCTGGTGTTCACCCATGCCTCGGGCTGTGCCGTGGCCCTGCCGCAGGCTACCGGCCAATTCGCAGCCGCGTTCGGCTTCTCCTATCTCGCGGCTGGCGGCGGTGCCGTAACCTTCACCGCGGCCACGTCCACAATCAATCTTGCCGCCTCATTGGCGGCCGGCGCAGGGGCGTTTGGCGAAGTCCTGGCCGATGCCGGCGGCAACTATCGCGCCACGGTGGCCGGCGGCAATTCCGGCGTGCCCAGCATCACCGGTGCGGCGCGGGATCTGCTCGGTACATGGGCGACGAACAGCCGGATCGGATATACGGCCGCCGAGCTGGTGCTGAAGGACGCCGCGGGCGCGGCGCGGCTCGCGGTGCTGGCGGCGGCCGTGGATCTTGGCCAGGCCGGAATCAGCGGTCTCGACACGGGCGCCGAGGCGTCCAGCACTTGGTATCACGTCTTTGCCTCGGATCTCACGAATCCGCTGGTGAACGCGGCGGTCACGGCCAATGCCGGCACCGATCGGC
>Ga0209050_1003078_pt1 | contig 12822 bp, 22 predicted proteins | sample Araplavi_mTSA_r2_FD_184276 | JGI IMG/M metagenome (GOLD analysis project Ga0209050, IMG submission 184276) | Arabidopsis root microbial communities from North Carolina, USA - plate scrape MF_Cvi_mTSA_r2 (SPAdes) (version 2) | ecosystem: Host-associated > Plants > Roots > Endosphere | place: USA...
CTGCGCGATGCGTTCGGCGACCGCCTCAGTTCCCTTGCCGGCCGCGTCAACGAGGCGGCCGGCACCGCGGCGGGTGCTGCGCAGGCAGCGGGTGAAGCCGCGAGCACTGCGCAGACCGCCGCACAAACCGCCAACCAGGCCGCGAAGACCGCGGCGAAGGAGTTCAAGAAGCCATGATCGACACACAGACCCTCATCGACTGCACGAGCGCCACGCGCGCTGACGCCGAGCGCTACGTCCTGCACCTGGCGGATGGCATGAACCGTTTCGGCATCCACTCGGACAGCGCTGTAGCGGCTTTCCTCGGGCAGCTCACTATCGAGTCGGACGCGCTCGCGAAGGTGGAGGAAGGGCTCTACTACACGACGCCAGCGCGCCTGCGCGAGATCTTCCCGAGCCTGTTCGTGGAGGGCGGGTATCGCGCCGAGGACTACGTGCGCAATCCGAAGGGCTTGAGCGCGCTGCGCTACAAGGGCTTCCATGGCCGGGGCCTGATTCAGTTGACTTGGGAGGATGCTTACATCGCGGCGGGGCGGGCCATCGGTGTGAACTACCGTGACAACCCCGAGCTGCTGCTGCAGCCGCTGCATGCGGCACTGTCGGCGTGCTGGTTCTTCGCCGACTTCAAGGGCTGTTTGCCGGCGGCCGAGCGTGGCGATGTCTACGACATCACCGGGCGCGTCAATGGACCGAAGCGGCTGAAGCTGACTGAGCGCAAGGCGGCCACGGCGCGCGCGTACAAGGTGCTGACGAAATGAGCCTGATGCAAGCGCTGTTGGCCGCGCTTGGCATCAGCCTGGCCGCGAATGCTGGCCTCGGTTGGGCTTGGATCGGCTCGCGCGAGAAGGCTGCTACGTCGATCCTGCAGCGTGACGATGCGAGGGCTGCGGCCTCGGCCTGCAGCGATGCGACCGATGACCTTCGAACGCTGGCCGACAAGCGTGCGGCTGAGGCGAAGAAGGCGCAGGCGGCGGCGCGCGAGCGGGCGGTGAATCACCAGCAGGCGGCCAACACGATCCTGAGCACGCCGGCCGCCGTGCCGGGTGACGCTTGTGCAAGCGCGCAGGTGCGCATCGACTCGTGGTTGAGGGGGAGGGTGCGGCAATGAGGCGAATCGCGCTCCATGGGGCTGTTTCGTGCGTTGCCGCGGCTCTCGCCGGTTGTGGGGCAATCGCCGTGCGGCCCGTAAACGTCCCGGTGCCGCTGGAATGTCGCGCGGAGACGCCGGCGCGGCCAGCGATGCCGACCGAAAACCTCGTGCCTGGCGTTGACCCTGACCGCTTTGCGGCGGCAGCGATGGCAGAAATCGAACTGCGCGAGGGCTATGAGGGGGAGCTTCGTGCAGCGCTTGGCGCATGCCTAAAGCCGCTGCTCTAGAGCTGACGAAGCCCTAAAATCTGGCGTTGGATTTCAACGAGAGGTAGACAGGTGATGCCGATGGATTTCTTGCGGCGCATCGAAGATGCGTCATTCCCTCTCCTGATTAGTGACGAGGCCGACATCCAGTGCGCGGCCGTGCTGGCGGCGGCTCAGCTGGTGGAGGCAAACCTACCGGAGCCGGGCGAGCCTGCCAACAAAGGCGCCGTGATTCTTCGCATCACGCCAATGGGAAGGGCCGAGCTACGCCGACTGCGCGACCGCGGCGACGATTTTGGTGCAGTCGCCGGCTCAAGATGTTGAGGGTTGCAGTGCAGGCGAGTCCGAAGTCCGCGCCTAACCTAATCGTTCGTGAGCGTCACTTGAAACGTTTGTAGGTCGGGCAGGCTGAGCCACTGCCGCGCTTCCGCATCCGCTACATGGTGCGCATTGACCCACCGCCTGATCAGCTCGTTCTGGTCATCAGCCATATTGCCGGGTTTCCGCCCGCTCCCGTTTTGCCAAGCACGCAGGCAGCGCAAAAGATCAGCTGCCCCATCGAACTGCTCTTCGAGTAAACGAAGGTAGCAGGGCGCGGCAACCATGGTGTCTGCAAGGGTCAGGCGAGGACCTTCAACAGTCACGCTGAACAGGCGACCGTTTGAAGTCGATAGCTTCTGCATTCGCCCCAGTATCACTGGGGGCCGCTTCCTTCGCTTTGGCATCATCAAAAGGGGATTGGCTGGTAGTGGGAAAGGCCGGCAAAGGCAGTTCGGTGTGACGTTGCCCTTCCGAAGTGCTGAGCGTTGAAGCGCGCATCGTTGCGGCACCGCCCTTCAGCGCTTCAAGGTAAGCGCGCACGCGGTCGGTTGAGTTGCCCACGGCTCGCATCGCGATGCGGAGTTCTGCGACAGTGCAGCGGAACTCCTTCGCCCACACTTTCGCTTCGGCTGGCGTTGACGCCTTGACGTGGAGAAGTGGTTGTCTCATGCGAACGCCTCACTTGACGGGGATGCCGACGGGAGCTGCATCTTCATCATCCCCTTCCTCACGCGGGCCAATGCGTTCGTCTGGCGCGTATCGAATGAGTGCCTTCGTGCCGGCCTGCAGTGCATCGAGCCACATGTCGTAGCCCTCGGCGGCTGACTCGAGCTCGCGCCACTGGGATGCATCGTCGCCTTCATCCATGAGCACCCAATAGAAGTGGCCAGGGTCGGGCTCGTCGACGTGAACGGAAATTCGACGGATGTGCGACATCACTTCTTCTTTCCGAGATAGACGCGCACGGCCTCGGCGGAATTGCCAACGGCTGCGACTGCCTCACGCAATTGCGCTTCCGTGCAGCCCAGCGATTTTGTCCACGACAGCACCTCGTGCGGCTCGCTCAATGCGATGAGCTTTCGGTCGAGGCCTGTCTTTTTTGGATCGTCTGTCATGCGGGTCTCCTGTTGGCGCCGGCACCGCGCCGACCTTGCTGAAGTTCTCGCCGCGGCAAGCGATCGGCCATCCTCAAAAAGCGCTTCCGGCTGACGGCGGCTCTCCTACGCGAGCGGGGCTGATCAGCATGCCGCACCCGTCGACTACTCGCCCATGCTGCGTGACGATCGTCAACGACGATGAGGTGCCTTGGCCAGTCGTCAAAAGACCATGTGTATGTTATTTCCCTTGGACTCGCAGACCCAGCAGCGTATCGTGTCGAACTCTGCTCGCGCCAGACATCGATCCTGATGCCACGCCGATCAAGCCGGGGGGGTGATGGAGGACGAAGTTTTCTGCCACGGCCATACTGGGCAGTGGGTATTCGTGGTCTCGCATCTTCGCGAGATCGACGGCAGCGCCTCGGGTACGTCCGAAATTCGTTACTGTGGAACGGTGCGGGGCAGGCTCTCGCTTAGCCACCAGATGACCGGTGCAGCTTCGCTGGTCCTGCTGCTTCGTGCAAAGTCGGTTGAGTGGGTCGAGCGTGCTGAGAAGGATGCCGCCGACTTCATCCAGATCGAAATGAGGGCACGCGAGCGGACTGACGAAGTAGGGCGCCGTTTCTCGATGCGCATCCCATTGCGGGAGGGAAGGTAAGCATGCAGGAGATCCGGCTCGCTTGGCAGTCAAGCGTCGTCCATCAAACAGACGTCGTCCAATTCAGTGATGAATGGGTTCCTGCAACGTCTGAGACAGTGGCGACAATGGAAATCGTGCTCCGTGCGGCGAATGATATTTACGGCGCGGGCACTCACTGGATTGAATCCCGCGCTGCGCATGAGCTCACAGAAAGGGCCCATGCCTCGCTGAACACTCGCCCGAGCTGACCGGGCGGCGTGCGCGCTGTCGGCGCAAACGCGCAGGATAGGACTAGGCCGGGCTGTTTTCACGCCGAATACGACCAGCTCAATGCCGATGTAAACCATGGCGCCGTCTTTCAGGGACGTGACGGTCCAGAGCGCGCCTGTGGGTGGCCGGCTGGCGTCTTTCATCGGCTGGATCTGCAGCTGCGCCGTGAGCTTCAAGTTCATCGGCGGCCCGGTCCTGTTTATGGTGGCCTAGGTGCTAGGGCGGGCTGTGCGATGGGTCATCGAATTTGAGACCTTCAATCTGGGTCAGCGAGAGCCAGGGCCGCCAATTGGCGAACATGCGCGTTGAGTCACAACAGAGGTCAAGCAATTCTCTTTCAGCACCATTGTGTGGTGGCATGTGAAATGCGGCTTTTGCTGACGTGCCGCAATGGGTTCGGCGCTATCGTCCATTCATGCGTGAAATACGTATAGCTTGGCGATGTGACGTCATCCACCGCACCTTCGCGTCAATAGACCTCTCCGACAGATGGGTTCGAGAGACGCCGGAGGCGCGCCAAGTTCTTGAAGGCATCCTTCAATCTGCGCTCAATTTCTATGGGCCGGAGACGCACTGGATTGAAACCCGAGCCGACGCCGACGATGCGTGAAATCCGGTTTTGCGCCGAGTACGTTCTATCCGGTGCGCGCCAGCGCTTGATTTACAGTGGCTGGCTCACTGACTCGCCCGGAATGCGACTTCACGTAGACAGCATGATGTGCAACGCCCGGCAATATGACGTCGTCTCCAGAACGTGGATCGAAGCACGCCCGAGATCGTCAACCCCGATCTGACGCTACTCGTTGGCGAGGCTGACTTTGAAGGTCTGGTGGTCTGGTTCGCTGAGCCAGTGCCTGGCCGCAACGTGAGCCACGTTGTGCGCAGCGACCCATCGCTTGATCAGCTTGTTCTGATCGTCCGCCATGTTCCCCGGGCGCAGCGCGTGTCCGTGTTCCCATGCCCGAATGCAACGAAGCAACTCCGCCGCGCTATCGAACTGCTCTTCAAGCACGCGCAGGTAGTGTGGTCCAGCGATCATCGTATCCGAGAGCGTCACCCGCGCACCTTGGACCGATACGGTGAACAGTCTCCCCCCGGACGTTGACAGCCTCTGCATACACCGCAGTATCGCAGGGGCTCTGCAGAGCGCTCAAGGCCGAGGCACAGCCGTAGCGACACGCGCCGCGGCGTGCTCGGCAAGGTCTGCGCGGACGCGGCTCAGAAAAAACGAATAGCAGTAGTAGCGATACGAGTCCGTGTTGTAAATCGCTGCGTTCTTGTGCTTCTCAGCCAGTTGAAGCACACGCTCCTTGCCAATGAAATGGCCCTCGGCCCCGTGCGCTGCTACACGGCATTGACGGATGTTCGCATCTAACGTCGCTGTGTAGTGCTCATAGCCCTTCATCGTTGGATTGCAGCTGTCGCAGATGTCGGCCAAGCCCACGTTGTGGCCGACCTCATGGATCAGAACGCCGGCATGGAGATGCCTCGGTGTTCCGAAAGAAAAGGCGGCGCCGATCTCCATCATCTGCAGCCTCAAGCCCTTGGCCGCAGCGACGAAGAGGGGTGAATCGCTCTTCCTTACCAGCCAGCCCGGATGGTCCAGGCTTGCAATGATCTCGTTGATCTTGCCGCGCACGTAGGTTGCACGCAACGCGAAGCTCGACGAATCTCCCGGTTGCCCGATGGGCGCAGGGTTGGCCCGTCGCGTTGCGCTTCGTCCATGCCAGGCACGGGCGCCGAAAAAGTTCTCGAAATTCGTCCTGCCCGGCCATGTGTGGAGGCCGACGTGGCGACGCGCTTCGTAGAGCATGCCTTCCGCGAGGTAAAGGCATGCGCCTAGGGCATCGACTTCAGCCTGCGTGAAACCGATGAACTTGAAGTTCTCGGCGTGGCCGTTACGCGGGCTCAGTACGACGGCGTCATAGATTGCTTGGCACTCCGCCGGTGTCCGCTCGAGGCTCATGTTGTAGGGCGCCACTGGACCGCTAACCCGGACCGCATGATTCACCTCATCCTTGGCGGCAGACGAGAGATGCGGCTGGTGGTGGACGTAAGCGCTCAAGGTAAGCATGTGGTATCGCCGTGAGTGGGCCGCACGGGCGGCTCTTTTGCGGGGGTCGATGCTCTCACCCCCCATGGGCGCGTGCATCGGACCAAAGTCCTACGCGGCACGCTCTCGGATCAGATCGTGCCGGCAACCACCGTTGGCTGAAGGAAAGCTTGCGCCTGAGCGCCGGTCGCCAGCCTCGAGCCGGAACTGCTACCGCATCAAGACGGGATCACCGCGCGCTTACTCTGCAGGAGCTCGGCCATGCGTTATTGCGGCCAAAAAGAAAACCCGCCAAATCGGCTGATGCTCAGTGCGCGCGAGGCCCGATCTCTGCTCGCAGCAGGTCCCGCTGTTGGATCACGTCCACCAAGTTGGTGTGAAAGCCCTCAACATCTGGGAGCCGAAACCCGAGCCACCCGAGCCCGGGATGACGAAGGTTGAGCACCAAGCTGCCATCGCTCTCCATGGACCACTGCCAAGCCGGGCCGTTGACTTGAGGTGGGTCTTTGATGACCAGCGGTAGTTTGGGCGGGAACGTCGGCTCCATCGTCTTCCTCGTCTCGGCCAAAACTCGGATGAGCCTGTCGATCGCTTGGGCAGGCGACACCTCGCCCGTGGTGGACCATTCGGCGAAGTCCGTGCCGTCATCGTGCGTCAATTCGACTGTCATCAGCTTCATGCCTGAGCCCTTTCTGGTGCGACCGTCGGTGCGGCGTGCTCGCCCGGTCGACACATTTTGGCAACGATGCCTTTAATGTGCACTCATGGAAAAAGCCGCCTCCAGGTGGCTTCGTTGGCTGTGACCAAGCAATTCAACCTGCGGCGGTGACTCGGCGGATCTCGACAGGCCCGATGCCGCTGTAGACGATCGCGCCGTCCGTCAGAGAAGTGACCGTCCAGCGGGCGGCGCCGTGAGCGGGCGTGATCTTGTAGTCGCCCGGTGTGAGCGGCAGGACCTGCTCCTCGCGCGCGTCGTCGCTATACCAGGTTGGCGTGTAAAGGATGGTGGTTTCGATGGGAAAGATGTCAGCTTGGCTCATGGTCTATTGTGGCGGCCAGCTGGATCAGCTGAACGGAAAGATCTGGAGACAAGTTTTGAACTTCGCAGAACCATACTTGGTAGCACCAACGGTTGCCCTGGTGTTCCACGCCTGCAAAGCTGATGGTGTCTAAGGCACATGCGGCTAGCTCCGGACGCCAGAGGACGCCTCGCGGCGGCGTCGCGTCGCCGGGCCGAGATTCCCAAAGGCCCAACTGCTGGCGACCTTCTACTTCTCGGAGCAGCAGCATGCCGTGCGCCCAATCCTGATCGACAAATTCGCGCGTGGTTAGCCTCGCGCCGTCGCGGTATCGCCTGCGCATCTTCACCCGCATGGCGTATCGCCTTCGGCCGGCTTGTTGTGTACCAGGCCCGGCAATTCGTGCATCACGGCTCGGATGTGGTCTCCAGCATTGCGGTCCCAGTCGCCGTAAAGATCGCCGATGCGGGCACAGCGTCCCGCCACACGGTCTGCGAAGTCGCGCAGGGTAGGCCGCATCGGCTCATCCGGCCTGAGCTCTCCTACGCTGCGCGCCATGGCCTGCAGCTCGTCTTCAATTGTTCCGCCAGGCTCCACCCTCGTACCTCCATCCTGGCGGGACCTCTGCGCCCGGCTTCATCCACGCCGGCGTGTTGACGCCCAGGATGTACTCGGTGTGTTCGCCGCCGAACAGTTGCTTGGCGACTTCGCCCGGCTCTTCCCTTGAGTGCTTTTCATACTGCTCATATGCGTCCTCGATGTGGTCGTCGAAGGCCGCGCGCGGCTCGATTTCGAGCACCGCATAGACGAATTTTTCGATCCACTCCTGCCGGGCTGCATTCATCTTGCTCATGGCAATCTCCTAGAGGGTTTCAAAATCGCGCGCCTGGGCGCGCACCAGTGCATCGATACCGGCCGGGTTCGGGTCTGCGGATATCGCGAGCACTGGATAAATATACAGTGATTGCGGTAGACTGCAAGCATGGAAAACATGCCGGCGAACCTCTGGATTGCCGCCTGCGCGCACCGGCTGCAGCAACAGTGGCATACCGTCGATCCTCTGGACCTGGAGGACGTCGCGCGCGATCTGTGGCGCGACGCTCGGCTGCGAGCGATGCAGCCTGATGAGGCGGCAGTCGACTGGCTGAAGCCCATCAGCGAGCTCGGGTAAGCGAGGAATTCGGACAGTGCGCGCGTTGGGCTGCCGCCCGTCAGAATGGGCATATGTGCAATCAGTACCGCACCCCTGAATCTGCCGAGGCGGAGCGCTTCTGGCGCATCCATGAGGGCCGCAGCCGCAGGCCGCTGCTACCGTCCATCAACGTCTTCCCGCGGTCGCAGGCGCTGTTCATTCGCCGCGCGCGCCACGAGACGGGCTACGAGCGCGAGCTGGTGGTCGGACAGTGGGGCCTCATCCCATGGTTCGCCAAGGATCTGAAGCTCAAGTACGCGACGAACAACGCGCGCGGGGAGGAGGTTGAGACGAAGGCCAGCTACAAGGACCCTTGGAAGCGCGGGCAGCGGTGCATCATCCCGGCCGAGAGCTTCATCGAGCCGAACCACGAGACCGGGAAGAACCAGTGGTGGCGATTCCGCCGCGCCGACGGCACACCGTGGGGCCTGGCGGGTCTCTGGAACACTTGGACCGACAAGGTAACGGGCGAGGTGCACGAGAGCTACACGATGATCACACTGAACGCCAATGCTCACCCGTTGATGAGCAGGATGCACAGGCCTGAGCTCGACGAGGTGACGAAGCAGCCGTTGCCGCTCGAGCGCCAGGACAAGCGCAGCGTGATCTCGATTGAACCGGGTGACGTCGACCTCTGGCTGGCTGGGACGATGGAGGAGGCCAAGCAGTTGCTTCGGTTGCCGGCGGCCGAACTTTTCGACGCAGGACCGGCGGACTAGGCGTGGCTTTTCGCGTAGGTTTGCAGCATCAAGCGTTGTTCACCCTCGAGGAAACGCTCCGCCATCATGGGCCTTTGGCGGCGCTCTCGAGCTTTGCGAGCCATGGCCAGGCGGCGTACTTGTCGTCGCGCTGTCGAATGTGCGTGTAGCGTCGCAGCGAACTCCATGTCCGATGTCCCGAGACGCTGGCAACGTTAGGAATGTTCCAACCCATTTCGAAGAGTCGGCTAATCCCGTCGTGACGCAGGTCGTGGAAGTGAAGATCCTCGATACCTAACAACGTGCAGGCATCCGTGAAAACGCGACTGATGGTGCCACTGTCGTAGGGAAATATGCGGCCAGTCTGGCCAGGCGCCGCGCGTCGGTTCAGTATGAGGGAGAGCGCCTCCGGAGTGAGGTGGCACCGTACATCGTTTCCGTCCTTTTCCCCTGGGTGCTTCATGTCGCGCACCCATATGTCGGGATGTCGTTCATCGAGATCCTCGAACGTCTGCCTCGTGATCTCATCCTGCCGCCGCGTGCTGAAAATTGCGTAGCACACGATCTCCTGCATAGGAATCGAGCCTTTGCGGCGGTTGCCGAAGTGAGTCATGAGTTTGTCCAACTCTTCGAGGGTGGGGCGCCTGTCGCGTTGCCTTGATTTCGATGTCAGGCCGAGGGCCTTACAGACTTTTCGGGCATCGTTGATGACCTGAGCATCTAGCTGATAGCCCCAAGCCGGGCGGGCCAATTGGTATACCGCAGAGATATGCGACAGGTAGTTGTCGGCCGTCTGCGGCAGGACACCAAGATCCTTGGCGAACTCCACCCAGTCGGCGCTGGTGATAGACGAGCCACGCCGCTTCGCCAAGCTGGTGGACGCTACTGAGTTGAGCACTTGAGCCTTCGTTTTTCCGATGCCCCTGCGGTACTCGGCCACGTATTTCTGGATGGCTTCGGCGAAGGTTGGGTCCGGCGCCTTTAGCTTTGCCAGCGCACCGGGCTTAGCCAACTCGCCCTCCCGACTCTTCAACCAGAGCTTGGCAGCTTGCTCGCGGTCGAAAGTCTCCGTCTCGCTGTGGACGACGATGCCGTCCTCCTTGATTCGGATGCGAGCCATGTGCGCTACGCTTCCGTTTGCGCGCTTGCGCTTCGTGATGGTTCCCAAAGTGGGCCTTCCGGTGGTACATGTCAGATTTGTGGCTCGCAATGTACCACCGAGGCCTGCAAAACAGCGCTTAATGAGATCGAATGACGACGAACGAGAACCCCTCTAACCCCGCGCCAGTGCTTGATTTTCCTCGAAAATCCCGCGCGACTGAGGCAATGCGCTTGTCCGTTGCACCCATGATGGACTGGACCGACAGGCATTGCCGGTTCCTGCATCGCCTGCTGTCGCGCCACGCGCTGCTCTATACGGAGATGGTGACCACGGGCGCATTGATCCATGGCGACGTGCCTCGGCACCTGCGCTTCAACGCCGAGGAACACCCCGTCGCGTTGCAGCTCGGCGGCAGCGAGCCGGCCGACCTGGCGCACTGCGCGAAGCTGGGCGAGGACTGGGGCTACGACGAGGTCAACCTGAACTGCGGCTGCCCGAGCGAGCGCGTGCAGCGCGGCGCGTTCGGTGCCTGCCTGATGAACGAGCCGCAGCTGGTGGCCGATTGCGTGAAGGCGATGGTCGACGTGGTCGACATTCCGGTCACGGTGAAGCACCGGATCGGCATCGACAAGATCGAGAGCTACGAATTCGTGCGCGACTTCGTCGGCACGGTGAGCGAGGCGGGCTGCGGCACCTTCATCGTGCATGCGCGCAACGCATGGCTGCAAGGCCTGAGCCCGAAGCAGAACCGGGAGATCCCGCCGCTGCGCTACGAGCTGGTGCACCGGCTGAAGCATGAATTCCCGTCGCTGCATTTCGCCATCAACGGCGGCATCTCGGCGAACGCGCAGGTCCACGAGCACCTGCGCCTGCTCGACGGCGTGATGGTGGGGCGCGAGGCCTATCACAACCCCTGGTGGCTGGCGGAGTGGGACGCCGAGTTCTACGGTGCTGCGCCGCAGTCGCTGACGCGCGAAGAGGTCGAGTCGGCGATGTGCGACTACATGGCTCGCGAGGCGGCCGCGCACGGCACGCACTGGTGGTCGATCGCGCGCCACATGCTGGGCCTGCGCAACGGCCTGCCGGGGGCGCGCCGCTGGCGCCAGGTGTGGAGCGACCACAAGCTCAAGGTGCTGCCGCCGCACGAGGTGATGGCGCTGGCGCACGAGCCGTTCGCCCAGGCCGCCTGAGCGGTTTTCTTTCCCTCGCCATCGCATCCTTGCCTTTGCACGCGCGCGGCGTGCGGTGCACGCACGCCCGCGCAGTACTTTCGGATGAAACAGCGTTCCGAAATTGCTACTTCCTGATGGGTGGCGCGTCAATCGGTTTTTGCTGAAAAATGGGGGTTCAGGGAAATAAAAAGGCTTGGATACATGAATGACGCGATCGGCGGCAAAGAAGAAGTAAGCGCGCTCGGCCGGGGCTTAGCTCTCCTCAAAGTCATTGGCATGGCAGCGGCACCGATAGGCAATCGGGAATTGGCAGACACCACGGGCATCCCCAAGGCCACGGTGTCCCGGCTCACTGCCACGCTCGTGAGCGCCGGGTATCTGCGACAGTCGCAGGACAGCGAGCGCTTCAGCCTCGGCCCGGCGCTGCTCGACATGAGCAGCCGCTACCTGCGGCATTTCGACCTGCGCACCGTGGCCCGGCCGTTCCTGGCCGAGTTGTCCGAATCGGCGGGCGTGAGCGTGCACCTCGTGGTGCGCGACGAGCTCGACATGCTGGTCATCGACTCGCTGCGGCCGCGCTCGGTGGTGATCAGCTCGCGCATCGAGGTCGGCACGCGCATGACCATCGCCACCTCGGCCGCCGGCCGGGCCTATCTGGCTGCACTGCCCGCGGGTGAGCAGGCGGTGCTGATGGAGCAGATCCGGCTGGAAAGCGGCGAGAACTGGGGCGCCATCGAGCCGCGGCTGCTGGCCGGGTTCGACGAGTACGCCCGCCTGGGCTACTGCGTCTCCTTCGGCGAATGGAATCCGCACATCCACGCGATCGGCTTTGCGCTCGAGGGGCCGCGCGGCGAACGCTATGCGGTGAGTTGCGGCGGACCGGCCTACCTGCTGCCCAAGGACGCGATGGTGGCGCGCATCGTGCCGCTGCTGCTGGAGACCGCCCAGCGCATCGCCGGGGAAGCCGGCACCTTGAACCTCGACTGAGAGTTCAAAAACCCGCGCAGCCGGCTGCGGGCAGCGAGGGGGCCGGGCCTAGTTCGCGGCCTCGAGCCCGTTCTGGAAATGCTCGCGCATCCGGCTCATGGCCGCTTCGGCGTTCCGCGCCTCGATCGCTGCCATCACCGCGCGGTGCTCCGCCAGCGACTCGCCGATGCGGCCTGCCTTCAGCAGCGAGTTGTGCCGGTTGAGCTTCATCACCTTGCGCAGGTCGGCCACCATCTGGTCGCGCCACTTGTTGTTGGCGATGGCCAGCAGGCTCATGTGGAAGCGCTCGTTGATGGCGAAGAAGTGCTCGCGGTCGCCGACGGCGGCTTCCAGTTCGGCGTGCAGTGCCTTCAGTTCGGCGCGCTGCGCGTCGGTGGCGCGCTCGGCCACCACGCCGGCGGCGTCGCTCTCCAGCAGCGAGAGCAGGTGATACACGTCCGCCAGGTCCTGCTCGGACACCTCCGTCACATAGGCGCCGCGGCGCACCTTCATCGTGACCAGACCTTCGGCCGCCAGCACCTTGAGCGCCTCGCGCAGCGGCGTGCGGCTGATGCCGTATTCCTCGGCGAGCTTGAGTTCGTCGATCCAGCTGCCGGGCTCCAGCTCGCGGCGGAAGATCCGCTGGCGCAGCAGCTCGGCCACCTCTTCATAGAGGGCGCGGGGGGTAAGAGTGACGGCGGACATGGGCCGGACTGTACTTCAAAAATGGGGTTTGAATTAATAATTATGGATGGGGTAGACTCGCGGCCGGCTTGCAAATCCGTGCAGGCAAATTTGCGAATCCCCTGCAAGACACCGCGAACGGCCCCTTCATGAGCAGCACACCCGAACCCACTTTCAAGCCCGCAGACCTCGAAGCCTGGGCCAAGGCCGCTGCCAAGTCCGCCCCCGGCGGCGACGTGAACGCGCTGAACT
>Ga0209050_1003079_pt1 | contig 12818 bp, 10 predicted proteins | sample Araplavi_mTSA_r2_FD_184276 | JGI IMG/M metagenome (GOLD analysis project Ga0209050, IMG submission 184276) | Arabidopsis root microbial communities from North Carolina, USA - plate scrape MF_Cvi_mTSA_r2 (SPAdes) (version 2) | ecosystem: Host-associated > Plants > Roots > Endosphere | place: USA...
TCAAGCGACGCCGCGTCGAGCGCCGCGACGACGCGGTGGATCGCCGCATAGCTGCGCTCCATCCGAGGGACGATGTACGAGGCTACGCCGGGCGCGAGCGCCATGCCGCGCTGCGCGAAGATCGCCTCGATCAGGTCGCGCGCGAGACAGTCGTCGGGATCGCCGATCGTCAGCACCGGCACGGCGGCAAGGCGCGAACGAAGGTCGGGCAGCGCGACATTCCATTCTGCAGGCGGCGCGTCGGCGATGATCAGCAGCGGCGAGCCGCTGGCCTGTGCGGCGTTCCACGCGTGGAAAATCTCTTCTTCCGAAACGCTGTCATGACCGTCGATCACGCGGCCGCCGGTGTCGCTGGCGAAGAGCCGTCCGATCAGGCTCCGCCCCGATCCGCGCGGTCCGGTGAGCACCGCGGTGCGGACAGGCCATGTCGCGACGTGGCGCAGGTAACGCACGGCATCGGCGTTGCTGGTGCCGACGATCAGCGGACCGTCGTTGCTGCCCCCCGCGCTCCAGTCGAGCGGCAGCGCAATCTGGGACGCGCGCGCCATCAGCGGCTGATCCTGAGCGTGCTGCCGCCTTCCTGCACCTTGTAGCCGCGCGCGGCGAGCGCGGCGCTGAGCGCAGCGATGTCGCCGCGGAAGGTCACACGCATCACCGATGTTCCGCCCAGCGCGAGGCTGGTGGTCGATGCCGACTGGACGCCCGCGATGCCGCCGACCGCGCGCTCGGTCGCGGTGACCGAATCGACGTCGGGCGAGCTGTACTGGACGGTGAAGCTCTGCACGCCGACGGGCGCGGTGGTCGGCACGCTGCTATCGGTTTCGCTGGGCAGTGCGTCCTCGTCGGTCGCGATTTCCTCGGGCAGGTCTTCGCGCTCGACCGGCTTTTCGAGGACGAGATAGGTGTCAGTGCGCAGCACACCCGACGCCAGCGCGTCGATATAGATGCGGTCCATGCGTGCGACCGCTTTCTCCATCATGTCGGGAAGCGCCGCGGGGCTCGGCCCGGTCATCGTGAAGCTGGAGATCAGCTTACTGTCGGGGCCGAAGCGCGCGGTGAAATAGCCTTTTATCGGCCCGCCAGGATAGGAATATTCGACGCGCGCGATCGGCGTCAGCACGTCCGCGGCGCCATATTGGTCGAGGATGACACGCCACCAGACGCGGCCGCGGCGGCCGGTCTGCCCGGCGTTGATCAGCAGCGTATCGGCGCCGGTGCCCGCGGTGCGGACATAGTCGATCGCGCTCTGCCCCGTATTATATTCAGCCCACGCGCGCTGCCAGGCGCTGCGCTGTTCGAACACCTGCGGGATGCCGTCGATCGAATAGACGGGGATGACGAGAAGCGGCGGCGAGCGCAAAGTCCGGCCGCTGACGCCGAGGATCTGCCCGGCGCGCACCCGGTCGAACTGGACCCCGAGCCGGGCGACATAGCGGCGCGGGCCGATCTGTTCTTCCTCGACGACGATCGCGGTGACGATGCCGTCGAGCACCGAATCGCCAAGCTTGGGGCCGTCGCTGCCGTTCAATTTGCGATAAAGCTGCGTCCAGCCCAGACGCTGCGCCTCGCGCCAACCCTTTTCGCGCGCATCATCGGCATTGTCGCCGGTGACATCGACGAGGATGCCGCTCGCGAGAAAATCGCCGCTGCTGTTGATCGGGGTGATGCCGCGATCGCCGCGGCTGATCTGCCCCTCGACCACGCCGACGAGCAGAATCGCGAAGAACAGGCCGAAAAGCGCGGCCCAGCGCCAGTCGCGGCCACGCAGGGCGTCGAAGGCAAAGCTCGGGGCGAAGCGGGGGAAAGCAGCCGAAATCATATCTTCTCTATGCTTTGCCCAAAAGCGCGGGCCCCGACAAGGAAATCATGGCATTTGTCGGCCGGAAGCGTTAGTCGCGCGGGCCATGGATTCCAAGCACAACCAACCCGGCTCCTACACTTATGCGCAGGCCGGCGTATCGATCGAGACCGGCAACGCGCTGGTCCGTGCCATTGCCCCGCTCGCCCGTGCGACGCGCCGTCCCGGCGCCGATGCCGACCTCGGCGGCTTTGGCGGTTTCTTCGATTTGAAGGCAGCGGGGTTCAACGATCCCTTGCTCGTCGCCGCGAACGACGGCGTGGGCACCAAGCTGAAGCTGGCGATCGAATCGGGCAAGCATGACGGGGTCGGCATCGACCTCGTCGCGATGTGCGCGAACGACCTGATCGTGCAGGGCGCCGAGCCGCTGTTTTTCCTCGACTATTATGCGACGGGCAAGCTCGACAATGAGGTCGCGACCGAAGTCGTCGCGAGCATCGCGGAGGGCTGCAAGCAGGCTGGATGCGCGCTGATCGGAGGCGAAACCGCCGAAATGCCCGGCATGTATAGCGAAGGCGACTATGACCTCGCGGGCTTCTGCGTCGGCGCGGTCGAGCGCGATCAGGTGCTGACCGCCGACAAGCTCGCGGCGGGCGACGTGATTCTGGGCCTCGCTTCGTCGGGCGTCCATTCGAACGGCTTTTCGCTGGTGCGCCGGCTCGCTGCTGACAAGGGCTGGAAGCTCGACCGCCCTGCCCTGTTCGACCAGACTATCCTGCTGATCGACGCGTTGATGGCGCCGACGCGCATTTATGTGAAGAGCCTGCTTCCGCTGGTGAAGACCGGCAAGATTCATGCGCTTGCGCACATAACCGGCGGCGGGCTGCTCGAAAATATCCCGCGTATCCTGCCCAAGACGTTGCACGCGCATGTCGACGCCGACGCATGGGAGCAGCCGCGGCTGATGGCCTTTCTGCAGGCGCAGGGGAATATCGAGCCCGAAGAGATGGCGCGCACCTTCAACTGCGGGATCGGCATGGCGGTCGTCGTCGCCGAGGCCGATGTGGACGCCGTTACCGCGGCGCTCGAGGCCGCAGGTGAGACGGTTTTCCGGATTGGTCACATCGCCGAAGGCGAGAAAGGCTGCACCGTAACGGGCAGCGCCGAAACCTGGAGCGCAATGGGCGCGTGGAGCGCCACGCATAATGGCTAAGGCGCGTGTCGCCGTCCTGATTTCGGGCGCCGGCACCAATATGGCGGCGCTGCTTTACGCCGCGAAAGCGGCCGATTGCACCTATGAACTGGTGCTGGTCGCTAGCAACGACCCCGATGCCGCGGGGCTCGCAATCGCCGAGGCCGAGGGCATCGCGACATGGAGTCTGTCGCACAAGGGCATGAACCGCGACGCCTTCGACGCGCTCGTCGACGAACAATTGCGCGCGGCGGGCGCCGAGTTCGTCGCGCTCGCGGGCTATATGCGTATCCTGTCCGACGATTTCGTGGGGCGCTGGGCGGGCAAGATGCTCAACATCCACCCCAGCCTGCTGCCGCTCTACAAGGGGCTGAACACGCACGCTCAGGCGATCGATGCCGGCGACACATTCGGCGGGTGCAGCGTTCATATTGTAACGCCGGGCGTCGACGATGGCCCGGTGCTGGCGCAGACGCCGGTTGCGCTTCTGCCGGACGACACGGTCGAGACGCTGGCGCGCCGGGTGCAGTTCGCCGAACATCAGCTTTATCCCGCTACGCTCGCCGCCTTCGTCGCACGCGAGCGGTCGCCCGATTATCTGCGCCGCCGCGTCCGCGACCTCGCGATGGCGCTGCCCGAGGCCGACGAGGTGACCTCGCACGGCATGCCCTGCTTCGGCATCGTGAAAGGCAAGAAATTCGCTTACTTCACGCAAGATCATCATGGCGACGGCAAGACCGCGCTGCTAGTCAAGATCAGCGGCGTCGAGGAGCAGGCGATGCTGATCGAACTCGACGAAGACCGCTATTATCGCCCCGCCTATTTCGGCGACGGCTGGATAGGCATCCGCCTCGACCTCGGCGACACCGACTGGGACGCGATCGGCGAGTGGCTGCGCAAGAGCTGGCTTGCGGTCGCGCCGAAGAAGCTGGCCGGACTGATGGACGTGGCCGACGAGTTCTGAACGAAAAAGGCCGCCGGATCGCTCCGGCGGCCTCTTCGGTTCGACTACGCCTTCTGGCTTAGCCGACGATCTCTTCGGGCTTGAAGAAGTAAGCGATTTCAATCGCCGCATTCTCGTCGCTGTCCGAACCGTGAACCGTATTCGCTTCGATGCTTTCGGCCAGTTCCTTGCGGATCGTGCCGGGTTCGGCGTTCGCGGGGTTGGTCGCGCCCATGATGTCGCGGTTCGCCTGCATCGCGTTTTCGCCTTCGAGGACCTGAACGACGACGGGGCCGCTGATCATGAAATCGACGAGTTCGCCGAAGAAGGGGCGTTCCTTGTGGACCGCGTAAAAGCCTTCGGCCTGTTCGCGGGTCATGTGGATGCGCTTCGACGCGACGACGCGCAGGCCGGCGTCTTCCAGCATCTTGGTGACGGCGCCGGTGATGTTGCGGCGCGTGGCGTCGGGCTTGATGATAGAGAAAGTGCGAGTGACCGCCATGGGGGAAGCTCCTGAGTTATTATTGTCTGCGATGCGCGCGCCTCTAGCCGCGCTTTTGCTGCACTGCAAGGTCGTCTGGGGCCATGGATGCTGCGAAATCGCGCAATTCATGCTATGGCGCCGCTTGAGAGGGGCCATCTCATGACCGACAATGTGGAGAGAATGACGCGCCGTGCCTTTGCGGGTTCGGCGCTTGCGGCGTCTATGGCGTTGACCGGCGGAGCAAAAGCGGCGGAGGCCGCGTTGCGGCTTACGGCATCCGGGGATCTTGGGCCCTTCTATCCGATCGACAGACTCGCCGAGGATGATGCCGACCTGACGTGGATCAAGGGGCATAAGACGCGCGCGCTGGGCAATGTGATCGAGGTCAGCGGGCGCGTGCTCGACCGCCATGGCAATCCCGTCAGCAATGCCGCGATCGAGGTGTGGCAAGCGAATTCGGTCGGGCGCTATGCGCATCCGAACGATGTCGCCAAGCAACCGCTCGATCCGAATTTCCAAGGCTATGCCCGGCTGACGACCGGCACGAGCGGCGAATGGCGGATCGTGACGATCAAGCCCGCCGCCTATGACTCGCCGATCGGGCGGCGGACGCCGCACATCCATTTCGACGTGCACGGCAAGAGCCACCGGCTGGTTTCGCAAATGTATTTCGCCGACGACGCGGCGACGAATGCGAGCGACATGCTGTACAAGGGGCTGGGCGACTGGGCCGATACCGCGGTCGCGAAGCTCGACAGCCCGGCGAAATATCGCTGGGACGTCATCTTAATGGATGGCTGACGACTAGGGTCCTTCTGACCAGCGGCCGTTTTCATCCTGTTTCCAGAAGCGGTTGTCGACGTCTTCGCGCGCGGCGAGCGTGCGCCAGAGGGCGCGGGCATCGTCGATGCGGCTGTTGTCGAAGAGGAAGAAGGTGCGTTCGAAGCCCAGCGCTTCCTCGCGCCATTCGCCATCGGCGAGCGCGAGGTGGCTGGCGCGGTTGGGTGGTGACGGGTCGAGCGTACCTGCGATCAGGATCGGCTCGATCTCCTCGTCAGGCGATCCCGCCATCCCGTGCGGCAGGAAGCTGGCGGGGTTCAGCGTCCACAGCGCCTCGTCGATCGCCTGCCGCTGCATCGCCGGCGCGGCGACCACCAGCAAGCGGTCGCCGTTCGCCAGGATGCGCGTCGCGAGCGCGGGGAGCACCCGTTCGACCGGGTCGCGGGTCAGCCGGTAAAAGTCGACGCGCGCCATGCTCCCCTCCCCCTATCCTGCGTTCTGGCTCGCTCAGCCTTCGTGGTTGGCGGCGATGTAGCGGTCGAGCAGGCGCACGCCGTAACCCGTCGCACCCTTTGCCCACACCGGGCCGTCCTTGTCGGCCCACGCCATGCCCGCGATGTCGAGGTGCGCCCAGGCGACGCCTTCGCCGACGAAGCGCTTCAGGAACTGCGCTGCGGTGATCGAGCCGCCTTCGCGCGGGCCGATATTCTTCATGTCGGCGATCGGGCTGTCGATCAGCTTGTCGTAAGCGGGCGACAGCGGGAAACGCCACAGTTTGTTATTGCTGACCTCGCCCGCGGCGAGCAGGTCGGCCGCCAGCGTGTCGTCATTGGCGAAGATGCCCGCATATTCGTGGCCGAGCGAGATCACCATCGCGCCGGTCAGCGTCGCGAGATCGACGATCACCTTCGGATTATAAGCGCTTTGCGCCCAGCTAATCGCGTCGCACAGGACGAGGCGGCCTTCGGCGTCGGTGTTGAGCACCTCGACCGTCTGCCCCGACATGGTGCTGACGACGTCGCCGGGGCGCATCGCGTTACCGTCGGGCATATTTTCGACGAGGCCGACAACGCCGACGACATTCGCCTTCGCCTTGCGGCCCGCGATCGCCTTGATCGCGCCCGCGACCGCGCCCGCGCCGCCCATGTCCCACTTCATCATGTCCATGCCCGCAGCGGGTTTGATGCTGATGCCGCCGGTGTCGAAAGTAACGCCCTTGCCGATGAAGACGACGGGCGCGTCGCCCGGATTGCCACCGTTCCAGCGCATCGCGAGCAAGCGCGGCGGGCGCGTCGAGCCCTGCGCGACGCCGAGCAGCGCGCCCATTCCGAGCGCTTTCATCTGGCGTTCGTCGAGCACTTCGATTTCGACGCCGAGATCGGCGAGATGCTGGCAGCGTTCGACGAAGGTTTCGGGGTAGAGGATGTTCGGCGGCTCGGCGACGAGCGTCTGGGTCAGCGCGACGCCGTCGGCAATCGCCTCATTTTCGGCCCAGCGGCCCGACAGGTCGCCGTGCGGCGACGCGATCGTCACCGTCTTCAGGCTCGGCTTCGCCGTATCGGCGAGACGCGTGCGATAGGTGTCGAGGCGCCAGTTGCGGAGGCGCGCGCCCATTGCAAAGGCGAGGACGTCTTCGGCGTCGCTCTGCCCCGTGCTCGCGAAATCGACATGGACCGCGGTCGCGCCGCTCGTCTGCAGCTTCGCGATCAGCGCCGCGCCGCCGCGCTCAAGATCCTGTTCGCTGCCCTCGCCGATGCCGACGAGCAGCAGGCGCTTCGCCTGCTCACCGTCGATCGCCGCGGTCTCGGCGATCGCGCCTGCGGCGCCGTCAAAGCGCGCCTGCGCCGCCGCGGCGCCGAGCAAAGCGCCAAGCGCGCCCGCCTCGCCCTTGCGGACCGGAAATGCGACGACGTCGGCAGACGCATCGATTTGCGCGACAAATTGAATGTCCATGCCTTAACTTTCTTATGCGGTGATTGATTGGAACGTGGCGGACCGATAGGGGTTTCGCTTGCGAGTTGCAAAAACAAAGCTGCCGGTCCAAGCCGGGAAACATCGATTTAGGGTTCGGGACAAAGGGATTAAATGAGCTGGGCTTTGTTCCATCGGGCAGCGCGTGCGCGGCCGTTCTGGCTGGCGACGGCGAGCGGCGCAGCCTTGGCTGCGTGCCCGGTGCTGGCCCAGACGAACGCCGAATCGCCCGCGCCGGCAGAAGTTGCGGGCCAGCCCGACCTGCAAACGCCCGACGTCGCTCCGACGACGGCCGACGCCCCTCCCGTCCAGACCGACGACCAGATCGGTTTCGCCGCCGATAACCTCAATTACGACAGCGACACCGAAGTCGTCATTGCCGAGGGCAATGTCCAGATGAACCGCGAAGCGATCGAGATGCGCTCCGACAAGGTCACCTGGAACCGGCAGACCGGCAAAGTCTTCGCCGAGGGCAATGTCGTCATCAAGAATCCCGAAGGCGACACCGCCTATGGCGACAAGATCGAGCTGACCGACAGCCTGCGCGACGGCGTCGTCGAAAATCTGCTCGTCGTGCTCGACAATGGATCCCGGCTCGCTGCGGTCAGGGGCACGCGCTTCGACAACGGCAATATCGAGCTGGAGAACGCGGCTTATACCCCCTGCCCGGTCGAGGATGACGAAGGCTGCCCGAAAAATCCGAGTTGGCAGATCCGCGCGGTCAAGGTGATGTACGACCGTACGAAGAACAAGATTCGGTACAAGGGCGCGCGCGTCGAGATTTTCGGTTTGCCGCTGATCCCGCTGCCGGGGCTCAGCCATCCGGCGAACCAGGAAGCCGGAAGCGGACTGCTAGTTCCCGAAATCCGGCTCGACCGCAGCAACGGCTTCGAGATCGCGGTTCCCTATTATCTGCGGCTCGCGCCCGACCGCGACATCACGGTCACACCGCATATCTACACCAGCGCGGCGCCGATGATCGAGGGCGAGTTCCGCGCGCTGACCGACATCGGGTCGTTCCGGATCAACGGCTATGCGACCTATGGCTCGCTCGTCCCGCTGACCGGCGACGATCCCGACAGCCGCAAAAGATTCCGCGGCTATCTGGAAAGCGCCGGCAAGTTCCAGTTCGATCCGCGCTGGAGCCTGACCTATTCGGGCCGTATCGCGACCGACCGCACCTTCATGCGCCGTTATGACATCAGCCGCGACGACCGGCTGCGCTCGACCTTCGAGCTCGAGCGGATCGGCGGCAACTCGTACCTGTCGATCGCCGGCTGGGCGACGCAGACGCTGCGCCGCAACGACGAGCAGGGCCAGCAGCCGATTGCCCTGCCGATCATCGATTATCGCCAGCGCTTCGCCGATCCGATCCTCGGCGGCCAGCTCGAACTGCAGCTCAACACGCTCGCGATCGGCCGCACCGAAGGACAAGACACGCAGCGCGCCTTTGCCGGCGCGCGCTGGGATTTGCGCGGGCTGACCGGGCTGGGTCAGGAAGTCACGCTGACCGCATTGGTGCGCGGCGACGTCTATCACAGCGACGAAAATCTTCTGACCGCCATCCCCGGCTATCGCGGCAAATCGGGCTGGCAGGCGCGCGGGATCGCGGCGATCGCCGCCGATATGCGCTGGCCCTTCGTCGGCGAATTTGCGGGCGGCACGCAGACGCTGACTCCGCGCGTCCAGCTCGTCGCGACCCCTCCAATCAAGAATCTCGACATCCCGAACGAGGATTCGCGCGCCTTCGACCTTGAAGACAGCAATTTGTTCGCGATCAACCGCTTCAACGGCCACGACCGGTTCGAGGACGGCGCGCGCATTACCTATGGCGTCGAATGGAATTACAGCCGCCCGGGCTTCAACATCAGCAGCGTCGTCGGCCAGAGCTATCGCCTGTCGGACAAGCCCAGCCTGTTTCCCGACGGCACCGGTCTGACCGACCGGACGTCGGACATCGTCGGGCGCACGACGGTCGCGTACAAGGATTTCCTACGCCTGACCCACCGCTACCGGCTCGACAAGGACAATCTCGCGATCCGCCGCAACGAATTCGACGCGACGATCGGCAGCCGCTCGACCTATGCGGTGCTCGGCTATTCTCGCCTCAACCGCGACATATTGCTGCTCGGCGAGGAATTGCAGGACCGCGAGGAAGCGCGCGTCGGCGGGCGCGTCGCGGTGGCGAAAAACTGGTCGCTCTTCGGATCGGCGATCGTCGATTTGACGCAGCAGAGCGACGATCCGCTGAGCAGCGCCGACGGGTTCGAGCCGATTCGTCACCGTTTGGGCGTCGCCTATGACGACGAATGCCTGTCGATCGCGCTGACGTGGCGGCGCGACTATGCCGACACCGGCGATGCGCGGCGCGGCAACAGCTTCTCGTTCCGCATCGCGTTCCGCAACCTCGGGTTCTGAGGCACTTCGCTCAGCCTAGGTTCAGCGTCCGCGGCGTATCCGCAGGCATCAAACGGTCTATTTGGCGGATTGCGCTGGACCATCGGGCGTATCCGCTGATACGGAGCGTCCGGACTTTCTCGAATAGGGTAAAGATGACCAAATTTTCGACCATGACCGGCCTGATCGCCTTGGCCGCCGTCGGCGTAACGCCTGTGCTGGCGCAGACCGTTACCGACAGCGACGTTCCGACGACCAGCCTGAACATTCCCGGCAATGTGCAGCTTTTCGGCGATGCCAAGCCGAACGTCTACCGCCCCTCCGCCACTGTGAATGGCGAGATCATCACCGCGACCGATATCGAGCAGCGCATGGCGCTGATCCGCATCGCGAACAACAATGTCGAACTGCCGCCCGAGGAAATCCAACGGCTGCGCAGCCAGGTGTTCAGCAACCTGATCGACGAAAAATTGCAGATTCAGGAAGCCAAGGCGGCCGAGATCACGATCGACGAGAATGTCGTCAACGATCAGTTCGCCCGCCTTGCGACGCGGTTCAAGCAGACGCCCGACCAGTTTTCGATCTATCTGACGTCGAAGGGTTCGTCGGCGGCGGCGGTCAAGCAGCAGATCCGCGGCGAATTCGCCTGGGATCGCCTGTTGTCGCGCAACATCCAGTCGACGACCAACGTCTCAACCGAAGAGGTCAAGATCGTCGCCGACCAGATGACGGGCACCAAGGGGCAGGACGAGTTCCACCTTGGCGAAATCTATCTGTCCGCGACACCCGAAACCGCCCCGGCGGTCGCCGAAAATGCCAAGAAGATCATCCAGGCGTTGCAAGCCGGCGGCAGCTTTGCCGCCTATGCGCGCCAGTTTTCGGAAGCATCGACCGCCGTCGTCGGCGGCGATCTGGGCTGGGTGAAGGCCGGCCAGTTGCCCGGATCGATGGGCGAGGCCGCGACGCAGATGCAGCCCGGCCAGCTCGTCGGCCCGATCGAGGTGCCGGGTGGCGTGTCGATCATGCTGATGATCGACCGGCGTCAGGTGCTGACCGCCGATCCGCGCGATGCGATTCTCAGCCTCAAGCAGATTTCGCTCGATTTCCCCGCCGGCACCACCCCGGCAAAGGCGACCGAGCTCGCGGGTGCATTCGCCGAAAAGACGCGCGGCATCGCCGGTTGCGGCGCCGCCGACGCGGTAGCACAGAGCTTGGGCGCCGCAGTCGTGTCGCGCGACAATATCGAGATGCGCGCGCTGCCGGCCCCGCTGCAAGCGACGCTGGCCAGCCTGCAAATCGGCCAGACCACACAGCCCTTTGGCGCTGCGAACGAAGGCGTCAGCGTCCTCGTGCTCTGCGGTCGCGACTTGCCGCAGACCGCGACCGCCCCGAACCTCGAGCAGATCGAACAGAAATTGCTGGAAGACAAGGTCAACAAGCGGGCCCAGCGCTATCTGCGCGATCTCCGCCGGGATGCTGTGATCGAATATAGCTAAATCTATGTCTGACCCCAGCCATCGACAGCCGATCGCGGTCACCATGGGTGACCCGGCCGGCGTCGGCCCCGAAGTCACGGCCCGCGCCTGGGCGGCGCGCCGGGAACACGACCTGCCACCCTTTGTCGCCATCGGCGACGCGGCGGCGATCTCCGCCGTCTGGGATGGCCCGGTCGCGCGCGTCGGCGACATGGACGAGGTGCTGCAGGCCTTTGGCGACGCCCTGCCCGTCTGGCATCTGGAGGACAGCGGTCCGCTGACCCCCGGCATCCCGACCGCGGCAGGCGCGACCTGCGCGCTCCACGCGCTCGAGACCGGAATCGGGCTCACTCGGAATCAGGCGAGCTCGGCGCTCGTCACCGGATCGGTGTCGAAATACGCCCTCCACGGCATCGGCTACACGCATCCAGGGCAGACCGAATTTATCGCCGAACGCTGCGGCGTCACCGCAACCAATGCGGTGATGATGCTGGCGGGGCCAAGCCTGCGCGTCGTACCGCTGACCGTGCATATTCCGCTGTCTGAAGTGCCGGAGCGGCTGACGGTCGAGCTGATCGTCGCCAAGGCGCGCATCGTCGCGCGCGGGCTGCGCCGCGATTTTGGCATCGACGCACCGCGCATCGCGCTCGCCGGGCTCAATCCCCATGCGGGCGAGAGCGGGCAATTGGGCAGCGAGGAAGAGCGCATCATGGTGCCCGCGATCGCGATGCTCGCCGAAGAGGGGATCGTCCTCGACGGCCCGTTCGCCGCCGACAGCCTGTTCGCACCCGCGGTTCGCGTGAACTATGACGCGCTGCTCTGCCCCTATCACGATCAGGCGCTGACGCCGTTCAAGGCACTGCATTTTCACGACGGGGTCAATCTGACGCTCGGCCTGTCAATCATCCGTACCTCGCCCGACCATGGCACCGCGTTCAACATCGCCGGCACCGGCACCGCCGATCCGGGTCCCACGATCGCCGCGATCGCGATGGCAGCCCAGCTCGCCGCCGCGCGCGAGCGCAGCTACGCGCCGGCGAAGTGACGACCCAGCCCCAGGTTCCGCTGCCGCCGCTTCGCGAAACGGTGCGCACCCACGGCCTGCAGGCAAGCAAGGCGCTGGGGCAGAATTTCCTGTTCGATGAACAATTGCTCGATCGCATCGCGTCGATTCCGGGCGATCTGGGCGGAGTCACGGTGTTCGAGGTCGGCCCCGGTCCCGGCGGGCTGACGCGCGCGCTGCTGCGTGCGGGCGCAAAGGTGATCGCGGTCGAGCGCGACGACCGCTGCCTGCCTTTGCTCGCCGAGCTCGGCGAAGCCTTTCCGGGACAGCTGACGGTGATCGCCGACGATGCGATGGCGGTCGATGTCGATGCGCTGACCGAGGGCGCGCCGTATCATATCGTCGCGAACCTGCCCTATAATGTGGGCACCGCGCTGTTCACGCGCTGGCTGGAGCCCGCCGCCTGGCCGCCGCGCTGGCTGTCGCTGACCCTGATGTTCCAGCTCGAGGTCGCCGAACGCATCGTCGCGCCTGTCGGGACCGACGCTTACGGGCGGCTGGCGGTGCTCGCGCAATGGCGCTCGAACGCGAAAATCGCGATGAAGGTGCATCGCTCGGCCTTCACGCCGCCGCCGAAAGTCATGTCAGCGATCGTCCATGTGACACCCGCCGATCAGCCCCAAGGCGTCAATCCGAAGCTGCTGTCGAAGCTCACCGAAAAGGGGTTCGGCCAGCGGCGCAAGATGTTGCGGCAGAGCCTGAAAGGCATCGAGGG
>Ga0209050_1003081_pt1 | contig 12811 bp, 10 predicted proteins | sample Araplavi_mTSA_r2_FD_184276 | JGI IMG/M metagenome (GOLD analysis project Ga0209050, IMG submission 184276) | Arabidopsis root microbial communities from North Carolina, USA - plate scrape MF_Cvi_mTSA_r2 (SPAdes) (version 2) | ecosystem: Host-associated > Plants > Roots > Endosphere | place: USA...
TATAAATCAAAATGCTGTTTAATCCGCTGAGTACCAGTTCAGGGACCGCAAATATGGACCCTTTCAACTGGTTTTCAAAAAATAGGGCATCGCCGCCACACAAAATCACCCTCAAACCCTCAAATTTCTCCCTGTACTGCGCAATTATGCCATTCAACTCGGCCACTACACCATTTCCCACCCCGCTTTGAATGCAGGTTTCGGTGCTGTTGCCGATCAGTGGCGGGTGATCCACAGGAGCTATCAACGGCAATTTTGCCGTGAACGTATGCACCGCCTGGAACCGCATCCGCAGCCCCGGGGAAATGCCGCCTCCATAAAACACACCATCCTTATCCAGGAAATCGTAGGTGATGCAGGTGCCTGCGTCGATCACCAGGCAAGGTGCGCCCGGATGCAAACTCAGGGCGCCACACACGCCGGCAATTCGGTCCACACCCAACGTGGCCGGCGTGGCATACCGGTTTTGGATGGGCAAGGGGAGCGATGGGGTCAGAATAAATTTTTGTTTCACGTTCCTGGCCCATTCCGCCACAATCGCCGCGTCCCGGTTCACCGAACTGATGATGAAACCCAATGCCGAAAAGTTTTGAAGAAACGATTTCAATTCGTCGGCCTCTGCAAACACATGGCGCGCCGTCAGCGTGTCACCATTAAAAATTCCTACCTTGGCAGCAGAGTTACCGTAATCTACCACCACATTGCGCGGCTCAGTGTTCATTCTGTTTTTTTATAAGCGATAGTGCTCACCGATCAAAAATATGGATTCACCGCAGAACTTTAAAGTTATTGGCCTGATGTCGGGCACTTCCCTCGACGGCCTCGACATGGCGTATTGTCATTTTAAGAAAAATGAGAAAGGTTGGTCGTACACGATCAAAAAAGCGACCACGGTAAAGTATCCGGCGACCTGGATCCAACATTTATCGACCGCCCAGGACCTGCCCGGGGAATCCCTCATCGCCCTGGATGCCGCCTATGGCCAATGGCTGGGCAAGACCTGCGCAGCCTTCATGAAGGAACACAAAGCGCGCCCCGATTTTATTGCCTCCCACGGCCACACCATCTTTCACCAGCCCCGCAAAGGGTTCACCTACCAGTTGGGCAACGGCAATGCCTTGCACGCCGCGTGTGGTGTACCCGTGGTATGCGACTTCCGGACCTTGGATGTAGCGCTTGGCGGCGAAGGAGCTCCCTTGGTGCCGGCTGGCGATAAGTTTCTGTTCCAGGAGTATGATGTATGCCTCAACCTGGGCGGCATCGCCAATCTCTCGGTGGACGTTGACAACGCACGCAGAGCCTATGATATTTGCTTCAACAACATGGGATTGAATTATCTCGCGCTCAAGACCGGCAAAACCTTCGACAAAGACGGTGCGATGGCTTCCGACGGCAAGATCAACGCGCCGATGCTCAAAGCCTTGAACACGGTGAACAATACCTTAAAAAAGAAACGCCCCTCACTGGGCCGCGAGATCTTCGAGCAGCGCATCCAACCCATTCTCGACATGACGGGCATTCCCGTGAAAGATAAACTCCACACCTTCGCTTTTTCCAGCGCCCAGGAAATTGCCGAAGCCATCCGCACGTCCACCCGGAATGCGCGTGTGCTTTGCACAGGAGGCGGCGCGTTCAATGCCTTCTTCATCTCCCAACTTCTCGACGCCTGCGCGGACGACGCCCAACTGGTCATTCCGGAAGACGACATCATCAAATTCAAAGAAGCCCTCGTCTTTGCTTTCCTCGGCGTGCTACGCATCCTCAACGAAGTGAACTGCCTCCAAAGCGTCACGGGCGCCAAACGCGATTCATCCTCCGGTATAAAAATCGGATTTTGATGTCACGCCCATAATCGCTCACCGCATCAAGCCATCCCCACCACGGTTGTAGGTGTTCCACCAACAACTTCATTCGGTGTACCCCATATCGCAAGACACCACACCCCAATAAAAAAGAAAAGCTCCCTTCCGGGAGCCTCTCTACGCTGTAAACTATTGTTATTACCGACCGGCACGGCGTCATGGCTATTTCAACCCAAATAATTTTTCATTCAGATCGTTGAGTGCCTTCTCCTTGTATTGCTTATCCACCAACACCGACACGTTGTTGGTGCTGCCGCCGCAGGAAACCATGCGCACCGGCACTTCCGAAAGCGCGTCGAAGATCTTTTTCAACACACCTTTCTGCTCCGTGATTTTCTGCCCTACGATACAGATGATGGTCTGATCTTTATCCACTTCGATGTTGCCAAACTTCCTCAATTCCGTTTCGATGGAAGGCAGTTGCGAGTTGCTATCGATCGTCAGCGACACGGCCACTTCGGAGGTCGTGATCATGTCGATGGAGGTTTTGTGATTTTCAAACACCTCGAAAACGCGTCGTAAGAATCCATAAGCCATGAGCATGCGCGACGAGCGGATGTTGATGGCGGTGATGCCGTCCTTCGCGGCGATGGCTTTGAACGAGCCTTCGGTGCCTTTGCTGGTGATGATGGTGCCGGGCGCTTTTTCATCCATCGTGTTTTTCAGGCGCACGGGTACGTTGTATTTCTGCGCAGGCACAATGGTGGAGGGGTGCAGGATCTTTGCACCAAAGTAAGCAAGTTCCGAGGCTTCGTCGAAGGTGAGCTCCGAGATGGGCACGGTCTTCTTCACGATTCGCGGGTCGTTGTTGTGCATGCCGTCGATGTCGGTCCAGATCTGGATCTCGTCGGCGCGGATGGCCGCACCTACCAGCGACGCGGTATAGTCGCTACCGCCGCGTTTCAGGTTGTCGATCTCGTTACGGTTGTTGCGACAGATATAGCCTTGCGTGATGATGATGTCGATGTTGTTGAGCGAGTTGACCAGCGGCTTGAGGCGTTCCGAAATTTTTTCCAGTTCCGGCTCATCGTTCTCGTCGATGGACATGAAGTAGAGTGCGGGCAAAAGCCGGGCGCTGATCTTGCGCTCCTGCAGGTGTTGATAAAATAATTCGGTGGAGATCAACTCTCCCTGGGCCAGCAATTCACGATAGCTCTTGTTGTCGAACTGTCCGGCGGCCAGCAGGCGGATGAAAATAAAGAAGCGGCTCACCAGTTCCTGGCCAATGGCCTGGAAGGAATCGCTGCTATAGAGTTCTTTGATGAAAGCCTGGTAGTGTTTTTCAAGGGCTGCAATCTCTTCTTCTGCCTTTGCCTTCTGTCCCAGCAGGAGATGATCTCCAATGGCCACCAACGTGTTGGTGGTGCCCGACAGTGCGGAGAGGACCACAATCTTCTTACCCGGAGTGCCTAACACAAGTTCGGCGATCTTCTTCATGCGTTCGGGCTTACCGACTGACGTTCCTCCAAATTTTAGTACGACCATAGCTTCTTATATTTTTTAAAACGGGCAAATATAAGTATCGCCAAAAATAAATTAATACTTCGTGTCAGCTTTTATCAATGTTCTTTATGCGTGGCAGCAAACTAAAGTATGTTAGCAGGCGCGCCCGGTTCTCGTGGCGGTTCGTTACTTCCAGTACCATCCGCAGTCCATCGTGCTGTGCTGCCCCTGTGAACGTCCTGGTTTAGGGTGAGCGACTGACTTCCCCGCGGGTCGTGGCGCCACCTGGAGAGAAGAGAAGGAAGAGGGAACTCTCCAGCGCACTTCGGTGGTGTCAACGCGTCGTCGATGTGACTAGTATTCGAACACCACCATCATCTTTGTCTCTACGCTCTGGCTGGGGTACGATTTGTAGGTTATGGTTTGCACGAGCGGCAAACCATCGTCGTTGTACGTATAGTCATACGTCGTGGGTACCGAGTTGGGAAGGTTGGTATAATATGCACTCTCGGTCTTTACCTTGTTGCTTTTCGACAAATTGGAGAACAGGATGTCGGTATAGCCCAACAGACTATAGGGATTGATGTGGCCGTCGAATTCATTTGTCACAACGCTGGAAAGGGTGTGCGAATCGTTGATGGTTTTCTCATACCGGATGTTGCCTTGGGGTGCGTGGAACACATAGGTGAACGACCGGCCATTGGTATGCTGATAAAAGGCCTGTATGGTATCGCCGGGCAAGTATTGGATGGTCACTTCCGTGTTAACCCCCTCGCCGTTGCGCACCATTTTCGTGAGCTTGTCGCCCGTATAGGCATAGTGCGTGATCTGCCGCTGAACACCGCTAATGATTTCGTCCGTGGTCTTCAGTTTGTTGGATTCATAGGTGAAACGGGTGACGGAAAACAAATTAAATTTTTGGGAAACGATGTCATAGGTGGAGTATTCCTTCACCGATAACCGACCGTATTCGTCGTAGGTAAATATATTCTTGTCGCCTGGCCGGAAGCCATTCTTTCCAAGAAAATGTGTTGTGGCCGATCTCAGCTTTGGTCCCAGAACGGGTACCGGCATTTCCGGGGTAACATCATCGTTGTTGCAGCCGACAAAGACAACGGCCATAACCAGTACAGACAAAAAATAGCATTTCATAACAGAGGGGGTTTTGATGGGGGTAAATCTGCGAGGAGAAGACTTTCTCGCATTCGTCATCGGCGACGAATGGGTATGGTTTGGTTTCTCTACAGACACCCATTTGCTCCAGCGCGTTGGAACGTCGTTGAAAAAAAATGTATCCGGTTGATATGATCCGTAGGCATTGCGACAACGTAAGGAATCGCTCCCAGGTTGCTGCCGGACGGTCAGGATGCATTTTATTTTGAGCGAGCAATTCCATCGCTCGATCGCTCGTTCAGCATGGTCAGGGCTGAAGCGGTGTCCTAACCGCAGGCTTACGGCCTCAGAAAAGAGACGATCCATAAAATAAAGAAAGCCTCCCCGTTTATCGCGGAAAGGCTTTCTAAGATCGGGATCTTAGATCCTATTTCTCCGGGTAGAGTACTACCTGAACAAAGTTATTCATGTTGAGATATTTGTTGGCCGCATCCTTCACATCCTTGGGCGTGATGGCTGCGATTCGTTTTTCATAGCTCAACACTTCGCCGCCGGTGCTGCCCAGTTCCGCGCTTTGCAGCAACTGGCGCGCCCAGAAGGTATTGTCTTTGATGTTCACTTCATATTGTTGTTTCCAGGTCTCCTTCACCTTGTTCAGGTCGGTTTCGGATGGGCCGTTGGTTTTCATCTTCTCGATTTCAGCCAGGGTAGCTTTGATCAACTTGTCGACATTTTCCGGGCCACAAGGAAGCGACACGCCTGCAGAATAATAGTTGTAGGGGTACTTGTTCAGGTTGCCATACATGCCTCCGCCGTAAATGCCACTCAGGTCTTCGCGCAACGTTTCGATAAGTTTGATGTTGAGCACTTCCGTTAAGGCCTCGAGTTTCAGGTGCTCTGCTTCCGAGTAGGACGCTTCACCATTCCAGAACATGCGGATGAAGCTTTTCGGCTCGGTCCCTTTCCGGATCTCTTTCTTCACGGTTCCTTTTACCGGGCGCAAGCCCACATCTTTAAAGGTCGATTTTTGTTGTGTCGAGGGAAGGCTGGCGAGGTAGGTGGCCAGCAGAGGCTTGATGGCGGCCAAGTCAAATTTACCCACGAGCACGAACGTGAAGCCGTTGGCATTGCCAAAGCGTTCTTTGTAAATATCCAGCGCTCGCTGTTCGTCGATCTTTGAAAAATTTTCAGGCTTCGGCAATTTGGGCGCCCAGGGCTGATTTTTATAGAGGATGGAGATCACCGAATCCTGGAAAGTAAACTGCGGATCTGAGGCCATGTTTTGATACAAGGCTTGTTGCTTGGAGATAAACGACTTGAAAAGGTCGTCGTCTTTGCGCGGCTGTGTGAAATACAGGTACGTGAGCTGCAACATGGTTTCCACATCCACGGCGCTGCATTGCCCGTTCAGGGTTTCCGAAATGGGGCCGATGCGCGGCGACACGGTGGCGGTTTTTCCGGCCAACACTTTGCGCAAATCGAGCGGTGAGAATTGTCCAACGCCCATCTGTCCCACCACGGTGGAAGCGAACTCAGCGTTGAAGCGATCTTTGGAGGGATCGAACAAATATTGGCCACCAAAACGCGATGCGTTCATGATCACCTGGTCATTTTTGAAGTCCGTTGATTTCAGGATCACCTTCACCCCGTTGCTGAGGGTGAGTTCGGTCGTGCCGATGGCTTTGTTTTCCTTTTCTGATGTGATGGTGCCCGGAGCGGGTGCCTTGTCGAGCAACGCTGCGGCTATCGCTTTTTCTTCATAGGCGCCCGGGTCTTTCTTGGAGGCTTCGTCGGCCATGGCCAGCAGTTCCGCATTCGTAGGGATTTTGAAATCCACTTTTTCCGGGGTGCTCAACACGACCAACCGATGATCGGCCGGAGGCGGAATGGTTTTGGCAGCAAATGCATTCACTTCATCGAGCGTGATGCCGTCGAGGTAAGCCTTGAAATACTTGTATTCGTTCTCGATGCCGGGGATCGGTTCTTTTTCCAGGAAGTTTCGCACATACTCCGATACGATGTTCGACGACTCGGTTTTGTCGCGCTCGTTGTAGCTGCGCTCGATGCCTTTCATCATCATCTTTTTCAATCGATCCAATTCGGTGGCGGTGAAGCCATACCGGCGGGCGCGCTCGTTTTCCTGGATCAGGGCATTCATCGCTACGTCGACACCACTCTTTCCTACGTAGGCAAACAACTGGTATCCTTCAAAACCACGCGCAAAACCACCGATGTTGCTGGCTCCAAAAATGAAGGGAGGCTCTGCCTTCTGGGTCAGCTCCTGCATGCGCTGCCCCATCAGCGCCGTGAACAGCGAACGTACGAGGTAGTCGCGGTAGTCACCCACCGTGGTTTCATCTTTCGTCTTTTTGCTGGAGTAGAAGATCTCGATCACCGGGTTGGTGGCCTCGGGATCGGTCACCACCAGCCCTTCGCTGCTCGTGCGTGCCGGAACGTCCGCGTAGGCGCGGGCTTTGGATGATGCGGGTGCTTTTATTTTTTCAAAATGCAGTTTCACAAGGCGCTCGGCTTCGGCGGGTTCGATGTCGCCCACCACGATCACAGCCATCAGGTCGGGACGATACCAGTCTTTATAGAAGCGTTTGATGGCATCGTATTTGAAATTTTTCAGGATGTCGTCTTTCCCGATGGGGAGGCGGGTGGCATATTTGGATCCTTCAAATAATTTGGGATAGACCACGCGGAACATCCGGTCTTCGGCGCCTTTGCCTAATCGAGATTCTTCCAGGACCACACCGCGTTCTTTATCAATTTCACCATTGTCGAATGCGACGGTGGTAGCCCAGTCTTCGAGGATCTGGAATCCTTTTTCAATGTTCTCCTTTTTTTCGGTGGGAATCGGCAGAATGTAAACCGTTTCGTCAAACCCGGTGTACGCATTCAAGTCGGCGCCAAACTCCACGCCGATGGATTGCAAAAATGAAACGAGGTCGTTCTTCTTGAAGTTTTTGGAACCGTTAAAGGCCATGTGCTCCGTGAAGTGTGCCAGTCCTTGCTGGTCATCCTCTTCGAGGATCGAACCGGCATTGACGACCAACCGAAGCTCAACTTTTTTTTCCGGTCTTGAGTTTTTCTGAATGTAATAGGTGAGGCCGTTGGCCAATTTGCCCACTTTCAGCCGTGGATCCACGGGAAGTTTATCGGTGAGCTTAGGCTGGTCTTGTGCGACGCCGGTGAGCGCCAGCAGCAGGAGCATGAAAAAAGCGCCGGGCCGTTTCCATGACGATATGATCGGGTTGATGGATGTCATCCTCATACAACGAAAGGTTAGTTGTTTTGTTTGCAATGAAAGTAATGAAGTAGTGAAGGTAGATCGATTTTTTCAGAACGGAAAGCGCGCGACGAGGACCTTTTGGACGGGCGCGCGCGGCTTACCCCACATGACGTTACCTCGGAGGGCTCAATACCATTTGCCCTTGATGAGTTTCAGCATTTCGCCGTGCATGTTCCCGTTGCCGGCACACAACTCGCCACCGAATACGAAATTCTCTCCACCTTTGAAATCGGTCACTTTTCCGCCGGCCTGCTGCACGATGAGGGTACCCGCCGCCACGTCCCAAGGGTTGAGGTTGTATTCAAAAAATCCCTCCAGGCGCCCCGCCGCCACATACGCCAGGTCGATGGCCGCGCTGCCCAGCCGGCGAATGCCGTGGGTGTGCTCCAGGAATTCTTTGATGATGTCGAGGTACACTTCGCCTTTGTCGAAATGATAGTAGGGGAACCCCGTGGCGAGCAAGCTCTCGTTCAGGGTTGGGATGGTCGACACGCGGATGATCTGGTTGTTGCAGTAGGCGTCGTCGTTTTCGATGGCGTGAAAACATTCTTTGCGCACCACGTGAAAGATGGCGCCCAACACCACTTTATCGCCCCGCGACAACCCGATGCTGATGGCATAGATGGGCAAGCCATGCAGAAAATTCGTGGTCCCGTCCAGGGGATCGATGATCCAATTATATTCTTTGGTCTTGGATTGTTCTACTGTACCTTCTTCGGTGATGAAGCCGGCCTGCGGCAGGATGGCGTGCAATACTTTGACCAGCCGCCGCTCCGCTTCTTTGTCGACATACGACACCAGGTTGTTGAATCCGGTTTTTTGTTCAATGCGTGAACGGTCGAAGTTGGCTCCTTCCGTATAGATAAATTCTCCCACCTCGGCGCAAACTTCTCTTACGCTTTTTTGGATGTCCTTTAGATTCATGTCGCTCGTCCTTATTTTAATTTTTTCAGAATAACGGGGGGCTCATCGTTTTTCCGGTATCCTTTCCAGCAGGTGAAGATAGCGAACCGCTCCGAAACACCGCATGACCCGCTCATATTAATTCTTTTAACCTTGTGCAGGAATGAAAATATTCTGTGATGCCACGAGAAAGGCGACGAACAACCCTTCTTGGGTCACGCTGCATCGGTCGATGAGATCCGTGTTCATTCCTCGTAGCCGGCAACGACCATCACGATCTCTCCCTTCACTTCCTTTGATTGAAAATGAAGCGTGATCTCTTCCAGTGTGCCGTTCACGGTTTCCTCAAACATCTTTGAAAGCTCGCGCGAGACCGATGCCTTGCGCTGACTTCCAAAATATTCCTTGAAGTGCTCCAATGTTTTCACCAGGCGATAGGGTGATTCATAAAAGATCATCGTACGTTCTTCTTTCGCAAGCGCCGTCAGCAGGGTTTGGCGTCCTTTCTTCACGGGCAGAAAGCCTTCGAACACAAAACGGTCGCAAGGCAACCCCGATTTCACCAGCGCCGGCACAAACGCTGTGGCCCCCGGCAAACATTCCACTTTCAAGCCGGCTTGCAAACATGCCCGGATGATGAGAAAGCCCGGATCGGAAATACCCGGCGTGCCCGCATCCGAAACCAGCGCCATCACCTCACCTTTTTCCATGCGCTGGATAAAAAGATTCACCACTTTGTGTTCGTTGAAGTTGTGAAAACTTTGCAACGGCTTGCTGATGGCATAGTGCTTCAATAGAAAACCCGACGTGCGGGTGTCTTCCGCCAGGATCAGGTCTACCGACTTAAGGATATCAAGTGCGCGCAGCGTGATATCGGCCAGGTTGCCGATGGGGGTGGGCACAATATAGAGTGACGTCTTTTGCTCCATGCCACGCGTTAGTTAAAGCGGGCGTTACGCCAGAGGTCGATCACGTCGTACCACGTCTCCTGGAATTTTTTGTCACGGATCAGTACAAAATTATCGGGATCAAAGAGCGTGCTCGATTTCACGAACGTGAATTCTATTTTTTTAAACATTGCATCCTTGTATTCCCACACTTCGCGATCGTTGAAGCGGAAGATCTGGTTGGGCAATCCGAAAATGATATAGATCATGCCGCGATCGGTTTTCCAGCCTTCTTTATAGGACGTGAAATATTGATTGGCCAGTTCCACCCGCCGGAAGTAGGTACGCATAAAATGTTTCGCGCGCTCCGTGTCTCCGGTAATGCCGAGGATCACACGGTCGAAGGCTTTCTTGTCGCCCTTGGCGGCTTTTACGCGATCAAATTCCTGACGCGTGCACACGTAGATCAACGGATCGGCCAGGCTTTGAATTCTCGCCAGCCGCGGATAATCGTCCTCCACTCGAAAGGCAACGCCCTCTGCACTCAGGGTGTCTTTTTGCACGAGGTAGAGTCCCTTCCGGGGAAAAGATATTTCCTGACCGTCGGTCATGGCCATCGTGGTGTCGACCTGCAGACCGCGTGATACACGGGCCATCCCCTCGGAGAAGGCCGGCACGGCGGCGGGAAAATCGTCGCCGTAGTAAGAGACGATGCGTGCGCCTTCGTCACCGCGCAGTGTTACGGGTGTATTCACCTTTACGTAAGGGGTTGTCACCGGCTTTGTGCCTGTCGTCAGGTATCCATTGGTGGGGTAGTTGGGTTCCAGGATGCGCCAAAAAAGCCACGCATGTTTCAAGTTGTTATTGAGCACTTTGGCGGCGAGGATCAGGGGAGTGGTGGAGGGGGGTACTTTCAACTCCCCCTGGGCCGTGAATTTGTCCAGGGTCTTGGTAATGCTTTCGCCAACAATGGGAGTACCTTCTTTGTCACCGAGTGAAGTGCGCGTGTCCCATTGCACGAGGAACTGGTCTGCGCGTTGGGTGGTGTCGCGCACGGTGAGGGAATAAAAGGCCGTCCAGCCGCTTGCGTTGCGGGTCACCTTCACATCGAAGGTGAAGGGCTCTGCCGGATTGTAGAGGAAGGTATAATTAATGTCCCGCAGGGTCTGAGCGCCCGCGTTGAGGGTGAACAATAAAAGAACGATGAATAGGTATCGCATAAGTCACGTGAAAATTAAGAAGCTTTTGTAAAAGTACGAGCGCGAAGGTGAAGGAAGTAAGGCTTTTTGAGTGTTAAACGATAAAATCCAGTGCATACGCGGGGTCATGCTTTAAAATTGTGCCAAACCGGCGATCCGGCAAGCTCAAATCCTTATTTTTGCCGCCAGTATGGCCAAAGTATATACAACGGAAATTACCAGCGAAGAGATCGTCTCCGACAATCCCATCCATCAACGTCTTTTCAAGGCCTATGTTGTGGCGCAGGACTACGTTGAGGGCGATGTGCTGGAAGTAGGTTGCGGCGAAGGCCGGGGCGTGGGCACGTTGATCGAAAAAGCCAGGACCTTTACGGCCGTGGACAAGATCAAACCCCTCATCGACCAACTCCAGCAGAAGCATCCTTCCGGAAAATTCATCAGCATGAACATCCCCCCGCTGAACGGCCTGCAGGATAACGCATACGACCGCATCTTTAGTTTCCAGGTGATCGAGCATATTGAAGACGATTTTCTTTTCCTGAAAGAAATACACCGCGTACTCAAACCCGGGGGCATGGCGCTGGTGACAACCCCAAACCGGAAGATGTCGCTGTCGCGGAACCCCTGGCACATTCGGGAATATTTGCCACAAGAATTGAAAGCGTTGGCGGCGAAGATCTTTTCTTCGGTGGAGATGAGAGGCATCACAGGTAATGATAAGGTGATGACCTATTATGCGGAAAACAAAAAATCCGTGGAACGCATCACGCGGTTCGACATCTTCAACTTGCAATACCGACTACCGGCGTCGCTCTTGCGCATTCCGTATGAGATCCTGAATCGCTGGAACCGGAACAAGTTGCAATCTACCGACAATACATTGGTGACAAACATTCACCACTCCGACTATGTTGTAGTAAACGATGCCGCGGAGGCGTTGGATCTTCTGCTGATCGTGCGGAAGTAGTGTGCCCGCCGCTTGCAAAAGCTTCAGCGGGACAGCAAAGCGCAAAGTTTTTGGAGACGAAAACCGTCCATCCCAACCTTGCTTATTCGATTCTATTTAATTTACTTTCCTAAAATACCTTCTTAATACCATTAGCCCTGCGCGCCAACATATTGAAGAGTCAGAACTGGTCAGCCGGTTACGGGGGAAGGACCGCCTGGCGCTGGAATATCTCTACGACCATTATTCGGGAGCGCTCTATGGAGCGATTCTGCGCATTGTCAGGAAGGAAGATATCGCGGATGAAGTGCTGCAAGACGTCTTTCTGAAGATCTGGGACAAATTCGACAGCTACGACAACACGAAGGGCAAACTCTTTACCTGGATCTTGAATGTGGCCCGCAACCAGGCCATCGACAAAACACGGTCACGCGAAATAAGTAAAGAAAAGAAAACCACCGGTATCGACAACGTCGTAAATAGGATCGATCGCTCGGAATACCTGGAGCAGGGCATCGACGACATTGGTGTGAAGGACATCCTGAAAGACCTACCGGAGGAACAACGTTTCGTAGTGGAATACCTTTATTTTAAGGGCTATACGCAGTCAGAATTGGCTGAGGAACATAATATTCCCCTGGGAACGATAAAAACACGCCTGCGTTTGGCGATGAAACAACTGAGAACAACATTGGGAGTCACGTGAACATACACGACTACATAGCGACCGGTATCCTGGAGGCCTACGTGCTGGGAGAACTTTCTGAACGGGAACGCGCGGAGGTGGAGAAAAACCTTGCGCAATATCCTGAGCTCCGGGAAGAACTCGCCCGCGTGGAAGAAACCCAGGAAAAACTTTTGATGGATGCGGCCATTGCGCCGAAAACGTCTGTCAAAACAAACCTGTTTGCCCAGATCGATAAAGCCGCCCCCCCGAAAACCAAAGTGGTGGCGATGCCATCGTCGTCCGCCAACCTCAGCATCTGGAAATATGCGGCGGCGGCTTCCGTCACGATTGCGTTGATCGCTTCCTTCCAGGCGTATTACTACTGGAACAAGTGGCGTACATCCGAAACCAACCTCACCGAACTGACCGCCCAAAACCAACGCATGGCGCAGGACTACAACCGGGTGAACCAGCACCTCGAAAAAATGGAGAACGA
>Ga0209050_1003088_pt1 | contig 12798 bp, 9 predicted proteins | sample Araplavi_mTSA_r2_FD_184276 | JGI IMG/M metagenome (GOLD analysis project Ga0209050, IMG submission 184276) | Arabidopsis root microbial communities from North Carolina, USA - plate scrape MF_Cvi_mTSA_r2 (SPAdes) (version 2) | ecosystem: Host-associated > Plants > Roots > Endosphere | place: USA...
CCTTGGCGACCGAGAAGGTGCGCTGGAACATCTGGTGCAGCAGCGTGCCGAGCGATCCGGCTTCGCCGGCGGCGCGCACCGCGTCTTTCATCTGGCCCACGATCTGGGTTTCGCCCAGCACCATGGAATCGAGGCCGCTTGCCACGCGGAAAGCGTGACGCACGGCGTCGTCTTGATGATGGCGATAGAGGTGCGGGCGCAGCGTGCCGGCGTCCAGGCGGTTGTGTTCAGCCAGCCAGGCGGGCAACTGATCCGCCACGTGGCCGTCGGCCGCGCAGTAGATCTCGGTGCGATTACAGGTGGACAGGATGGCGGCTTCGCGGACGGAGCCGCCGAATGCCGAACGCAAGCCTTCGAGGGCGGGCTTGACCAGATCAACGGGCATGGACACGCGTTCGCGGACCGACACCGGCGCGGACGTGTGATTCAGACCGAAGGCAAGGACAGCTACCGACATGTGTGAGGGATGGCGGAAAGCCACCCGCGGCTAAGCGTTAAGTACTGCCACTATAAGAACAATGCGTCGCAGCCCGCTTGTCGCGCGTCAAAGGCGGGAAAGCATCCGGCTGTAACAGCAAAACCGCTGACGATTATACTCCTGCGGGTTATCCCCAGGCCATTCCCGTCCCCAATCGCGGACAGTTGGCGCCCAATCGTGCCTTGCAGGCAACAGTTGACTGCTTTGCTGCCCCTGTACGGCGACATCGCGTGCCGGGTCACGAAAAAAAGCGACGCTTCCCCCGCCCGGCTGGCACAACGCCAAAAAATTGTGTATAGTTGCGGACTTCGTTGGCCTGGTAGCTCAGTCGGTAGAGCAGAGGATTGAAAATCCTTGTGTCGGTGGTTCGATTCCGCCCCAGGCCACCAAAAGAATTTCCGGGAGCTTCGGCTCCCACAAAAAGCCCAGCCTTGCGCTGGGTTTTTTGTTGGTGGCGTCGCTGCGCCGCCCGTATTTTTTAGTGGTGGCGCTACACGCCGCCCGTATTTTGTTAGTGGCGGCGCTACACGCAGCCACGTGTCCCGACATTTTGTGTATAGTGGCGGGCTTCGTTGGCCTGGTAGCTCAGTCGGTAGAGCAGAGGATTGAAAATCCTTGTGTCGGTGGTTCGATTCCGCCCCAGGCCACCAAAAGATTCAAGCATTCAGCCCCGCCCGGTGTTTACTGCGGCGGGGCTTTTGCTTTCTGGCGCGCCAATCGCCAGACACGCTTGCGACAACTCCCCGCGCCGGCAGCGCTCGAAGCACATGCGCCATTCGCCATTCGCGAATTGCGAATGGCGACATCCATATTGCCCTTCTGGCCCGCCGCATTTCGCGATATCGTGACATGCCGCCGTTTCGCAGTCGATCCCAAGCAACCGCAAATCCGTCCCCCATCACGGAGTCGCAACATGCGCGCACGCGCACGAATCCTATTCTGGCTGTTTGGCCTGGTGCTGGGATGGGCGCGTGTGGCGCTTGCAGCGGAAACGCCGGCGCCTGCCGCGCCGCCCGCCGCGATCCAGATGGCCGAGATTCCGCTGCGGGCGGACACGGATTTGCGATACGCCGAGGGCGTGTTGCAGCGCGCGGCGACGGCGGATCCGTTGAGCGCGCTGATGCCGCCGCTCGATGCCATCGCCAAGTCCGCGGACGAAAAGCTCTACGAATTCCAGCCGGCCCAGCTGCGCAACTTTCCCATCATGCGGCTGGAAAGCCTGGAGCGGCACTGGCTCTTTGACGTGCGGCGGCTGGCGCGCTGGCGGGCCGACATGCGGCAGGCAACGGCCTGGTACGCCAGCGACGCGGCCGAGCTGCTGCGCCGGCGCACGGCCTGGCAGGCGATCAAGGACGCGCCGGGCGCGGCGGGGCTGCCGGCGGCATTGGCCGACCGCGTCGACGTGGTGATCGCGCAGTTGCTGGCGGCCAGCCAGGCGCTGTCCGTGCCGCTGTCGCGCCAGGTCGAACTGGAACAGCGGGCCAACGCGATCGAGGAACAGATCAAGGCGGGCCAGCGTCAGGTGATGGAGGCGATCAGCTATGTCGATGCGCGGCTCCTGCGCGTGGATTCGCCGCCGCTCTGGGCATTGGACTGGTCCGGAAGATCCGACCAGGACACCATGACCCTTTTGCGCCAAGGTCTGGACATCGAGGTCCGCTTCGCGCGCGACTACGGCGCCGCCGGCGCCAGCAATCAGCGCGCGCTGCACACGTTGCAACTGCTGCTGCTGCCGCTGCTGATCTGGCTGGCCAGAAAAAGCCGCAACGCCATCCGCACCGGCGTCATGAGCGAAACCGCTGCCGGTGTGCTCGGGCGGCCCATCTCCACGTGGGTCCTGTTGTCGATGATGGGCGTGCTGGCCCTGGAGCCGGACGCGCCGTTGATGGTGCAGCAGATCGCCCTGGTGCTGGCGGCGGTGCCGGTGCTGCGCCTGCTTCCACCCGCCAGCCGACGGCATCTGGATCATTGGCCGCGCGTCATCACCGCGCTCTTCCTGGCCGAGCGGCTGGGCTTCCTGTTCCTGGCCAATACCCTCTTCTATCGTGTGTCGACCGTAGCGGCGGCGGTGGCGGCCCTGACGGCCATTCTGTGGCTGCTGGCGCGCGGACGGCGCCAGACCTATCCGCCCGGTTCCGAGCGGCTGGTGCGCGCCTTGCGCGCCGTCGCCTGGTGCGCGGCAGCCCTGCTGTGCGTGTCGCTGGGCGCGAACCTCATCGGCAATGTGTCGTTGTCCGAGATGCTGACCAGCGGCATCATCGGCAGCGGCTACTTCGGGCTGGTGCTGTATGCGGGCGTGACCGTCATCATCACGCTGCTGCAGCTTCTGCTGGCCCGTCAGGGCATTTCGCGCTTCCGGCTGGCGCGCGAACACGCGCCGCCGCTGGTGCTGCTGCTGATCCGCCTTGTCAGTGCCGCCGCGATCGTGGGCTGGGCGGTCTACACCATGGACCGGTTCCGCGTCCTGCGCGCCACATATGCCTTCGTGACGCAGGTGCTGTCGTACACGCTGGAAGTCGGCGAGGTCTCGATCCGCCTGGGCAACATCCTCGTCTTCGCGATCTCGGTCGTGATTGCCTTCTGGGCCGCGCGCGCGGTGCGCCTCATCCTGCACGACGAGGTCCTGACCCGCATGTCGCTGCCGCGCGGCGTCGGCAACAGCATCGCCTCGCTGTCTTACTACCTGGTGCTGCTGCTGGGTTTGGGCATCGCCCTGTCGGCCGCGGGTTTCCAGACCAGCCAGCTCACCATCGTGTTCGGCGCCCTGGGCGTGGGCATCGGCTTTGGCCTGCAGGGCGTGGTGAACAACTTCGTGTCGGGCCTGATCCTGATGTTCGAACGGCCGATCCAGCCCGGCGATGTCGTGGAGATCGGCGGCACGTCGGGCCAGGTAAGGGATATCGGCATGCGCGCCACCCGTATCAAGACGTTCGACGGCGCCGACGTGATCGTCCCGAACGGCACGCTGCTGTCCGACAAGCTGACCAACTGGACGATGCTGGACCGCAGCCGCAGGATCGAGATCAGCATCGGCCTGGCCTACGGCACCGACCCGCGGCAGGTGCTCGCGCTGCTGGACGACGTCGCACGGCAGACGCCGGGCGTGGTCACGGAGCCTGCGCCCATGGTGCTCTTCATGGGCTTTGGCGCCAGCACGCTGGATTTCAGCTTGCGCGCGTGGACCTACGACTTCGACCGGTGGATCGAGATCCGCAGCGACATGCTGGCGCGGATGTACGACGCGCTGCGGGACGCGGGCATCCAGATCCCCTTTCCGCAGCGGGACCTGCATTTGCGCAGTGTTTCGGAAGAAGCTGGCCGTGCGATCCAAGCGGCCTGGCCGGCCGACCCGCACAAGCCTGGCCCCGCGCGAACCGGCAGCCGGGACGGCGGCCAGCCGTCAGGGGCTTGAGCGGCCGGTTGCGCGCACGCATGAGCGCCCATGCCGCCCGGCGCGCCGGCTCACTCCCCAGCCATCACCGGCACCGTCAGCCCATTCTTCACCCGGCTCATCACCACCAGCGTCGAAAACCGCTTCACGTTGGGATTGCCCCAGAAATGGCGCTGCGCGAACACCTCATATTCCGCCATATCCCGCATGGTGAGCGTCAGCACGAAATCGACCTCGCCCGTCACCGACAGGCATTGCATGATCTCGGGCGCGGTCTGCATGGCGCGCTTGAACTGGTCGAGCTTGTCGGCGCGCTCGCTTTCCAGCGACACCAGCACCACCATCGTGATCCCGCGTCCCACGGCGGCGGGGTCCACGACGGACACGTCCGCCGTCACCACCTTGGCGTCGCGCAGCCGCTTCATGCGGCGCAGGCAGGACACCGGCGACAGGTTCACGCGTTGCGCGACCTCCTGGCTGGTTCGTTGGTTGTCTTCCTGCAGGCTTTGCAGGATCTGCAGGTCGAAATCGTCTAGTTCCATGGGGCGCTCGGAACGCTTTTTAGGTGAAACATCGGGCGGGATGCGGGTATCGGCCGATTCTAATCGTGGCTACGACTCAAACCGTCGAGAATTCGACGGGAAACTTCATTTCGCGCCCGCCGGACGCAGGAATTATTCAAGCCGCTTGCTTACACTGGGAGCCCTCCGCCCGCGCCGCCGGGAATTCCACGCTGCACCCTGCAATGCCCTCACTCCAGCTTTTCCTGCTGTTCCTGGCCGCCGACGCGGCCTTGAAGCTCACGCCCGGCCCCGACATGGCCCTCACGCTGTCGCGCGGCATGACGCAAGGGTTTCGGCCCGCCTTCCATAGCGTGCTGGGCAACGTGGCCGCTGGATTCATCCAGGTTCCGGCCGTGGTGCTGGGCCTGGCTTCCGTGCTGCGGACCTTTCCCACGCTTTTCGTCGGCATCAAGGCGGCGGGCGGCCTGTATCTGGGGTACCTGGGCATCAAGGCGATGATCCGGTGCGCGAACGCCGCCGAGGTATCGCTGGCGGCCCGGCCGGGCGACGCGCGCGACGCCTTCTGGCAGGGCTTCATCACCAACCTGCTCAATCCGAAGGTGCTGCTCTTCATGATCGCCTTCCTGCCGCAGTTCACCTCGCCGGACAATGGGCCGGTCTGGATCCAGATGCTGGTGCTGGGCATCACGATGAAAGCGCTCAGCCTGCCCTATGGCAGCTGCTTTGCGTACGGCGCGTCGCGCATCCGCGGCTGGGTCGCGCGCAATCCGTGGTTCCTGCGCGCGCAGCAGGGCATTCTGGGCGCGATCATGCTGGGGCTGGCGATCTACGTGCTGGTTTCCACCGCGATGAATCCGCAGCCCTGACCGTCCACGCCACATCCCTGACACAAGCGTTTTTGCACAAACCCCGCCTTCCATGACCGCCGCCACCTTGAACAACGGACACAACAGCGCCACGTCCACCCTGCTTCCCACCCTGTCGCTGATCGGCGCCATGGCCTCGCTGTGCGTTGGCACGTCGTTCGCGAAATCGCTGTTTCCGGAAGTGGGCGCACAAGGCACCACCGCGTATCGCATCGTCATTGGCGCCATCATCCTCTTGGCCTTCTGGCGGCCGTGGCGCTTTCCGCTGACGCGCGTCAACGCCGCGAAGATCGCCCTGTACGGCGTGACGCTGGCGTGCATGAACCTGCTGTTCTACATGGCGCTGAAAACGCTGCCGCTGGGCATTGCCATCGCCATCGAATTCACGGGACCGCTGACGCTGGCTGTGGTGCTGTCACGGCGCGCCATCGACTTTGTGTGGATCGCCTGCGCGCTGGCCGGCCTGATCCTGCTCATTCCCACCGGCCAGTCCGTCCACGACCTCGATCCGCAAGGCATCGCGTACGCGCTGGGGGCAGCGGTGTGCTGGGCGCTGTACATCATCTTCGGCAAGATGGCCGGCAACGTGCATGGCGGCCAGGCGACATCGCTGGGTCTGCTGGCGGCCGCGATGGTCGCCCTGCCCGTCGGCGCGGCGCACGCGGGCATGGCGCTGCTGGATCCCAAACTCATTCTGGCGGGCGTGGCCGTCGGCATCCTGTCCAGCGCTTTGCCCTATTCGCTGGAAATGGTGGCGCTGCGGCGGCTGCCGCAAAAGACGTTCGGCGTGCTGCTCAGCATGGAACCCGCGATGGGCGCACTGGCCGGGGTCGTCGTGCTGAACGAACACCTGTCGCAGACGCAATGGCTGGCAATCTGCGGCATCATCATCGCCTCCGCCGGCTGCGCCGCGACGGCGCAGCGCAGCCGCAAGGCGCCGATTCCTGCGCCTGACTGATCGGCACCCTTCGCGGGCGGACACTGTCTCATCAGGTGTCTGACACTACCGCGGTCAATCGCCCTTGACCCCGCCATCAACCAAAACCCGGCTCGCGCTGCGGCAGCGATAGCGGGTCGAAGTCTTCCCAGTGGTTGTTGCGCCAGCGGCCGTTGGCGTGTTCCACGTCGGCGCCACCAGCATCGCGCAGAATGCGGCATGCCAGGATCTCGCGCTGCGGCCTGACCCGCACGGCGACCATGACCCCGGCCTGACGGATCTCGGCATGAGAGTCGGGATTGAAGTGGCCGTGCTGCGTGGTGCCGTGCCCCGTCACCCAAAGCGCGCCGAACAACGACCCGAGGTACGCGCCCACACCCGCCGCGGCCAGGATTGCGGCAGTGGAGTCGCTGAGTTCCGCCGCGACGAATCCGCCGAACACCGCAAACACGGCCCCCACGCCGCCCGCGCCCAGATAGGCGCCCATGTCGGCGCGCCCCGCGTCGGGGTCGGAACGCCGGTCGCCGCCATAGGGAAAGCGGCCGTGCTCGCCGGCGGGATTGACGTAGAAGGTATGGATATCCCAGTCGGGAAAGCCGCTGGTGGCAAGGCGGCTGGCGGCGGCCTTGGCGGCCTCAAAGCCCTCGAAGCGGGCAGCTACGATCAAAGACATGGCAGTCTCCTCGCCCGCGGTCCGGGCCGGATGCGCATCGTTTCATCGTACGCCCGCGCCGCCGCCGTGCACGCCGGCGTTACACCTTGCGGCGGCTGTTACCCGGCCCTTTGCTACCCAAACCCTTCTCACCCAGCGCCGAGTCCCGTTTACGCCTTGCCCGGCAACGCGTCACCCCGGCCCCTTATTCCGCGGAAAGCCCCTTGCCCTGAATGACCGCGCCCCAGCGTTCGTGCTCCTGCCGCGCGTACGCGCGAAACGCATCGGGCGAGCTGCCGGTCGGCTCCAACCCCTGCAGCGTCAACTGCCTGACGACATCCGGCGATGTCAGCGCCTGCCGGATCGCCTGACTGAGCTTTTCCACGATGGGCGCGGGCGTGCCGGCCGGCGCGACCACGCCCTGCCAGGCCGCCGCCTCGAAGATTGGCCCGCCGGCCTCCGCAAACGTCGGTACGCCCGGCAGTTGCGCAGACCGTTTGGCGGACGGCACGGCAATCGCGCGCAGCCTGCCCGCCTGGATCAGCGGCCGGGCGGCGGCCAGGTCCGCCATCATCAGCGGCACCACGCCCGCGGCGACGTCCTGCAGCGCGGGCGGCGACCCTTTGTACGGCACCGCGGTCGCGCGGCCGCCGACGGTTTCCATGAACAGTTCCATCGCCAGATGATGCGGACTGCCCACGCCCAGCGACGCATAGCTGCCCGGCGGCTCGCGTTTAAGGTAGGTCTTCACGTCGTCCAGCGTGTGCAGGCTCGAATCAGGCGCCGCGACCAGCACGATGGGCAGCGCCACCAGCGTGGACACCGGCGTCAGTTGCTGCTGCGGATCGTAGGGCAGATCGTCGTACAGCCACGGGTTGAGCGCCAGCGTGCTCATGCCCGCGGTCAGCACCGTGTAGCCGTCCGGCTGGGCGCGCGCGGCCTCCTGCGCGGCGACGATGGTGGCGGCGCCCGGGCGGTTCTCCACCACCACCGGCTGCCCCAGCGTCTGGCCGACATGCCGGGCCACGATGCGGGTCGCCAGATCGCTGCCCCCTCCCGCGCTGAACGGCACCAGCCACCGGATGGGCCGATCGGGATAATCGGCCGCCCACGACGCAGCCGGCATGGCCGCGGCCAGCGCCGCCGAAAACAGCATGCGCAGCACGCCCTGGAACATGACGCTCACTCCTTTTGAACTTCAAATGCGCCGATTGTGGCCGATCAGGCGCGCGCGGCGCTCAGCCAGCGCAAACCGGCTGACGTGGAACCCGCAGGACGGTACTCGCAGCCGATCCAGCCGGTGTACTGCAACTCGCGCAGCACGCCGAAAACCCAGCCGTAATCGAGTTCGCCCCGGTCCGGCTCCTGGCGCAGCGGCACGCCGGCAATCTGCAGGTGCCCCACGCGCCCGGTGGGCAGGTACTCGCGCAGCTTGGCGGTGACGTCGCCTTCGACGATCTGGCAGTGGTACAGGTCCATCTGCACTTTCAGGTTGGGCGCATTGACCGCCTGCACGACGGCGTGCGCGTCCTCCTGGCGGTTCAGGAAATAGCCGGGGATGTCGCGCGTGTTGATCGGCTCGATCAGCAGCGTGACGCCGGCAGAGCGCGCCTCGCGGGCGGCCCAGTCGAGATTGGCGTGATAGTAGTCCAGCATCGCCTCGCGCGAGGCATCAGGCGGCGCCACGCCCGCCATCACATGGACATTGGAACAAGACAACGCGGTGGCATAACAGAGGGCCTGCTCGATGCCGGCCTGGAACTCGGCCTGCCGGCCCGGCAGCGCAGCCAGCCCGCGATCGCCCTGCGCGGTGATGCCGGGCGGCGCATTGAACAGCACCTGCGCCACCCCGGCGGCGTCCATGCGCTCGCGCACGAACGCGGCTGGCGCTTCATAGGGAAACATGCACTCCACGCCCGCGTAGCCGTCGGCGGCGGCCGCCGCATAACGGTCCAGGAACGCATGTTCCGTGTACATCATCGACAGATTGGCGGCGAACTTCAGCATGGCGGGCTCCTGGCGCGGGATGCCGCCGCGGACAGCGGCACCCGCCGAAAATAGCACAGCCCGCCGCCGCACCCAACCGGGTCAGTACGTCATGCGCACGCCCAGCAGCACGCTGCGGCCGGGCAGCGGCGCAACCGTCGAGATGAACGAGGCGTGGTTGTAAGCCAGCTTGTTCAGCAGGTTGGTGCCGCGCAGGAAAACCTCGTAGCCCGTGGCGCCGTACTGGCCGCGATAGGCCACCACCGCGTTGACCATGTTGTAGCCCGGCGTGGTGTCTTCATAGGCCGCAATGTCCTTCTGCGCGAATACGCGTGCGTATTCAACGCCGCCCGACCACTGCTGCCACTTGAAGTTGCCGCGCACGCCCGCGCGTCCGGCCGGAATGCGCGGCAGATTGCCGTCGCCGCCCGTGAGCTTGCCGCGCACGTAGTCGCCGAACACCGCCGCCGAGAAGATCGGCGTGAACTGGTGCCGCAGTTCGCCTTCCACGCCCGTGAATTCCGCATCCTGCTGCGTGTATTCGATCAGGCGGAAGTCCTCGTAGCGATCCAGCGTGTTGGCGTAGATGTAGTTCTTCACGCGGTTGTGGAACACGCTTGCCGAGAACGTCGTGTCGCCCAAATGCTTGCGCAGCGTCAGGTCGATGTTGTGCGACGTTTCGCGCGTCAGGTCCGGATTACCCAGTTCATACGTATTGGTGGCGATGTGGATGCCGTCCGCATACAGCTCCTGCGCGTTGGGCAGGCGCTGCGAGCGCGACAGCGACAGCGCCACGGAATACTGCGGCGCAAAGTCCCAGATCGCGGCGGCCGACAGCGACGTGCCCGACAGGCTGCTGCGCGGCGCGCCGCCCGACGGCGACACGCGCTGCCAGTCCTGACGCGCGCCCAGCTCGAAGCGCCAGTCGTTCAACTGGTATTCCTCGAGCAGGAACACGCCGTTCGAACGCGTCTTGCTCGGCGGCAGGAATGCCTCTTCGCCTTCGGCGCTGAAATCGCTGTATGCGTTCTGCAGGCCGATCACGCCGCGCCAGCCGGCGATGGGCTTGTGCTGCAGTTCCACCCGCATGTCGTAGCCCTTGTTCTTGAAACGCGTGCCGACCTCGCCGCCCTCGATCTCGTCGTGCTGGTAATCCGTCAGGCCACCGCGGAATCGGATCTTCTCGAAGCCTGCGAACGGATCCTGGTATTCGGCGCGCAGGTCCATCCGGTTGCTGCGCAGCTTCACGTAGGGCACGCCGCCATGTTCGTGATCATGGTCGTGGTCGTGGCCTTCCTCGCCTTCGTCCCCATGGTCGTGGTCATGGCCGCCGCAATGCAGATGCGTGCCGTGCGGATGGCAGCCTTCGTATTCGTGGTTGTGCCCGGGCAGGCCGTATTCGCTTTGCAGGTGCGTGAACGCCACGCCCACGTAGCCGCGCGGCGTGATCCACGACATGCCGACCGAGCCCTGCGTGGACTCGCTGTACGAGCCTTCCAGCTTGCCGCCGGGCCAGTCCGGCACGTCGTAGTCGCTGGTGCGGCGCTTCATGCCTTCGACGCGCACCGCGAACTGGCCTTCGCCCGCCGTGATGCCCACCGCGCCGGCGCGTTCCTTGGTGCCGGTGGCGCCGCGCAGTTCCGCTTCGGCCGCGATGCCCTTTTCCGGCACTTCGGTCGGAATCTTCTTGTCGATCACGTTCACCACGCCGCCGATCGCGCCGCCGCCGTAGAGCAGCGTGGCCGGGCCGCGCAGCACTTCGATGCGGTCGGCCAGCAGCGGCTCGACGGTCACCGCATGGTCGGGCGAGATGGCCGAGGCATCCATCACTTCGGACCCATCGGACAGCACCTTCACGCGCGGCGCGGTCTGTCCGCGGATCACCGGACGGCTGGCGCCGCCGCCGAACGTGTCGCTGTTGACGCCCGGCAGGTTCTTGAGCGTTTCGCCCAGCGTGCCGTTGCGCTGCTCGATCAACGCATCGCCTTCCAGCACCGAGGCCGGCAGCGTGGTGCTGTTCAGGTCCAGCCCCAGCGGATTCGCGGAGACCGTGATCGGCGCCACGGTCTGCGTGCGGGTCTCGCCTTCGGTCTGCGCCTGGGCGACGGGCGCCATCAGCATCAGCGAGCACACCAGCGGCTTCAAGGGCGCCCGGCCAACCGCTCGAAAGCGCGATGCTTTGCCGCGCGCTTTCCCCATCCCCAGCTTCTTACCGTTCATCTTTACTCTCTCGGATGTTATATCATTACAAACCAGCAGGCGGATGATATAACATTTCACTACGCATGCAGCGGCGTCCGGAAACGAAAAAGCGCGATTCCCCTGCAGGAATCGCGCTTCGGTGAAGCGGTCACTGGCGCAAACGCGGGAAACGACGTCCCGCGTCCGTATCAACCCGCCTTGAACTCCTTGTTCCAGAACTCCAGCATCTCCGCCTTCTTCTCGGTCAATCCCTTCAGGTCGTACGCGTGCAGCAGCTTGACCTCGGCATCCGAGAAGCCCACGCGCTTCAATGCCTCGGGCAGCGACGCGTTGGTGACGGTGGGCGCATAGCCCATCTTTTCCGCAAAGCCGATCTGGCCCTGGGGATCGAGCATGGCGTTCAGGTACGCCCACGCCGCGTCCTTGTTGCGGCTGTTCTTGGCGACGGCGGCTTCAAACGACACCGGCACCGATCCTTCCTTCGGAATCACGAAGCCCAGCGGCAGTCCGCTGTCCTTCCATTGCAGCGCACGCGCCTTCCACATGACGGCGATCGCGATTTCGCCGGACTTGAAGGCGGCCGCGACGGCTTCATTGGACGGGTAGATGCGCGGCGCGTTCGGCTTGAGCTTGGCCAGGAACCGCTTGCCGCCCTCGTAGTCCTTGGTGGTGCCGTCCGCGCCCAGTCCCACGAAGACCGAGTTGTAGAGATAAAGAATGTCGGAGAAGCCGACCTGGCCCTTCCACTTGGGATCCAGCAGCACCTGCAGCGAATCGGGCGGCGTCGGGAATTTCTCGGTGTTGTAGACCAGCGTCATCGCGCTGAAGATGTGCGGAATCGAGTACGGCGTCTTCAGCGTGTCGATCGCGTTGGCCAGGTTGGGCAGCTTCTTGACGTCCAGGGGCTCCAGCGTGCCGGAGCGCTCGGCGTCGTACATATCGACTTCACCCAGCAGCGCCACGTCCATGCTGCCGCGGCGCGAGTTCTTTTCGGCGCGCAGCTTGGTGACGCGGCCCACGGCGTTACCCGTGTCGTAGACCACCTTCACGTCCTGCTTGGCGACGATGGGATTGATGATCTGCTGCAGCAGGTTCTGGTAGTCGCCGCCCCAGGTGCCGACCACGATTTCCTTTTCGGCGGCGTGGGCCATGCCGGGCAGCCAGCCCAGGGCGGGCGCAAGCGCCAGGCCGGAGGCGGTCTTGATGAAGCCACGGCGATTCAGGTTTTTCTCTTGCATGACAACCTCGTATCGAAAAGAACTGACGACTAGCTACGGTGCACCGCGCGGCAGGCCAGTCTGGCCGCGCAGCCTTGGATTCAACGGTGTTCAGACCAGCATGTCGACCGGCGCATGCGGCGCGGAGGCACGGATTTCCTCGGCCTCGATGTCGCGCGCAATCACGATGATCGCGTCGCGCGCATCCGGCTGCCGCGTCAGCCGCTGCGGCAGGCTGAAGGTCGAGCCGACGGACTGGATCAAGATGGGTTCCTCGCAATCGCTGACGCGCACCACGGCTTTGACGCGCAGCAGGCGGTCGCCGCACAGCCCGGCCAGGTTGTCCAGCCATTCGGAAAAATCGGTCCAGCTGATGCCGGGCTGCGCGCGCGCCGCCATCACGCGGATGCGCGGATGCGCCGCGCCCTGTCCGCCTGCCGAGAGCATCCGCGCCGCCAACCCCGCCAGGTCGGACGTGCCTTGCGACGGCGCGAAAACGGCCCGCACGGCGCGGGTGCGATCCGGTTCCGCGACAACGACGGCCA
>Ga0209050_1003090_pt1 | contig 12797 bp, 10 predicted proteins | sample Araplavi_mTSA_r2_FD_184276 | JGI IMG/M metagenome (GOLD analysis project Ga0209050, IMG submission 184276) | Arabidopsis root microbial communities from North Carolina, USA - plate scrape MF_Cvi_mTSA_r2 (SPAdes) (version 2) | ecosystem: Host-associated > Plants > Roots > Endosphere | place: USA...
GACCCACCCGAATGGCAACAGCACATCGGCAACAAGGCGCGGCGCGACCTACTGGCTAAGCGCGCCCGCGATGCGAAAGACCCGCTTAAGCTAGTGATCGTGCGCGACATGTGGTTGACGGGCTTCGACGCGCCGTGCATGCACACGATGTATGTTGACAAGCCGATGCAAGGTCACGGCTTGATGCAAGCCATTGCCCGCGTGAACCGAGTGTTCCGCGACAAGCCGGCGGGCACGCTGCGGCTCAACGTGCCGCTCAGCGCGGCCAAGCTGGTGCTGCCGTCCATCGTCCCCGACTTTCTGGCGGCCTATCCCGATATCCGACTGGAGGTCGTTGCCGAGGAAAGCTTTGTCGACGTGCTGGCTGCCGGGTGCGACGCAGGCATCCGCTACGACGACCGGCTGGAGCAGGACATGATCGCCGTGCCCATCGGCCCGCGCGTGCAGCGCTTTGCAGCCGGCGCCTCGCCCGACTACCTGAACCGGCGCGGGCGGCCCGCGCATCCCGAAGACCTGATGCAGCACGCCTGCCTGCGCGGCCGCTTTCCCAGCGGGGCGATGCCTGCGTGGGATTTTGAGCGGGGCGGAGAGACCGTGCGTATCGATGCGTCCGGACCGTTGGTCGTGCAGATTGGCGGCGCGGTCGATCTCGCTGTAGACGTCGCCATCGCGGGGGCGGGCGTCATGTATCTGTTCGAAGACTGGCTGCGGCCGCACTTCGCTAGCGGCGCGCTGGAGCCCGTGCTGGAACCGTGGTGGCCGCAGTTTTCGGGACCATTTCTGTACTACTCGGGACGCCGCCTGGTGCCGTCGCCGCTGAAGGCGCTGATCGACTTCATCAAGGCGCGGCCGTTTCCTTGAGCGGCGCGCCGCGTCTCGCCGCCCCGCGCCGTTTGATGCACAATCGCCTGATGCACCTGGATCCCGAAGACCTCGCCAAGATCACGTCCCTGACGCTCGCCCATTACGAAGAGAACGCCGATTCCTTCCAAGCCGGCACGCGGGACCACGACGTCAGCCAAAACATCGCCGCCTTACTGCGGCACATCGACGGTGAACCGCCGTTCGACATCCTCGATCTGGGTTGCGGGCCGGGGCGCGACCTGAAGACTTTCCTCGCGATGGGACACCGGCCCGTGGGCCTGGACGGCACGCCGCGTTTCGTGGAAATGGCGCGCGCGGCAAGCGGGTGCGAGGTCTGGGAGCAGGATTTCCTTCGGCTCCAACTGCCCGCTGCGCGCTTTGACGGCATCTTCGCCAACGCCGTGCTGTTTCATGTGCCGGGGCAGGAACTGCCGCGCGTGCTCAAGGAACTGCGGGCAACGCTGCGGCCGCGCGGCGTGCTGTTCAGTTCCAATCCCCGTGGCGGGAACCAGGAAGGCTGGAATCGCGGGCGCTATGGGGCGTACCACGATCTCGACGGCTGGCGCGCACTGATGGAGGCCGCCGGATTCGACGAGCTTGAGCACTACTACCGGCCCGACGGACTGCCGCGCGAGCAGCAGCCGTGGCTGGCCAGTGTGTGGCGCCGGCGGGATTAGCGGGGCGGAACTGAAAGGCGTCGATGAGCGGCGATCCCGTGGCCAGGCAATCGGGGGCAGACGGCAGAGCGGCCGCCTCCCTCGCGTCGCGTCATTCAGGTGGCCGGTTCAAAACTCGCTCGTAGTGACTCAGGTCAGCGTCCGAAAAGCAGCAGAAGATGACCTCTTGAATTGACGAATCCCTCGACAGGCTTTTGCGAACGGTATCGACCGCGACCTGCGCCGCCAAATCAATGGGATAGCCATAGATGCCGGTACTGATGCTGGGAAACGCGATCGAAACTACGCCTTTTTCCTCCGCCAGCGCAATGCAGCGTTGATAGCAGCTTGCCAGGAGTGCCGCCCCCCGTTATTCCCCCCGCGCCAAACCGGGCCCACCGTGTGAATGATGAAGCGCGCGGGCAGCCGATATCCGCCGGTCACCTTCGCATCGCCCGTCTTGCATCCGCCCAGCAGCCGGCACTCATGCACCAGATCAGGTCCCGCGGCACGATGAATCGCGCCATCCACGCCGCCACCGCCCAGCAATGAGGAATTGGCGGCGTTGACGATCGCGTCCACTTGAAGCTTGGTGATGTCTGAGCGGATGGCTCGCAGTGTGGTGGGCATTTGAATTCTCCTCGTGACGGGAATGCAGCGGCATTATCCCGGCGCCATTCAACTGGTCAACCGCCGGCTCATCTGCCGCATCGACGTGTCGGACGGCCACTTTATCGCCAAGTCGAGCGTGTCTGACGGCTGCTTTATCGCCGATTCCGAGCGTGTTTGATGGCTACTTTATCGCCATTTCCAGGCGCCCTCGGCCGAACTCCTGGGATCAATACCGGCCGACTACAATGAGCGCCGCCCACGCAGGTCGCTGGGTGTCCATCGCTGACCACCGCTCAGTGGCGCCGGCGCAGGAAATCCGCTTTCCCTCTCGACGTCCCTTTCATGGTTGCCTCCACGCTCGTTGGCATGCTGTGCGCACACCTGCTGTGCTTTTCCGGCATGTTCCTGCTTATCAGCCGTCGCCTGCCAGAAAACAGGATGGGGATGGACGTCTTCGCCGTCGGCAATCTGCTGCTCGCGGCGGCCTACATCCTGCAACTGGTCGAAGGCGGTCCCGCCTGGAGCCTGATGAGCGTCGTCAATCACTGCCTGACCCTGGCCGCGCCAATCGCGTACCTGCTTGGCGCCATGCGATTCTTCGGGCAACAGGTGCGCCTGTGGTTGCCGCTGGCGGTGTTTTGCCTGGTGTATGGGTTACTGCAGTGGCTGGTGCAATGGCAATTCGGACCAGAAGCGCGCTACGCCATGCTCGCGGCATCGGCGACACTGCTTTTCTTCGCCATGACCGTCACGGTGCTCTGCGGCACGCGCACGTTCGCCAAAGACTTGCGCGCAGAGATGATCTTCTTCGCGTGCCTGATCGGCGGAATCTGTGTGCTGAACGCGCTGAAGTTTCTGAAGATTACGGAAGGCGGCCTGGACGCGCTGCATATGGACAGCCGGTTTCAGATGATTTTCTACATCTATATGTCGACGCTGGCCACCATCGTGCCGCCTTCCATTGTCTGGCTCGTGCTGCGCCGGCTGACGGACAGTTTGCGCAATATGGCGGCGCGCGATCCGATGACGGATCTGCTCAATCGCAGGGGACTGTCAGACGCACTGACCCAGTATTTCAACGGCCGTAATGCGGTCCCCGCCTATTTGCTGATGGTGGACGTCGACCATTTCAAGCGGATCAATGACAGCTACGGTCACCAGGCGGGCGATGAGGTGATCTGCCATGTGGCGGGGCTGCTTCGTACCGGTGTACGGCGGGGAGATCTGACCGGCCGCACCGGCGGAGAGGAGTTCGTCGCCGTGCTTCTTGAATCGGAAATGGCGGATGTGATGGTTCTTGCGGAGCGGCTGCGCGCCAGCATCGAAAGCCAGCCAATCCACGTCACCGGCGGCGATGAGCCGCTGCGCTGCACGGTCACGATTGGCGTGTCAGCCCGCTTTCATGGAGCGGATGGTTTGGAGGAGGCGCTCCGGGAGGCGGATGGGGCGCTTTATCGGGGGAAGGCTGGGGGGCGGAATCGGGTGGAAGTGGGCGGTGGTGACGGCGAAAGGGCGATTGCCGGAGTCACGCTGCCTCCCACAATGCCGCTGTCAGACCCAGCAACAGCAGTATCGCCGACGAGATAAACCATCGCACGGTTTTCCGGTATTCATCCTCGGCTTCATCTTCCAAACGCAAGGCGCGGCAAAGCGCAATTATCTGCAGCAGGATCGCGACCAATAAGAACACGCCCGGCAGCACGGATAGCACGCTCCAATCGCCCGGCGCGTCGAAGCCCCAGAAACGCAGGAAACCCAGCGAAAAGCCCAGCAATACGGTGATGGCCGTAATCAATCCAGCCCGAAAGCCCTGGGGCAGGTCGCGTGACCTGTGGCTGCGGGGCCGTACCAAATCCTCGTCTGGCGTTTCCGGTGTCATCATCGAGATACTCCGCACTGAGTACGCTACGGCCCACCCGCTACCGGTTCATGTGGGGGCGAAAGCGGAACTCCTGCCTTCGCGCGGGGCGAGGTTGAACGGATTATGGCTGATAACGCAGTGCACAGGGGCTGTTGACCTCGCCGTGTCGCAGCCCTGTGCCTTGCTTGCAGTTGCCCACGCTCGCCAGCCACCCCGGCCACGGCCGCCAACATCATCCTTCGCACTGAACATCAACGGCAAGGATCTCTTCTCTGCGGTCTAGGGCGAGGGGAAGCTGAGCGACGCCAGCATTCTTCGCCCGACGCGCTCAGCCGGCCGGTACAAGCCTTCTCGAACCGCCATAAAGCGCCAGCTTCCCAACCCAGCAGCCCAGCACCAGCAGCGCTGCATACACCACGAGCATCACGACCGCCACCAAGTTGGAATCCGCTGCGCGTATCAATTGGTCCCATGTCATCGCCCGAATCGCGAGAAAGCCCAGGCCAACCCCCAGCGCCTGTGCCAGCCAGAAGGCGAGCGTGCCCAGGGCGACAGCTCGCCCTTGACGCGCAGCGCCGATCGGGCGCGGCAGGATTCTCAGGCAGACGACCGTGCAAAGCACCAGAAGCAGGGCGGGCAGGATCAGGAAACCCAGCGCGTATTGCAGCCGGCCGACGGTGAGCGATTGCGCGTTCAGGTAGCTGCCCATGGCGATGCACACGCTCAGTTGCCAGCCCAGGATCATCAAACCGGCACTCCAGGCCGCGTGGCGTTGTTCATACGCCGGACCACCGGCTTGGTCCGCAGGCTGCACGGTTCGCGCGGCGATGCGCACGGCGAGATATGCGCCCAGGACTTCCAAGGCAACGGCCAGGGCACCGAGGAACAGGCCTAGCGTCAAGAATTTGTTGGCCGTGCCAGCGTGTTGCGCGGCGTACAGGACCAGCACGCTTTGCAGATAGATCATGAGGGCCGACACGGCCAGCGAGAACACCAGCGTCAAGATGATGACGATGCCGAAAAGCTTTCCCGGCGCGTCCACGGCGTGCGTATTTTGCTGCCGCAGCCAGCGATGCGTGGTGCTCCATACGGTCAAACCGACAAAGATGGACGAAGCCGCGATGTTTGCCAGAAATGGCACCAGGTACTGCGGAAGGCTGAACGTCTCGCGCAGTTGCGCGGATTCGGGCAATCCGATCAACGTGTAGCCTTGCAGCAGCGCGGCGTAGGCCACGCGCACGATGACGACTGTCAATGCCAGGCGCAAAGCGAGAGAGCAGGGGGAGCGGGCGGGAGCGGTCATCGACGTTGTGCGGAAGTGGCCAGAGACAGCAGCGGAAGAATTAGGGATCGACCATAGCACGGCGCTGCCGCAGAACGTCATACCGCGCCGCCCGCTGCCCTTGCTCGTACGGTGTCTGGCGAGAGGGCGCGGGCGTCCACGCGGAGCCATTTGGATAAGCAGGTTCACGCTGCGCCAGGCAACGTCCGTGATCGTCAGATCTGCAACGCCCAAAACGCGACCGCGCCCGCATGCCGGTAACTGGCATGCGGGCGCGGGGTTGCTGGCGGAGCGTTCGCCTCAATGCATCTGCCCGTACTTCCCGGCGTTGAAGTCCTGAATCGCCTCCACGATTTCGGCCTGTGAGTTCATCACAAAGGGCCCGTAGCCAACGACCGGCTCATCGATCGGCTCGCCGCTCAGGATCAGGAACACGGCGTCGTTATTCGCTTCGACCGTGATGTCCTCTCCCTCTTGCGAGAAAAGCGCCAACTGCGCATCCCGCGCGACAGCTTCGCCGTTCACCAGGACCGTACCGCGCAGCATGACGAGCATGCTGTTGCGGCCCGCCGGAATCGGGAAGGTCGCCGTCTTACCCGCCGCCAGCTTCACATCCCAGACGTCCATCGGCGTAAACGTCCGCGCCGGACCCGTCTGGCCACCGTAGCTGCCCGCGATCACGCGCAGCGAACCCGCGTCATCCGGCAACGCCACGACCGGGATGTCCGCATTGAGAATGCCCTGATAACCGGCCGGCGCCTTCTTGTCCTTGGCGGGCAGGTTGACCCAGAGCTGCACCATCTCCAGTTTTCCGCCCGTACGGGTGAAGGCGTGGGAATGGAATTCCTCGTGCAGGATGCCGGACGCTGCCGTCATCCATTGCACGTCGCCGGGGCCGATGACGCCGCCGTTGCCGGTGGAGTCGCGGTGTTCGACTTCGCCGCTGTAGACGATGGTCACGGTTTCGAAGCCGCGATGCGGGTGCTGGCCGACGCCGCGGGGCTGGCTGGCAGGGCCGAATTCGGCGGGGCCGGCGTAGTCCAGCAGCAGGAACGGGCTGGTGTCGCGCCCCTTGTCGTTGTACGAGAACATGGAGCGCACCGGAAATCCGTCGCCCACCCAGTGGGGACGGGGGCTGGCGTGCACGCCGAGGATCTTCTTCATGGTGAGGTTTCCTGTTGCGCGGCCCCTTCGGGGCCGTTCGTCATAGGCAAGAAGATAAGGGCGGAATGCCGATATCGGTAGTGCCCGTGGCTGATAAGCACTGTTCCATGCGGCGAACGATCATCACGGGGCGGCAGGGCACGCCCGCGCCGGGCGGGTATCCTTCCGGGCATGGACAAGATCAGGGACGAAACCGCGGCGGCGCGGTTTGAGACGGCGGTGACGGGATTTGCCCCGGTCGTGGGGGAGGGTGCGCGCGTGCTGGTGCTGGGCTCCATGCCCGGCGTGGCCTCGCTGCGGCAGGTGCAGTACTACGCGCATCCGCGCAATGCGTTCTGGCCCCTGGCAGCGCGGATCTTCGGGTTTGATCCGGGCCTGGCCTACGACGAGCGCTTGCGTGCGTTGCAGGCTAACGGCGTGGCGCTGTGGGATGTGTTGCAGGCCTGCGAGCGGCCGGGCAGTCTGGATGCCGACATCCGGGGCGATACGCTGGTGCCGAACGATTTCCAGGCATTTTTGAGCCTTCACCCGTCCATCGGGCGCATCTGCTTCAACGGTGCGAAGGCCGCGGCAATGTTCCGGCGGCATGTGCTCCCGACGTTGCAGGCGCCCGGGCTCGACATTTACGAGCTGCCCTCGACGAGTCCCGCCCACGCGGCGGCCAGTTTCGAGCAGAAACTGACGGCGTGGGAGCCCGCTTTGAAGTTTCCGACGCGCTGAAGCTGCAACCCCCGGCCAGATCGCATTGCCGTCTATTCCGCACGTCCGAAGCACAAACCGCGATCGCACATGCTGCCGCCGCCTCGACTCCGTCCCCGAATTGACAGATATCAAGGCTCTATATAACCACAGGTGATAAGTTAATTTCCGTAACACTTAAACGTTTCGGAGTTTAACGATGCACACCCCCCACAGCCCCCCGGAAACGCCGCTCCCGGGCAAACGCGGTTTCCTGAAAGGGCTCCTAGGCCTGGGCGCCGCCGCCTCGGTTATTCCCATCCACGCCGAGGCCGCGCCGGGTCTCAATGGCCAACCGCCGCGCCGGCCTGGCATGGCCGGCAAGCGCTACGGCATGGTCGTCGACATGCGCAAGTGCATCGGCTGCCAGTCCTGTACGGTGAGCTGTTCGCTGGAAAACGTACCGCCCATCGGACAGTTCCGCACCACCGTCCTGCAGTACGAAGTCACCCCCGATACCGGCGGCCCCTGTTCGATGGTCATGCTGCCGCGCCTGTGCAACCACTGCGACAAGCCGCCCTGCGTGCCGGTCTGTCCGGTGCAGGCCACGTTTCAGCGCGAGGACGGCATCGTGCTGGTCGACAACGCGCGCTGCGTGGGTTGCGGCTATTGCGTGCAGGCCTGTCCCTATGACGCCCGCTTCATCAATCACGAGACCCAGACCGCGGACAAATGCACGTTCTGCGAGCACCGGCTGGAAGCCGGACTGCTGCCGGCCTGCGTGGAAAGCTGTGTGGGCGGCGCGCGTGTGATCGGCGACATGAACGATCCGGACAGCGCGATATCCCGGCTGCTGGCCGAACACAAGGCCGACATCAAGGTGCTCAAGCCCGAGATGAAGACCGATCCCCACGTCTTTTACATCGGCCTGCCCGATGCGTTCGTGCATCAGGTCGACGGCCAAGCCGGCGTGCGCCTGGCGGGCGGTCACTGACACGGACCGGGAGACTCTCATGCGAATTTCTGAATTGCTCACGCCGGTCTACGACGCGGCCTGGTTGCCCTGGGCCGTGCAGTATTTCTTTCTGATCGGCATCAGCGCGACCACCGCGCTGACCGCCGCCTTTGCGACGTTCGGGCGGGCGGATTCCGCCCCGCGCCGCTTGCTGCCGGCCGCGGTGACGGTGCTGCTGGTCAGCGCCATCGCCGCGCCGGTGTCGCTGCTGGCCGACCTGCATCAGCCCGGCCGTTTCTGGCACTTCTATGCGCACATCACGCCGTGGTCGTGGATGTGGCTGGGGGCGTTGCTGCTGCCGGTCTTCGTGACGCTGGCGCTGCTGTTCTGCGCGGCGTGGTGGTGGGGGCGGATCGGGTGGCTGCGGGTGGTGGCGGCGGCCCTGGCGCTGTCGGCGCTGTCCATCCTGGTCTACACCGGGGCCGAGGTAATGGTGCTGCGTTCGCGGCCGTTGTGGCACACCGTGTTCCTGCCGGTGAACTTTGCGCTGACCGCCTGGCTGGGCGCGTTGGGCGCGATGTTCCTGGTGGGCCGCTGGCTGCCCGGCGGATTGCGCGCGTTGCCGGTGGAGATGTTGCGGCGGCTGAGCGTGACTGCCGTCGTGATGATGGCGCTGGGCGCGGGGGCGTGGGTGCTGCTGGGCCTGCTGGGACTGGATCCGTCCTTCGAGGCGGCGCTGCGGCTGTTCGCGGACTTTCCGATCTGGCGCCTGAGCCTGGCGGGCGCCGTGATTACGGCCTTCTGCATCGTCGGGCTGTTGCAACGGCCGGCGCGCACGCTGGCGGCGCCGCTGCCGTCGGCCGCGCTGGCGCTGACCATGCTGGGCGCGGCGTGGATCTTCCGCTGGGTGGTCTTCATGAGCGTGCAGGGCGTGCCCAAGTACGGCGCCGGCTTGTATCTGTACGAGATGCCGTGGGGCAGCGACGGGGTGCTCGGCATGGTGGGCGTGTTGGGGCTGTGCGTGGCGCTGATCACCGCCGTCACCTGGGCCCTGGACATCTTCCCCGCGCGCGCACGCGCCGTGGCCGCCTGAGCGCGCCGAGACGATAAGCACATGGATAAGAAAGCAATGGACAAGCAACACGAAACCGACAAGCGCCGCGACGCAGATGGTGGCCCGGACCAGCCGCGCGACGAGGCACGGCGCAAGCTGATGATGCGCGGCGGCATGGTGGCCGGCGGCATGGCAGCGTTTGCGGCGGGCTATGGCGACACGGTCGTCAAGGCGGTGAAGGGCCTGGCGCAGGGCACCGCGGGCGTGCCGACGACGCACGCCGTGCGCGGTAATTCGCTGACGCCGGAGTTCCGCATCGATCCGCTGACCGGCGCGCTGAGCGCCCAGCCGGGCCAGATCGTCAGCCCGTCGAGCTGCCTGGGCTGCTGGACGCAATGCGGTGTGCGGCTGCGCGTGGACACGGCCGAGAACCGCATCCTGCGCGTGGCCGGCAACCCGTACCACCCGCTGGCCACGACGCGGCCCGCCGCGATGGACACGCCCGTGCGCGATGTCTATGCGCAACTGGGCGGCGATAGCGGGCTGGAAGGGCGCGCCACGTCGTGTGCGCGCGGTTCGGCCATGCTGGAGCAGATGGACAGCCCGTACCGGGTATTGCAGCCGATGAAGCGCGCCGGCAAGCGCGGCGACGGCAAATGGCAGACGATCAGCTTCGAGCAACTGGTGCAGGAAGTCTGTGAAGGCGGCGACCTGTTCGGCGAAGGCCACGTGGACGGCCTGCGCGCGATCTTCGACCGCGAGACGCCGCTGGACCCGGACAATCCGGAGTACGGCGCGAAGGTCAACCAGTTCCTCTTTACCGACGCGTCCAACGAAGGGCGCACGCCGCTGATCCAGCGCTTTGCCGGGCAGTCGTTTGGCACGGTCAACTTCAGCAATCACGGCTCGTACTGCGGCCAGAGCTTCCGGGTGGGCGCGGGCGCGGCGCTGGGCGACCTGAAAGGCATGCCGCACGGCAAGCCGGATTGGGACAACGCGCGCTTCGGGCTGTTCATCGGCGCGGCGCCGGCGCAGGCCGGCAATCCGTTTCAGCGCCAGGCCCGCCAATTGGCCGAGGCGCGGGTGCGGCCAGGGGAAGCCGCGTTCACCTACGTGGTGGTGTCGCCCGTGCTGCCGGCCTCGTCCAGCCTGTCGGCGGGATCGGGCAATGAATGGGTGCCGGTCAATCCGGCCAGCGACCTTGCGCTGGCGATGGGCCTGATCCGCTGGATTCTGGACAACGAACGTTTCGACGCGCGCATGCTGGCGCAACCCGGTCCGAACGCCATGAAGGCGGCGGGCGAGGCGGCATGGACCAACGCGACGCATCTGGTGGTGGCCGAACCGGACCATCCTCGCCTGGGCGCGTTTCTGCGTGGCGCCGACATGGGCTGGGCGCGCCCGGCCGATGCGGACGAGAAATGGGAGGACGTATATGTCGTGCGTCTGGCCGACGGCACGCTGGCGCCGCACACGACGGCGTCATCGGCGGAACTGTTTGTGGACGACACCATCGCCGCGCCCGGCATGGCAGGTAGCCCGGACGCGCTGCGGGTGCGGACGTCGCTGACCTTGCTGCGCGAGGAGTCGCGCCGCAAGACGCTGGACGAGTACGCCGCGCTCTGCGGCGTGCCGGCGGCCAAGATCGCGTCGCTGGCCGAGCGCTTCACCAGCCACGGCAAGCGCGCCGTGGCCGATGCGCACGGCGGCACCATGAGCGGCGCGGGCTTCTACACGGCCTACGCGATTGCCATGCTGAACACGCTGGTGGGCAACCTGAACGTGGAGGGCGGACTGGTGCTGGACGCCGGGCCTTTCCCGCCCTACGGCGCGGGGCCGCGCTACAACATCGCCGGCTTTGCCAACAAGGCCTCGCCCAAAGGCGTGTCGCTGTCGCGCAACCGCTTTCCGTACGAGAAGTCCAGCGAGTTCAAGCGCAAGAAGGCCGCGGGCCAGCCGGCGTACCCGGCGGCGGCGCCCTGGTATCCGGCTACCGGCGGACTCAGTTCGGAGATGCTGGCGTCGGCGCTGGCGGGCTATCCGTATCGCGCCAAGGTCTGGTTCAACCACATGAGCAACCCGGTGTACGGCATTGCCGGGTTCCGCCACGTGGCGCTGGAAAAGCTGAAGGACCCGCGCGTCCTGCCGCTGGCGGTGTCGATCAACCCGTTCATCAACGAGACCAACGCGCTGGCCGACTACATCGTGCCGGACACCGTCACGTACGAAAGCTGGGGCGTGTCGGCGCCGTGGGCCGACGTGGTGGCCAAGGCCTCGACCGTGCGCTGGCCCGCGGTGCAGCCGCGCGTGTCGCGTACCGCCACGAACGAGCCGGTGTGCCTGGAGACCTTCCTGATCGCGTGCGCCAAGCGCCTGGGCATGCCGGGGTTTGGCGAGGGCGCCATCTCGGACAAGGACGGCGGCAAGTACGCGCTGGACACGCCCGAGGATTTCTTCCTGCGCGGCATGGCCAACATCGCGTTTGCGGCGGGACGTCCGGTGCCGGAGGCAAGCGACGACGACATGGCGCTGACCGGCGTCGACCGCTACCGCGACCTGTTGCAGACCAAGCTCAAGCCGGGCGAATGGCGGCAGGTTGCGATGCTGATGAGCCGGGGCGGGCGCTTTGACCGGATGGAAGACGCGTGGACGCAAGCCGGCGAACAGCCGCGCCGCACGCGCGTGGCCTATACCAAGCCGCTGCATGTCTGGAGCGAGGAGTTGGCGGGGTTCCGCCACGCGATGACGGGCGAGCGCTATAGCGGCTGTCCCACCTGGTACCCGACGCGCCTGGCCGACGGGCGCGATATGCGGGATGAATACCCGCGTGAGGACTGGCCCTTCCTGCTGAGCTCGTTCAAGTCCAACCTGATGAGCTCGCTGTCGATCGGCGTGAACCGTCTGCGGCAGGTGCACCCCCACAATCCCGTGTCGATCAGCCGGCAGGACGGCGAACGGCTGGGCATCCGCAACGGCGATACGGTCCGCATCGTGACGCCGGGCGGGTCGGTGACGGGGCTGGCCCTGCTGCGCGATGGGGTTCAGCCGGGCGCGGTGGGCATCGAGCACGGTTACGGGCATACCGAGCTGGGCGCGCGCGCGCATGTCGTCGATGGCAAGCCGATGCCGCACGATCCGGCGCTGGCGGCCGGGGTCAATCTGAACGATCTGGGCTTTGGGGACGCGACGCGCGGCCAGCACGCCAACGTCTGGATCGATTGGGTATCGGGCGCGGCGGTGCGGCAGGGTTTGCCGGCGCGGATCGAGCGGGTTTGAACGGGTGTGAGCCGAAAGCGCTGACGGCGGAAGCGGTCAGCGCACGACGGTGTCAGCCACCAGTTCCAGCCCGTCGGCGCGCGGCCCCACGTCCGTCAGCACGCCGCTCAGGTCGCCGGCCTGGGCGGCAGCATTGCCCGAGCGGCTGACGCGGATCTCCACGCGCACCTTGCCGGCTTTGGACAGCGTGGCATCCGGCGACATGGACGTGCTGTCGTCCAGCACGAACGCCCGCGGCAGGTCCGCAACCTGCATCTTCAGGATGGCGACCGGCATGCGGGATCCCTCCATGGGGCGCGCCAGGATGAAGACGGTGTCGTTTGGCGCGACCTGGCCGCGCAGCGTGTCGGCGATGCGGGCCTGACCGGTGAGGCGGGCGGGCGCGGAGGGCGTGG
>Ga0209050_1003094_pt1 | contig 12782 bp, 14 predicted proteins | sample Araplavi_mTSA_r2_FD_184276 | JGI IMG/M metagenome (GOLD analysis project Ga0209050, IMG submission 184276) | Arabidopsis root microbial communities from North Carolina, USA - plate scrape MF_Cvi_mTSA_r2 (SPAdes) (version 2) | ecosystem: Host-associated > Plants > Roots > Endosphere | place: USA...
GGCCGTCATAGGGACGCAAGCCGCCATGCAAGTGAAACACCTGCTGCTGATCGCCATCCTCGCATTGACCGCTGCTTGCTCATCGAAGGAAGTCGTAGACGAAAACCTCAGTGAAGTCGAGCTGTACCAACAGGCTCAAAATGACCTGGACAACAGTAGCTACACCTCCGCCATCGCCAAGCTGAAGGCTCTGGAGTCGCGTTATCCGTTCGGTCGCTATGCCGACCAGGCGCAACTTGAACTCATCTACGCCAACTACAAGAACACCGAGCCAGAAGCGGCCAAGTCCGCGGCTGAGCGCTTCATTCGTCTGCACCCACAGCATCCGAACGTCGATTATGCCTACTACCTCAAGGGCCTGACTTCTTTCGACCAGGACGTCGGCTTGCTGGCGCGTTTCCTGCCGCTGGACATGACCAAGCGTGACCCTGGCGCCGCCCGCGACTCCTATAACGAGTTCGCCCAGCTGACCAGCCGCTTCCCGAACAGCCGTTACGCGCCGGATGCCAAGCAGCGCATGATTTACCTGCGCAACCTGCTGGCGGCCTACGAAATTCACGTGGCCGACTACTACCTGACCCGTCAGGCCTATGTCGCAGCGGCAAACCGCGGTCGTTACGTGGTGGAAAACTTCCAGGAAACCCCTTCGGTCGGCGACGGCCTGGCGGTGATGACCGAGGCCTATCAGCGCCTGCACCTGGACGAACTGGCTGCAACCAGCCTGGAAACCCTGAAGCTCAACTACCCGAACCACCCGACGCTGGTAGACGGCCAGTTCGTGCCGACCATGGCCGAAGCCGACAACCGTTCGTGGCTGAGCAAGGCGACCCTGGGCCTGATCGAATCCCGTCCGCCGCTGCCACCGGGCGAAACCCGCGCCAACCAGGACGTGCAGAAGCAGTTCCAGGACGCCAAGGACGCCATCCCGGCCGAGCTCAAGCCTAAAGACGACAATGGCGACGCGGTCGAAGAAGAAAATCACGAAGCGGAAGGCAACAACAGCGACCGCTCGTGGTTCAGCTACATGACCTTCGGCGTGTTCGACTGACACCTCGGGCTGTGAAAAAGGGAGACTCTCGGGTCTCCCTTTTTTATTTCAGTGCTTTATTACACTGTGCGCCTGTCAGGTCCTTGGCTAAACTGCCGGATCATCAGTCGAAAAGCAGCTCATCATGCTTCGTTTATTGTTCTGGATTGTCCTGATAGCGGCTGCCGTATGGTTCTGGCGCAAATTCAAGGGTCAGGCTTCCACCCCCCGGTCCCCTGCCGAACGGGACGCGGCGCCCATGGTCCGTTGCGCCCATTGCGGCGTTCACCTGCCCCGTGACCGCGCGCTGAGTCTCGACCAACGGTGGTATTGCAGCCAGGCTCATCTCGAGCAGGACAAGAACTCCAGCGGCCGCTGACACGCTCCCGAAATGGCGGCCGATCGAGGACTATCGCTGACACCCAAGGAACTGAAGGGCACCGAGTGACGTCTGACGCAGATTATTCAAGACCTCTCTCTGCGAATGAACCGGGTAATCGAAAACGTCCTGTACCTGCAGCGCCGCGCGCAAATGTCGCCGCCATGGCTTGACCTGAAATCACTGGAAATACTCGATCACGAAGCCCCCGCCCCGTATTTCAAGGGCCCGGGGCTTTATCTGTCCGGCCAGCCGGGCGAAAGCATTCTGTCCCGCCTAGACTTCAAGGCACGCCAGGAAAGCGGCTGCTTTTGCATGACCTTTGCTCACGGACGGAACCTAGTTTGAATACGAGACCACGACAAAAAGTCTTGATCGTCGATGACGAACCAGACATACGCGAACTCCTGGAAATCACCCTGGGAAGGATGAAACTGGAGACGTTCAACGCTCGCAATGTCGGCGAAGCGCAATCACTGCTGAAAAGCGAAACTTTCGATCTCTGCCTGACCGACATGCAGTTGCCGGATGGCACCGGCCTGGAGTTGGTGCAGCACATCCAGCAACGTCATCCTCAGGTCCAGGTGGCGATGATCACCGCCTATGCCAGTCTCGAAACCGCAATCAATGTGCTCAAGGCCGGTGCATTCGACTTCCTCACCAAACCGGTGGACCTTCCGCGCCTGCGTGAACTGGTCACCAGCGCCTTGCTGCTTCCTGCCCGCGGGGTCGACATCGATCGCCGTTTGCTGGGCGACTCATTACCCATGCGCAACCTGCGCAAGCACATCACTAAACTGGCCAACAGTCATGCGACGGTATACATCAGCGGAGAATCCGGCAGTGGCAAGGAATTGGTCGCGCGCCTGATCCATGATCAAAGCCCCCGCGCCAAGCAGCCGTTCATTGCAATCAACTGCGCGGCGATTCCCTCTGAGCTGTTGGAGAGTGAGTTTTTCGGCCATCGCAAAGGCAGCTTCAGCGGCGCCATCGAAGACAAACCCGGTCTGTTCCAGACAGCTCACGGCGGTACCCTGCTCCTCGACGAGGTGGCCGACCTGCCGCTGGCCATGCAGGTCAAACTGCTACGCGCCATTCAGGAGAAAGCCGTACGCAGCGTCGGCGGGCAGCAGGAAGTGGCGGTGGATGTGCGCATTCTCTGCGCCACACACAAGGACCTTGGCACCGAAGTCGCCGCCGGGCGATTTCGGCATGATCTTTACTACCGTTTGAATGTGATCGAACTCCGGGTGCCGCCCTTGCGCGAGCGTCGCGATGACATCGAGGTGCTGGCCAGTCACATACTCAAGCGCCTGGCCGCCGATACGGGTCAACCGGCAGCCAGACTCCACCCCCAAGCCCTCGATGCACTGAAAAGCTATCGCTTCCCGGGCAACGTGCGGGAACTGGAAAATATGCTCGAACGGGCTCATACCTTGTGCGAGGACAATCAGATCGAAGCAGGCGACCTGCGCCTGGCTGAGGGCAATTGCGCAGCTGAAGGTGGAATGCCGGACCTGACCCGGATCGACAATCTGGACACCTATCTGGAAAACGTCGAACGCCAACTGCTGCTCCAGGCCCTGGAGGAAACCCGCTGGAACCGCACGGCGGCGGCTCAGCGGTTGAATCTGTCATTCAGGTCGATGCGTTACAGGCTCAAGAAATTGGGACTGGATTGAGGCTTTAAAAAGATCGCAGCCTGCGGCAGCTCATACAGGAGGTGCGCTCCCCATGCAGGAGCTGCCGAAGGCTGCGATCTCTTCAAAGTCTCCCGGCAGGCGCATAAGGCGTCGGATCGATAATCGGCGTACGCCCCAGCATCACATCGGCAAACAACTGACACGACGCCGGCGCCAACACCAGTCCGTTACGGTAATGCCCACAGTTGAGCCAGAGCCCCTCAAACCCCGGCACCGGGCCGATATAGGGAATGCCCTCGGGTGATCCCGGGCGCAATCCGGCCCAGTGCCCCACCACTTCGGCATCGGCCAGTGCCGGGATCAATTCCACCGCCGACGCCTTCAGGCTTTCCAGTGCCGCCCCGGTCGGCGTCTTGTCAAAACCTTCATGCTCCAGCGTACTGCCAATCAGTATGTGTCCATCGCGTCGGGGAATCGCATAACGGCCCTTGGCCAGGACCATGCTTGGCAGGAAATCCGCCGCGCACTTGTAGAGAATCATCTGCCCTTTCACCGGCTCAACCGGCAGCATCAGATCAAGACGCTTGAGCAAATCACCGCTCCAGGCCCCCGCCGTCAGGACGACTTGATCGCCGAGAACAGCACCGGTGGCGGTCTGCACGCCGACCACTTTGTTGCCGTCACGAACAAACCCGCTGACTTCGCACTGCTCATGGATCGTCACGTTCGGCAGCGCCAGCAACGCGGCCTTGAGCGACTTCACCAGACGCGGGTTACGCACGTTGGCGACATCGGCCATGTAGATCGCCCGGGAAAAACCGCTGCCCAGCACTGGCACGGCGTCGTGTGCCGCCGAGATATCCACGGCACTCAACGGACGATGCTCCCGCGCGGCCCAGGCCAGCGCTTGGGCCTCGTCATCCAGATCCAGCCAATACAGACCGGTGGTATGCACTTCAGGATCAACACCGGTGGCGGCGAACAAGCGCTCGCCCAGTTGTGGATAAAAGTCCTGGGACCAGTGAGCCAACGCAGTGACCGCCGGGCTGTAGCGCCACGGGTAAAGCGGCGAAACGATGCCGCCACCGGCCCAGGACGATTCCTGACCGACGTTCGAGCGATCCAGCAGCACAACGCTTTGCACTTCGGAGGCGAGATTGAAGGCCGTCAGCAAGCCAATCACCCCACCGCCGACAATCACCACTTGCTGTTGCCTGGTCATGTTCTGATCCAATCGTTAAATAGACAGAGGGTGCAAAAGGCACCCGAAAAAGAAACTCAGCGCCCCCAGCAATCTTTGCTGGTCAGGCCGGACTTCGCATTGACCATACCCAGTACACCGGTGTTGGTGATGGTCAGATCACCGCATTTGTCAGTGGCCATGCTTGAGCCGGCCTTGCGTACCGCCGTCAGCAGAAAGGTCTGGTCGGTCAGGGCTGGAGTGATGCTGTAGTAGTCATTGCCGGCGCTGAGGCCCGTCGCATCGGTGTAGACATTTTTCTGCGAGTAGAAGCGCTCCAGGAGCTGCGCCTGCTCCGAAAGCAGACCCGCCACTTCCGCGCGACGGCCCTTGTTCAGGTACTCGGTGAAACTCGGGGCCGCAATGGTCATGACAATCCCGATGATCGCAATCACGATCATGATTTCGATCAGGGTAAAACCGCGGTTGGAACTACGCATGCGTCAACTCTCACTTACTGTATTTGTCGCCACATGATGCGACGGCTGCCGCCGGATTTTTCCACCCCCGGCGTGTCGTCGCCAGTGGAATCGTTTACGACCCCGCCATTGTCGCTGGTATCCTGGGTCGAATGCTCTCCGACGAAGATCACACCATCGGACAGCGTGTCGGGGTTGTCGACCACGCCATCGGCGTTGCTGTCGAACATCTTAACGCTGATCGCTTCGGGCAGCTTCAGGCAGACGGCTTTCAAGCCCTGATTGCCATGATAGAAACCGTACCAGTTGCCATTCGCCAGACAGGTTGGCCGGTTCAGCGCTGGCGAATCCGCTGGCATGGCTGCATGCGCCGACATCGACAGGTCAAGCGCGACAACGACGCCGAGCAGGTGTGACCATAACCTGACAGGTCGCTCAGTACTTCGCATAGATACTCTCCACCACACTGCGCGAATGACCCGCGATGCCGACTGCGGTTACCCGATACAAGGTCGCCGGGGTATTGATTGGCACATTCACCGCCTTCTTGCTGACACCGATGTTTTGCACGCCATAAAAACCCTTGCCCGATGCAATCCAGGTCACTCCGGAAGTGGCGTTGAAGCCGGCTGCGGTAATGGTCGAGGACTCGGACGGTGGTGCACATTGAACGATGCCGCTGCAAACAGGTAGCGCATAACTGTCCCGCTGCACGCCACTCTCGCCCACCCGCAATGCTGCCTCGGCGCTCTGGAACGACTGGTTGTGCAAGGCGACGCTACCGGCCATTTTTTCCTGCAGGGTCGCACTCTGCATCGAGGAGAGACCCATCAGCGTCAGCAAGAGCAAGAACACCAGACTGACCAGCAGCGCCATGCCGCGCTGGGTGTAATACGTCTCGGGAGAACGACTCAATGGTATCTCCTCATGGCAAGCGGTTGCGCAGAGCGGCAACCACGTTGAAGGTTTGATCGCTCACCCGGCGACTCGGATCGGTGAGGGTCAGGCTCAGGCGTACGCTACGAATCAGCGCGGGGTCCGGCGGGTTGCTGCTGTAGCGCGATGCTGCCAGATCAGTGGCCGTGCTGGCCAAGCCGAAGCTCACGTCGAAAGCGCCGACATTGTCCACCAGTACCTGGTCTGCTGCGGCCCCGCCCTTCATGAGCAATTGGTTGTTGCTGAACCTGTAAGTCAGCCGCCGGATCGGAAATGCCAGTTGCCCCGCCACTGGCGTCCGGCCTTCACTGTAGGCCGTCGAATGGGTTTTACAATCGGAAAGCACGGTCCAGTCCGGCTTGTCGCCATTGCTGCCAACATCCGACATCACCAGCGTCAACTGGCGGCCGCCGTTTTCCCAACGAATAGGCGTTGTACGACTGGCATGGAAATCACCTTTCTCACTTGAATCAGTGATCGTTTCCAGACAACCGAACATCCCGACCATGCGGATTTCCTTAATCATTTTGCTCAACACGAAACGTGCATCCTCCTGCATGTTCGCGGCCGCATTCTGACTGAGATAGGTGTTCTTGGCCGCGATGAAAACCTGCACCACGCCGAGCACCACGATCAGGCTCAATGCCAAGGCGATCAGCAACTCGACCAGGCCGAAGCCTTTGCTGCAACGAGTCATGGGGTCGCCCCCGGATCGACGGCTGTGCGGCTGGTCAGGACGAAGCTGCGCCGCGATTCAGCAGTCTTCGCGGCCCGTGAGTCGTCCCAGTTGATCGTGATGGTGTACACATGCTGGTTGACGGTAACCCTGCCGGTCGCGGTGGCGCCGAGTGAGCTGACAATGTTGGCATTGAAGTCAAAGAGGTCCTGATCCCGGGCAACGTCCGGATTGCCCGAAGCCGGAGGCGCAATGGTGTAGTCCGCAACGGCATTGGCGCGAATGCGGTCCAGCATGTCGTAGGCGATAAAACTGGCCTGACTGGTCATGCGCGCGCTGTCCGTGTACTTCAGCGCATTGAGCTGAAACGCCGCTGCGCCCAGCAACCCCACCCCCAGAATGACTAACGCCACCAGGACTTCGACCAGCGTCATGCCCTCCTGCGAGCCTTGCATCCCTGCCCTCATCCGCAACGTCCCCCCAATAGAATTCGTCCGTTCAAACACACTGTCAGCGTCCTGCTTTGTGCTCCCCGCCCATAGTTGATCACCACCTCCGAGGACGGTGATGACAATCCGCCCAGACTGTTGAAATCGATGGCAGTGACGCCAGAGGTTAGCGCCAGAGTTGCGCCGCTGCTTATTGCCGGAACAACCCGCAATACATTGGCCAAAGCGCCAGTACCGTCGTAAATCGCCAGATCTCCACTCCAGGCATCCCCGCCGGCTGTCGGCCGCACCCGCGTGGTATTGCCCCGATCGATGGCTTCGAGCCGGGCAATATTCAACGCTCGCTGCAGGTCCGCGACTTCGGTATCTGCCCTGGTTGTTTGCGTCGAGCGGGTAAACGCCGGGACGGCCATAGTCAGCAGGATCAGAAGAATCGCGAGCGCGATCAGCAACTCGATCAGCGTGAAACCTTTTGTACGATGCTCCATCGGGCCCTTCTGTTTCCTTCGGCTATACCTGCTGTTGCGCAGCACAACGTTCGAACGATGCTGCGCGTTGCCATTTCTCGCGCACGGATTGCGCGAGCCACAGCACGCCACGGAGGGAAACATCATGCGACAACACGGCTTCAGCCTGATCGAACTGCTCATGGGACTGGCAATTACAGGAATTGTTCTGCTTCTGGTTACTCCGGCGTTCGCAACGCTGATCGAGTCGAACCAAAGACAGCAAGCGGCGCAGGCTCTTTTCAGTGGTATTCGCACCGCCCGGAGCGAAGCCATCGTCCGCAACCAGGCCGTGGTGATTCACGGCATCAACGGCGACTGGAGCCAAGGCTGGCGGATGATCCTGGATATCAGCGGCAAGGGGCAGATGGACAGCGACAATCCACTGTTGGCCGAACGCCAGAGCGGCGCACGCGTGTCGATTGCAGGGAACGGTTCGGTCGAAAGCTCAATACGATTCAAAGGTCAGGGCGAAGCACTGATTGGAGGAACGTTATACATTTGCGCCGCTCGCGAGCAGGTAAGCCGACATCAAGTGGTGTTGGCACGGACCGGTCGCGTCAGCCTGCGCAACGACAAGGTTGAGCAGGCGTTATGCGAGAAAAGGACTGAATTCAGAGCAACGAGCGAACGCGCAGTTCTTTAGGCATCGAGAACGTGATGTTCTCCTCGCGACCGGCCAGCTCATCGGCACCGGTGGCACCCCAGGCCTGCAACTGCTGGATCACGCCGCGCACCAGGACTTCCGGGGCGGATGCGCCAGCAGTGATGCCGATACGCTCGACGCCGTCGAACCAGCTCTTTTGCAGGTCTTCGGCACCGTCGATCAGGTAGGCCGGAGTGGACATGCGCTCTGCCAGCTCGCGCAAGCGATTGGAGTTGGAACTGTTCGGGCTGCCGACCACCAGCACCACATCACACTCGTCGGCCAGTTGCTTGACCGCGTCCTGACGGTTTTGCGTGGCGTAGCAAATGTCGTCCTTGCGCGGTCCGCCGATGGCCGGGAAGCGCGAACGCAGGGCGTCGATAACACGACTGGTATCGTCCATCGACAAGGTGGTCTGGGTCACGAAGGCGAGCTTTTCAGGGTTGTTCACCTGCAACGCCGCGACATCTTTCTCGTCTTCGACCAGATAGATCGCGCCACCGCTGCTGGCATCGTACTGGCCCATGGTGCCTTCGACTTCCGGGTGACCGGCGTGCCCGATGAGAATGCACTCTCGGCCGTCACGACTGTAGCGAGCCACTTCGATGTGGACCTTGGTCACCAGTGGGCACGTGGCATCGAACACCTTCAGCCCGCGGCCAGCCGCTTCGCTGCGCACGGCCTGGGAAACGCCGTGTGCACTGAAGATCACAATGACGTCGTCCGGCACCTGATCCAGCTCTTCGACGAAGATCGCACCACGGGAGCGCAGGTCTTCGACGACAAATTTGTTGTGGACCACTTCATGGCGTACGTAGATCGGCGGCCCGAAGACTTCCAGGGCGCGGTTGACGATTTCGATCGCCCGGTCCACACCGGCACAGAAGCCACGGGGGTTGGCGAGTTTGATTTGCATGCTGTGCCTCGTGTCTTGCGCGCGAAAAATGGTAATGCCCTGCCGTTCGTCGAACACCGTGTTCAAGAACAGCGAGGGTTAAGTGTGGGAGCGGGCTTGCTCGCGAATGCTGACTGACATTCAACATTTATGTCGTCTGACACACCGCTTTCGCGAGCAAGCCGCTCCCACACTTTTACAATGCTTTGACGGAAATGATTTCCACGTCAAAGGTCAGCGTCTTGCCCGCCAGCGGGTGGTTGAAGTCGATGGTCACTTGCGCGTCGTCGAACTCTTTCACCACGCCCGGCAGTTCAGTATTGGCTGCATCGTTGAAGATCACCAGCAAACCCGGCGACAGTTCCATGTCTGCAAACTGCGAGCGCGGAATGATCTGCACGTTTTGCGGGTTCGGCTGGCCGAACGCGTTTTCCGGCTCGATGCTCAGTGTACGCTTGTCACCGGCCTTGAAACCGAACAGGGCTGCTTCGAAACCTGGCAACAGGTTGCCGTCACCGACCTTGAAGGTCGCCGGGGCTTTGTCGAAGGTGCTGTCCACCGTGTCGCCATTCTCCAGGCGCAATGCGAAATGCAAGGTGACTTCCGTGTTCTGGCCGATGCGTTGCTCAGCCAATACCTGTTCAGTCATGAACGGTTTCTCCGGTCTTTTTACTTTTGAACATATCCAGTGCCAGCATGACAGCACCTACCGTGATTGCACTGTCGGCAAAGTTGAACGCCGGGAAATACCAGCGGTTCTGCCAATGCACCAGAATGAAATCGATCACATGGCCCAAGGCAATGCGGTCATACAGATTGCCCAGCGCGCCGCCGAGCACCAGCGCCAGCGCAACCGCCAGCCAGGTCTCGTTGCGCCCCAGACGCTTGAGCCACACCACCAGCACCGCACTGACCACGACTGCGATCAAGGCGAACAGCCAGCGCTGCCAACCGGAGCTGTCAGCCAGGAAGCTGAATGCCGCGCCAGTGTTGTAGGCCAGGGTCCAACTGAAGTAATCGGGAATGATCACAATCTGCTGGTACATCTGGAGCTTGCCTTCGAAGTAGAACTTGCTGGCCTGGTCGATGACCAGGACCAGCAAACTCAACCAGAGCCAGCTCAGCCGTCCGAAACGGCCAACGGCATTAGGCATAGTGACGGACCTCGCCAGCGCCGCTGATGTTGTCCACGCAACGACCGCAGATTTCCGGATGCTCCGGGTTCACGCCGACGTCTTCGCGGCAGTGCCAGCAACGGGCGCATTTGGCGTGGGCCGACTTGACGATCTTCAGCTTCAGGCCGCTGACTTCAGTAACGACCGCGTCCTCTGGCGCCTTCACAAACGGTGCAACGCTGGCAGTCGAGGTGATCAGCACGAAACGCAGTTCGTTGCTCAGCTTGGCCAGGTCGGCAGTCAGCGCGTCTTCGGCGAACAGCGTCACTTCGGCTTGCAGGTTGCCACCGACAGCCTTGGCTGCACGCTGGATTTCCATCTCTTTGTTGACCGCGACCTTCACTTCCATGATGCGGTCCCAGTAGGCGCGACCCAACTCGAAGCCTTCCGGCAGTTCGCTCAGGCCTTCGTACCAGGTGTTGAGCATGACGGACTCGTTACGCTCGCCCGGCAGGTACTGCCACAGTTCGTCGGCGGTGAACGCCAGGATCGGCGCGATCCAGCGCACCAGCGCTTCGGAGATGTGGAACAGCGCGGTCTGGCACGAACGGCGGGCCTTGCTGTCGGCACCAGTGGTGTACTGGCGATCCTTGATGATGTCGAGATAGAAGCCACCCAGTTCCTGCACGCAGAAGTTGTGGATCTTCGAGTACACGTTCCAGAAGCGGTATTCGCTGTAATGCTCTTGCAGCTCACGCTGCAGCAGCAGGGTGCGATCCACGGCCCAACGGTCCAGCGCCAGCATTTCTTCGGCCGGCAGCAGGTCGGTGGCCGGGTTGAAACCGGTCAGGTTCGACAGCAGGAAGCGCGCGGTGTTACGGATACGCCGGTAGGCGTCCGCACTGCGTTGCAGGATCTGCTCGGAAACGGCCATTTCACCCGAGTAATCGGTCGAGGCAACCCACAGGCGCATGATGTCGGCGCCCAGGGTGTCGTTGACTTTCTGCGGCGCGATCACGTTGCCCAGGGACTTGGACATCTTGCGGCCGGACTCGTCGACGGTGAAACCGTGGGTCAGCAGTTCGCGGTACGGCGCGTGGTTGTCGATGGCGCAACCGGTCAGCAGCGACGAGTGGAACCAACCGCGGTGTTGGTCCGAACCTTCCAGGTACAGGTCGGCGCGCGGGCCGGTCTCGTGGCCCATCGGGTGCGAACCGCGCAGGACGTGCCAGTGCGTGGTGCCCGAATCGAACCAGACGTCCAGGGTATCGCTGATCTTGTCGTACTGCGGCGCTTCGGCGCCCAGCAGCTCGGCGGCGTCCAGTTTGAACCAGGCTTCGATGCCTTCGACTTCGACGCGCTTGGCAACTTCTTCCATCAGTTCGACGGTACGTGGGTGCAGCTCGCCGCTTTCCTTGTTCAGGAAGAACGGGATCGGCACGCCCCAGTTACGCTGACGGGAAATGCACCAGTCCGGACGGTTGGCGATCATCGAGTGCAGGCGCGCCTGGCCCCAGGCCGGGACGAACTGGGTATCTTCAATGGCCTTGAGCGAGCGCTGGCGCAGGGTGTCGCCAGTGGTCGGCTGCTTGTCCATGCCGATGAACCACTGCGCGGTGGCGCGGTAGATCAGCGGGGTCTTGTGGCGCCAGCAGTGCATGTAGCTGTGTTCGATGACGGTGGTGTGCAGCAGCGCACCGACTTCGGTCAATTTGTCGACGATGGCCGGGTTGGCCTTCCAGATGAACTGGCCGCCGAAGAACTCCAGCGAAGGTACGTACACGCCGTTGCTTTGTACCGGGTTGAGGATGTCATCGTTGACCATGCCGTACTTCTTGCAGGTCACGAAGTCGTCCACGCCGTAAGCCGGTGCGGAGTGAACCACGCCAGTACCGGCGCCCAGTTCGACGTAGTCGGCCAGGTATACCGGCGACAGGCGGTCGTAGAACGGGTGACGGAAGTTGATCAGTTCCAGCGCCGATCCAGCAGCGGTAGCGATCACCGAACCTTCCAGCGAGTAGCGCGCCAGGCACGACTCGACCAGCTCTTCAGCCAGCACCAGCAGCTTGTCGCCGACGTCGACCAGGGCGTAGTTGAATTCCGGGTGGACGTTCAACGCCTGGTTGGCCGGGATGGTCCACGGGGTGGTGGTCCAGATCACGATCGAGGCCGGTTTGCCCAGGGCAGGCAGACCGAAGGCGGCAGCCAGCTTGGCTTCGTCGGCAATCGGGAAGGCCACGTCGATGGTCGAGGACTTTTTGTTCTCGTACTCGACTTCCGCTTCAGCCAGGGCCGAACCGCAGTCGAAGCACCAGTTCACGGGCTTCAAGCCTTTGAACACGAAACCGCCCTTGACGATTTCAGCCAGGGCACGGATTTCCCCGGCCTCGTTCTTGAAGTCCATGGTCTTGTACGGGTTGGCGAAGTCGCCCAGCACGCCCAGACGGATGAACTCGGATTTCTGCCCTTCGATCTGCTCGGTGGCATAGGCGCGGCACAGTTCGCGGGTCTTGTCCGCGCCCAGGTTCTTGCCGTGGGTCACTTCGACCTTGTGCTCGATCGGCAGGCCGTGGCAGTCCCAGCCCGGGACATAAGGCGCGTCGAAGCCCGACAGGGTCTTCGAGCGGATGATCATGTCCTTGAGAATCTTGTTCAGCGCATGACCGATGTGAATCGTGCCGTTGGCGTACGGAGGGCCGTCGTGCAATACGAACTTCGGACGATCCTTGCCAATTTCGCGCAACTTTCCGTACAGGCCAATACTGTCCCAGCGCTGCAGGATCTGCGGTTCGCGCTGTGGCAGGCCGGCCTTCATTGGGAAGGCGGTGTCCGGAAGGTTTAGCGTGGCTTT
>Ga0209050_1003095_pt1 | contig 12781 bp, 7 predicted proteins | sample Araplavi_mTSA_r2_FD_184276 | JGI IMG/M metagenome (GOLD analysis project Ga0209050, IMG submission 184276) | Arabidopsis root microbial communities from North Carolina, USA - plate scrape MF_Cvi_mTSA_r2 (SPAdes) (version 2) | ecosystem: Host-associated > Plants > Roots > Endosphere | place: USA...
GGTCAGCAGCAGGCCCCAGGTGGCGGCGTTGACGAACAGCGACGGGCTGTTGCCCAGGTGCGGCTGCCAGTTGCCGGTGCTGATCTTGTCGCGGATCAGGGCGTCACGGGTGCCTTTGTCCGGGATGCGCAGCAGCGCTTCGGCCAGGCACATCAGCGCCACGCCTTCCTGGGACGACAGGGAGAATTCCTGCAGCAGGCCCTGAACGATGCCGGCACGGCCGCCAGCGCTCTTCTGATTGCGCAGTTTTTCAGCAATCGAGGCGGCAAGCTTGTTGGTGGCTTCGGCCATCGGTGCCGGCAGGCGAGCCTGTTCGATCAGCATCGGCACGACTTCCGGCTCAGGGCGGCGGTAGGCGGCGGTGATCGAGGCGCGCAGTACCGACTGCGGCAGGATGCTTTCGGCGAATTCGAGGAAGCACTGGTGGGCGTGATCCAGAGGCGCGTCGACGCTGTCGTCGGAGTCCTTGGTCAAACCGCTCAGCTCGGTCAGGGTTGCACCACCCTCGAGTTTTTCCAGGTAATTGAAGATTGCCTGCTTGATCAACCAGTGCGGCGTGCGATCAATCGAGGTCGCGGCGGCCTTGAGGCGTTCGCGGGTCGGGTCGTCAAGTTTGACCCCAAGGGTGGTGGTAGCCATGTTTTTATCCTCATGTTTGCCACGACTGCGTGGCATCAGCTGGCGGCAAGATTAGCCGTGCGACTGTTGAGGTGCAACCGGGTGCAACCCTTTTTTTGTCGGAATATTAAGCAGCTCGTCAGGAAATAAATTCTGGTACGGGTGTGCCGTATCTGCTTGGTGCTTTTTCACGCGGTTGGCTCTGTTTCTTGCTCCGAAAAGGAGCAAAAACTGGTGTTTACTATTTATTTCCGACTAGGTGCAACTTATTCTCGCGAAACTGGTTGCACCTTATTTGCTTTGTTGAATAGCATTCGCGCCCAAGGTGCAACCCGGAAAAATCCGGGTGCTCCGGCTGATGGCTTTCCTGGGGAAACATCAGTCATAAATGCGCGGGAATCCGGATCGTCTGTCAAACGTATGCGTTTGCGAGCGGTTCACCAGCCGCCGCTACATAAAAACAAAGCCAGGGCGTAACTTAATGAGCGTAAGCAATCCAACCCTGATCACGTTCGTGATCTACATCGCAGCAATGGTGCTGATTGGCTTGATGGCCTATCGCTCCACCAACAACCTTTCCGACTACATCCTGGGCGGTCGCAGCCTGGGCAGCGTCGTGACTGCACTGTCTGCCGGTGCCTCCGACATGAGCGGCTGGTTGTTGATGGGCTTGCCCGGTGCAATCTACATGTCCGGTCTTTCCGAAAGCTGGATCGCCATCGGCCTGATCGTCGGCGCCTACCTGAACTGGCTGTTCGTCGCCGGCCGTCTGCGTGTACAGACCGAGCACAACGGTGATGCACTGACCCTGCCGGACTACTTCGCCAGCCGCTTCGAAGACAAGAGCGGCCTGCTGCGGATCATCTCCGCGGTCGTGATCCTGGTGTTCTTCACCATTTACTGCGCTTCCGGCATCGTGGCCGGTGCCCGTCTGTTCGAAAGCACCTTCGGCATGTCCTACGAGACGGCGCTGTGGGCCGGTGCTGCGGCGACGATTGCCTACACCTTTATCGGCGGATTCCTGGCCGTAAGCTGGACCGATACCGTACAAGCCACCCTGATGATCTTCGCGTTGATCCTGACGCCGGTCATCGTGCTGCTGGCCACCGGTGGTGTCGACACCACCTTCCTGGCCATCGAAGCGCAAGATCCAAGTAACTTCGACATGCTCAAGGGCACCACTTTCATCGGCATCATCTCGCTGATGGGCTGGGGTCTGGGCTACTTCGGTCAGCCGCACATCCTCGCGCGTTTCATGGCGGCTGATTCGGTGAAATCGATTGCCAAGGCCCGTCGCATCTCCATGACCTGGATGATCCTGTGCCTGGGCGGCACCGTGGCTGTGGGCTTCTTCGGTATTGCCTACTTCTCGGCGCACCCGGACGTGGCTGGCGCGGTCTCCGAGAACCACGAACGTGTGTTCATCGAACTGGCCAAGATCCTGTTCAACCCATGGATCGCCGGTGTCCTGCTGTCGGCCATTCTGGCTGCGGTGATGAGCACCCTGAGCTGCCAGTTGCTGGTGTGCTCGAGCGCCCTGACCGAAGACTTCTACAAGACCTTCCTGCGTAAATCCGCTTCGCAGCTGGAACTGGTCTGGGTCGGTCGTGCCATGGTGTTGTTGGTTGCCCTGGTGGCGATCGCCCTGGCGTCGAACCCGGAAAACCGTGTACTGGGCCTGGTGAGCTACGCCTGGGCCGGTTTCGGTGCCGCATTCGGTCCGGTCGTACTGATCTCCGTGATCTGGAAAGACATGACCCGCAACGGCGCACTGGCCGGCATCCTGGTCGGCGCGATCACCGTGATCGTCTGGAAACACTTCGAACTGCTCGGCCTGTACGAAATCATCCCGGGCTTCATCTTCGCCAGCCTGGCGATCTACTTCGTCAGCAAAATGGGCACGCCGACTGCCGGCATGTTCCAGCGTTTTGCGGCTGCAGAGAATGATTATCGTCTGAACAAGTGATGAGTGATGGGGGGAGCGCTTCCCATCCCTGATAAAAAACGGCTCGCAGCTTTTGGTGCGGGCCGTTTTTTATTGGGGATCAGTCAAGATCGGTATCGGGCTGATTCAGAAAGATCAGCACGCCCAGTATTGCCATGTAGAACCTGAAGGCTGCGTCCTGACCATTCCAAATATCGGATTGCCACATCAGAAACCACTCACCTCCAACAACCATGAAGCCGAAAAACCACACGAAAAATCCGGTCGTCAAACCCGCTACGGCCCACTTCCTGGCCTGTCTGAACTCATGCCCACCGGCTGACCGCGAGCGCCAGAGCTGTAGTGCGCCGTAGCCAAGAAGTCCACAGGTAATGGCTTCGCCAAGGATGATCAGCCAGTAAGCCCCGTGCCACACCCAAGGCAGATCAATTGCGCGATACCGGGCGGCGTTGTCAGGGAAGGTGGTATCCATGCTCAGCACATGCCGGACGAAGTTGAAGTTGGAGCCGTAGTCGGTGATGTTGTTGAACACGGTCATGAAGGCGAATGCGGCGAGCGCCAGGGTCATTGCAATCTTTGCGTAGCGAATGGTCATTTGTGCGTCCTTTGCTTTTTTCGACAAAGAACGCTATCACACCGGTTTGCAGGTTCGGGAGTCTTCCTGTTGTGAGGCGTTTCTGAATTTGTCGAGTGATGGTGCGTGCTTATTGCCGCTATGAATGCTCGAAGTGTCCGCTCAGTCCCCAACCCCTGACTTGCCGGCCGGTAAAAGGTAAACTTCCCGGCCTTCGCAGGAGCAACCATGAATTATCGTCACGCCTTCCATGCCGGCAATCACGCCGATGTGTTCAAACACCTGACCTTGACCCGCCTCATCGCCCTGATGTCGCGCAAGGAGCAGCCGTTTGCCTATCTCGACACTCACGCCGGCATCGGTCTGTATGACCTTCAGGGTGATCAGGCCAACCGTACCGGTGAGTACCTGGAAGGCATTGCGCGTTTGTGGGATCAGCCGGATCTGCCGATCCTGACCGCGGATTACATGCAGGTGCTGCACGAGATGAACCCGGATGGCCAGTTGCGCTATTACCCAGGGTCGCCGGAGCTGGCGCGACGTTTGACTCGCCCGCAGGACCGCGTGTTGCTCAACGAGAAGCACCCGGAAGATGGCGTTTTGCTCAAGGACAACATGGCCGGTGATCGTCGGGTCAAGGTGCACCTGGGCGAAGGCTGGCATGTGTCGCGGGCCTTGTTGCCGGTGCCGGAGAAGCGTGCGGTGATGTTGATCGATCCGCCGTTCGAGAAGCTCGACGAGATGCAGCGTTGTGCCGCGTCGCTCAAGGAAGCGATTGGCCGGATGCGCCAGACTGTGGCGGCGATCTGGTACCCGGTGAAGGATCAGCGTGCGCTGCGTCGTTTCTACCAGGACCTGGCCGGTACCGGTGCGCCGAAGTTGTTGCGGGTGGAGTTGCTGGTGCATCCGCTGGATACGCCGAACAGCCTGAACGGCTCCGGACTGGCGATTGCCAATCCGCCGTGGGGGCTGGAGGAGGAGTTGCGTGAGCTGCTGCCGTGGTTGTCCGAGAAGCTTGGACAGACCCAGGGTGGGTGGCGGATGGATTGGTTGATTGCCGAGTAACAAGCGGCATGGTCAAAAGATCGCAGCCTGCGGCAGCTCCTACAGGGTTATTCGTACACCTGTAGGAGCTGCCGAAGGCTGCGATCTTTTGCTTTAGCGATCAGATCGGGCAAGTCACGCCTGTACCGCCGATCCCGCAGTAGCCTTCCGGATTCTTGGCCAGGTACTGCTGGTGATACGTCTCTGCAAAGTAGACGGTCGGGGCCTGGTCGATTTCGGTGCTGATTTCACCGAGGCCGGCCTTGGACAGTTCAGCCTGGTACGCTTCCTTGCTCTTGAGCGCGGCGTCCAGTTGTTCAGGCGAGGTGGCGTAGATCACCGAGCGGTACTGGGTGCCGATGTCGTTGCCCTGACGCATGCCCTGAGTCGGGTTGTGCAGTTCCCAGAACATCGCCAGCAGTTCCTGGTAGCTGACCTTGGCCTTGTCATACACCACCAGCACCACTTCGGCGTGGCCGGTCAGGCCCGAGCAGACTTCTTCGTAGGTCGGGTTCGGCGTGAAGCCGCCAGCGTAACCCACAACCGTGCTGACCACGCCGTCGCGCTGCCAGAAGCGGCGTTCCGCGCCCCAGAAGCAGCCGAGGCCGAAGATCGCGAAGTCGACGTCTTCGAAGAACGGGCCAAGCAAGGGGGTGTCTTTAAACACAAAGTGCTTTTCGGGCAGGGTCATTGCGGTTTCGCGACCGGGCAGAGCTTGTTCTTTAGTAGGGAGCACGTTTTTGTTCACCAGAATTTCCGAGCGCAGAACCATGATCAGTCCTCTCAGTCAGGATGGGTTGTAAGTAAGCAGACCGTTAGTGTGCCCAATGCCGGCCAGATACGCACTACCTTGTGGGAGCGGGCTTGCTCGCGATGAGGGCATAACTTTCAGCATCAATGTCGACTGATCCACCGCTATCGCGAGCAAGCTCCCACAGGTTCTGTGTTTGTCAGGCGATTGGGCCACGCGGGTAGCGTTTGAGCTTTTCGATCAGCTCATTGCCCGGGATCGGACGGTCGAACAGGTAGCCCTGGCCGACGTCGCAGCGGTGACGGCGCAGGAACGACAACTGATCGGCGGTTTCGATGCCTTCAGCCACGACCTTGAGTTTCAGGTTGTGGGCCATGGCGATCACCGCGGAGGTGATTTCCATGTCGTCCTGGTTGTCCGGGATTTCGTGGATGAAGCTTCGATCGATCTTGATGATGTCGATGGGGAATTTTTTCAAGTAGCTGAGCGACGAGTAACCGGTGCCGAAGTCGTCCATGGCCAGGGTCAGGCCAAGGCGCTTGAGCTGGTCGAGTTGCAAGTGGGTGTCTTCGGTGGCCTCCAGCAGCAGGCCCTCCGTTAACTCAAGCTCCAGCAAATGCGCGGGCAGGGCTTCTTCCTTGAGGATGGTGGCGATGGAGGCCACCAGGTCCGGATCGGAGAATTGCTTGGGCGACAGGTTGATCGCCACTTGCAGGTTGCCCAGGCCGGCGGCGGTCAGCGCTTTGCTCATGCGGCAGGCCTGGCGGGCGATCCATTTGCCGATCGGGATGATCAGTCCGGTTTCCTCGGCGACGCTGATGAACTGATCCGGGCGGATCATGCCCTTTTCCGGATGATCCCAGCGCAGCAGTGCTTCCATGCCCAGCAAGCGACCACTGCGCAGGCACAGCTTGGGCTGGTAGAACACGTCGAGTTCGTTCTGGGTCAGGGCGCGGCGCAAGTTGTTTTCGACGAACAGCTTGTAGCTGGCCTCGGCGTTCAATGCTTCGGTGAACACTTGCACCTGATGTTTGCCATTGGCCTTGGCCTTGTGCAGCGCCAGCCCGGCGTTGCGCATCAAGGTTTGCGGGTCGCGCCCGTGCAGCGGCGCGCAGGCCAGGCCCACGGACCCCGTGACACTGATCAACTGGTTGTCGACGAACATCGGTTTGTCGAGGGTCGCCAGCAACTGATTGGCCACTTGCTGACCCATCGTGAGGTCACTGTTGTCCAGCAACACGGCGAATTCGTTACTGGCGAATCGCGCCAGGCTGCCGCTCGGGATCAGGCTGTTGCGCAGGCGTCGGGCCAGACTGATCAGCAATTTGTCGCCAGTCTGGTGGCCGAGGCTGTCGTTGATCCGCTTGAAGTTGTCGATGTCCACCAGCAACAGGCTGATCGGCGCGTCGCTGTCGCGGGCGAAGCGTTCGTCGAGGTTGCGGATGAACGCCGGGCGGTTGCCGAGATTGGTCAGGTTGTCGGTGTAGGCCAGTCGCTCGATGCGCTGCTGAGCGAGCTTGGTCTGGGTGATGTCTTCGTAGATGCCGATGTAGTGGGTCAGCTCGCGGTTGTCGCCGTACACCTTGGAGATCGACAACTGGCCCCAGTAGGGTTCTAGGTTTTTCCGGCGGCTCTTGAATTCGCCCTGCCAACTGTTGCTCTTGGCCAGTGCCGAAGGCGCGTCGAACAGCAGTTCGCTGAGGTTCTCCAGGGCCGGCAGTTCCGACAGGCGCTGACCGTGCACTTCTTCGGTGGAGTACTGGGTGATGGCGGTGAAGCTCGGGTTGACGTACTCCACCACGCCATCGCAGTTGACCAGCAGAAAGGCGTTGGCACTTTGCTCGACCGCACGCTGGAACAGGTGCAGGGCGCTGGTTGCGGTGCGCCGGTTGTGGTTGCTGATGACCTGGGCGAACTGGTCGGCCAGTTCGCCGGCGAAGGCGATTTCATCGGACTGCCAGGCACGGGTCGCACCGATTTGTTCCAGGCACAAAACGCCAACCACCTGGCCATCGACACGGATGCTGGCGTCGAGCATCGCGTTGACGTCGCGCGGGCGCAGGCTTTCGGCCATTTCCCGGGTGCGCGGGTCGTGCATGGCGTTATGGGCGTCGATGGCACGGCCTGTGTGCAGGGCGTCGAGGTAGTCGGGGAACACGCTGACGTCGATCGGCTGCGGCAGCAGGTATTCCTGATTCGTGCGGTGATAGGCCGAGATCGGCACCAGCATCGAACCTTCGAGGCTCCACAGGCTGGCGCAGTCGATTTGGTAAATGTCGCAGGCGCTGCGGGTGATCAACTCGGCGGCTTCGCGCAAGGAGTTGTTGCTGCTGTAGCGCTGACGGGTAAGCAGCAGGATCAGGTCCTGCTGGGCACGCACCCGGTCCAGATGCAGCAGTTGCTCCTGTTGGGCGCGCTGATTGAGCTCCAGGGCGATTTGCAGGCGCGAGTTCTGGGTTTCCAGATCCAGGGCCGGTTGCAGCGGGTCATCCTCGAACAGGCCGTCAATGACCAACAGGTAGCCGCGCAACAGGTGGCGATTGTGTTGTTTGTAGGCTTCGCCCAATTCCAGCAGATTCAGGGAGCCGGAGGCCGTATGCAGGGTGTAGCGGATCAGGTAATGCGTGCTTTGGGTCAGCTGTTGCTGGACCGCGTCATGAAGTTGATAGCGCGCTTCCGGCTCCATCAGGCTGGCGTAGGGCGAACCTACCAGTGCACACAGCTCCACGGCGGGCAGGCCGAACTGGCGTTCGCAATTGGGATCGAGAAACAGGAGCGCCCAGCTGGGTTCATTAAGCCGTTCGAAACGCAGCATGCCGAGCCGCGAGGGCACAGGCAACTGCGTCACTACCTCGGCCACCATACGGCTGGCGGCATCGGGTTGGCTTTTCATGGAGGGAAACTCGCTTCGAATATGCTGAACGCGCTGGGCTCACGCCCTCTTTACTGTTGCCTGCGGCAAGGTTGCATCATTGCGACACCGACTGACAAGAGAGATGAAGGCCAAGTGCTATAAGAATATGTCGGCAGGCGCGAAGATTTCTGCAGTTCCCGGTAAAAAGTATTGCTATTGATCAGATCGCAGCCTTGAGGGGGCGTCTCGAAGGCTGTGATTTTTTGCCATCAACGCAAATTAATGCCTGTCGATTGCAGCAACTTGCCGTCCCGATCGTGGTAATTCACCTGAATGCGTTGTGCATCGATGACCAGGTGCGCGAAGTTATCCTGACTGATGACTTTGCCGGTCAATTCCTGCCGATATGCGCCAGCAGCGTTCTGTGCCAGCGGCCGGTCGAGGATAAAACTGGATTGACTGGCATAGGGCAGCAGTTTGGTGTTGCACAAGGGTGACGACACGATGGTGTGCACTTCGAAGTCCGGGTCTTCGCTGTGGGTCAGTCGACTGGTCAAGGAGGCGTGGACGTCACCGGACACGAAAATGACATTCTTCAACCGGTGCGAACGAATGGTCTCCAGCAACCGCAGCCGTTGCCCGGGAAAACCGGCCCAGGCGTCATCCCCATCCTGTTTGGCGTCGGGAAAGAACATGACGCTGGTAACCACCAGCTTGACCCGGGCGGGGCTGTTGATCAGCCATTGGCACAAGGCATGTTCCTGTTCGACATCAAGCATGCGTCGATCATCGGCGGACAAGTTGCGTCGGGTGCGACTGTCGGTGACGAACCATTCGATATCGCCATCGGCGAACTGATACCAGTAGTGATTCGGAATCCGGCCGATCCGGCCATCGTCAAGTAGTTCAAATACCGGGCTGTGGCTGGCTTGATATAACTCATATGCAGTGATGGCGTTTTTGTATAGCGCTTCATCGGCCGGTCGTTTCTTGTCCGGCCAGTTATCTTCAATTTCATGATCGTCGAGGATCATGTAAGTCGATACATTGGCCATTAACCTGGAAATATGTGGCTGGGAAAAAGCGGCACGGTATTTTGCAAGTATTTGCTGATATTCGCGGTCAGGCGCAAAGAAGTTCAAGTCGTCGACATAGATCTGGTCGCCAGTCATCAGCGTTGCGCTGACCGGCGGGTCGGCTTGCTTTGCCAATTGAGCCATCGAGGCAAATATCCGGTCACCCAGTTGCGGTGCCGACGGGATGCCTGCGGTCATGCGCAGGTAACGGCATGAGCCGACGAAATAGGCCCGTGGCGTTCTGGCGGCACTGGACCGGGTGCGCAAGCGATAGAGCTCTTGCGGCCATTGCAGCGGCAGTTCCTGCAGCGAATCCGCGGTGTGTTCGGTACTCTGGGTGCTGAACCAGCCGGCCTGGTATTCGTACTCGGTATCGGCTGACAGGTTTTTGAGAACGATGACATCGGACATGTCCTGCAGGTTTGTCAGCCTTGCAAAGACACTGTCAAGCCATTGTTCATGCCCGGACTTCCGATAACGAATGCCGGCAAATACGGGGGCATTGTTTTGCGCTTCGCCGCGCACAAAAATACGCGCGTGATCAGTTGTTGTGTGGCCAATAATCGGGCCGACAGTGGGTTTTAGCATACTTGAGTCCATTCGCTGCCAGTTAATCAGGAAGTTGGTTGTTTCGGATGTAATTGGGTGTTCATCAGAGACTAATTATTTGGCCTGAATAAATACTTGGCAGAAATGGATTCAAGTTGTGGGCGATATCAGCCACAAATGTAGGAAGGTGTTCAAACAAGAACTTCAGGCAAAAAAAAGCCCCGCCAAATTGGCGGGGTTGAGGTACGAGCGTGGCGCTCGGAAACGTGGAACGCGACCGGCCCTCCGGTGAAGGAGGGCCGGTCGGTATTACAGGAGCATGGTGCGGATGTCGCCCAGCAGGTCGCTCAGACGCTTGGTGAAGCGTGCAGCAGCGGCGCCGTTGATCACACGGTGATCGTAGGACAACGACAGTGGCAGCATCAGTTTCGGCTGGAAGGCTTTGCCGTCCCAGACTGGCTGGATGGTGGCCTTGGAAACACCGAGGATCGCCACTTCCGGCGCGTTGACGATCGGCGTGAAGCCGGTGCCGCCAATGTGACCGAGGCTGGAAATGGTGAAGCAGGCGCCTTGCATCTCGTCCGACGAAAGCTTCTTGGTCCGGGCTTTTTCAGCCAGGGAAGCGGCTTCGGCAGCCAGCTGCAGCAGGCTCTTCTGGTCGACGTTCTTGATGACCGGTACCAGCAGGCCATCCGGGGTGTCGACGGCGAAGCCGATGTTCACGTATTTCTTGCGGATGATCGCTTTGCCGCTTGGCGCCAGCGAGCTGTTGAAGTCCGGCAGTTCCTTGAGCAGGTGTGCGCAGGACTTGAGCAGCAACGGCAGGACGGTCAGCTTGACGCCGGCCTTCTCTGCAACGGCTTTCTGGGCAACACGGAATGCTTCGAGTTCGGTGATATCCGCCGAATCGAATTGCGTAACGTGCGGCACGTTCAGCCAGCTGCGGTGCAGGTTGGCAGCACCGACCTGCATCAGGCGGGTCATCGGCACTTCTTCGATTTCACCGAAGCGGCTGAAGTCCACGACCGGAATCGGCGGGATGCCCGCGCCACCGGTTGCGCCGGCAGCAGCGGCCGGTGCTTCCTTGGCCTTCTGCATCATGGCCTTGACGTAAACCTGCACGTCTTCTTTCAGGATGCGACCGTGCGGACCGCTGGCGCCGACGGCGCTCAGCTCGACGCCGAACTCGCGGGCCAGTTGACGCACGGCAGGGCCGGCGTGAACTTTCGCGCCAGGCTTGGCTGGAGCGGCAACCGGGGCAGCAGGTGCGGCGGCCGGTGCAGCAGCGGCTGGAGTCGAAGCAGGAGCGCTCGGAGCAGCAGCGGCAGGTGCCGGTGCAGCAGCCGGTGCAGCGCCTTTGACTTTCAACTTGAGGATCAGGTCGCCAGTACCGACTTCGTCATCGAGCTTGATGGAAACGCTTTCCACCACGCCAGCGGCTGGCGATGGAATTTCCATGCTGGCCTTGTCGGATTCCAGGGTGATCAGCGACTGGTCGGCCTCAACGGTGTCGCCGGCCTTGACCAGGACTTCGATGATCTTGGCCTTGCCCGCCGAACCGATGTCCGGAACGTGGATGTCCTGGACGCTGTCGGCAACCGGTGCAGCCGGAGCTGCTGCAGGTGCAGGTGCAGCGGCAGCAGCTGGAGCGGCAGCTTGGGCCGGGGCGGCAGCCGGTGCCGCAGCACCTGCCACTTCCAGATCCAGGATCAGGTCGCCGGTGCCGACTTCGTCGTTGAGCTTGACGCTGATGGCCTTGACCACGCCAGCGGCAGGCGACGGGATTTCCATGCTGGCCTTGTCGGATTCCAGGGTGATCAACGACTGATCAGCCGCGACGGTGTCGCCGACCTTGACCTGGATCTCGATGATCTGGGCCTTGCCCGACGAACCGATGTCCGGCACGTGCACTTGCTGAACGCTGGCGGCAGCCGGCGCAGCAGCAGGCGCGGCAGCCGGCGCAGCAGCCGGTTTGGCTTCAGCCTTGGCCGCCGGCGCAGCGGCAGCCGCAGGGGCTGGCGCAGCGGCACCTTCGACTTCCAGCTCCAGCAGTTCGTCGCCTTCTTTCAGGCGATCGCCCAGCTTCACTTTCAGGCTCTTGATGATGCCGGCCTTCGGCGCAGGCACTTCCATGCTCGCCTTGTCCGACTCAAGTGTCAGGATGCTCTGGTCGGCTTCGATACGGTCGCCGACCTTCACAAACAGTTCAATTACTTCACCTTCACCGCTGCCGATGTCAGGTACGCGAATGAGTTCGCTCACAGAATCTCTCCTCAGCAGTCCAGTGGGTTGCGTTTTTCCGGGTTGATACCGAACTTGGCGATGGCCTCGGCCACAACCTTAGGTTCGATGTCACCACGGTCAGCCAGTGCTTCCAGGGCTGCCAACACCACGAATTGACGGTCGACTTCGAAGAAATGACGCAGTTTCTTGCGGCTGTCGCTGCGGCCGAAACCGTCGGTGCCCAGGACTTTGAATTCCTTGGACGGTACCCACTGACGGATCTGCTCGGCGAACAGTTTCATGTAGTCGGTAGAGGCAATGACCGGACCCTTACGGCCGTTCAGGCACTCTTCGACATAGCTCAGCTTAGGCTTCTGGCCAGGGTGCAGACGGTTGCTGCGCTCAACGGCCAGGCCGTCGCGACGCAGTTCGTTGAAGCTGGTAACGCTCCACACGTCGGCGCCGACGTTGAACTCTTCACGCAGGATCTTCGCGGCTTCACGGACTTCACGCAGGATGGTGCCGGAGCCCATCAGCTGAACGTGGTGCGCCGCTTCGCGGTTGTCTTCCTCGAGCAGGTACATGCCTTTCTTGATGCCTTCTTCGGCACCGGCCGGCATGGCTGGCTGCTGGTACGACTCGTTCATCACGGTGATGTAGTAGAAGACGTCCTGTTGCTCTTCGGTCATCTTCTTCATGCCGTCCTGAATGATCACCGCCAGCTCGTAGCCGTAGGTTGGATCGTAGGTGCGGCAGTTCGGGATGGTGGCAGCCAGCAGGTGGCTGTGACCGTCTTCGTGTTGCAGGCCTTCACCGTTCAGGGTGGTACGGCCGGCGGTGCCGCCGATCAGGAAGCCACGGGTGCGGCTGTCGCCAGCGGCCCAGGCCAGGTCACCGATACGCTGGAAGCCGAACATCGAGTAGAAAATGTAGAACGGCAGCATCGGCTGGTTGTGGCTGGAGTACGAAGTGCCGGCAGCGATGAAGGAGCTCATGGCGCCCGCTTCGTTGATGCCTTCTTCGAGGATCTGGCCCTTCTGGTCTTCCTTGTAGAACATCACCTGGTCTTTATCGACTGGCTCGTAGAGCTGGCCGACGGAGGAGTAGATGCCCAACTGACGGAACATGCCTTCCATACCGAAGGTAC
>Ga0209050_1003096_pt1 | contig 12763 bp, 9 predicted proteins | sample Araplavi_mTSA_r2_FD_184276 | JGI IMG/M metagenome (GOLD analysis project Ga0209050, IMG submission 184276) | Arabidopsis root microbial communities from North Carolina, USA - plate scrape MF_Cvi_mTSA_r2 (SPAdes) (version 2) | ecosystem: Host-associated > Plants > Roots > Endosphere | place: USA...
CGTTCCGAAGTGGGCGTTGGGTTTCTGGCAAAGCCGCGAGCGATATAAGACCCAGGAAGAGCTGATCAGCACCGTAGGCGAGTACCGCAAGCGTGGCATTCCACTCGACAACATCGTCCTGGATTGGCAATATTGGGAAAACCCGAAATGGGGATCGCACGAATTTGATGCCGCTCGCTTCCCCGACCCCAAAGGATTGGTCGATCAACTGCACAACGAGCTGCATGCGCACCTGATGATATCCGTGTGGCCCAAATTCAACAAGGGTACGGCGCATTATGATGAAATGAGCCGCAAGGGTTTTCTCTTCACCCGCAACATCGAGAAGGGTCGCAAGGATTGGGTCGGACCGGGATACGAGTCTACGTTCTATGACCCGTTCAATCCGGAGGCCGGAAAATTGTTTTGGCGGCAAATCGATTCAAAGCTTAATGTGCTGGGCATCGATGCCTGGTGGCTTGATGCGACCGAGCCCGACATGCACTCCAACATTTCCCTGGACGAGCGCAAGATGAATATGACGCCGACCGCGCTTGGGCCTGGCGCAAAATATTTCAATGCATATTCACTCTTGAACGCAAAGGGCGTGTACGAGGGCCAGCGCCGGTCATCGCCCGATAAAAGAGTATTCATCCTGACGCGATCCGCTTACGCCGGCCAGCAGCGGTATGCTGCGGCCACCTGGAGCGGAGACATTGTTTCACGCTGGAGCGATCTCAAAGATCAGATCGCGGCAGGTGTCAATTTCTCGCTGTCGGGCATTCCATATTGGACGATGGACATCGGTGGTTTTGCAGTTGAATCGCGATACAACAACGCCAAGGGCGAAACACAAAACGAATGGCAGGAGTTGAATACAAGGTGGTTCCAGTTTGGCGCATTCTGTCCATTGTTCCGTTCGCATGGGCAATATCCATACCGTGAAATTTACAACATCGCAAGCGAGGGCTCGAAACCCTATGAGAGCATGGTTTACTACACCAAGCTTCGTTATCGCCTGTTGCCTTACATCTATTCACTAGCCGGCATAGCCTATCATCGCGATTACACGATCATGAGAGGGCTGATCATGGATTTTGGCGCCGACCCCCGTGTAGCAGGTGTTGGCGATCAATACATGTTCGGACCGGCGTTCTTGGTGGCTCCGGTCTGCCAATACAAAGCAAGAACGCGTGAGGTCTATCTTCCCGCGGGAACTTCGTGGTACGACTTCGAAACCTTCAAACAATTTGAAGGCGGACAGGTCGTGAATACAAATGCGCCGCTGGAACGCATGCCGCTTTTTGTTAAAGCCGGATCCATTGTCCCGGTTGGTCTCGAGATGCAGTATACCGAAGAAAAGAAAGCCGATACCCTGGCACTCTACATTTTTCCGGGGCAAAACGCTTCATTCACGCTGTACGAAGATGAAGAGAAACATTACAACTACGAACAGGGAAAATTTTCTTCCATTGAAATGCACTACGATGAGGCCACACGCGCTTTGATCATCGGGCAGCGACATGGCAATTTTTCCGGAATGTCTCAGAAACGAATTTTTGAAATCATTTGGGTTAAGTATCATCCGGGGGGCGGCGGGCTAAACGCTCGCCCTCAACGGGTGGTCGAATATTGGGGAGAGGAAATTAGGATAAAGCTTTGAGTTAGAACCTTACTTGACAATAAACTAACACCTAACTAAAACAAAACATCTATGAGAAGAAAACTTTACAAATTCTTCGGTGTTTCCATGCTTGCATTGCTCGTGTGCCTCGCCGCCAAGGCGCAACAGCAGCAAGTGTCGGGAATCGTAAGAGATCAGTCCGGCACGCCGATGCCCGGTGTGAATGTCTTGCTGAAAGGGACGACGTTCGGTACGTCAACCGATTCAAACGGTAAGTTCGTATTACAGGCCGCGCCTGTCGATGTACTGGAAGTATCTTTTATCGGATATAAACCCAAGCAAATTTCTGTGGGCAATCAAACAACGTTTGACATTGTCATAGACGAAGACTTGACGACGTTGTCGGAAGTTATTGTGGTTGGATACGGTGAGCAAAAGAAGGCACTGAACACCGGGGCAAACCTGCAGGTGAAGGGTGAAGATCTTCAAAAGCTGAGTACAACCAACGTGTTACAGGCGCTTCAAGGCCAAACCCCCGGCGTGCAAATCACCACAACATCAGGGCAGCCCGGATCGGGTATTCGGGTGGTTATTCGCGGTCAAGGAACGATCAACGGGGCAGGTCCTTTGTATGTTGTAGATGGTGTGTTAATGGGCGATATCAACTTCTTAAGCCCTTCCGATATTGAGTCCATCGACGTGCTGAAAGACGCGGCCTCTGCCGCTATTTATGGTTCGCAAGGTGCCAATGGCGTTATTTTGGTTACGACCAAAAAAGGAAAGGGCGCCGGCAAGTCGCAGATAACGTTCGATGCATTTTATGGCGTGCAGAACGTCGCCCGGAAAATGCCCATGCTGAATGCACAGGAGTATGCGATGATCATGAACGAATCGGCCGTGAACTCGGGTAACCAACCTTTTTTTACGGATGACGAGGTGACAAAGATAGGCAACGGTGCAACCGATTGGTCGAACCCCAGGCTGACCAACAGCCAGATCAAGGCGATGCAGGGCGGCACCAACTGGCTTGATCAGATATTTGAAAAAAATGCTCCGACACAAAACTATGCTTTGGGTTTGACAGGAGGCTCGGAAACCTCAACCTATTCTTCAGGCCTGTCGTATCAGTCACAAGCTGGTATCATTGGCGGCAAAGCGAACTCTTACTACGAGCGTTACAATTTCCGGTTCAATTCGGAGCACAAGCTTTACGGCGATGTGCTGCGCTTTGGTGAGAACCTTAACTTCGCCTACACGAAGAACAACGGCATACAGGTGGGCGGCATCTATGGCAATTCTGTTCTTCCGGCATTGCAGGCATCTCCCTTCCTGCCCATGTATGACAGCACCGGCAATTTTTGGGATAACTCCGGTTCAAAGTGGGTTCCCGGAGAAGCCAACCCCTACGCTCAACTGCAATTGCAAAACCAGAGCCGGAACAATACGCAACGGATAGTAGGTAATATTTATTTGGAGCTTCGACCCATTAAGAATTTAAAACTCAGGTCAACGCTGTCGATGGACGCTTCCAATAACGATGGACATTCCTTTACGCCCGTCTACAAATTGTCGCAGTATTCGTTCAACGATACAACCCGGGTTAGCCAAAGCATGGGCAAATACAGAACCCTGATCTGGGACAACCTGGCCACCTACGCATCCAACGCAGGCGACGACCACCACTTCGAAGTTATGGCAGGTACGTCGGTCATATTGGGTACAGGGGTGGGCATGTACGGATCGAACTACAATCTTTCTTTCAACACACTTGAAAACGCATGGCTGAGCAATTCCTTGAATAAGACCAACGCCAATAAAATGGGCGTGTCCGGCGGTCCGTCAGACGACAACAAGGTGCTCTCTTACTTCGGCCGTTTTCACTATAACTTCAAGGAAACTTATTTGTTGAACGCGACCTTTCGTGCCGATGCTTCATCAAATTTTGCACGCGGTCACCGTTGGGGATATTTTCCCTCGGTATCTGCCGGATGGGTGTTGACTAACGAAAACTTTATGGCCGGATTGACGCGAGTCTTCGATCAACTGAAGTTGCGGGCAAGCTGGGGACAAGTGGGTAACAGGAACGTGCCAGCCTTCAGATATCTCTCTCCTGTAACGTATGCCTATGGCAATTATCCTTTTGGCGTAACAGAAGGAAACCTCACGCCGGGCGCTTATCAATCCCGGCTGGCCAATCCGAACCTGAAATGGGAAACTTCGGAGCAAACCGACATTGGATTCGATGCGCGTTTGTTGGGAGGGAAGATGAGTGTCGCGTTTGATTGGTACAATAAAGCTACGAAAGACTGGCTGATACAGGCGCCGGTGGTCGCTACCGCCGGGGCCGATGCTCCCTGGATAAACGGAGGCAAAGTAACCAACAAGGGCGTTGAGCTGATGCTTTCATATACCGATGAAATCGGGTCGTTGCGATATACCGTAAGTGCCAACGGCGCTTACAACACCAATAAAGTAAACGAAATACCAACCGCGGACGGCACAATTCATGGCGAGACCAATGCGATTTTCGTGAACGCAGATGAGTTTTACCGGGCGCAAACGGGTTACCCCATTGGATATTTCTACGGCTATAAAACCAACGGCGTATTTCAGACGGAAGAAGATGTAAATAACTATCGCAACAGCGAAGGAAAAGTGATACAACCCGACGCCAAGCCGGGTGACCTTCGCTACGTGGATAAGGATGGCAATGGCGTTATCGATGCCAGCGACAGAACGATGATTGGCAACCCAAATCCTAAATACACATTTGGATTTAACGTTCAACTGAATTTCAAGGGATTTGATTTCGTCGTGGTGGGTAACGGCGTTGCAGGCAACGACATTGCTCAATCGTACAGAAGCCCGGGCGGCTATTCGAATTACACAAAATACATCTTGGATCGCTGGCACGGACCCGGCAGTTCTGATAAGCTGCCGCGGGTAGATCAAAACGGGACGAACTTTATTAAATTCTCCGATATCTATCTGCAGAAGGGAGACTTTCTGCGCATCAGCAACGTAACGCTGGGTTATGATTTTACCAAGTTGATTAAGGTGAAGGCGTTTAGCCAACTGCGACTTTATGCTTCGGCCCTTAACCTGTTCACTTTTACCCAATACAATGGAATGGATCCGGAAATCGGTTACGGATCCAACTCTTATTCGTCCGGTATCGACATCGGATACTACCCGCGGCCGCGTACTTATCTGGTAGGCTTAAATGTTAAATTCTAATACTCAATACGTATGAGAAAGCATAAATTATATTTCATGATCGCCGGGCTGTTGATCTTCAGCGCATGTGGCGAAGATTATCTCGATACCCATTCTTACACGGAACTCAATGAGTCAACTTTTTATAAAACTCAGCAAGATGCATTTAGCGCCCTGGTGGGTGTATATGATGGATTTCAGCGCATGTACGGTCAGGCGTGGAGTATGCCTGTGGCATCGGAAATACTTTCCGACAACGCATTTGGCGGGGGTGGAAGCGCCGATGGATACGGTGCACAGCTGATTGATGAATTTGATCTCCAAAAGTCGCCTGGCGACATCCGGATATTTGAGGACAACTGGAAGGATTATTATAAAGGTATCTTTCGTTGTAACACGCTGCTGGGTCACCTTGACGACATCAATTGGGGCAACAACGAAGCGTTGAAAAATGAATATGCGGCGGAGGCCCGCTTTATCCGAGCAGTGGCCTACTTTGACCTGGCGCGCCTGTTCGAAAATGTTGTACTCCTGGATAAGCCTTCTTCTGAAAACCTTCCACAGGCCACACCCGACGATGTTTACAAGCTTATTGCAGAAGATCTCACCTTTGCCGTGGAAAATATTCCTGCTGTGGCATACAACGCGCAACCGGCCAGTGAACACGGCCGGATCACGAAATGGGCAGCGGAAGCAATGTTGGCCCGTGTATTCCTTTTTTACACTGGCTACTATCATAAAACAGACTTGGCGGGTACAACCAAACAGCAGGTGCTCAATAACCTCGAAGATCTGATCCAAAACAGTGGACATGACCTTGTTCCCGATTTTGCTACTCTTTGGCCTGCGGCTTCCCTTGCTGACTATGCAGGAGAACGAAACCCCGAGAATATCCTCAATATCAAAGCGACCTACACCAGCAGCTACAATGGCGACATGGATGGCAACCACTGGTTGGTGATGCTGGGTTTGCGTGATGGGAACTATCCTCCTTATGGGCAGGGTTGGGGCGCTGGCAGTGTCAATCCTAAACTCTGGAACGACTACGATAATACAGATACGCGCAAGGTTGCATCAATTATCTCCATTGCAGACGAACATGTCGGTTTGGACTACAGCGGCTCCCGTGAATATACGGGCTATTACAACAAGAAGTATACACCCATGTCTTCGGTGATCGTCGATAAAGAAACCGGTCAGGAAATAGCGAAGAGCCTTGCCGAGCAACTTGGTGGCGTCAATTTCATGATTGGCCAGTACCAGGATTACATCGTGATCCGGTATGCCGATGTCCTGTTGATGGCTGCTGAACTGGGAAGCGCAAATGCGCAGACCTACTTCGATCGGGTGCGACAACGCGCCTATCAAGGTAATTTTAGCGCCCTCCCTGTTACGCCCGCCAACATCATGGAAGAACGGAGGCTTGAATTTGCATTCGAAGGAATTCGTTACTGGGATTTGCTTCGGCAGGGCGTTGATGTTGCAGCGTCTACCATCGGAGAATCCGCGGAAGTCTTGTCAGGAGGAGCACCTCAGACGGTAACCATTAATTCTGGGAACATTATTAAAACGAGAGGATTTCAACAGATCCCGAATACTCAGATCACGCTTTCCAATGGCATGCTTAAACAAAATGCGGGATGGTAATAACTAATAAAAATGACATGAAAAAGATAAGAGACTTTTTTGCAATGATCGTGGTAGCCTTGTCCATTGCATCCTGCCAGGAGGACGTACCCGAGATGGGGACACCGTTAGCACCTGAGCAAATAAATCTTGAAGTAACGCAACCCCTGTCTATTGATGCAGGGGGAAATACGGTTGTCTTGCGAAACCTTACCGAAGCGGTTCTTCCCATGTGGGATTATGGAACGGGAAAATCTTTAAAACAGATCGACACGGTGGTGTATGCGTTTGCCGGAACGTACGTCATCAAGCGATCGGTGATGTCGAACGGCCGCCTGGTTCAATTGCCAGACGCGACTGTTGAGGTAACGAAGATCAAGCCTGAAGCAGTAAGCGATTCTTTGTGGACATTGTTGACGGGGGGGATGGACCAGGAAAAAACCTGGGTACTTGATTTCGACGCGAGCGGTGTGTCGAGACATTTCGATGGCCCGATTTTTTTTATCGGCTCCGACAAAATGTTTACACCGGATTGCAACTCAGGGGCCTCTTGTTGGACTTATTTTCCAACGTGGCAAAGCTGGATGCCTGGACCTGCCGATTACGGCACGATGACATTTAACTTAAAGGGCGGGCCTTTCGTCAAGGTAGATCAAAAGGCCATCACTAACAGCGGGGCTTTCAACGGGACTTACATGATTGACACAAAAGAGAAATCAATATCTTTTACGGATGTAACGCCGCTGAATATGGGCTGGGATCAGGTATACGCGAAGGGATACATCTACAGCCTGACCGAGACGGCGATGCAGCTGGCATTTCAGAAGCCGAACAACGCGGAATATGAAATCTATAACTATATCGTGAAGCCGTAACGGCAACATTTCGCTGCCTGTTGTGTAAGAAACAGCAGACTGGAAATTCGGATGCCCGGGGCGCGTTTTTACCAAAGTAAAAATGCGCCCTTTTTTAATAGATAATTGTATGTGGTCGCCCAGGAAAGACATTGCCAGGTTTGTGAATGTGCAGGGAGGCGCCTTCAATGGGGATTCGTCGGCAACTTGTTTTGCGGCATTGATATCGATCTGCTCCGTTATAAAATGGTCTACCGGCGCTCCATGATGGTTTGGGGTTGGCCTTCTGGACGGCAGATCTCCCAAAAATTCGTCATGCAATCCCATTTCATCAATTGCTCTTAGCCGGTGTTTTATCCCACTCATATACTTTGACATTTGCGCCTTTCATCCTATAAAAGACGTGCGCGTGTCAGACTACCCGGTCACATGTGAAAAAATCAAAGCGGTTAGCCACTTCGACATTTCCATGGAACATGCCTGAAATTTGAACTTCATACACGTTGTGTGACTTAAACTTGTGCCAAACCTCCGTCAACAGCGAGTTCAATGCCAGTAATAAAACTGGAAGCATCTGAAGCTAGAAACAATGCGGCTGAAGCAATTTCTTCAGGTTGCCCTTTTCTGCCCATGGGCACCATTGAAATCAGGAACTCCTGCGCTTCTATTGGTCCTGAATTGAAGAAGTCTGAATCAATTGGACCGGGGTTGATAACATTCACTCTGATATTCCTTTGTTTTAGTTCATTCGTCCAGGTTCTTGCAAATGAACGTAGCGTAGCTTTACTGGCGCCATATAAACTTAAACCTGCCAATCCTTTCACGGCTGCGATGGATCCAGTCATAATGATAGAGCCACCCTCGTTAAACAGGGGAAGTGCTTTTTGTACCGCAAAAACTACCCCTTTTACATTCAGATTAAACAATTTATCAAAATGGTCCTCTGTAATCATTCCCAAGGGGCCAAAATCACCCGCTGCAGCATTTGTGAGGAGAATATCGATTTTACCTTTTTCTTCCTTCACGATCTGGAATAAGCGGTCGAGATCATCCAGATTCCCAGCGTCTCCCTGGATGCCCCTGACATTGGCGCCAATTGTTTTTACCGCCACATCAAGTTGTTCTTGCCTCCGCCCGGTAATGTAGACGTAAGCACCTTCCTTTACAAAGAGCTTTGCCGTTGCCAATGCCATTCCCGACGTAGCACCGGTAATAACGGCTACTTTATTTTCTAAACTTCTCATTTTGCCTTTCATTTTTTTATAGGGCAAAATTCGCGTCATTACTCTTGATTGTATGGCAAGAAATGGACTTTGAATGGTAATTTCAGGACAAACGATACGCCTGCGGCGTTTGTCCCAATTCTCTTTTGAATAGCTTCGTAAAATAGGAATTATCGAGATATCCTAACGTGTTGGCTATTTCCGATATACTCAGATCCGTAAAATTAAGCAGCCGCCTTGCTTCTAGAACAGTACGACCACGAATCATTTCAGCTGCCGTCTTGGAAGTAGTTTCTTTCAATAATCGGTTAAGGTGCCTTTCGCTGATGTGTAATAAATCGGCGTAGAATCCAAGTGTCTTGTTTTCTCTGTAATGCAGTTCTAAGAAGTGTTTAAATAGCTTATAAACTTCCAGATGCCGATTTGAAGTTATGTTGACGATCGAATGGTCAATTGCTTGTTGGATTGATAACAGAAGAGCGGAAAATAGAGATTTAACAATGGCCCAATTAGGAGACGTCCTATTTATTTCCTGAGAAAGAACCTCGGCGATATTTAAATACCTTTCTAATTCAGATTCTGAAAGGCGGATATGTGGAGTTGAAAAAATATTATCTAGAAATGTCAGTTCTGAAATTTCGTTTCTTTCTCTGAGTTGATTAATAAATTTTGCGGTGAATAGAATTATGCCACCTTCAATTTGTTTTTTGGAATCTTCAAAGTCATTTTCATGAACCTGTCCGGGACAAGCAATAATAATGTCTCCTTTTTCCAGGGTGTACGTTTTATTGTCAAGTTTTTGGAGAATTGCCCCTTTTTCAATCCAGAAAATAGCATAGAAGTCGTGCTTGTGAAATTGATGAACACTTGCATTCATCTCGTCGGAGATAAGGTTGAATATTTCGTTACTATTCAGCATGGCGAAATCAATACTTTCATTAGGTTTACCAAACAGCTGGCCTAATGGATACTTTTTAATGATTTCCATTTGTGGATTTTCTTTGAGAACGTTATTTGGGTATAAGGTTTGATAATCGGCATTTACAATTAAGTAGCCTCCTCTCTAAAATGCCCTGGTGTTATTCCTGCGTGGCTCTTAAAAGAACGTATAAAGTAAGAAGTATCTTCGAAACCAAGACAGTGACCAATTTCAGAAATATTCCAATTGGTATATTTTAATAGTGCCCTGGCCTCCAATACCATTCTTTCGGTAATCAATTGTGAAGTGGTTTTGCCGGTTGTTTTTTTAATGGCCCTGTTCAGGTGATTGATATGGATGGATAATTGATTGGCAAACTCCTGAGCTGTACGAATTTTTATGGATTGATGCGGGGTGTCTATCGGAAATTGCAATTCCAACAATTCGGTGAATAAACTGTAAATACGTGTATTTGCGTTTGAATCTTTGCTAATCGAAACATCGGCCGGGCGAAGTTTCATGGCTTTATGTAACAATTGAAAAAGATATGTGCGCAATAAATCATATTTGAATTTATAATCAGAACGTATCTCGCTTTGCATGTCAAGATATAGCTGCTTGAAAGTATCAACATCTTTTGTCTCAATCTTAAAACAAGGATTGCCACCAGGCTGATAAATAGGATAGTCTTTGGTGTTACGAAAAGATTCAAAGAAATCTTCTTTAAATACACATAAATAGCCAGTCACATCCTCTCGGACAAATTCAAATTTGTAGGGTATATAGGGATGTACAAATATCAGGGCTGTTCCGTTTATCTCAACAGATTTGTCAGCATAGTGAAAGATAAAATGGCCGTGTAGCATTTTTATTTTATAAAAATCCTTTCTTCTGTAATTGGTATTGTTGTGCATGGGGGTAGCCTGCTCGGTAATATCAAATACATTGAAATGCCCTAGTTCATTTTTTAGGCCATAGGGGATAAGATTGGGTCTGTTTTTATAGAACTCCTCAATCGTTTCTCTGTCTTCCTCGCTTTTCATTTTGCTTGTTTCTTACTACATAATTCTGTTTAATCGGATTTCGGATAGGTAGAAACTAAAAATTCAATTAATCATTTCTTCAAAGGTAAATTAAGCCAAGTGAAGTAAGAATGATTTCGTAAAAATAACGTCATGCTTTGTTTATATTTTTCTATTATTTGTTTGATTTGTCCTATTGGCACAACTCAGGTCTCAATAATTTTGGGTTGTCAACAGATTCTTGGAATGAAATACAAAAAATTGGGTAGCACAAATGTCCAGCTGTCCGCCATCGGTTTAGGCTGTATGGGAATGTCGCAATTCTATAGTGGCATGGATAATGCAGAAAGCATTAAAACCCTTCAGCGCGCGTTGGATTTGGGAATTAATTTTTGGGACACTGCCGACTACTACGGAAACGGGACAAATGAGGAATTGATTTCGAAAGTTTTAAAAGGCGACAGAAGCAAAGTGTTTCTGGCAACCAAATTTGCTGCACGCAATAGCATTCCAAATGATCCAACATCCCCACCCGTAATTGATAATTCGCCTGAATGGATTTGCGAAGCAGTAGACGGGAGTTTGAAGAGATTGCAAACCGAATATATCGATCTTTATTATTTGCACCGCTATAACCCTCAATGGCGATTAGAGGAGACGATTGGTGCTATGGCTAACCTCGTGCAGCAGGGAAAAGTCAAATACCTTGGTGTTTGCAATTTGACGGCCGATGAATTGCGAAGAGCAAATGCGGTTCATCCTATCAGCGCTATTCAAAGTGAATACTCTATTCTGTTTCGGGAGGCTGAAAAGGATGTTCTTCCCGTTGCAAAGGAACTGGGGATTACTTTTGTGCCATATGCCCCGTTAGGTCGGGGTATACTTTCGGAGAATTTTGACCTGGAAAAGTTGGAGGCAAACGATTTTAGGTATACCAATCCACGCTTTCAGGAACCCCACTATACGAACAACCGCAATCTGGCTAGAGCTTTTCAACAAATTGCACAGGAAAGAAAAATTAGCACTACCCAGCTTGCCCTTACTTGGATACTGAATAAGCAGGCTGATATGATTCCTATTCCCGGGACAAAAAAAGTAAGATACCTGGAAGAAAATGCTGCCTCTATAAATGAAGCTCTAAGCGAAGATGAAATAAGAGCAATCGAGGACATCGTGGCTAAATATCCAGATACGGGTGACCAATATTAATAGCAGATCCTTACCAAAGAATTTGGGGCATATGAAAGACAGAGCACGGATCTAACTTCATGTGCTTCAAATGAGCTTCTCAGTCCAATCAAATCGGATTTTAAAAAATTAAACTTATGAAGTACAGAACACTTGCCAATATGGACGAACAATTATCAGCCGTGGGATTAGGTTGTATGGGGATGTCGGACTTTTATGGTGAACGAAACGACGCGGACAGCATGGCAACCTTACACCGAGCGCTTGATTTAGGAATCAATTTTTGGGATACTGCCGATTACTATGGGCGAGGCGCTAATGAGGAATTGATAGCATCCGTTTTGAGTGAAAATCGAAGTAAGATTTTTCTTGCCACGAAATTTGCAGCTCGCGATAGTGTTCCTGGAGATGTAACTTCCCCTCCAACTATAGACAATTCCCCTGAATGGATTATAAAAGCAGTTGACCTCAGTTTGCGACGGTTGAAAGCGGATTATATAGACTTGTACTATCTGCATGTTTATAATCCGCAATGGCCGTTAGAGGAGACTATTGGAGTTATGTCTGGGCTGGTAAAATCAGGCAAGGTAAAATATCTGGGGGTTTCTAATTTATCTGCCGAAGATTTACGAAAAGCACATAGCGTTCATCCTATTGCAGCTATCCAAAACGAATATTCACTGTTGCATAGGGAAGATGAACGAGCGGTTTTGCCCACGGCAAGGGAGCTTGGTATTTCTTATGTCGCCTATTCTCCAATATCACGGGGGATTTTCTCGGAGAAATTCGATATCAATTCCACAGAGGAAACTGACTGGAGGCGATTCAATTCAAGATTCAAAGGTGAGCACTATGAGAATAACCGTCAAATAGCACATGGTATAAGTGAGATTGCAAAACGAAGAAACATAACGGCAAGTCAACTCTCTTTAGCCTGGCTGCTGAGCAAGCATCAAGATATGATTCCGATACCAGGGACGAAGAAAGTGAAATACATTGAGGAAAATAGCATGGCTACAGACATCATTTTAAGCAATGAGGAAATAGCCGAGATTGAGGCCATGGCTGCGAAATTTCCTAATGTTGGCGCAAAATTTTAAGCAGTTTAAAAT
>Ga0209050_1003097_pt1 | contig 12758 bp, 11 predicted proteins | sample Araplavi_mTSA_r2_FD_184276 | JGI IMG/M metagenome (GOLD analysis project Ga0209050, IMG submission 184276) | Arabidopsis root microbial communities from North Carolina, USA - plate scrape MF_Cvi_mTSA_r2 (SPAdes) (version 2) | ecosystem: Host-associated > Plants > Roots > Endosphere | place: USA...
CAGGCTCAGGCGAGCCGTCAGTTGAGCGGGTGGCTGGAGCGCTCGCTGCGACGAACCGACCTGGGCTGCGTGGAGGGAAGGGTCGCTTCCGTCAGAAGCAGACCTTCCAAATCGAATGCCCGGCAAGGCGAGAGGCCGGCTAGACGTCGAGTTTCTCGTAATCCGCGGGCGGCGGGATGCCCTCCATCCGCTCCGCCAGCAGCGGCCGGAAGCTGGGGCGGCTCTTCATGCCGACATACCAGCGCTTGGCCTGGTCGTGGCTCTTCCAGTCGATCCCGCCCAGATAATCGGCAATCGAGATCTGCGCGGCTGCCGCGAGATCGGCGAGGCTCATCGTCGGCCCGGCGAGCCAGGTGCGGTGGTCGAGCAAATAATCGATATAGTCGAGGTGGGCGACCGCCGCCTTCATCGCCTCGCGCAGCGCCCTGGCGTCGGGGGCGGTTTTATGGACCACGCGCTTGATCATCCGCTCGTGGAGCAGGGGCGCGGTGATGTCGCCGTAGAAATGGTCGTCGAACCAGATCACCAGCCGGCGGATCTCCGCGCGATCGGTGGCCGTGCCGCTGATCATCGCGTTCTTGCTGACCGTCTCCTCGAAGAACTCGCAGATCACGGTCGAATCGATCAGCGTTACGCCGCGCTCGGTATCCACCATCACCGGCACCTGGCCCGTCGGATTCAGGTCGAGGAACTCGTCGCGCCGCAGCCAGGGGGATTCGCGCACCGGCTCATAGCCGACGCCCTTCTCGCCCAGCAGCAGGCGAACTTTCCGGGAAAACGGACAAAGCGGGAATTGCAGGAGTTGCCACATGCAACTCGTATCTAGCGTGGACGCGCGGCGCGTCCAGCGGATGCGTCAATTATCGTCGCTATAGGCCTGGGCCATGCTCGCGAGCGGCGCCAGCGCAGCGCGGAGCCGGTCGGCGGTGCGCGCCAGTTCGCCGCTCATCGCCAGCGCGTCACCGGACACTGCACCCACGGTGCCGACCGCGCGGCGCGTCCGGTCGTGGAGCTTGGCTTCGAAATGTGGGTCCCTGCGGCGTTCGACGTCGCGCAGCGTATCCGACGGCCGGATATCCGCATCCGGATCGGCATAGCGCGCGAGCGGCCCGACCCTGGTATCGAGCACGATACCCGCCAGCGCGCTCATCGCCATCGCGACGCCTTCCTGCACCATCGGATCGTTGAGCCGGCGCACGGCTTCGGCGTCGGCACGCGATTGCGCGGCGGCGGGCATGGCAACGGCGCACAATAGGGCAGTGGCTGTGACCAGACGCATGACATTCTCCCGAGTCGTCAGGAACGTCTTATACATCCGCGTCAACGGCTTAGCCTAGCCTGAACGTAAGCGAGCGCCCGCTATTCCGGGCACGGCTCTCCGACGATGCTCCATAGGATGGCGCCGCCATGGTTGTGCACGCCGGACAACTGGATTCGGTCGCCCGGCTTGACTCTGGGCAAGCACGAGAGCGGCCGCGTAAGCGTTACGGGCATGCCGTCGTCCAGCTGGAGCGACAGGAGCGCGTAAGGCTGACGCAAGTTACTCTTGCTCCCGAGCCCGGGGGCGAGCGAGACGACGGTCGCTTTTGCCGTGATGACCGAGCGATCCGCGGGAAGCCTGAGCCACGCGAACCATGTGAAGCCCAGCAGCATAGCGACGATGACGAACGCCGCGCCAAGCTCCTGCACAGTGCGCCGGTTCATGTCTCACTCGGCCGCAACGGCCTCGCCCTCGTCGTCGAGCGGGTGCGAAAGCCGCGTGAGCATTTCCTTCGGCACGATTTGCCAGAAATGCCCTATCGCGCGATGCCAGTCCTCGAGGATGCCCTGCGACCATTTGCTGTCGGTCGCCTCGGCGTGCGCCTCGACGAGTCCGCGCAGGCGGGCTTCCCAATGCTCCGAGGCGAGCCGCTGCCAGACGATGCTCTCGGGATTAGCGCGCGCGGCGAAGCTGCCGTCCTCGTCATAGACGAAGGCCATGCCGCCCGTCATGCCGGCGCCGAAGTTCATCCCGACCTTGCCGAGCACGACTGCGGTGCCGCCGGTCATGTACTCGCAGCCATTGGCGCCACAGCCCTCGACCACCACTTCGGCGCCCGAATTGCGGACCGCGAAGCGCTCGCCCGCCTGGCCGGCGGCGAAGAGGCGTCCCGAGGTCGCGCCGTAGAGCACGGTGTTGCCGATGATCGTGTTGTCCTGGCTGGCGAGCGGCGAGCTCACCATCGGGCGGACGACGATCGTTCCGCCCGAAAGCCCCTTGCCGACATAGTCGTTGGCGTCGCCGAACACTTCGAGCGTGATGCCCTTACACAGGAACGCGCCGAGCGATTGCCCAGCCGAGCCGCGCAGCCGCACCTGGACGTGGTTGTCGGCGAGCGTCGACATGCCGAATTTCCGCGTGACCTCGGAGGAGAGCCGCGTGCCCACCGCGCGGTGCGTGTTGCGCACCGAATAGGTCAGCTGCATCTTCTCGCCGCGGGAGAACACCGCCGCCGCGTCGCGGATCATCTGCGCATCGAGGCTGTCGGGGACCTCGTTGCGGAAGGTCGACAGGCTGAAACGCCGGTTGGCGTCGTCGGCATCGACCTTGGCGAGGATCGGATTGAGGTCGAGATCGTCGAGATGCTCGGCGCCGCGGCTGACCTGGCGGAGCAATTCGGTGCGGCCGATGATTTCGTCGAGGCTGGAGAAGCCGAGCTTCGCAAGGATCTCGCGCACTTCCTCGGCGATGAAGGTCATCAGGTTGATGACCTTCTCCGGCGTGCCGACGAATTTCGCGCGCAGGCGCTCGTCCTGCGTGCAGACGCCGACCGGGCAGGTGTTCGAATGGCACTGGCGCACCATGATGCAGCCCATCGCCACCAGGCTCAGCGTGCCGATGCCGAATTCCTCGGCGCCGAGGATCGCGGCGATGACGATGTCGCGCCCGGTCTTGAGCCCGCCATCGGTGCGCAGCGTCACCCGGCCGCGCAGGCCGTTGAGGGTGAGCGTCTGGTTGACCTCGGTCAGCCCCATTTCCCATGGCGTGCCGGCATATTTGACCGAAGTCTGCGGGCTCGCGCCGGTACCGCCGACATGGCCGGCGACAAGGATCACGTCCGCGTGCGCCTTGGCGACGCCCGCCGCGACCGTGCCGATCCCCGCCGAGCTGACCAGCTTGACGCACACCCGCGCGCGCGGGTTGATCATCTTGAGGTCGTAGATGAGCTGGGCGAGGTCCTCGATCGAATATATGTCGTGGTGCGGCGGCGGGCTGATCAAGGTCACCCCCGGAGTTGCGTGGCGCAACTTCGCGATGAACTCGGTGACCTTGAAGCCGGGCAACTGGCCGCCCTCGCCGGGCTTGGCGCCCTGCGCGACCTTGATCTCGATCTCGTCACAGGCGCCCAGATATTCGGCGGTCACGCCGAAACGTCCGCTCGCGATCTGCTTGATGACGGAGTTGGCATTGTCGCCATTTTCGTAGGGCTTGTAGCGCAGCTTGTCCTCGCCGCCCTCGCCCGACACCGCCTTGGCGCCGATGCGATTCATCGCGATGGCGAGCGTCTCGTGCGCTTCGGGAGAGAGCGCGCCGAGCGACATGCCCGGCGTCACGAAGCGCTTGCGGATCTCGGTGATCGCCTCGACCTGCTCGATCGCGATGCCTTCGTTCGGGAAGTTGAATTCGAGCAAGTCGCGCAGATAGACCGGCGGCATGTCGCGCACGCCGCGCGCGAATTGCAGGTAGGACGAATAGCTGTCGGTCGAAACCGCGGTCTGCAACAGATGCATCAGCTGCGCCGAATAGGCATGCGTTTCGCCGCCGTGGCGCTGGCGATAGAAGCCGCCGATCGGCAACGCGGCGATCGCGCGATCGAATGCCGCCTCATGGCGCATCATCGCGTTCAGATGGAGCGAGGCATAGCCTTCGCCCGAGATCTTGGCCGGCATGCCTGGGAACAGATCGTTGACCAGCGCGCGGCTGAGGCCGACCGCTTCGAAATTATAGCCGCCGCGGTACGACGAGATCACCGCGATGCCCATTTTCGACAGGATCTTGAGCAACCCTTCGTCGATGGCCTTGCGGTGGCGCTCGAGGCATTCGGCGAGGCTCAGATCTCCGAACAGCCCACGTGCCTGCCGGTCGGCGATCGAGGCCTCGGCGAGATAGGCGTTCACCGTCGTGGCGCCGACGCCGATCAGCACTGCATAATAATGCGTGTCGAGGCATTCGGCGGAGCGCACGTTGACCGAGGCGTAAGAGCGCAGTCCGCGCCGGACGAGATGGGTGTGGACTGCGGCGGCCGCGAGCACGCCGGCGATCGCGACCTTGTCGGCGCCGAGATGCTCATCGGTGAGGAACAATTCGGTGCAGCCGGCGCGAACCGCCTGTTCCGCTTCGTAGCGGATGCGCGTGATCGCGGCGCGAAGCGCGTCGGGCCCGCCCTTCGCTTCGAAAGTGCAGTCGATCTCGGCCGCCTGCGCTCCGAAATGCGCGCGGAGGCGGTACCAGTCGGCATTGGTCAGCACCGGACTCTCAAGAACCAGCACGCGTCCGGGCGCACCCTCGGGATCGAGGATGTTCGCCAGATTCCCGAAGCGCGTCCGCAGCGTCATCACCTGGCGCTCGCGCAGCGAATCGATCGGCGGGTTGGTGACCTGGCTGAAATTCTGGCGGAAGAACTGGCTGATCAGCCGCGGCTTGTCCGAGATCACCGCGAGCGGCGTATCGTCGCCCATCGAGCCGATCGCTTCCTTGGCGGTCTCGACCATCGGCGCGAGGATCAGCTCCATGTCTTCGAGCGTCTGTCCCGCCGCGACCTGGCGGCGCGTCAGTTCGGCGCGATCATAATGGCCGGGTTCGTCGGCGGGCGCGGGCAAGTCGTCGATGGTGATGAACTCGCCGATCATCGCGGCATAGTTCGCTTCGCCCGCGATGCGATCCTTGATCGCGGCGTCGTCGAACAACACGCCCTTGTCCAGATCGACTGCGATCATCTGCCCCGGGCCCATCCGTCCCTTGGCGATGACGGAGGATTCAGAGATCTGGACCATGCCCGTCTCGGAGCCGACGATGAGAAGCCCATCGGACGTCTGGGTGTAGCGCAAGGGACGCAGCGCATTGCGGTCCACCCCCGCCACCGCCCAGCGGCCGTCGGTCATCGCCAGCGCGGCGGGGCCGTCCCACGGCTCCATCACGCTCGCCAGATATTTGTACATCGCCAGATGGCTCTCCGGCGTGTTCTCGTCCCACGCCTCGGGCACCAGCATCAACTTGGCCGTGGGGGCGTCGCGGCCCGAGCGGCAGATCGCCTCGAACACCGCGTCCAGCGCGGCGGTGTCCGACGCGCCGGCCGGGATCACCGGCTTGATGTCCTCGCTCTGCTCGCCGAACGCGATGCTCGCCATCTTGATCTCATGGCTGAGCATCCAGTTCTTGTTGCCGCGGATCGTGTTGATCTCGCCATTGTGCGCGAGGCAGCGGAAGGGCTGCGCCAGCCACCATTGCGGGAAGGTGTTGGTCGAATAACGCTGGTGGAAGATCGCCACGCGGCTGGTGAAGCGCTCGTCCTTCAAATCCGGATAGAATTCGCCGAGGCTCTCCGCGAGGAACAGCCCCTTGTAGATGATCGATCGCGTCGACAGCGAGCAGATGTAGAATCCGCTGATCTGGGCGGCGATGACGCGCTTCTCGATCCGCCGGCGGACCAGATAGAGGTTCTTCTCGAATTCGGCGGCGTCGATCGCATCGGGCATCGGTCCCGCGATCATGATCTGCTCGATCTCGGGTCGCGTCGCCTGCGCCTTCATGCCGATGACCGACACGTCGACGGGCACCTGGCGCCAGCCATAAATGGTGTAGCCCGCCTCGATGATCTCCGATTCGACGATCGTTCGGCAGCTCTCCTGCGCGCCCAGATCGGTGCGCGGCAGGAAGATCATGCCGACCGCGAGCCGGTTCGGCATCACGCGGTGGCCGCCCGCGGCGATCGCATCGTCGAAGAAGCGCACGGGCAGGTCGACATGCAGGCCGGCGCCATCACCGGTCTTGCCGTCGGCATCGACTGCGCCGCGGTGCCACACGGCCTTGAGCGCATCGATCGCCGACTGGACGACGCGGCGCGACGGCTGACCGTCGGTCGCGGCGACCATGCCCACGCCGCAGGCATCGCCTTCGAACTCGGGACGGTACATGCCCTCGCGGGCGAGGCGGGTGCGTTCGGCTTCGTTGGTCATTGCTTGGTCTCGGGCTTGGGCGGCGGCGGCAAATGCGCGGTCTCTTCCTCGACGCGTTTCATGATGGCGGGCATCACGCGCATCATCTCGGGCGCGGCTGCCGACATTTCCTGCATCATCTCGGGATCCATGAAGGTCAGCAAATAGTCTTGCGCGAAAGCGGAGCCCGTCGGCGTCGCGAAGAACGTGTCCATCTCGCCGAGTTGCTGAAGCGTGAAGCGGCGTGCGAAGGATTTGCCCAGCGCAACACGGACGCGCGGTTCGAGCTTGTCCATCACCTTGCCCATTTCGTCGCCGATCACGCGGGTCATGATCGTCATGCGCTCGCGAAAGGCTGGGTCGCGCTCGGCCGCGATCTGGTCGATCGTCTTGCCGCTATTGTCCTTCTGGCCGAGATCGGCGGGGGTCAGCCCGCTCATCTGACCGATCATCGCCTCCATCATCTGCGGAAAGGCATCGCGCATCATGCGCAGATACACGCCTTGCGGTACCAGCTTCGCGACGACTTTTCCGGCCATTGCGAGCCGGGCAGGATCAGTCGGCGCCGTCTGGGCAGCGGCCGGTGGGACGGTCTGCGCCGCCGCAACACCAGGTGCCGCCAGCGCCAGAGCGACTGCCAATCCCTCGATCCGCATCATGCGGCGACCCTCGCCTTGGCGCGCATCCACGCATGCATGTGCGCAGCTACGTCGCGGCCGTCGCGGATCGCCCAAACGACGAGGCTCGCGCCGCGCACGATGTCGCCCGCGGCGAACACGCCGTCGAGGCTGGTCATCATGGTCTTGCCATCGGTGCGCAGCGTGCCCCAGCGCGTTACGCCCAGCCCTTCCGAACCGAACAGTCGGGGCAAATCCTCGGCCTCGAAGCCGAGTGCCTTGATCACGAGGTCGGCCTTGAGCTGGAACGCGCCACCGGGATCGACTTCGGGCGCGCGCCGGCCTGAGGCGTCGGGTGCGCCGAGCCGCATCTTCGACGCGCGCACGCCGGTCACCTTGTCGGTGCCGTCGAACGCCTCGGGCCCGGAAAGCCAGACGAACTCGACGCCTTCTTCTTCGGCATTGGCGACTTCGCGCTGAGAGCCGGGCATGTTGGCGCGGTCGCGGCGATAGAGACATTTTACCGATGCCGCGCCCTGGCGGATCGCCGTGCGGACGCAGTCCATCGCGGTATCGCCGCCGCCGATCACGACGACATGCTTGCCGTCGGCATCGAGGCTGCCGTCGTCGAACGCCGGAACGGCATCGCCGAAGCCCTTGCGATTCGACGCGGTCAGATAATCGAGTGCTTCGACCACGCCCGCGGCGCCGACGCCCGGCGCCTTGATCCCGCGCGCCTTGTAGACGCCGGTGGCGATCAGGATCGTGTCGTGTTTCGCGCGCAGTTCCTCCAGCGTCGCGTCGCGGCCGATTTCGAAGCTGGTGTGAAAGACGATTCCCGCCTCTTCGAGTCGGGCGACTCGCCGCATGACGATATGCTTCTCGAGCTTGAAGCCCGGGATGCCATAGGTCAGCAGCCCCCCGGCGCGATCGTGCCGGTCATAGACGTGCACGTCATAGCCCATCTCACGCAGATATTCGGCGGCACTGAGTCCCGCCGGTCCCGCGCCGATGACCCCAACGGATTGGCCGCGCGCCGGGCCGACGCGGACGGGCTCGACCCAGCCTTCGTCCCAAGCCTTGTCGGTGATGAACTTCTCGACCGACCCGATCGTCACTGCGCCGTGGCCCGAGAATTCGATGACGCAATTGCCTTCGCACAGCCGGTCCTGCGGGCAGATACGGCCGCAGATCTCGGGCATGGTCGAGGTCGAATTGGAGAGCGTATATGCCTCGCGCAGCCGCCCTTCCGCGGTCAGCCGCAGCCAATCGGGAATGTGATTGTGCAACGGGCAATGCACCGAGCAATAGGGGACGCCACATTGCGAGCAGCGCCCGGCCTGCGCCTCGGCCTCGGGCACGGCGTAGCGGTCCGCGATCTCGCGGAAATCTTCCGCGCGGAGTTCAGCCTCGCGCTTGGCCGGATATTCCTGCCCCCGCGCCACGAATTTGAGCATCGCATCGTCTGCCATGCCGCGCCCCTATCGCAAGGCGCCGCAGAACAAAAGGCAGCATTACTGCCATATTTATCGATTCATCGACGCGAAAGCTCAATTCGCAATATTATTACGCAGAAATAATGGGCCGTATCGGCCCTATCGCATCCCGAGCCAGACCAGCGCCGCTGCTCCGGCAACGATGCGATACCAGGCAAAGGGCGCGAATCCGTGCTTCGTGACGATCGCGAGGAACGCTTTCACGACTGCCAGTGCCACGACGAAGGAGACGACGAAGCCAACCGCGATCAGCCCGAGACTGTCCGCCGTGATGGCGTCGCGGTGCTTGTAGAGCTGCAACACCGTGGCACCGGTGAGCGTCGGGAGCGCGAGGAAGAAGCTGAAATCGGCGGCGGTCCGACGATCGATGCCGAGCGCCATCGCCCCCATGATCGTCGCGCCCGAACGGCTGACGCCGGGGATCATGGCGAGGCATTGCACGAGGCCGATCTTGATCGACTGCATGGTCGATACTCCCGCGATGCCAAGCACATTCTCGGTATGCACGAGGCGTTCGATCACAAGGATCGCGATACCCCCGGCGATCAGTGCCCAGGCGACGACCACGGCATTTTCGAGCAGCGCCTCGATCTGGTCGCCGAATGCGAGCCCTAGCACCACCGCAGGGAAGAACGCGATGAGCAGGTTGCGGACGAACGCCACCGAAGCGGCCTCCCAGCGCAGCAATCCCTTGGTCACCGCGAGGAACGTCCGCCAATAGAGCACGACGATCGCGAGGATCGCGCCGGGCTGGATGGCGATGTTGAACACCGCCCATTGCGCCGCGTCATAGCCCATCAGCTCGCTCGCGAGAATCAGATGGCCGGTCGAGGAGACGGGCAGGAATTCAGTGACGCCTTCGACGATGCCGAGCAGGATCGCGACGAGAAGTTCGGTCATAGGAGAGGGGCCTCTCGATCACGCGCCGGCCGGCACCACGCCGGCGGCTTTATCGGACAAGATTTCAGGCGGCTTCGCCCAGCTGGCCGAATCGGCCATGGCGGCGGAAACGGACCAGCCACCCCGGCGCGACCGAGGCCAGAGGCGTCGGGGTCAGGCCGAATTTCTCGAAGCCTTCCGCGCCCGTGGTCACGACGTTGTCGCGCTGAAGCATGCGCCATTGGTCCCGAGTGATCGGCGCACCCGGCAACACGCCGAACAAGGCGACGAGGCCGCCCAATGCATCGGGCAATTCGACGAAATGCGCTTCGCGTCCGATCGCACCTGCAATCCAGCGATGGAGCTCGGCCATGGTCACTATATCGGGTCCGCCCAGCTCATAGACATGGCCGCCATGTGCAGCGGGATGGGCCAGGGCCTTCACCACCGCTTGCGCGACATCGGCGACATAAGCGGGCTGGAACTTCACGGTGGGCCGCAAGACCGGAACGATCGGCGCGTTTGCAATCAGTCCGGCGAAGCGGTTCACGAACGCATCCTCGCGCCCGAACAGGATCGAGGGCCGCAGAATCGTCGCGGCAGGAAACGCATCGAGCACCGAGCGCTCGCCTTCGGCCTTGGTACGGCCGTAAGCCGAGGGCGAATCCATGGCGGCGCCCAGCGCAGAAATATGAACCAGTGCCTCGACGCCGCCGCGTTGCGCGGCCGCGGCGACGTCGCGTGCGCCGTCGACATGCACCGCGCGCATCCTGGCGCCGAACGTGCCCGCCAGATTGACGACGAAATCGGATCCTTCGATCGCGCGGGCAATCGAATCGGGTGCCGTGACGTCGACCGTGGCGAACTGGGTCTGGCCCAGCCCGCCCAGCGGTTTGAGAAACCATGCATCGCGCGGCCGCTTCTGCGCGATCCGGACCCGTACGCCGGCGCGGTAAAGTTCCTGCGCAACGTAGCGGCCCAGAAATCCGCCGCCGCCGATCAGCGTTACCAGCCTGTCCTTCATGCCTGCCTCTCGAGCCTCGTAGCGAGCTGCCCCCATGCCGCGTGACCACGAAAACGGCAACCCGCGCAAGCCGTTGAATTCGCCATGCGCCGCGGTTGACAGCCCCTCGACCCTCCCCTAGAGCGCGCCGCCTACCCCGTGCCCAGATGGCGGAATTGGTAGACGCACCAGCTTCAGGTGCTGGCGGTCGCAAGGCCGTGGAGGTTCGAGTCCTCTTCTGGGCACCAGATACCTGTCTCGGGGTATCCCAGACCATCGAAAAAACGGCAGAAATCTGCCATTTTTTCCTCGGTTCTGTCTAAGACGATCCGAGCAGGTTCCAGTCGATACCAGGGCCATATGGGCCATGATCGGGGCAAAAAATGGCCCCGATTAAATGATGGCCCCATGGGCCATTTCGACTGGGAATCATGGACGCCATCCGAACGGAACCGATTGAATCGGGAGTTAGGCTGATGGCTTTGAAAGACCTGCAGATCCGCGCCCTCAAGGCGACCGACCGCATTTACAGAAAATCTGACGAAGGTGGCCTCTACATTGAGGTGCATCCCAGCGGCTCGAAGCTGTGGCGCGTGAAGTACATCCATCTCGGCAAGGACAGGCGGCTAGCACTCGGGCGCTATCCTGAGGTCGGCTTGGCAGAAGCCCGTCAGAAGCGGGACGAAGCGTAGCAAAAGCTCCGGGACGGGATTGATCCCCTGCTCGAGCGCAAACGGGCGAAGCTTCTGGCGGTGTATAACGCCGCCAACACGTTCGGTGAGGTTGCGCTGGAGTATATCGCGAAGACCGTCGCTGAGGGGCGCGCCGACACGACAACAGCGAAGGCGCATTAGTTGCTGGAGTAGCTTGCGCCACTCACCGGACATCCGATCGCCGACCTCAAGCCGATTGATGTGCTGGCAGCCCTCAAACGCATCGAAGCCAAGGGCAAGTACGAGACCGCGCGGCGCTGCAGATCTTTTGCCGGGCGAGTATTTCGGTATGGCGTGGCCACCGCGCGCGCGGAGACCGATCCAACCGCATTCCTGCGTGGAGCGCTGATCACCCCAAAGACTACGCATCACGCAGCGATCATCGATCCGAAGGCGGTGGGCGAGTTGCTGCGTTCGATCGATACCTACTCGGGCCAAGCCATCTCCCGGCTGGCAGTGCAAATATCTCCGCATGTGATGGCTCGGCCAGGCGAGCTTCGGAACGCTGTCTGGTCGGAGTTCGACCTCGACAATGCGGTCTGGCGGATTCCAGCCGAGCGCATGAAAATGCGGAGGCCGCACGCCGTCCCGCTGTCTCGGCAGGTGCTGGCGTATCTGGCCGAGCTTCATCCACTCACCGGTCCAGATGGATATGTCTTTCCGGCGTTTCACACCTCGCGCCGGCCGCTCAGCGAGAACACCGTCAATCAGGTTTCCGCCGCCTCGGCTATGCGGTCGGCGAGGTCACCGCGCATGGCCTTCGGACCACCGCGTCGACGCTTTTGAACGAAAGCGGGAAGTGGAGCCCCGACGCGATCGAGCGTTCGCTTGCCCATGCGGACAAAGATGCCGTCCGCGGCACCTAAAATCGTGGCGCTTATTGGGACGAGCGAGTTGCCATGCACCAATGGTGGAGTGACTATCTCGACCAATTGCGTGACGGTGTGCCGGAGGCGGTGCGTCCCGGGAGGCCTTAGTGCTTTATGCGCCAAATTGCATAAGTGGGCTTTATGCGATTTCTCGCATATCGGCATCCGCTGCGCGCGTTGATGAACTCGGAACTTTAGGGTGCTGGCAGGGGGAAGCCGCAGGCTCGCTTGAAAATGGCGGTTGGCCTCTGCGCGTGAGATCCAGGATGTCTAACTTTATGCGAACGGGGCGAGCGGGCCTACCATTTGTCGGCATACATTGGCAAATTTGCCAATTATGCCGACTTTATCGATATAGCTGGGCATAGTAGGGCATGTCGACGTAGATCGCTTGCGGTGTTGGCAATGTGCGTAATGTCGACATTTATTGACATTTTTGCCCACATCTGCCATTTCCGTCGCGAACAACGACAAGGAAGCGCAACATCCCCGACCGCACGGCCATCGTAACCTATAAGGGTGTTCCCGCTGGCGCGCTAAGTGAGCTCGGGGCGGACACTCGGTTTGTTTACAACGAAGGCTGGACGGAAACGATCGCCTGCGCACTACCTGTCACCCAGCGCGATCACTATTATCGTAATGGCCTCATTCCCTTCTTTGAGCATCTAGGCCCGGAAGGGTGGCTGCGCGGGCGCCAGGCCCGAGCAGGCGGCACCGCGGCGCAGGACGATTTCGGGCTGCTGCTGAACTACGGCGCAGATTGCATCGGCGCTGTGGGCATCCTCGAGCCGGATGGAGGGCGGCTCGTAGCACCAGCCGAACCGAATGTGATCGAGGAAGCGGCAGCACTACCGGGGCGGACGCTTTCCGGCGTGCAGAAGAAGCTGCTCGCCTTTCGCGGCGACAAGGGCTTCGAGCCTTGCATCAGGACCAGCGATCCCGCGACGCATATCGCGAAATTCAATCGCGACGATCTGCCGACCCTA
>Ga0209050_1003098_pt1 | contig 12758 bp, 12 predicted proteins | sample Araplavi_mTSA_r2_FD_184276 | JGI IMG/M metagenome (GOLD analysis project Ga0209050, IMG submission 184276) | Arabidopsis root microbial communities from North Carolina, USA - plate scrape MF_Cvi_mTSA_r2 (SPAdes) (version 2) | ecosystem: Host-associated > Plants > Roots > Endosphere | place: USA...
TGGAAGATCAACCTGCCCCTCATCAGCGCCCAGCTCAGCAACATTGGGGTGGACCTTCAGGTGCAGGGAACGTTTGAGAAACCAACGCTTTTTATCCGCGGCGTTCGCTCGAAATATGTGCCCGATTCCGATTGGCCAAAGATCACCAGCATCTTCCCCAACGCCCGCCTCGAAACCATGGAAACCGGCCACTGGGTGCAGGCAGAAAAGCCCCAGGAGTTTGTGAACGTGGTAACGCAGTGGTTGAACGCATAACCCAAACCTCTCATGGAACGCAAAGCCCTTCACAAAGACGGTCCCCTCTTTTCACGCATCGTAGTCGGCGCCTGGCGCTGGAACATCGCTACGGAAATGGTGGAGCAACTTATTCACAAAGCGCTGGACGTGGGCATGACCACGTTTGACCACGCCGATATTTATGGCGACCACAGCAACGAAGAGATCTTCGGCAGGGTGCTCAGACAAGATCCCGGCTTGCGGCAGAAGATGGAGATCGTGTCGAAGTGCGGGATCAAGTTCCCATCGGCCAAGCGGCCCGAATCGTGGGTGAAGCACTATGACACGTCGAGAAAGCACATTGTTTGGTCGGCCGAAAATTCTTTGAAAATGCTGGGCACCGACCGGCTCGACCTGTTGCTGATCCACCGTCCCGATCCGTTGCTGGATCCCGAAGGGGTGGCAGAAGCCTTCGCGTCGCTCAGACAAAGTGGCAAAGTGTTGCACTTCGGCGTTTCCAATTTCACGCCCTCGCAGTTTGAGATGCTGCAAAGCTATTTGCCTTTTCCCCTCGTGACCAACCAACTCGAAATCTCCATCACCCATCACAGCCCCTTGTTCGATGGCCATGTGGATGTGCTCATGAAACACCGCGTAGCGCCCATGGCCTGGTCGCCGTTGGGCGGAGGTTCATTGATGGACCGGAACCTGGAGCAAATCTTTTCGAAGGCACCGGCCTACCAGGCAACACCCGCGCAGCTTTCGCTGGCGTGGTTGCTCCGGCATCCGGCGTCGATCTTCCCGGTGATTGGCACTACCAAACCCGAGCGTGTAGCCGAGAGTGCGAAAGCCACCGACATTCACCTGGATGTGCAGGATTGGTTCGAGATGTTGAAGGCCGTTCAGGGACGGGAGATGCCATAAAGGGCGAAAGAATTTTATATCTCAGTTGCGTTACCTTTTTTCGAACCATTCGCTGGTTTCCACCGTTTAATTTAGCTTGACCTTTTCCCAACACGAAAGGGCCAATTATTCGATTAGTTCCCGGTTTCTCTTTTAGTTTATGTATTTTATTTTTTAGTTGTACTGCAACAATAAGGCATACATTTTTGTATTCTTCTTTTATTACCCTTCATGGCCAAATCAGCAGCGAAAAAGAAATTTGACACTACGGGCCACGATGTCATCGAAATTGTCGGTGCCCGTGAACACAACCTGAAAAACATTTCCGTCAGCTTTCCGCGCAACAAGCTTGTGGTGATCACCGGCATCAGCGGAAGCGGCAAATCGTCGCTGGCCTTCGACACGATCTATGCCGAAGGGCAACGCCGCTACATGGAAAGCTTCTCGGCCTATGCGCGCAGCTTCATGGGCAACCTGGAGCGACCCGACGTGGACAAGATCAATGGCCTGAGCCCCGTCATTTCCATCGAACAAAAAACCACTTCGCGCAACCCCCGCTCCACGGTGGGCACCGTCACGGAGATCTATGACTTCATGCGCTTGCTGTTTGCGCGCGCCGGCGAAGCGTTTTCCTATATCAACGGCGAGAAGATGGTGCGCCAGTCGGAAGACCAGATCCTGGATTCGTTGCTGACGCATTTCAAAAACAAAAAACTCGTGTTGCTCGCCCCCGTCGTCAAAGGCCGAAAGGGGCACTACCGCGAATTGTTTCAACAGATCCGTAAGTCGGGCTATACCAAAGTGCGCATCGATGGCGACGTGCAGGAGATCACCGCCAAAATGCAAGTGGACCGTTACAAGATCCACGACATCGAAATCGTGGTCGACCGCATTGTGGGCGACGACAAGGACCGTGCGCGCATCGGACAATCCATCAACAAATCGTTAAAGGAAGGCAAGGGCATCATGATGGTGATGGAGGAAAATGGAAAGGTGCATCACTTCTCCAAGTTTCTCATGGATCCGAAAACCGGGCTGGCCTATGACGAGCCGGCACCCAATACGTTTTCGTTCAACTCGCCTTATGGCGCCTGCCCGACGTGCAACGGCTTAGGCCAGATCGAGGAAATCACCGAAGCTTCGGTCATTCCCGACAAATCGCTAAGCATCAGTCGCGGTGGCATCTTGCCCTTGGGAGAATATCGCGACATCTGGATCTTTAAAAAAATAGAATCCATTTTGAAGCGGTACAAGGCTACGTTGAGCACGCCCATCAAAGACATTCCCAAGGACGTCATCCAGATCATGCTCTACGGCGACGATGTGCCCGTGGCCGTGTCGTCGGTAAAATATCCCGGAACGGAATGGAACACAAAATTCGAAGGCATCATCAGCTTCCTGGAAAAGCAGCGCGATGAAGGTTCGGAGGCGATCAAGAAATGGGTGGAGGACTTCACCATCGTAAAGACCTGCCCCGATTGCCATGGCATGCGTCTGAAAAAAGAATCGCTCCATTTCAAGATCGACGACAAGAACATTGCCGAGCTGGCCATGCTGGACATCACCGCGCTGCAAAAGTGGTTCGATGGTTTAGAGAAGCGCCTCAACGAAAAGCAACGCGTGATCGCCACGGAAGTGTTGAAAGAGATCCGCAAGCGCATCGGCTTTCTGCTGGATGTGGGGCTCGATTATCTCAACCTGAACCGGCCCATCCGCACGTTGAGCGGTGGTGAATCACAACGCATACGCCTCGCTACACAGATCGGTACCCAATTGGTGGGCGTGCTGTATATTTTGGATGAACCCAGCATTGGTTTGCACGCCCGCGACAATGTGAAGCTCATCAAAGCCCTGAAAGATCTTCGCGACCTGGGCAACTCGGTCATCGTGGTGGAACACGACAAAGACATGATGCTGGAGTCGGACTACATACTCGATATCGGTCCCGGTGCGGGCCGGCATGGCGGCCACGTGGTGGCAGAAGGTGTGCCGGAAGAGTTTCTGAAAGGCAACAGCTCCACGTCAAAATATCTGAACGGCAAGCTCAAGATCCAGATCCTCCACGAACGGCGCAAAGGCACCGGCCAAAAAATAAAGCTCACGCAAGCCAGCGGCAACAACCTGAAAAATGTGGACCTCACCATTCCGCTGGGTACACTCACGTGCATCACTGGTGTATCGGGAAGCGGCAAGTCCACATTGATACATGAAACGCTGTTTCCACTGCTCAATCAATATTTTTACAATTCGCGCACGGAACCGCTGGCGCACAAAAAAATAGAAGGACTCGAATTGGTCGACAAAGTGATCGAAGTAGATCAGTCCCCTATCGGCAGAACGCCGCGCTCAAATCCCGCCACCTATACGGGTGTATTCTCCGACATCCGCGACTTGTTCTCGCAATTGCCGGAGGCCAAAATCAGAGGCTATAAAACCGGCCGCTTCTCCTTCAATGTGAAGGGAGGGCGCTGCGAAACCTGCGAAGGAGCCGGCCTGCGACTGATCGAAATGGAATTTCTTCCCGACGTATACGTGCCGTGCGAAACCTGCAAAGGCAAACGCTACAACCGCGAAACGCTGGAGGTCCGCTTCCGCGGAAAATCCATCAGCGATGTGCTGGACATGACCGTGGAAGAAGCCGTGACGTTTTTTGAAAATCAACCGAAGATCCTCCGGAAAATTCAAACCCTCAGTGAGGTAGGCCTTGGCTACATCTCTCTGGGACAACATGCCACGACGCTCTCCGGCGGCGAAGCCCAGCGCGTAAAACTGGCGACCGAACTTTCGAAGCGCGACACGGGAAAAACATTTTATATACTCGACGAGCCCACGACAGGTCTTCACTTCCAGGACATCGCCCACCTGCTGGACGTACTTCAAAAGCTGGTGGACAAAGGCAACACCGTGTTGGTGATCGAGCACAACATGGACGTGATCAAGTCGGCGGACTACATTGTGGATATGGGCCCCGAAGGCGGGGAAAAAGGCGGGCGCGTTATCGCCTTGGGAACGCCGGAGGAAGTTTCGAAGAACCCGGCCAGCTATACCGGAAAGTTTCTGAAGCTGGAATTGAAGGCCTGATCGCGTGAAACACAGTACCCCGGGCCAGGAAAGGCATTCGACCGATCTTTTCACGCGGGTCGTTGCGTTTTCATTTTTAGTGGGCATCGGGTTGAGTTTTAAACTCTGGATCTCTGATCGCCAGTTTCCCCTCGTACCGGTGCATTCTTTTTTTCTTAGCGTGTTGCAGCCCATCGATGGATTCTTGCTGATGGTATTGACGGGGTCTTTGATTGCCCTGTTGTTCACCAAAAAACAATGGGTGGTGGGCGTCATGCTGACATCCCTGCTGCTGCTCGTTGCCGAGGACCAGATGCGCCTTCAACCTTGGGTATATTTGTATTTTCTCATCTTCCTTCCCTTTGCATTTTCGAACCGGCCGATGGACACGGATTTCATGTCGCGTTACCTTCAGTGGATCTTTGTGGCTTGCTATTTCTGGAGTGGCGTGCACAAGATCAATCCGAATTTTATCGACAAAACATTTCAGGATGTGCTGGAGCATGTGTTTAATGTATCCCTTCCCGAGCGCTACAAGATTTTCGGTTACGTCATCCCGGTTGTTGAGATCGCCATGGCCTTCCTCCTGGTCTTTGTTAAAACCCGGAAGACCGGTGTGGTTGTCGCCTTTGGCACCCATCTTTTTATCCTGCTGTATTTAGGTCCGCTTGGCATCAATCGTAACGATGTGGTTTATCCCTGGAATGTTGCCATGATGGCGGGTGTTGTTTTGCTTTTCTGGAGAAATGAAGAAACGCTTTTCGTCTTTCCAAAAGCCATGGTGTGGCGCACGTTTCAACTGGGGTCGTTTGTTCTTTTGTTTGGCTTGCCGTTGTTGAACCTGGCCGGCCGTTGGGATCATTATTTATCGTTCTCGTTGTATGCAGCAAAGACCCATCACCTTTTTATCGCGATCGAGGAAACGGAAGCAAAAAAATTGAACGGCCGTTACGACAACTATATGGTGATGTTGCCCGGCATGGGCGGCGGCCGCATCATTGGTGCCGACGCCTGGTCGATGGCCGAACTCCATGTGCCGGTCTATCCGGAGACAAGGATCTTTGATCGCATTGCGCGGCAATTTTGCAGGCACAATATCCCCGAAGGAAAAATGGTGTTTATGGAATGCCAATTGCCCCTGTCACAAAACGCACTTCAGACATTCGGATGTGATCTCATTCGTCACCCTAATTACACCAAACCTTGATTTGCATTTTTGACGGAAGCCAGTAGCTTGCAACCTATCTCCCCACTATGAACGCACGAACGCGACAATATCTTTTCGGATTCATTTTTTTTGCCGTGGGCATCTATCAGCTCACCCGGCAAGACTTCCTGGAGGCGTCGCTCTATATGGCGGCAGGAGCCGCTTTTGTGTTCAATAGCCTGGCCATGGAGCCGCGGCTGATCGCCTATAAAAAGGGCCTGGCCATCGTCACCTGGGGGCTTATTATCGGCACGGGCCTGTTGCTGTTGTGGCTGGTGCAATTCAAGTACCTGTAACCATCCACATAAAAGAGCGGAAACCGTGGCGCCGTTTGCGTAACTTTACCTACCGGTAAAGACAGGGGTGAACAAGCACAGAGTATATTGGTCGATGCAGATTGGCGGGTGGCTGTTGTACGCCCTGGTCCAAATCGTGGGCAGCTACCTGGCGTCGGGTGGAATTTCGGCAAAACGCCTGGTCTTCCTCCTGGCCGAGGCCCTGTTGTGCCTCGGCGTTACCCACGGGTTTAGAATATTATTGAATCGCTGGCGGTGGCTGTATCTGCCCATGCATAAATTGCTGCCCAGTGTCTCGGTGGCCCTGTTTATTATGGGCCTGCTGGTGTATTTCCTGCGCATCCCGGTGAACCTTATGTTAGGCCGCCTGTTCAACCCCATGGATGCATTGGATATTCAACAGATCCTGGGGCAATCTGTGTTTTATATCTTCGTTTTCTTTCTGTGGACGGTGTTCTATTTCACCTACCACTATTTTGAACGCTATAACAAGTCGCTGAAGTACGAGGCCTCCATGATCGAGATCGAACTGAACAACCTGAAGTCGCAGCTCAACCCTCATTTTATCTTCAATGCCCTGAACAGCATCCGGGCGTTGGTGGACGAAAATCCATCCAAGTCCAAACAGGCCATCAACCAGCTTTCCAATATCCTGCGCAATTCGCTGGCGTCGGACAAGAAAGGGCTTACCAACTTTGAGGACGAGTTGAAGATGGTGAAGGACTACCTAGGCCTGGAGAGCATCCGGTTTGAAGAGCGACTGAAGACGGAATTCGACATCCACCCCGACTCGCCGAAGTTTCGCGTCCCCCCGCTCATGATCCAGACCCTGGTGGAGAACGGCATCAAACACGGCATCTCTAAACTGACACCGGGAGGTGTCATTCAGCTGAAAACCTCTGTTGTGGATGACCGGCTGATGATCCATATTCGCAACAGCGGCCACCTCATCAATGGAATCAAACGCAGCAAATCGGGCCTGGGCTTGAAGAACACCGTGCAGCGCTTAAAACTTATTTATGGGGACGAAGCCTCCTTCCGTATTGTAAATGAAAACGATAATTTTGTACTTACTGAAATAATTATTCCTCAAATCAATAGCCATGAGAGCATTAATCGTAGATGACGAACGTTTGGCCCGCAAAGAACTGATGAAGTTGCTGGAAGACCATCCCATGATTGAAGTGGTAGGCGAAGCCATGAACGCCGAAGAGGCCACGCAATTGGTAAACGACCTCAATCCCGACCTACTTTTCCTCGACATCCAGATGCCGGGCAAAACGGGCTTTCAATTACTGGAGGAGCTCGACTCCGTTCCATTGGTAGTGTTCACCACTGCCTACGATGAGTTCGCTTTGAAAGCGTTCGAAGTGAATGCGCTCGACTATCTGCTCAAGCCGATTCAACCCGAGCGTCTTGCTGAAGCGGTGGCCAAGCTGGCCGACAAAGAGCGCGCCAAGAACGCTGCCATTCGCGGTCCCGAAAAGAAACTGGGCCTCAATGACCAGGTGTTTGTGAAAGACGGCGACCGTTGTTGGTTTGTGAGCCTTTCGAACGTGCGCCTGTTCGAATCGGACGGCAACTACATCAAAGTATACTTCGACAGCAACCGGCCGATGATTCACAAGTCGCTCAACGCGCTGGACGAAAAATTGGACGAGCGCGCTTTCTTCCGGGCCAGCCGGAAACATATCGTCAACCTGAGTTGGGTGGAGGGTATTGAGCCTTGGTTTAACGGGGGGCTGATGGTAAAGCTTCGCGGAGGCGATAAAGTGGAAGTGAGCAGACGGCAGGCGGCGAAGTTTAAGGATATGATGAGTCTTTAATCAGGAGCGCCGTGTTTCTATCTTGAACAGAGAAAAGATTCATACGCTACTGTCGTATACCATTGCGTTCGTTTGGATTGCCAATGGACTTTTGTGTAAGGTACTTGACCTCGTTCCGCGACACCAACAGATCGTTGCAAGAATTCTAGGTGATGTCCATTCCAGGAACCTGACCATGCTGATCGGTTTTTTGGAAATTGGGATGGCGGTTTGGATCCTGAGTAACATAAAGCCGCGGTTCAATGCGTTGCTTCAGATCGCAATTGTGGGGGTCATGAATGTAGTGGAATATATTCTTGCCCCAGACCTGCTGCTTTGGGGTAAGATGAATGCATTTTTTGCTTTCTTGTTTATTCTTGTGATTTACGTGAACGAATTTCCCCTGAATAAAAAGAACGACTCAACCGCCAGCGCATGATCTCATTCTTAAAGAATCATCCCTTCGCTGTGGAGGCGTTCTTCGAAAGGTCGTATGTACTCACGTTCGCGGTCCCCAAAGATCAACCCCGACATTTAATTCCTGCATGCCTTGAATTGGACTGCCTTAACGACAAATGGGCCTTTATCGCCGTTGCGCTGGTGCAAACCAGCGGATTGAGACCGAGGGGCTTTCCCAAAATTTTTGGTAGCGACTTTTTCTTAGTGGGATATAGGGCTTTCGTAACGTATACCAATGTCTCCGGAAAAAGACTAAGAGGACTTTACATTCTGAAGTCTGAAACGGACAAACGGAGAATGGAATGGTTAGGGAACACCTTTACACACTATAACTACACCACCACCGATGTCGAACAGCTTACGAATGGTGACAACGTAGTGATAACATCAACGCGATCAGATTTTAAGATCGACATAGAAACGGGAACCGGCAACATTCCCTTGCCCATCAATTCTCCCTTCGCCGATTGGAAGGAAGCCAGAAGGTTTGCAGGCCCCTTGCCTTTTACGTTCAACTATAACTCAGAAAAGGGGGAAGTGCTCGTTGTTGAAGGCGTCAGGCAAAATTGGACGCCACAGCCGATAAAAATAAAGCGCTGCGATATTTCTTTCTTACGCATGCTAAATCTCGAAGCCATTTTGGCAAACGCATTCGTCATCCGGAAAATTCCTTACTATTGGAAAAAAGGCAAGGTGGAGTCATGGAAAAAATGAGACGACCATTCCAAGGGGTAACGAATGTCATTCGCTTCAATTGGCACTTCTACGCTTCGTCTTTTGGATTTGTACTTCTTGGGGTGGCGCTGACAAATTCTATCGCGGAAAAATTCCAACTCTATTCCTACCTCGCTTGCTTTTTCGTCACCGGAACAATGCTGATTTCCTTATTGAGTTCTTACTATGTCTATGATCTATCCGGCTTATACGAACTCAAGTGGTTGGAAGGATTCGGGATTGAACGAGGAAGCCAGTCCGTAAACATTAACGCGGGTTTTGACGAGACCAGCCATTTATTGACCTGCAAATTTAAACTGCACGGCCTGGTTGTTCTCGATTTCTATGATCCATTAAAACATACAGAAGTTTCAATAAAAAGAGCAAGAGCGGCCTATCCTTCTTTTCCCGGCACAACACACGTAACCACAACGAATCTGCCGTTAGGTGACAGATCGATAGACAGCATATTTGTCATATTTTCAGCGCACGAAATAAGAAATGAAAATGAACGGATTGCTTTTTTTAAAGAGCTTGAAAGGATCATTAAACCTGCCGGACAAATTTTCGTCACCGAACACTTGAGAGATCCAACAAATTTCTTGGCGTACAATATTGGGTTCCTCCATTTTTATTCCAAGTCGACGTGGCGCAAAACTTTCCAGTCAGCTCAACTGAATGTGCGGGATGAGGTAAAATTAACACCCTTTGTATCGACCTTTATTCTAACCACCCATGGAGATTCACTTTAAAATTATAGGCGTCATTTTAATAGTGTTGTCCATTATTCATGCACGTTTTCCAAAATATTTTGACTGGAGTAATGAGTTGAGGGCGTTAAGTTTGATCAACCGGCAAATGATGTATGTCCATACTTTTTTTATTGCTGTCGTGGTGTTCCTTATGGGACTATTGTGCCTCACCTCATCGGCTGACCTCACTCAGAGTGCATTTGGAAGAAAAATAGCCTTTGGACTTGGCGTGTTTTGGACGATTAGACTTTTCATTCAATTCTTCGGATACTCGTCAAAACTCTGGAAGGGCAAAACCTTTGAGACGGTGGTCCATATCTTACTTTCACTGCTTTGGACATACATGAGCTCAGTCTTTATTCTGACCTCGTTGGGAATGCTTTGAATTTTCCACCTTTCCAGCTTTTCGGATCGCTAGCACACGCACTGGGATCGGTCTGAGCTACTTCCCTTTCTTCCCCCGCTTCGTTTTTGCAGGCATTCTCTTCCTATCAAAGTCATCCTTCTTTTTCACAGGAGTGCCCTCCTTATCAAGTGCACTTTTCTTCTTCGCTGCCAGGTTCTTCTTGTCAAAGACAAGTTTCTTTTTCTTCACGGGCGCCTTTTTCGCGTCATGGGGCGCATGCTTCTTCTCATGAAACGCCCCTTTAAAATCCGGATTCTCTTTCCGTTTTTGCCAGTCGATGTCCAGCGCCATGGCCTGGGCCTCCTCGTAAGGCGTCTTCGTGATCTCTACTTCCTCCGGGATCTGTTTGACGGGAATTTTCTCACGGATAAGTTTTTCAATTTTTTCGATGTGATACAACTCCGACTTGGTCACAAACGTGATGGCCTTTCCTTCCTGAAACGCACGACCCGTGCGGCCGATGCGATGAACATAATCTTCATGCAAAGGAGGCACATCGAAGTTGATCACGTGCGATACCTTCACCACGTCGATGCCCCGCGCCGTCACATCCGTTGACACCAACACGCGCAGTTGTCCTTCCTTAAATTCATTCACGGCATTGATGCGGCTGTTCTGACCCTTGTTCGAGTGGATTACTTTCACCGGACCCAGTCCTTTTCTTTCCACGAAATTGAAAACACTGTCGGCTACTTCCTTGGTGCGCGTAAAGATCATGACGCGGTTAAAGGTTTCCCTATCCTGGAGCAGGCGCTCCAAAAAGTTGATCTTCGTGCGCATGTTAGGCACGTGATACAACTCTTGCTCTACCTGCTTTGCTGTGGTGGCTTGTGGCGTTACTTCGATCTTTACGGGGAACTCTAAAAATTCCGCTGATAATTTCTCCACGCGCTCGGAAAACGTGGCGGAGAACAGCAAGTTTTGTCGCTTTTGGGGCACCACTTCCAGGATCTTGCGCAGTTGGTGCATAAAGCCCATGTCCATCATGCGGTCGGCCTCATCCAGCACCAAAAATTTGATCTGCTTGGTGGGCAACTCGCCTTTGAGATAAAGTTCCAGAAAACGACCGGGTGTAGAAATGAGAATGTCGATGCCTTCGCGAATCTCCTGGATCTGTGTTTTGGGGCCGATGCCTCCATAGATCGGCAGAATGCGCAGATCGGTGTATTTCGCCAAAGCTTTCGTGTGCTCCGCAATCTGGATGGTCAATTCCTTGGTGGGCGCCAGGATCACGGCGCGCGGCTCATCGCCTTGCGCATACTTCACTTTCATGAGGACGGGTAACAGGTAGGCCGCCGTTTTGCCCGTGCCGGTTTGGGCAATCCCAATCACCTCCTGGCCGCCCAGGACGACCGGTATACATTTCTGTTGGATTTCAGTGGGCGTAGAGAATCCCAGGTCAGCCACGGCGTTGAGCAGCTGTTTGTTGAGATTAAAACCTTCGAAAGTTGGGATTGCTGACACTTTAGCTTTTAATTTTACCGGCGATGAAGACAAAACTGATCACCAACGCAAATATAGTCAATGAAGGCAAGGTCTTTGAAGGCGACCTGCTTATAAAGGGACAATACATTGAAGCCGTGGGCAAAGACCTGTCCTCGCGGTCGGCAGACGTGATCATCGACGCTGCGGGGAAATACTTGCTGCCGGGCGCAATCGACGACCAGGTGCACTTCCGTGAACCCGGACTGACGCACAAAGGCAACATTCACTCCGAATCCAGGGCGGCCGTGGCCGGGGGCGTGACCAGCTTTATGGAAATGCCCAACACCAATCCGCCGACTTTCACCCAAGCCCTGCTGGAACAGAAATACAACATCGCCTCTCAGAACGCGCTGGCCAACTATTCCTTCTTCATCGGCGCCGCCAACGACAACCTGGAAGAAGTGATGAAGACCGACATCACACGCGTGTGCGGTCTTAAGATCTTTATGGGATCGTCGACAGGAAATCTGTTGGTAGACGATCCCAAAGTACTGGAACTTTTCTTCTCGCGCTTTCCATCCCTCATTGCCGCACACTGTGAAGACGAGGGTACGATCAGAAGAAACACGGCGCTCTATAAAGAAAAGTATGGTGAAGATGTGCCCATCGCCTGTCACCCGCTCATCCGCAGCGAGGAGGCGTGCTATCTCTCTTCATCGTTTGCCGTGAAGCTGGCCAAAAAGCATGGCACGCGTTTTCATATTCTCCACATCTCGACAGCGAAGGAAACGTCGCTGTTCGACAACACTATTCCCCTCGAACAAAAAAAGATCACCGCCGAAGCCTGCGTGCATCACCTGTGGTTCAACGATGCCGACTATGCGCGCCTGGGTACCCGCATCAAATGGAACCCGGCCGTGAAAACCGCGCACGACCAGCAGGCGATCCTGGACGCTGTGCTCGACGACCGCATCGATGTTATCGCTACCGATCACGCACCCCATACGTGGGACGAAAAGAGCAACACCTATTTCAAGGCACCGTCGGGTGGGCCGCTCGTGCAGCATAGCCTGGTGGCCATGCTGGAGCTATATCACCAGGGGAAGATAAAACTGGAAAAAGTGGTTCAGAAAATGAGTCATCACCCGGCCATTCTTTTCCAGATCGAAAAGCGCGGCTTTATCCGCGAGGGCTATTTTGCCGACCTGGTACTGGTGGATTTGGATGCTCCCTGGAAAGTAGGGCGTGAAAACATTGTAGCCCATTGCGGCTGGTCGCCCTTCGAAGGTGTTACGTTCCGTTCCAAGGTGGAGCGCACCTTTGTATCAGGACACCTGGCGTATAATCTGGGTGCATTCGACGACACCAAAATGGGCGAACGGCTGCGCTTTGTCCGGAAATGATTTAGAAAATCGTTTTTGCATATTTCCGCCGTCTGTCTAACTTTGCAGTCCTCAAATGGTGGATGTAGCTCAGTTGGTTAGAGCATCAGATTGTGATTCTGAGGGTCGCGGG
>Ga0209050_1003100_pt1 | contig 12746 bp, 13 predicted proteins | sample Araplavi_mTSA_r2_FD_184276 | JGI IMG/M metagenome (GOLD analysis project Ga0209050, IMG submission 184276) | Arabidopsis root microbial communities from North Carolina, USA - plate scrape MF_Cvi_mTSA_r2 (SPAdes) (version 2) | ecosystem: Host-associated > Plants > Roots > Endosphere | place: USA...
AAAATGCCATCGACAAATTGGGTGGGCAGATCACGGTGGCCAGCCGGTTGGGTCATGGCACCCGCTTTGCTATTTTGCTGCCCAACCGTATAAACAGTATGATTGGCAAAATGCCTTCCATAGGCGTTGAACAATAATGAAGATCTACGAAGTAACTACGCGCCAGCAGGCCCATGAATTTCTCATGCTGCCGGTGAAGCTCTATAAAAATGAACCCCACTGGATCCGCCCCCTGGACAAGGATGTGGAGGCTGTCTTTGACAAAGAAAAAAACAAGACCTTCCGTCACGGTGAATGTGTCCGCTGGATATTGGTGAACGACAAGCAGGAGACGATCGGCCGCGTGGCAGCTTTTGTGAATCAGAAAACGGTAAAGAAAGGCAACGACCAGCCTACGGGCGGAATGGGATTCTTTGAGTGCATCGACAACAAGGATGCAGCCTTTATGCTTTTCAATCAATGCAAACACTGGCTCCAGGGAAAAGGCATGGAAGCGATGGACGGCCCCGTCAACTTTGGCAGCCGCGACAGGTGGTGGGGACTGCTCATCGAAGGATTTGATCGCGAGCCGAACTACCAGTGCAATTATAATTTTCCATATTACAAGGATTTTTTTGAGGAATACGGATTCAAGGTGTACTTCTATCAACTTACCTTCTATCGCCTCATCAACGAGCCCGTCATCGAGCGTCTGCGCGAGAAGGCCGCCATCACCGCAAAGGATCCCGACTACGATTTTCATTGTCTTGAGAAAAGCGAACTCCCTAAATTAGCGGAGTATCTTCATCATGTGTACAATAAGGCCTGGGCAAACCGTTCCGAAAATCCGGAGCTGAGCTTGCAGCAGGCGCGTTTGCTGGTGGCGCAAATGAAACCTATCTTGGACCGCCGTTTACTGTATTTCGGATTTTACAAAGGTGAACCGGTGAGTTTCTTTTTGTCGCTGCCGGAGATCAACCAGATATTCAAATACGTGAACGGCAAACTGAACTGGATCGGCAAACTGAAGTTTCTGTATCATACGCTCATGAAAACCAACCGCAAGGCCTTTGGGATTTTGTTTGGAGTGGTGCCCGAGCATCAGGGCAAGGGACTGGATGGAGCCATGATCATGAATTCCCGGGACGTGCTCCAGGATCAATACAACCGGTATGATGAATATGAAATGAATTGGATCGGCGACTTCAACCCAAAGATGATCCTTGTCGTAGAACAGGTGGGCGGAACGGTCTGTAAGCGGCATGCCACCTATCGCAAGCTGTTTGATGAGACCAAACCCTTCAGGCGGGCGCCCATCCTAGGTTAGAAAAGTATGAAAAGCAAAACCGGCGTTTTACTCATAAATCTTGGCACACCCGATAGCCCTGCTGTTGGCGATGTGCGCTCGTATCTCTCACAATTTCTCAACGATCCACGCGTGATCGACATCCCGTGGCTGCCCAGGAAGCTCCTTGTGAACTGCCTGATCGTCCCGTTCCGCGCCCCCAAATCGGCCAAGATTTATAAAAAATTATGGACGGCCAATGGGTCGCCTTTGCTGTATTACAGCGAAAAGGCAAAAGAACTTTTACAAGCGTCGTTGGGGGGCGATTATGACGTGCACCTCGCCATGCGCTATAAGCATCCTTCCATTCCCGATGTGTTGGAAGCGATGCGAAAGAAGAATTATGAAAAGATCGTGGTATTGCCCATGTTCCCCCAGTATGCATCGGCGTCGACGGGGTCGGCTTTGGATGAGGTGATGCGGGTGATGCGCACGTGGTGGGTGGTGCCGGAAGTAAAATTCATCAGCCAGTATTACGACCATCCGCAATTCATCGAGGCGTTTGCAGCGCGCGGTCGGAAATATAATTTTGCTGACTACGATCACATCCTGTTCTCTTATCACGGCTTGCCCGAACGGCAGGTGGATAAGGTATACGATGAGGGGCATTGCGCAGATCACAACTGCGAAAACGAGATCACCGAAGAAAACAAATATTGTTACAAGGCCACGTGCTATGCCACAACACGGCTACTGGTCGAGAAGTTGAACATCCCGCAGGGAAAATATACGGTCTGCTTTCAATCGCGCTTGGATAAGAAATGGCTGATGCCGTTTTCCGACAAGGTGGTGGAGGAATGTGCGCGCAAGGGAATGAAAAAGATCCTGGTGTTTTCGCCCGCCTTCACGGCCGACTGCCTGGAGACCATCATCGAGATCGGTGAAGAATACCAGGAGATCTTCAAAGAACACGGGGGAGAAAAAGTGCAACTGGTGGAGAGTCTGAACGATCATCCTACCTGGATCGACTGTCTGAAAGACCTGGTGATCTCCTAAGCGGGCGCGTCACTCACGCCAACCTTATTCAATCGTTTCATGATTTCCTGTTTATACAACGGGCCAACGGGCAGTTCTGTCTTGCCCATGAACACGGCATGCTGGCTGAAGGAGTCTATTTTCTTTACCGCCACAATGAACGAGCGATGAATGCGCATAAAATCTTCTTCCGGCAACATTTCCTCCAACGCAGTGATCGTTTGCTTCGTGATGACTTGTTTCGAGGTGACGATCTTCACATAATCCTTCAGGCTTTCGATGTATTGGATCTCGTCGACCATGACCTTCACCATCTTGCGATCGGCACGGACGTAGAGGAAACGCTCGTCGGCGGCGTGCAGGGATTCTTTTCTGCTGGTTGTTGCCGTATGGCGTTGTTCGAGGTCCAGTACTTTGTGTACGGCGCGCAGGAAGCGCTCCAACGAGTAGGGCTTCAATAAATAATCAACGGCACCCAGCTCAAAGCCTTCCACGGCATAGTCGCGGTGAGCCGTGGTGAAGATGACGCGCGGTGGATTGGGCAGCGCCTTTAGGAACTCCGTGCCCAGCAAGCGGGGCATCTGGATGTCGAGGAAGAGAAGGTCCACGGGGTGCTGCCGGAGAAACTCGAAGGCGGCCAGGGCGTGATGACATTCTCCCGCGACTTCCAAGGTTGGCAGTGTGGCGATATAGGTTCGTAACACTTCCAGTGCAGGAGGCTCGTCGTCGATCAGCAGGCAGCGGAATTTGGGAGTCACGCGTAGGGTATTTTAATTTTAGCCAGTTCGATGGTCAAAGCGATCACAAACAGATCCGTGTCTTCGGTGATACGGAGTTCGTGGCCGTTGGGATACAGCAGCTCCAGTCTTTTCTTCACATTGAGGAGGCCCACATGGGCGGAATTTTCCTGCGAGGAGTTTTCGTCGACCCTTCCATTCGCCAGTTTGAACTTCAATACCGATTGCTGCACGTTAAGGTCGAGGCTGATCCAGGCTTGTTCGATCATTTCGTTGGCGCCGTGTTTAAAACTGTTCTCCAAAAAGGGAAGGAGCAACAGCGGCGCAATATAAGGCCGCTGCAGATCGCCTTGCACGTTCACGGTCATGTCCAATCGATTGCCAAACCGTTCTTTCTCCAGGTCGATATAGCTATACAGCACCTGGATCTCCTTTTGCAAGGCAATGGTGGCTCCCCGGCAATCGGTGAGCATGTAGCGCATGAGCTGCGACAACTTCAGGATGGCGTCGGGGGTGCGGTCGGATTTTTTCAGCGCAAGCGAATAGATGCTGTTGAGTGTGTTGAACATGAAATGGGGATGCAGTTGTCCTTGCAACACCTCCAATTCGGCGCGGAGCTTTTCCTTTTCGAGCTTTTCGGTTTCGATGCGTTTGCGATAGAAATTCTTTACCAACTTAACGGCCACAGCAAATCCTGCTGCCGTCATGGAGCCGCGCAATCCGCCCATAAACGAATAGAAGACGGTTGACTTCATCATGGGAAAATCTATCCACGCCCGGTAGCTTGCGATGACAAACTTGGTTAGCGCCGTCGAAATTCCTGCCGCGATGAGAATCATCAAAAGCGTTGCCAGCAAAGCTTGCCAGTAGCGGTCTTTCAGAATAAGCCGGGGGAGCACCCCGTAAATGATGCTATAACTCAGAAACATATGGCCCGGTAAAAAGATGAGGGCCTCGACAAAGGAGATTTTGAAAAAAACACCCGAGTCTCCGATGTAATAAAAGCCATAGAGCAGCCCAAAGAATACCCACCACGCCAGCCAGAATAGAAAATGCCGTGCAAACCGGTAGGCAGGAATTTCGGACAGGACGAGCCGTGAAAAGAAACTATCCATCGCTAAACTTACTTGTTCTGCTGCTAAAGGTTGTGAGAAAAAGTCTTTTGTAGACAAAAGTGCCGTTATCGTCGATAAAATCATTTCATCGCCGGGCTTCTTCTCTATGTCCGGCAAAGTGCTGGATAGGGCTAAGTCCCAAATATTTCTGGACAGACTTTGCGTATTTCCATCAAAAGATCAAAAGTTATGAAACGTCTTGTGCTTTTATCCGCCTTCGCGCTGTTGACCATGACCGCGGCCTTTGCTCAACAAGCCCCGACATCGCCCGTCTATTGGGTTGTGGAAACCAACCCCAAGAATACGCCTTACTCCATCGTTCGTTTTTATGACGCCAGCAATGTGCTGGTGCATGAAGTTGCGGTCGATGGTGTGTACATCAACATAAAGAAAGCAAAATATAGAAAGAAGCTCGACCTGTTGTTAAAACAATACAACGACCGTGGTATGACGGCTTCGAAAAAGAGCAGATCGAGACATTCGATTTGATTTAGTAGTAGTTAGCGCAAGGCCCGGCCGTCCGGTCGGGCTTTTTTTTACTGTTCTTCGAGCATATCCTTCAACTCGATCTCTAACGCCCGTGTACTGATATAGATCTCATTCAATGAAAGCGCCAGTGAGATCAACAAGAACAACAAGCTAAGGCCAAAAGAACTGAAAGCCATCACCTGATTTTCGAGATAGAAAAAAAGCATGGACAGCACGCATAGAAAGAAACTGCTGATGCCGGCGCCTTGCATATGCTTGATAAGTGTGAGTCTCTTTTTGAGGTTGCGGATCTGGGCGCGGATAATGTCACGGTCCTCTTGCACTTGTTTGTATTTCGTATGAAGGCTGCGGATCAAGGTGGCCAGCGCCAGGAACCGGTTGGTGTACGCCAGCATCAATAGCGTGATGGCTGGGAAGAGGAGGGCGGGCGTATTGATGGAGATATCCATATCCGTTACTGAACACGTTGTAGTCTGCGCAGTGATTTGGCCAGCACAGCGATCGTTCCAACCGAAACCAGCGTCATACAGCCCCCAAAAATCACGGAGGGCACCACGCGCAACAATCGCGCCGCCACACCCGACTCGAACATGCCGATCTCGTTTGACGAGCCGATGAAAATGTGATTCACCGCCGACACCCGTCCTTTCATATTTTCGGGCGTTAGTGTTTGCAGCAGGGTGCCCCGGATGATCACGCTCACACAATCGAACATCCCGCTCATCATGAGCAGAAACAGCGAGAGAAAAAAGTTGGTCGAAATCGCGAAGAGGATCATGCACACGCCAAATGCGGCCACACAATATAAAAGAATTTTACCGGTGTTCCTTTTGATCGGGTGATGGGTGATGTAGAACGCCATGACCAATGCTCCAATGGATGGCGCGGCCCGCAACAGGCCAAGTCCCTGGGGTCCTACCATCAGTATTTCTTTGGCAAAGATCGGCAACAAGGCCACGGCACCGCCAAACAGCACGGCGAATAAGTCGAGCGAAATGGCGCCCAGGATAATTTGATGATGGAAGACAAAACGCAAGCCTGCCTTGATCTTTTCGAAGATGCCTTGCTCTTCACTTTCGGGAGGGACCGGTTTGTTCGTGACGCCGATTGCCAGAAGCAATCCGGTGAGCATAAGCAACACGTCGGCGGCATAAGAGGCTTGTATGCCGAGCCAGCCATAAAGCAGACCGCCCAGGGCAGGACCACCGATGGCGGCAGTTTCCCAAAGCGTGCTGTTCCAGGTGATGGCGTTGCTGTACAATTCGCGGGGAACCAGTTGGGGCATAAACGAAAAAAGCGCCGGCGTGATGAAGCCGCGTGCAATGCCGCTGACAAAGATCACGGCGTAGATGGGAAGGGCGCCATAGCGCAGAATAAACTTACCCGGCTCCAGCGTGAAAAAGAGCAGCGACAACGAGCAGAGGAGTAAAGTCGCCAGGCAAATCACGATGATCTTCTTGCGATTCATGATGTCGGCGAGGTGACCGGCATATAACGAGACGCTGATGGAAGGAACCGCTTCAGCCAAACCGATCAGTCCGAGCGACAGCGGATCGTTGGTGATCTCGTACACTTGCCAGGCCACGACCACCGCCTGGATCTGGATGGCCAGTGTTACACAAAAGCGTGTCGAGATAAAAAGACGAAAGTCCGGGATCTGAAGGGCCGCATACGGGCCGGTCGGAGTACGCATGGGGGTTAGAGAATTTTTTTGACCGCGTCGAGGGCGGTTTGCTGGCGTTGTTCGCGTGCGCCTTTAATTTCCACGAAGGGAACAGCCTGATTTTTCATTTCGTTCAGGTAGCGCTGATAAAGTTCCTCGCGTCGTGTGGGGTGTTCGCGTTGGGGGTCGTCTTGCCAGGGCACGTCAACGTAGGTGAGCAAATAGAGATCGTAGGGCCGTGTCTCGATTTCACGGAGGATATCGGGTGCACAGGAGCCGAACTTCACTTCGCTCCACACTTTGATCACATAAAGGTTTGTATCGCAAAACAGCACGTTGTTGCTGTCGCGGGCATATTCATCTTCCAGCCTGAGTTGGCCGTGGGCGATGGTGAGCAGGTCGTGTTCTTCATAGGGACGGATCAGGTGGTCGATGAATCCCCGCGCATATTCGGGCACCCATTCGGTCTTGTAATACCCAGCCAAAAATTGTGATAACTCGGATTTTCCGGTGCACTCCGGACCAATCACCGCGACTTTTTTAACCATTGGCAGTGAATTTGAATTCATAGGCCGAAAATCGTTTATATTTCTGTAAAATTAGCGCGATCCTTAACTTTCCAAAAAAATAGTAGCGTGAAGCGTAGAAAAGCTATTCAACGTCTTGGATGGGGATTGACCGCAGGTTTGGTCGTACCCTCCTGGTTAAGTTCCTGCAAGAAAGACGACGATCCACAACCCAATACAGGTCCCACCGTGGCCGTTATTGGCGCAGGTGCGGCCGGCTTGTACGCAGCCGACATCCTGAAAGCGCAAGGGTACAATGTGGTGATCTATGAAGCGTCTGACCGCGTGGGCGGCCGTGTGCGTTCATTGAAAACCAGCGACAAGCCCACGGCCGCATTATACCTCAATTCGCAAACCGAGTTGAGCAGCGACTATCCCAATGAGCTTGGCGCAGAACAAGTGCTGGGATCCGATTCGGCTTGGGGAAAGATCATCACCGACCTCAAACTCGTCACCAGCAACATCACCACCGGCACGACCGACAATTACTTTCTCGACAACGCCCTCGCCGACGCAGCGACGGCCGCTGCCGATGCGGATTTTGTTGCAGCGCAAAATTTTTTCAATACACTTTCCACCTATAATGGTCCCCACGTGTCGGTGCAAGACGCCATCACGACGGCGGGTATTTCATCGCGCACCAAAGCCATCTTGAATGCGTGGATCGGAAACAAATATGGAACGTCCAACGACCGGCTGGGTATGGCGGGACTGGCCGAGGGTCTGGCGCTGCGATCGCGCAACAACACCATCCAAACCCTCACCGACAATCCCATGCAGGATGCGTTGCTCTCGCGCTTTAGCCAGGTTGCCGATAGTGTGCAGGTGAACTCCGTAATCAAGGCGATCAACTATAGCAGCGACAAGATCATCATCAACGGACAAAATACTTTGAACGGCGAATCGTTCATCACCGATGTGGACAAAGTCATTGTAACCGTCCCGGTGTCGGTGTTGAAGGCGGGTGATATCGCATTCACCCCGGGATTGACGAGTGAAAAAACAACTGCCCTGTCGAACATGGATATGGACGCCACGGTGCGGGTAATAATCGACTTCAAACTAAACTTCTGGGGTGCCACTTCCGGGTTTCTTTATGGCGGCCTCACCGCACCGGAGTATTTTAACAGCGGCGCCTTGCGGAGTGAACTCAATAAAACGCTTAGCATCACCGTTGGTGGTCCACAGGCCGTAGCACTATCGGCTATGGGCAAGGATGCTATCCCGGCACTGCTGGCCGAATTGGATACCATCTATGCCGGCAAAGCCAGCTTGAACGTCAGGAAAGATCTGGACACGGTTCCAAACGCTATCGCCGTGATCCAGGATTGGTCCAAGGAGCCTTACATCCGGGGAGGAGTTGCGTATCTCAAACCGAATGGCACGCAACAAGATCGCGTAGCATTGGCCAAGTCGCTCAGTGATCGCGTGTTCTTTGCCGGAGAAGCTACCGACGTGAACGGGGAGTTTGGCACGATAAACGGGGCGCTGCTTTCTGCTCAGCGCGTGGCGGCGGAAGTGATTGCTAAATTAGGTTGATCCCGTTGTCGGGGTCAGGCCCCGTCGCTCATCATCAGTTCGTCGAGCAAGCCGGTGGGAACTGGTTTACTGAACAAGCTCTTCACATATTTGTGATCCGTGGCGCGCCGGATGTCGGAGGGGTCCAGGGTGGAGGAAAGCATGATGATCGTGGTTTTATGTTTCACGCGTTCATCCACCGCTTCGTAGGCCTCCAAAAATTCGAAGCCATCCATTTCGGGCATCTGGATGTCGAGTAAAATAATGAGACAATCACCAATAGAATCGCCGGAAACTTTCAACCATTCCAGGGCTTCGCTTCCCGTGCGGGCCTGGCTCACATCCTCTACGGCAAGTTTCTTTTTCAGGAGCGTGCGGGTAACCATTTGATCCACCTCGTTGTCGTCCACAATCAAGAATTTACATTTCGGTTTCATGGGGGCTATGAAGAAAAAATAGTTGTGTTTACTTCTGTTATCGCGCGTGATTTGCACGCATCACACCCTCCAAAGATACAACATGGTTTTTAGGAATTTGAACAATAAATTTTGATCCGGCATTTTTTTCCGATTCAACGGCAATGGTTCCGCCCAATTTATCAACAGCTTCTTTCACAATGTAAAGCCCCAGTCCGGAACCTTTGTTGGTGTTTTGTGTTACGAAAAACATTTCGAAAATATGTTTCTGGTCTTCGGACCTGATACCGATACCGTTGTCTTCCACGACGATCACGTGGTGGGTGTCCGTTGCAAAGGTTTCGACCTTCAGAAAACTTTGTTCTTTTTTCTCGTCGCTGTACTTGATTGCGTTGGAAATGAGGTTGTTGAGCAGAATGCTGAGACGCAATGGGTCAGAGTAGACTTTGTCCGACCGAAACACCGTGTGCATCTTGATCTGCTCTGCGCCCCGCATAAACCGATGCTGGTTCAGTGCGCTTTTGATAAGTTCCACCAGGCTGATCTCCTGGAGTTGTAGCGACACTCTTTTGTTTTTGGAGAAATCGATGATGTCGTTAATGAATTGATCCTGCTTGTCCAGGCTCTGTTGCATCAGGGCGAGGTATTCTCTTATTTGTGTGACGTTATCTTCCAGGTTAGCCAGTTCGATAAGGCCCTTTAATGAGGTGATGGGCGCCCGCAGATCGTGTGAGGCGCTGTAAACAAAATTGTCCAGCTCGTGATTCGTGATGGTGAGGTCGGTATTTTTGGATTCCAATTCCCGTTGCGACCGCATGATCTTGCCGATCATGGAGGCGCCGTAGCCGATAGCGCTGCCGATGATGATGAGCGTAAAGAAAAAATTGGCCACGAAAAGATAGCCGTTGATCCGGCGTGAGGCGTCGCCTAATACATTCGAAAACGCGCGCTCCTTTGCGGTAAGCAGGCCGGTGATCGAATTGATTCGACCGATCACGGCGTCTTGATCTGCGCTGGTCCAATGTCCAGCTTTGATCTTTGCGTGAATTTCTTCCGCGAGTAAATATTCCCTGTGAATGATGCCATCGGCCTCTTTCCAGATAGCGATGGCGTTGGCCATGAAAGAAACGCGGCCGAAGTTGCGGAACAGCCAGATCATGTCGTCGTGATCGTCGGGATGATTGCGGCCTTGGAGGAAACCTTTTTTGATTACCTCCAGGTTCCCATCCTCCTGAGAAAGCGCGACGCGCGCAATGCTGTCGCCGAACGTGACGTTGAGCTCCTGTTTGAATTGTTCCCAATGCGTTTCGTCGCGGGTGTTCACATACATGATCAGATGACGGGCGGCCCCTTTCTCTCCTTTTGAATATTGCGACTCACCATTGGTGTAGGCCCGGACGGCGGAGAGGGTTTTTATGGTGAGGTAGTTGACGATGATCAGCGACGCGGCAGCCGCGATCAGGATCGCCAGTAAGATGAAGACATTACGCTGTGTCAGCGGGTTAAAGCTTTTCAGAAATGAGGCCAAACGGTTTGTCATGAAACTGGATTTGGATCCAACGGCGATGGGTGTAGAGACTTAACAAGGTAGGCAATTTCGACAAAGCTGCCCAGCGAAATTGAAAAGAACGCCATCCTAAACCAGCACGATTTCGTGAAACAAGATCCAACATCCCATCACCAGCACCAGCCAGCCGAACGCTTTCCGCAATTGCGCGGAGGGGATCTTATGCGAGAGCCGGCTACCGATCAAAACGCCGGCGACGGCGAGGACCGTGATCAACAACAAGAATTCCCAATCGATCCGGTAGTTCATAACATCGCCTAAAAAACCGGTCAGTGAATTGACAGCGATAATAAAAAGCGAAGTGCCCACGGCGGCCTTAAAGGTTAGGCCGGTCAGTAAAACCAGGGCAGGTATGATGAGGAAGCCGCCTCCCGCTCCGACTAGTCCGGTGAGAAACCCGATGAGTATGCCTTCCAGCGCAATGAAGACGGCTGCATAAGAACGCTCGTCGCTTTTGAATTCCTGGCGTCCCCGGATCATGGAGATCGACGCCAGCACCATGAGCACGGCAAAGAGCCCGAGCAGTAGGAGGCGTTTACTGATGATCATAGCATCCGTTTGCAGAATCACATCCGGAATGGCCGGCACGATCCAGCGGCGCGTGGTGAAAATGGTGAGAATGGAGGGAATGCCGAACTGGAAGCCGGTCTTTATATTGACAAGTTGTTCTTTGTATTTTGGGATGGTACCTACCAGGCTGGTGGTGCCCACAATGAAAAGTGAGTACGCCGAAGCCAACACGGCATCGACATGAAACAAGTATACCAATATGGGTATCGATAGGATAGAGCCTCCTCCTCCCAGCAGGCCCAGGATGAGGCCGATACACACGGATGCCAGATAGCCAACAATTTCCATGAATCCACACGGGGAGGTGCGAACGCTGTCGTTACACGTCGTCCCCTTCCTCGCAAAGGGAATGCTTTTTAGTGGAAAATGAAATTAACCGACTACTTCCATAGAGTTTGAAGCACGCCGGCGATGGCTCAAAGGCGATTGTATTCGACAATGAAAACGTCAGGAAATTTGTTGCGCAGCTCTTCGCGGAACTGTTCTGCTTTTTCGCGCGACGAGAACTGCCCGAGAATAAGGCCATAATATTTTACGCCATTCAGGACCTTTACCTGCACGGTGACGTCTTTTTTATATGAGTTCTTGAGATTGTCGGCCAGGCGCATGAGGTTCACCAGCTCCTGGTAGGTGCCGACCTGCACGCCATAACCCTTTGGATTGTTGATCCGGGTGATCCCGAATTCGTAGAATTCCTTTTCGTCGACCGATACCTGGTCGATGGGACGCCCCGGGTCGCTGGTTTTGCCGTCGCCCGGGTCGATCACTTCCAGGGAGACGTCGGCCAGGCCCAGGTTGGTATAGCCCAGTTCCTCGGCGGCGGCGCGGGAGAGGTCGATGATGCGGCCCTCCACGTAGGGACCGCGGTCGTTGATGGTCACTTCAACCGTTTTTTGGTTGGCCAGGTTGGTCACGCGCACTTTGGTGCCAAAGGGAAGTGTTTTATGTGCTCCAGTGAATTTGTGACGTTTGTATTTCTCGCCGCTGGCGGTCATGACGCCTTCAAATTTGTCGGCATAAAAAGAGGCTTTCCCGGTTTGGATCTGCGCAAAGGAAACGGTTGCAAAAAGAACGATTGCACTCGTGAACAAAGATCTGAGCATAAGTTAAGGTTTAGCACTCAAAGATAGCTTGACGACCCAATTTGAACATAAATTTTCTCGTCCAAACCATCGCCAAAGAAATATTCCGTGCAATTGGAGTCGATTGGTAAATTAATGGTCGAAAGTCTTTACCTTTGCCCGGCAAATAATGAATCGTAAATTATTTGCCATGCCACTCGATACATCCAAATTTCTCTTTGAAGCGCTTACGTATGACGATGTGCTTCTGGTCCCTGCCTACTCCGAAGTACTGCCCCGCGAAACCGACACGTCAAGCAAGCTCACCCCCAACATTTCCCTAAACATTCCGCTGGTATCTGCCGCTATGGACACGGTAACGGAAGCCGAACTGGCCATTGCCATTGCCATGGAAGGCGGCCTGGGCTTCATCCACAAGAACATGAAGATCCAGCTGCAAGCCGAGCAGGTGCGCAAAGTGAAGCGCTCGCAGAGCGGCCTCATCCTCGATCCCGTGACGCTCACCATCAACTCCACCGTTCGCGAAGCCGAAAACATCATGCGCGAGTTCAAGATTGGTGGTATTCCTATCGTCGACGGCAACAGCAAGCTGGTGGGTATCATCACCAACCGCGATTTGCGTTTCCAAAAGGACATGAATGTGCCGGTGGAAAAGATCATGACAAAAGACAACCTGATCACCGCTGCCGAGGGCATCACCCTTGAGCAGGCCGAAGGCACATTG
>Ga0209050_1003101_pt1 | contig 12745 bp, 12 predicted proteins | sample Araplavi_mTSA_r2_FD_184276 | JGI IMG/M metagenome (GOLD analysis project Ga0209050, IMG submission 184276) | Arabidopsis root microbial communities from North Carolina, USA - plate scrape MF_Cvi_mTSA_r2 (SPAdes) (version 2) | ecosystem: Host-associated > Plants > Roots > Endosphere | place: USA...
CGCCCGCGCCAGCGGTGGAAGATATGCGCGCCGACGATGTTGGTCATCACCAAGCTCTTGCCCCAGCGCGGCCAGATCGCCTGCGTATGGTAATGCGTTGCGAGCCCGACCTTGGGGAAAACATAACCGCCAAGCGCCGCCGATGCGATGCGGCTCGCGCGCAGCCAGTTCCGCCGTTCGGGCGCGCGCGCCATCGCGCCGTCGCAGCTGAAGGTGAATTGGCACACCCCGGCGCGCTGCGATCCCTGGAAGACGACGCCGCACACCGTGTTCGGAAAGCTCGGGTGGCGGACGCGGTTGATCACCGTCTGCGCGACGCCGCGCATCCCGTCGTCGCTTTCGGACGCGGCTTCATAATAAATGGCGGCGGTGAGGCAATAATGCGCGCGCTCGCGGTCGAGAGCGGTGACCCCGCGAAAGACGTAGGATTTGGCCGGCGGCCCGACAAAAGCCTCCTCGCGCAGCAGCGCGTGATCGGCGGGGGGCAGCGCCGCGGCGTCGCCATAACCGACGCTGTCGGGATTGGGCAACGTCGGGTCGATCTTCAGCGCGTCGGCATAATCCTCGGCGTTCATGATCGCCCAGCGTTCGGGATCATAGGCGTGAAAGTTCAGCGGCACCGAGACGCTGTACGGCCCGAAGAATCGGGGCGCACGAAACTGTCCGCTCGTCAGCAGAAAGGCGAGGCACGCGACCGCAACGACCCCGACGATCGCCGCCCAAAAGGCACGCCCCGGCCCCGCCGGCTTTTCCGGCAGCGGGTCGCGCCACGTCGAGCGGGCGGTCAGGGTCAGTTCGGGCTTCATGCGTGTCAAATTCCATCGCCCCGGTCGAACGCGATTCGCGCAAACGGGGCCAGTCCGCCTTATACGCTGAAACGCCAACAAAATGTTTCATCACCGTCCGGTGCCTCCGCTATTAGCCAAGCGTTGAGGTTGTTGCGTTAAATCGGGGCGATGACTGACCCCGTCCCATCCTATCGGCGCAGCGCGCGCACCGATTTCCGGATGTGGCTGTTGCTCGCCTTCGGGCTGTTCTTTTTCTGGGCGGGTTCGACGATCGATCCCGCCGACAATTGCAGCGAGGATGGACGCGAATGCGCGCCGTGGCTGGTACCGCTGGCGCAGGGGATGGGCGCGCTGGTTGCGCTCGGCGCCGGGCTCAATATGCTCGCCAATCCGAACCGCGGCAGCTTTATCGACCCGGCAACGGGCGATCTTGTCTGGTGGCAGGGGCGCGTCGGGACGAGCGGCGGCGACGAAGGCCGCATCCACCCGTCGCGCATCTTAAGGCTCCGCATCGTTTCGCAGGACGACAGCGACGACGAGGTGCATCTCTATGATCTGGAGGGGAATCGCCTCTTCTGGTTCGACCAGGAGGTGATCCCGTGGCCCTATGAGCGTTGGGCGGAGCGGCTCGCGGCACGCTGGCCGCATATCGAGATCGACAAGGTCGATTAAGCGCCGGCGATTGGCTTCGCGACGGCGAAATATTTGCTCATGCCGCGGCGGACGCGATAGGCGTCGATGCGATCGGCATAATGGCCGGGCAGGTCGAAATCGGCATGGCGCGCGCTGGCGCCGCGCATCCGGCCGACGGCCATCAGGGCCATCTGGTGCCGGAAGAAAAGCTCGTTCATATCCATAGGATGCTCCTTGGGTGGCTGCACGAGCTGGAGCGCCGAAAGGTTCGGCGCATGGTCCGGCCCGGCACCCCGAAGGACGCCGGACCGGATATCATCATGCAGGCTGAAGATTGACAGCCGAGGTCTTGCCGCGCTGGTCGGTTTCCAGCTCGTACGAGACGCGCTGTTCCTTGTTCAGCGTCGACATGCCGGCGCGCTCGACAGCGCTGATGTGGACGAAGCTGTCGCCCGAGCCATCTTCATTGGCGATGAAACCATAGCCTTTGTCGCTGTTGAAGAATTTTACGGTGCCGATGGGCATGGGGTGTTTCCTTTCACGAAAACAGGGAATCAACCGGCAAAAGCACCGGAGGAGCTGGTAGCGCGTGAAGGGAAGTATCCGCCATCAGGCATCAAATTTCCGTCGCAGGCGACGTTAGCGCAGGCATGTTGAAATTATTTTGCCGAAAAGTCAAGGTTTCTGGCAATTTCCGTAATTCGCCGTTGTTTACGGAGGAAATATTCGGGCGGAATTTATCCAGTTCAGCCGAGATGGCATATTCGGCCGTGCCCGATCCGATTCAGCGGATCTCGACCGTCAGATGTTCGATTTCATGGACCGGTTTGACGCGGGCGCAGATCGCCTCCCGCGTTACGCCAACGACGCTGATGATCGCCGAATGCGCCCCTGGGCCGACGCGCCAGACGTGCAGGTCGATGATCTTCGCATCGCCGGGTGCTTCGACAAGGGTGCGGATTTCGGTTTCGAGTGCGGCGTCGGTCGCGTCGAGCAGCACCTTGCCGGTGTCGCGCATCAGCGACCAGGCCCAGACCGCGATCACGATCGACCCGACGACCCCCATCGCTGGGTCGAGCCACACCCAGCCGAGATAGCGCCCGCCTAGCAAAGCGGCGATCGCGAGCACCGACGTCAGCGCGTCGGCGACGACGTGGAGATAGGCCGAGCGGAGATTATTGTCCTTCTCATGGGCATGGCGGTGCGTATGGCCGTGATGTTCATGGCTATGATCGTGCGAATGGTCATGCCCGTGGCCGAGCAGCAAGGCGCTGACGATATTCACCCCGAGGCCGATCACCGCGATGACCGTCGCTTCGCCGAACGCGACGGGGCTGGGATTGACGAGGCGGATCGTCGATTCATACGCGATGCCGAGCGCGACGATGCCGAGCACCAGCGCCGAGGCGAAGCCCGCGAGGTCGCCGACCTTGCCCGTGCCGAAAGTATACCGACCGGTCGTCGAATGATGCTTTGCATAGGCATAAGCGATCGCCGCGATCCCGAGCGCCCCCGCATGCGTCGCCATATGGAATCCGTCGGCGAGCAGCGCCATCGAGTTGAACGCGATTCCCGCGGCGATCTCGCCGACCATCATCACCGCGGTCAGCGCGACGACCCACAAGGTGCGCCGCGCATTCTGGTCGTGTCGCTTGCCGAGGAAAATATGGTCGTGGACCAGCGCTTCGGTTTCGGTATCGAACGACATGGTTGCTGCCTATCCGATGGAAAAGGAATGGCAAGGTCGGTTTTGAAGTTGCCGCTGATCTCATCCTCACTTCACAGCAGCAAAGCTAAACTCTCTTCCCCCGCACGTTCGCTATGCTATTTATCGCGGCACGGGCAATGCGGACGCCCGTCCAGACGGCTTGCTGTCCAAGTTCCGCTCCATAGGCCGCATTTGCGGCAGGGAGCGCGCTTGCCATGACGAATATCGAGCCTTCACCACCCCGGCTTTCCCTTCTCCAGCTGTTCTTGCGCTTTCTGCGTTTCGGCTTTCTCGCGTTCGGCGGACCGGTCGCGCAGATCGCGATGGTCAAGCAGGTGCTTGTCGAGGAGGAGCGCTGGATATCGCCGGCGCGCTTCAACCGCCTGCTCGCCGTGATGCAAGTGCTGCCGGGCCCTGAGGCGCACGAACTGTGCGTCCACCTCGGCATGGTCGCGCGCGGGCGGATCGGCGGCTTGCTCGCGGGGCTGGGGTTCATGCTGCCGGGCTTCGTGCTGATGCTCGGCGCGGCGTGGCTCTATAAGGACTGGATCGTCGGCAACCCGGCGATGGCGCCCGTCTTCCTCGGCGTGCAGATCGCGGTGCTCGCGATCATCCTGCGTGCGGTGCAGCGGATCGGGACGCATATTCTCGAAGACCGGCTGCTGTGGCTGCTCGCGGCGGCATCGCTCGGCGCGACGCTGGCGGGGGTGCCGTTCTGGATCCCGCTGATCGCTGCGGCGCTGATCTACAGCTTTGCCGCGCGGCCGGTCGTCGCGGCGGCGGTGTTTGTCGCAGCGGTCGTTGTGGCCTTGCTCCTGCCGGGCGCTGGTTCGGTGGTGAAGGCGAGCGTCGCAGCCAGCGAAGCGGGCATCATCCCGCTCTTCATCGCCGGATTGAAGGGTGGGCTGCTGACCTTCGGCGGCGCCTATACCGCCATCCCCTATGTGCGCACCGATACCGTCGGGCGCGGCTGGCTGTCCGACGCAAGCTTCCTCGACGGCGTCGCGCTCGCGGGGATGCTGCCCGCGCCGCTCGTCATCTTCGCAACCTTCGCGGGTTATGTCGCTGGCGGGCTTCCCGGCGCGGTCGCGATCACGGTCGGCATGTTCCTTCCCGCCTTCGCTTTCTCGATGATCTTTTTCGAGCGGCTCGAGGCGGTGGTCGAGAACCCCGCGCTGCATCGAGCGCTCGCCGGCGTCGCGGCGGCGGTGGTTGGCATCATCGCGGCGACCTTGCTCCAACTCGGCTGGGCAACTGCGCTGCGCGTGTCGAGCCCGATCGCGGGAATTGCGATCTTCGGCGGCGCGGTTGCGGCGGTGATGTTGCTCAAGGGGAAATGGGTTGCGCCCGCGCTGGTGATCGGCGCCGGCGTCGCGGGATGGCTGCTCAATCCCTGAGCCGCCTTTCCCCCTTGCCGACTCAGCCGTCCGCGCCTATATGCGGCCTACTTCTTGACATGGTTAGCCAGTTGGGACGTCGGGGCCGCGGGCCGCGGCGGCTATCCGCACATGCTTTCCGGTCATCCGAATTGGGAATTTTCATTGGCCGATCTCGACGTCCTGAATGCGATCATCGCGCCCGAAGCCGAGGCGATGGGCCTTGCGCTCGTGCGCGTCGCCTTCTTTGGCGGCGAGAGCGACCCGACGCTGCAGGTGATGGCCGAACGCCCCGAGACGCGCCAGCTGACGATCGAGGATTGCGCCGACCTGTCGCGCCGCATTTCGGCGCAGCTCGACGCGCTCGAGGAAGCGGGCAAGGACCCGATCGACCAGGCCTACCGGCTCGAAGTGTCGTCGCCCGGCATCGACCGGCCGCTGACGCGCCCCGCCGACTTCGCCGACTGGGCGGGGCATGAGGCAAAGATCGCGTTGAAAGAAAAGCGCGACGGGCGCCAACGCTTCAGCGGCGTGCTGATCGGCATCGAAGGCGATGTCGTGACGATACAGGATAAGGAAGAGAAAGAGCATAAGCTGCCGTTCGACGCGATCGACACCGCGAAGCTTGTTCTCACCGACAAATTGATTGCCGCAACCGTCCCGCTTTCAGCCGAAGGCGCCGACGAAATGGAAGAAGAAGGACAGGACTGATGGCCACTGCCATTTCCGCCAACCGCGCCGAACTGCTGGCGATTGCCAACAGCGTCGCCAGCGAGAAGATGATCGACAAGGGCATCGTGATCGAGGCCATTGAAGAAGCGATCCAGCGCGCCGCGCGCGCCCGCTATGGCGCCGAGAACGACATCCGCGCCAAGCTCGACGTCCAGACCGGCGACCTGCGTTTGTGGCGCGTCGTCGAGGTGGTCGAGACCGTCGAGGATTATTTCAAGCAGGTCGATCTCGCCGCCGGCCAGAAGCTCCAGAAGGACGCCCAGCTCGGCGACTTCATCGTCGATCCGCTGCCCGCGGTCGACCTCGGCCGCATCGACGCCCAGTCGGCGAAGCAGGTGATCTTCCAGAAGGTCCGCGAAGCCGATCGCGAGCGCCAGTATCAGGAATTCAAGGACCGCGCGGGTGAGATCATCACCGGCGTCGTGAAGTCGGTCGAATTCGGCCACATCGTCGTCAACCTCGGCCGCGCCGAAGGCGTCATCCGCCGCGACCAGCAGATCCCGCGCGAACTGATGCGCGTCGGTGATCGCGTCCGCGCGCTGATCCTGTCGGTGCGCAGCGAAACGCGCGGGCCGCAGATTTTCCTCAGCCGCGCGCACCCCGACTTCATGAAGAAGCTTTTCGCGCAGGAAGTCCCCGAAATCTACGACGGCATCATCGAGATCAAGGCCGCCGCGCGCGACCCGGGTTCGCGCGCCAAGATCGGCGTCATCAGCTATGACGGCTCGATCGACCCCGTTGGTGCCTGCGTCGGCATGAAGGGCAGCCGCGTCCAGGCGGTCGTCCAGGAAATGCAGGGCGAAAAGATCGACATCATCCCCTGGTCCGAAGACACGGCGACCTTCGTCGTCAACGCGCTCCAGCCCGCAACGGTGCAGCGCGTCGTGATCGACGAGGACGACAGCCGCATCGAAGTCGTCGTTCCCGACGACCAGCTGTCGCTCGCGATCGGCCGCCGCGGCCAGAATGTCCGTCTCGCCAGCCAGCTGACCGGCAGCCAGATCGACATCATGACCGAGGCCGACGCGAGCGAAAAGCGTCAGCGCGAATTCGTCGAACGCTCGACGATGTTCCAGGAAGAACTCGACGTCGACGAAACGCTGGCCCAGCTGCTCGTCGCCGAAGGCTTCGGCGAACTCGAAGAAGTCGCCTATGTCGGCATCGACGAACTCGCGAGCATCGAAGGCTTCGACGAGGAACTGGCGCAGGAACTGCAGAGCCGCGCCGCCGAAGGGCTCGAACGCCGCGAAGAAGCATCGCGTGCGCAGCGCCGCGAGCTTGGTGTTGAAGATGCGCTCGCCGACATCCCGCACCTGACCGAAGCGATGCTCGTCATCCTCGGCAAGGCTGGGATCAAGACGCTCGACGACCTCGCCGACCTCGCGACCGACGAGCTGATCGCCAAGAAGCGTACCGACAACCGCCGCGGCCCGCCGCGCAGCGAACGCGCCGAGGACAAGGGCGGCGTGCTGGGCGAATATGGCCTGAGCGAAGAGCAGGGCAACGAGATCATCATGGCGGCGCGCGCGCACTGGTTCGACGACGAACCTGAAGCGGCTGCGCCTGCCGAAGCCGGGGAGGCCGCCGATGCGGACCCCGCACAATGATCAGCTGAGCGAACCAGACCGCGCTGGTCGGCGCGGCCAGCATGTGCCTGAACGGCGCTGCGTCATCACCGGCGAGGTTTCGCCGGCCGAACGGCTCGTGCGCCTCGCGCTCGGGCCCGACGGCAATATTGCGCCCGACGTCCTCGGCAAGGCGCCGGGGCGCGGCGCATGGATCGGCGTCGATCGCGCGACGCTCGAGGTGGCGCAGGCCAAGGGCAAGCTGAAGGGCGGGCTCGCGCGCGCGCTTCAGGACGGCAATTTCACGATTCCCGACGATCTCGGCGCGCGCATCGAGGCACAGCTTCAGCGCGCGACGCTCGACCGGCTCGGGCTGGAATCGCGGTCGGGTACTTTGCTCAGCGGCAATGAAAAGATCGAAACCGCGGCGCGCAAGGGCCAGGTCCGATTGCTCCTCCACGCCAGCGACGCGGGCGAGGATGGGCGCAAGAAATTGGCGCAGGCGTGGCGCGTGGGCGAGGACGATGAAGGCTCGGGCCGCGAGGGCCGGGTCTTGCCGGTGGACCGCGGCACCCTATCTATGGCATTAGGCCGCGAGAATGCGGTGCACCTGGCGTTGACCGACGCCCGCGCCGCGGACCGGGTGCTGGCGCATTTGAGCCGCTGGCAGTTTTTCACAGGATGGAGTAGGGACGCGGCCAACCGCGATTCCGATCCGCATGCCGCGCCCGTTTCTGGCGAGGAAAATATTGGGGCGTTGCCGACCAGCGACGCCGCTTCGGACGCGTTTTGAAGGAATGATGGTTTTCGATGAGTGACGAACAGGACAAACCGACCCTTACCCGCAAGCCCCTGGGGCTGAAGCGGACGGTCGAGGCCGGGCAGGTGCAGCAACAATTCAGCCACGGGCGCCGGAACACGGTGGTGGTTGAGGTGAAGCGGCGCCGCGTGCTGGGCCGTCCGGGCGAAGCCGCGCCGGTCGAGGTCGAAGAGGTCGAGGCCGCTCCTGCGCCCGCGCCCGTCGCCGCCCCGGCACCCGCGCCCGCTCCGAAGCCGGCCGCGCCCCGCGTCAGCGAGAATGACAGCCTGATGTCGCGTCAGGAACGCCAGGCGCAGCTGCTGCGCGAGGCCGAAGAATCGCGCATGAACGCGCTCGAGGACAATCGCCGCCGCGACGAAGCCGCGCGTGCGCGCGCCGCCGAGGAAGAAAAGGCCCGCGCCGAAGCCAAGGTCGAACAGGCAACGACGAAGGCCACCGAGCCCGCTCCTGCGGCGCCGGTTGCCGAAACGCCTGCCGCTACTCCCGCCGCCGAAGCGCCCGCCGCTGCTGCGCCGCAGAGTGAGGCAGCGCCCACACCGGCGCCGCGCGGGACGGCCAGCGCTGCTCCCGCTCCGCGTCGGTTTACGCCGGTCGCGGCTCCCCCGCGTCCCGAGCCCAAGCGTCCCGAGCCGAAGGCAACCCGTGGCGGCGACAGCCGCCGCCAGTCGGGCAAGCTCACCGTCACGCGTGCGCTCAACGAAGACGAAGGCGCGCGTGCGCGCAGCCTCGCGGCGCTGAAGCGCGCCCGCGAAAAGGAAAAGCGCTCGCACACTGCCTCGTCGGGCCCGCGCGAAAAGCAGATCCGCGAAGTCGTTGTGCCCGAAAGCATTACGGTTCAGGAACTCGCCAACCGTATGGCCGAGAAGACCAACGACCTGATCAAGGCGCTGTTCAAGATGGGCAGCCCGTCGGCCAGCACCGACCTGCTCGATCAGGACACCGCCGAACTGCTCGTCACCGAATTCGGCCACGAGATCATCCGCGTCAGCGAAGGCGATGTCGACATCCGTCACGATGAAGATATCGACGACGCCGAGCATCTGAAGCCGCGCGCGCCGGTCGTCACGATCATGGGTCATGTCGATCACGGCAAGACGTCGCTGCTCGACGCGCTGCGCGGGGCCAATGTGGTCGCGGGCGAAGCCGGCGGCATCACGCAGCATATCGGCGCCTATCAAGTGAAGACCCCCGACGGCTCGCTCGTCACCTTCCTCGATACGCCGGGCCACGAAGCCTTTACCGAGATGCGTCAGCGCGGTGCGAACGTCACCGACATCGTCATCCTGGTGGTGGCGGCCGACGACGGGCTGAAGCCGCAGTCGATCGAGGCGATCGCGCATGCGAAGGCGGCCGGCGTTCCGATCATCGTCGCGATCAACAAGGTCGACAAGGAAGGCGCCAATCCGCAGCGCGTCCGCGAACGCCTGCTCGAACATGAGCTGGTGGTCGAGGAAATGGGCGGCGACGTGCAGAATGTCGAAGTGTCGGCGCTGAAAAAGACCGGCCTCGACAAATTGCTCGACGCGATTGCGGTGCAGGCCGAAATCATGGAGCTGAAGGCCAACCCCGACCGCGCCGCCGAAGGCACGGTGGTCGAGGCGAAGCTGGACAAGGGCCGTGGCCCCGTCGCGACGATCCTCGTCCGCCGCGGTACGCTCAAGGTCGGCGACATCTTCGTCTGCGGCGCCGAAAGCGGCCGCGTCCGCGCGCTGATCGACGATCAGGGCAAGCAGATCAAATCGGCCGGTCCGTCGATGCCCGTCGAAGTGCTCGGCCTGGGCGGCGTTCCGATGGCGGGCGACACGCTCACCGTCGTCGAGAATGAAGCGCGTGCCCGCGAAGTCGCGACCTATCGTCAGGAACAGGCGACGCGCAAGCGCACCGTCCAGGCGCCGGTCAGCCTCGAAGGCATGTTCGAGGCGCTCGCCGACAAGGCGAACGTCATCCAGTTCCCGGTGATCATCAAGGGCGACGTGCAGGGGTCGGTCGAGGCGATCGTCAATGCGCTGAACAAGCTGTCGACCGACGAGATTCGCGTCCGCGTGCTCCAGTCGGGCGCCGGCGCGATCACCGAGAGCGACGTGACGCTGGCGGCGGCTACCAAGGCGCCGATCATCGGCTTCAACGTTCGTCCGAACGCCAAGGCGCGCGACATCGCAAAGCGCGAAAACGTCCGCTTCATGTATTATGACGTCATCTATCACCTGACCGACGAAATTCGGAAGGAAATGGCGGGTGAGCTGGGTCCGGAACGCGTCGAAACCGTCGTCGGCCGTGCCGAAGTCAAGGACGTCTTCCCCGCCGGCAAGCGCGACAAGGCCGCAGGTCTGCTCGTGCTCGAAGGCTCGATCCGCAAGGGGCTGCACGCGCGTCTCACGCGCGCCGACGTCATCGTCTCGGCGACGACGATCTCGTCGCTCCGCCGTTTCAAGGACGACGTTGCCGAAGTGCGCGCCGGTCTCGAATGCGGTGTCGTGCTGGCGGACACCAACGACATCAAGGCGGGCGACCACCTCGAAGTCTTCGAAGTCGAACTGCGCGAACGGACGCTCTAACGGGCGTCCGCTCCGCGCGGGTCAGGAGGCGCCGGCATGGCTCGCTACGTCGCCCTATTCGGCAGCATCAATGTCGGCGGCAACCGGCTGAAGATGGTCGACCTGCGCGCGGCGTTCGAGGCCGAGGGGTTTAGCGACGTCGAGACCGTCGTCGCCAGCGGCAATGTCATCTTCTCGCACCCCGCGCGGCCGACGCGCGGGCTCGAGGAAAAGCTGACCTTGATGGTCGATGACCGCTTCGACATGAGCTGCGCCGCCCTCGTGCGCAGCCGTGACGAGCTTGCCGCGGCGATCGCGGACAATCCGTTTGCGGGCACGAACGAGGACAAGTTCGTCCACACGATGTTCCTCGACGGGCAGCCGACCGCGGCGCAATTCGACGCGCTCGCCAGCGACAAATGGATCAAGGAAAACGAGCGCGTCGCGCTCGGCGACCGGGCGCTCTTTATCGACTATGGCGACGGCGTCGCCGACAGCAAATTGACCGCGCGGATGATCGAGCGCCGGTTGGAACATAAGGGCACGGCGCGCAACATGCGCTCGATCGCCCGGATTATCGACAAGCTCGACCAGTTGGAGAAAGCGGAGCCATGAAAACGGCAGAAACCAAGGGCCCCACCGTCCGCGCGCTGCGCGTCGGCGAACAGGTGCGCCATATCCTGTCGCAAATCCTGGCGCGCGGCGACGTGCACGACGATTTGCTGACCAAGCATCCGGTGAGCGTCACCGAAGTCCGTATGTCCTCCGACCTCCGTCACGCGACCGTGTTCGTGAAATCGCTGCTCGGCAAGGAAGAGGAAGCGGTGCTGAAGGCGCTGCGCACCAACACCGCCTGGCTGCAAAAGAGTGTCGCCGAAAAAATGACGATGAAATATGCCGCGAAGCTGAAATTCCTGAGCGACGAAAGCTTCGACGAGGCGAGCCATATCGATAAATTGCTGCGCGATCCGAAAGTGCAGCGCGACCTGGAGGGCGGCGAGGGCGAAGCCTGAACGGGGCCTACTTCCCCTTTATCCCTGCGGCCTCTTCCAACTCGACCAGCGCATCCTCCAGATAGTCGATCAGCCGCTGCACATGCGGCACGCTGCGGCGGCACGCGGTAATCCCGAAATCGATATTCTTGTTGTTCGACACCTGCGTGATGTTCATCGCCATGCCGTCGACCGGGATGCTCGCGGGATACATGCCGTCGAGCCGCGCGCCGTTCCAGTAAAGCTGCTCGCGCGGCCCCGGGACGTTCGAGATGGTGACGCTATACGCCGGGAATTTATCGGCGGTGCGCGTCAGCGCGGTCAGCATCTGCGGCATCTGCGTGATCGCGGTATAGATCTGGATCTGCTGCGCGGTCATTTCGCGCAGCTGCGCCTTTGCGGCGTTCATTGACGCCTGGATCGTCCGCATCCGCTCCGCCGGATCGTCGATATGCGTCGCGAGATTGGCAGTCACCGCCGCAACCGAATTGCCCGAATCGATATCGTCCTTGGCGCGGATCGACACCGGCGCCATGGCCTTGAGCGGTTTGTCGGGCAGTTCGTTGAGCGACTGCAGATATTTGCGCATCGCCCCCGAACACATCGCGAGCACCGCGTCGTTGATCGTGCCGTCATAGGCCTTGCCCATCGCGCGCACGCGTTCGAGCGACCAGCTTTGCGCCACAAAGCGCCGCGCCCCGGTGATGTTGCGATTGAAGCTGGTGCGCGGCAGCCCGCCCCACGGCGTCGTGAGGTCGCCGCCGCCGAGCCCGAACATCGCCGCGGCATATTGGTTGAGCGCCTTGGTGACTCCGACGCTGTTGCCCCATTGCTCCTTCAGGAAGGCGCCGATGGCTTTGATGTCGGTGATGCTGGGCGTGGGGGGCTTTTTCGCGGCAGGGAATTTGCGCTTATAGGCCTCATAGGCCTCGACCGACATCGGCGAATAGCTGCGCTTTTCGTTAGGATCGGCCGACAGCATCGCATTGGTGAAATGCATCGAGCTGGCGCCGTCCATGAAGGCATGATGGATTTTGAAATAGGTCGCGATCTGGCGGTTCGGAAGGCCCGAGATCAAAGTGATTTCCCACATCGGGCGGGTGCGATCGAGCAAGGTGCCGTGGAGGCGCGAGGCGAGTTCGAACATCTCGCGGTAGCGGCCCGGTTTGGGCAGCGCCGCGGCGCGGACATGGTAATGCATGTCGATGTCCTTGTCGGGGACAAGGCGGATCGGGCCATATTGGCCGAGCGGCGTGAGCTTCAACACCTCGCTGAACGGGCGGCGCAGCCCTTCCTGCTGGCGGAGCAGCGCGAGCATCTCGTTCAGCCATTCGGTTTCGTCGACCTTGTCGGGCAGCGTGTAGAGATTGACCCCGCCGACATGCATCGGCGTCTCGCGCGTCTCCGCGACCAAAAACATCGCGTCGGTCACCGGCATCAGCCGCATGGCAGCTCTCCCCACTGTTTATGCTGCAATCTTTGGTGCGCAGCATGGCAGGGGAGCCAAGCGAGTCAAGCCGCGCTCCATTCCGGGGTGACGAAGGTTGCGATGCGCGTTATCGCGCACCCTATGGCCAAGCTTTATTTCTACTACGCC
>Ga0209050_1003104_pt1 | contig 12729 bp, 7 predicted proteins | sample Araplavi_mTSA_r2_FD_184276 | JGI IMG/M metagenome (GOLD analysis project Ga0209050, IMG submission 184276) | Arabidopsis root microbial communities from North Carolina, USA - plate scrape MF_Cvi_mTSA_r2 (SPAdes) (version 2) | ecosystem: Host-associated > Plants > Roots > Endosphere | place: USA...
ATCCGCGGGGTGCCAGGGCTTCGAGCGTTATGGTTACGTCTTTTATTTTTATACTTGCGTTCATGAATTTCGACACTCGGACGGCATGGGTTAGGGGTTAAAAATAGCTTCTTCCGGTCAATAAGTAAGCAGTGACGAATTCTAAAAAATCGGTTTGACGCGCCATGATCCTTCTCCGCATTTTGCTCTATCCCATGGCCATGGCCTACAACTTCATAACCGGTTTGCGCAACCGGCTGTATGACCGTGGGCTAAAGCCCTCCGTTACGTTCGAGCTGCCCGTGATCAACGTGGGCAACCTCACCGTTGGGGGTACAGGCAAAACGCCCTTGATCGAGTACCTCATCCGCTTGCTGGCCCACAACCGTAAGGTGGCCACCCTGAGCCGGGGCTATGGCCGGACGACCACCGGCTTTCGCATCGCCGGCCCCGCCGATAGCGCCGCCACCCTCGGCGATGAACCCACCCAGTTCTACCAAAAATATGGAGACCGTGTTGTCGTCGCGGTAGGCGAGGAACGCGCGCTGGCCATTCCCAGCATTCTTCAAGACCATCCCGACACCGAGATCATCCTGCTCGACGATGCCTACCAGCACCGGAAGGTGAGGCCTTCCCTGAACATTCTCTTGTCGGACTACAATCGTCCTTTTTATGAGGACCTGCTGTTACCGGCCGGCCGGCTCAGAGAGTCACGCCAAGGCGCGGCGCGGGCCGACGTGGTAGTGGTCACGAAATGTCCCCCCGAGATCTCAGACGATGAGATGATGGACATCGACCAACAGGTGCGCCGGTATGTGGAGCGGCCCGTTTTTTTTACGCACATTCGCTACGGCAGCCCCATGCCCGTTACGGCCCGGGCTCAGAAGCTTGGCGACGACGTGGTGCTGGTCACCGGTATCGCCAATGCAAAACCCTTGGTCCACTATTTAAAACAAACCTTTAATCTGGTAAAGCATTTCGATTTCACGGACCATCATACCTACCGGGCGTCTGACCTGGAGGACTTTGCTGTTGCCCTAAAAGCCCATCCCCAGGCAAGTTTTCTCACTACCGAAAAGGACAAGGTGAAGCTTGCATCGCCGGCCCTTCGGGGGGCGATCGAAAAAATTCCGCTGTTTTATTTGCCGATCGAAGTGGAATTCATCAAAAATGGACAGGATTTTGATGAGATCGTGCTAAATCATCTGAAGCGTGCCTGAGATAAAAAATTTCCTGATTCCCGCTATCCACACATCGCAACGGTTATTTTTGCCCGTGCATTTTTTTCGCCCAATACTGACCTTGCTTTTTTTGGCCGCCATCGTCTTTCAAGCGGCCGCCCAGGAACCGGCTCCTACGCGTCGCAAAGGGTCGCGCATCATCGACGATACAACCAAGCAGGTATATGGGCCCAAGACGTCGCGCTATTATTATGAGCAGGACTTCTTCTATAACCGTACGGTATTTACCACCATCGACACCGCCATCCGCAATTTTCACCGTTGGACGTACGTTCAGCAGAACCACTACTTTTACCAGGACCTCGGCAACATCGGCACGTCGATGAAGTCCATCTTCGTCAAGCCACCCACCCTGATCGGGGCCACCTCGGGGTTCACGGCGTATGATGTTTATTGGGACGCCGAAAAGATCCGCTACTACGACACCAAGTCACCCTATTCCAACATGCGGGTGAACCTCGGTGGCAAAGGCCGCTCCACCACGAAGATCACCTTTAGCCGGAACATCAAGCCCAATTGGAATATCGGATTTAACTACCGGGCCTTGCTCATCGACAAACAGGTGCAACGCGCCAGCAAAGGCGACCGCAACGTCAGGGCTACCTACTACGATATCTACACGACCTATGAAACGCCGGACAGCAGCTACCGGCTGTTCCTCAACTTTCAGCGTGCCAAACACGATGCCGATGAATACGGTGGCATTCTGAAAGGCGAAAATTTTCAGTATAAAGATTATTTCTCTACCGACGCGCAACCCAGCCTGCACGAGGCCATCAGCGAAGACCTGCGCATGAACATTCACTTGTATCATCAATACAAAGTAGGATCGGCGCTGCAAGTCTATCACATTTTCGACCGTTACCGGCAGGGAAATAATTTCATTGATGTTGTCGCGTCGGAACCGGAGGGCTATTACGGGAGCTATGTGGTCATCGACGCAGACTCCACTAACGATTATGTGAAATTTAAGGCCCTACGAAATGAGCTGGGGATCAAGGGCAACCTGTTGAAGCTTTTTTATAATGGGTATTATGCGTTGCGGAACGTATCGTACCTAAACCGGGGCGGCTACGTCAACGAAAAAAATGGTACCGCTGCCGAGAGTTACATCGGCGGAAGGATGTCGTTGGCGCTTGATTCGATCGGCGAGTTGGGAGGTTGGGTGGAAGTACAACAGAATGGCAACTATCGCGTCGAAGGCACCCTCAAGAGCAAGTGGTTTGAAGCTACGCTAAAGCAAATGCAGTTCTCACCGTCATATCTCACGCAATCCTACATTGGAATGTATAACCAGTGGGACAATAGTTTTAACAGTACTAATATGACGCAGGTAAATGGCTATATACATTACAAGTCGCCCGCGTTCACCCTGTCGCCCGGGCTAACGTTTACCACGCTGAACAACTACGTCTATTTCAAGGAAGACCCCGAGGCCAGTGCCACGGTCCAGAAGGTTCATCCCTTCCAAACTTCCGACGGCCAGGTCATCGTATCGCCCGAAGTAAAGGTGTCGTTGGTGATGGCCCGTCACATTCATTTCGATGCGCAGTTCATGTACACCCGCATCCTCAAGAATGCAGACGATGCCATACAGTTGCCAGCGGTGTTTGTTAACTCGCAACTGTCATACGAAAACATCTTCTTCAATGGCAACCTCGACATGCACGGGGGGGTGGATTTCCATTTTCAGTCCGATTACTTTGCCAACAGCTATTGGGTGCCTACGCAGCAGTTCTACACGCAGCAGTCCTTCACTTCGCCCAGCTATCCGCTCATCGACCTGTTTTTCAGTGCGCGCATCAAAAGAGGCCGTATCTTCCTGAAGTATAACAACCTGATCCAGGCGTTCACCAAGCAAGGCTATATGGCCACACCGGAATACCCCGGCCAACGCCCGATCCTTGATTTTGGATTCGACTGGTCGTTCTATGATTAAATTGGGAAGACCGGCACATGACTGTCATGGAGAAGTTGTAAATTAAAAAGAACTTCGCCGGTGCGCATGAGCTTGAACGATCTCCGTTTTGTCCAACGGAAAGCGACGCAAAGGGCCAGGCGCATCAGACAACATCACCCCAATAATAATCGTGGAGAGCAAAGATAAATTCACATTGGGACTCGAACTTCCCACCGATCCAAGGTGGATCGACATCGCGCAAGAACACATTCGCGATATCCTGGTGGATCATGCTTATTGTGAACAGAAGGCCGCATCTTCCTGCATCTCGCTTATCATCCTGCATCCCGACCGCGAGAAACTTGTCGAGGTGCTGGCGCCCATCGTCGCCGAAGAATGGAATCACTTCGAGCGGGTATTGGCCGAGTTGAAAAAACGCGGCTACACGCTTGGCCCGTCGCGCAAAGACGAGTATGTGGAGGCGCTCTTCAAGCTCGTCAAAAAAGGAGGCAGCCGCGAACAACAGCTCGTGGAGAAACTCCTGCTCAACGCCCTCATCGAAGCCCGCAGCTGCGAGCGGTTCAAGGTGCTTTGGAAACACATTCCCGACCCGGCGCTTTCAGAATTCTATCACGAACTGATGATCTCGGAAGCCGGTCATTATAAAACCTTTTTGCATTTGGCGAAGGAATACCTTCCCGAAGAAGTCGTTATGCATCGCTGGCGCGAATGGTTGGAGGCGGAGGCGGAGATCATGCGAGGGCTGGGCGTGAGAGGAGACAGAATTCATTAACGTTAACTCCCCGCACTTTCAACAATGTCCTTCATTTGGTGAAATCACGAACTCAGATTCCTGGGCACGGCCTTGCTTTCTAAACTCCTGATTTCTGGCTCCTGACTTCTCACGTTTTCTGTTTCTTCTTCTTCGCCGCCGGGAACAACACATTGTTCAGGATCAGCCGGTAGCCCGGTGAATTCGGGTGTTGATTCAGATCGGTGGGCTCTTCGCCAACCTGGTGTTGATAGTCTTCGGGATCGTGTCCACCGTAGAATGTCCAGAATCCTTTGCCGAGGACACCGTGGATATATTTTGCTTCTTTGATCGATTTGTTTTCACCCATGATTACCACGTCAGGCTTGATCAGGTTCTCTTTGAACCCCGTGCTTTGCCCAAAGAAGCCGTTGATGACACGGGTGTGATTTTGGGTGAGCATTGTGGGAATCGGGTCCCACTTGGCGGAGAACTCGAACAACGAAAAGTAATCGTTGTCCTGGCGCAGTCCCCGCTCGTTGGGCTGGTTGTCGATGTCCGAAAATTCATACTGGAGCGGATTGCGTTCCAAGCGAAAATTGGTAAAAGCAAAGGTGTTCTCGTATTTCAATTTATCCTGTGCGGTAGGATCGGCAGGATCGCCATCATACATCCGGTCGCAGATGTCGAGGCCTTCGGCGGCCAGCGCGATGTCGTAGGTATCCGTGGCCGAGCACATGGCAAACAAAAATCCTCCCGAGGTAACAAACTCCTTGATCTTCTTCACCACGGCGAGCTTCAACTGCGACACCTTGTGGAAGCCAAACTTCCGGGCGAGGTCTTCTGCTTCTTTTTGCTGCTCGATGTACCAGGGCATGTTGCTGTATTGCACATAGAACTTGCCATACTGACCCGTGAAATCTTCGTGGTGCAAATGCAGCCAGTCGTATTTGGTCAGCATGCCATTCATTACTTCGTCATCAAATACGATGTCGTAGGGAATTTCAGCATAGGTCAGCACCAGGGTCACGGCGTCGTCCCAGGGCTGTTTGGTCTTGGGGGAGTAGACGGCGATCCGGGGATATTTCTCCAGCTTCATGAGGTCATAGTTCATGGCCGGGCTTGCGATCTCGGAGATGATCTGGTTGGTTTGGGCGTCGGAAATGATCTCGAAGCTTACGCCGCGCACCATCAGCTCGTTTTGGATGGCCGGATGATAGTCGCACATGAAACTGCCGCCGCGGTAGTTCAGCAACCAGTCCACTTGCAAGTCGCTGCGCAAGATCCAGTAGGCAATGCCATAGGCCTTCAGGTGGTTGGACTGTTTTTCATCCATGGGAATGAAAATGGAATTGCTGTGGGCCGTGATGTAGGCCGCCAAAAAAAACAGGAAAAACACGCTACGCTTCATACTCAAACCCCGTTATAGAACTTAAATTTACTTCGCTGCTGCGACATTTTCGATGGAATAGCACAAAAATAGGGCCTCACCCTAAAAAATCGGCTGCCGGCTGTAACATTGGGGGGTACTTTATCAACGTATTGTAACACAACACAATTGCAGACAGTTTCATGAACCTGATTGAAAATATAAAAGAAGGCCTCCGCTCCGTGCAAGCCAATATGTTGCGCTCGATCCTGACGGCCCTCATCGTGGCCATAGGCATTATGTCGCTGGTGGGCATCCTTACCGCTATCGATGGGATCGAATATTCCGTCAACGAGAGCCTGGCCTCCCTTGGTGTGAACACGTTTGACATCCGCTCCAGGACCAACCGGGGCTCCAACCGCCAGGGCATCAAGGAAAAAACCTATCCACAAATCCGCATGACCGAAGCTTTTCGCTTCATCGACCAATATAAAGTGCCCTCCACCATAAGCCTGTCGGCGTTCGTCACCGAGCTTGCCGAAGTGAAGCATCTTTCGAAAAAGACCAACCCCAACGTCCAGGTCCAGGGTGTCAACGCCGATTTTCTGCCCATAAAGGGCCTGGAGGTGGAAACCGGCCGTAATTTCTCGAAGCTCGAAATGGAATATGGCACGCAGGTAGCCATCATCGGCCACAAGGTGTTTACCTCTCTCTATGGAAAGAGCGAAGAGCCGATCGGCAGCGAGATCACGATCACCGGCGTCCAGTTCCGTGTCATCGGCGTGATGAAAGAAAAGGGCGACTTCTCCGACAACAATTACGACAACATGGTGCTGATGCCCGTCATCAAGGGCAACCAGATGGCAAAAGGCCGTGGCCTCTGGTATGACATGACCATCGGCATCTCCGACCCTTCTCAAATGGAATATGCCATGGGCGAGGCCACCGGCATCATGCGCGCCATCCGTCGCGACCGGGTGGGGGAGCCCAACTCCTTTGAACTCGAGAAAAGCGAAACCCTGGCGCAGGAAATGGAAAGCATCATCGGAGGCTTGCGCATGGGAGGCTTTGGGATCAGCTTTATCACGTTGCTGGGCGCCTGCATCGCCCTGATGAATATTATGCTCGTGTCGGTGACCGAGCGCACCCGCGAGGTGGGTGTTCGCAAAGCCTTGGGCGCCACGCCGTTGCGCATACAGCAGCAGTTCCTCATCGAGGGCATTGTGGTGTGTCTGCTGGGCGGTATTTCGGGGGTTATTCTCGGGATCCTCATCGGCAATGGGTTGGCCAAACTCATGGGCATCAACACGTTTGTGATGCCTTGGGTGACGATGTTGTGGGGCCTGGCGGTTTGCATCTTTGTCGGTGTCATCTCCGGCTACTACCCTGCAAAACGAGCCTCGCGTCTTGATCCCATCGAGTCGCTGCGCTTCGAGTAAAAAAATTAAACGAAGGTTTTTTAGAAAACCCTCGCAAAGCCTGCGGGAGTTTTTATTTTTGCACCCGCATCCGCCGGCTGGCGGATCAGGCCACACAGAGAGATGTCAGAGTGGTCGAATGAGACGGTCTCGAAAACCGTTATGCGGGCAACCGCATCGAGGGTTCGAATCCCTCTCTCTCTGCCACAGGATCAAATAAGTTCTTGTAGATCAAGGGCTTATTTGATTTTTAGCACACCTTCGCGCTATCGCGCATGCGCCCAGTCCGTTGTTCTAAAATTTAGTGCGCCGCGTTCGAAACACTAAAAAAAGACATAACTGCTTGTTTTTTTGTATCTTCAAGTTGTTTGCCGGGCCGCGTCTATGGCGTTGCACGGAAATTTGAGTTAAGGGCGAAGTGATTTCCAGTGGGACGAAAGGCCCTTGTATATATCGTTTTCTAAATCCCCGTTTATGAAAAATGTTCTGACCCTTATTGTATTTGCAGTATTTGGTACCCTGATCATGGGGATCGCTATTGGTGCGTTCTTTTTTTGGAGAAAATGAGGTGGCCAGGAACAAAGGAGACGCGCCATGGTTTGAATATAGCGCGTGAATTGCCGGTTGTCGAGAATGCTTAATGAGAATCGCCCGGAACAGAAAGGGATATGTAGGTCAATATCATCTCAGGATTTTTGCAAGAATCGTTGAACGAATAACAGTTACAGCATGGATTTCAACAACGCCAAAAATTACATCACACCTCATGCCGCTATCGCAACTGCGGCAGCGGGAGCGCTTTATTCTGGCGAAGGAATACCGAGCAATCGATTTGAAAACAGACGAAGTGATTTTAAGTGATGGAGGAAGTCATCAAAATCATGCTAATAGCCGCGTGGCTAATGGTCGGGATATACGCGGTAGTCAAATTGGTGAGAAGGATTTTTAAATTCTAATCCCACAATATTCTTTTACCGGCCCGGCACTTCATTTTCGCTCCCTTCTTCTTTGCCGCACGGCGTTTGTTCACGCCAATCATGGCGCGCCAGAATCCGTGGCTGCGCATTCTGCCGGCGCATCCAAACAAGCTATTGCATCTTCAACAATTTTCTATTCCGATCGCAACGACTTCACCGGGTTTGTCGTCGCTGCTTTGATCGATTCAAAGCTCACAGTCAGCCACGCAATGATCAAGGCCGATACGAACGCGATCAGGAAAATCGTCCAGTCGATATCGATATGAAAAGCGAAGCCGTTCAGCCATTGGCTCATTCCATACCAGGCCAGCGGCACGGCGATGGCCGTGGCGATGAGGATTGGGCGCGTGAAGGTTGCCGACAATAAGTAAACTAACTGGAACCCGGATGCACCCAGCACTTTGCGTATGCCCAACTCGCGCGTGCGCCGCTCGGCAAGGTAGGCCGACAGACCATAGAGCCCCAGACAGGAGATCACAATGGCCAGCACGGCAAAGACATTGAACAGGCTGCCCAACCGTTGCTCGGACGTGTATAATTTGGCGATGTCCTGGTCCACGAAGCTGTAGTTGAAAGGATAGCTCGGATTGATCTCTTTGCACATTTGTTCCAGCGCCTTGATGGTGTTGTCTGTTTCACCGGGCAGCGTGCGGACGATGGCATAGCCTCCCCAGGTATTGCGATTGAGGAACATCGGTCCGATAGGCTCCTGAACAGGCTTGAAGTTGAAGTCTTTCACGATGCCAATGATCGTCAGTTCCCTCTGCCAAATGGTGATCCTCGTTCCGACCGCGGACTCCAGCGGGATGTCCATTGTTTTCAGGGCCGCTTCATTCAGGATGATGCTGGTGGAATCGGCTTTAGCATTTTCAGTGTAGCCGTGTCCCTCAAGGAAGGTGGCCTTAAAAACTTCCTCAAAATTTTCGTCGATCGCGGTGTTGTAAAACAGGGGTTGTGAGTTTGGGTCTTTTCCTTTCCACTCCACGCTCACGGTGGCGCCGGAAGAAGACGTGGGGAGGCCTGAGATAAATGAGTATTGACTCGTCAGCCGGTTGCTGGCAAGCTTGGTGCGCAGCGACTCGTACTTGCCCCACATGTCTCCGGTCATTGGCACATACAGCAAGTTTTCCTTGTCGTAGCCCAGGTTCAGATGTTGGATGTATTTCAATTGGCGATAGACGATCGCGGTGCCGACGATGAGGGAGATGGACACGGCAAACTGGATCACCACCATGGTGTTCCGGAACAAACTTCCGGAGCCGCCGCCGTTGAAATTTCCTTTCAATACCGTGGCCGGGAGAAAACCGGAGAGGTAGAGCGCCGGGTAGCTGCCCGCCAACAAACCGGTGACGACCGTGATGCCCAACAGTCCCGTGATGAGCTTCACGTTGGTAAAGTCAAGGGCCAGATCTTTTCCTCCGAGGGTATTGAAGTAGGGGAGCGCAAGATAGATGAGCAGCAAGGCCAGGACCAGCGAAAGCAAAGCGACGATCAGCGACTCGGCGAGAAACTGTCCCACCAGGTGAGGCCGTATGGCGCCGACCACTTTGCGCAGCCCAACTTCTTTTGCCCGTCGTGCGGCGCGCGCCGTGGCGAGGTTCATAAAATTCAGACAAGCCACGACCAGGATGAACACGGCCACCACCATAAAGATGTATACATTCTGAGCGTTGCCATGACCGGCAAGGTCGGCCAGGAAATTGGAATAGAGATGGATCTTTGCCAGGGGTTGAAGAATGAAACTTACTTTTAGTACGGTTTCGTTTTTCTTATAGACAGCCTGTATCTTTTTTTCCAGATCGGCAATGGCGGCCTTCGACTGTGGGGCTTTGTTGCTCAGTTTGAAGTAGGTGTACCAGTTGTAGTTGTCCCAGATATTCTTTTTGAGGTCGTCGTTTGTGCGGGCCAGGAAGCGCATGGGCTGGACAAAATCAAAGTGCAGGTGAGAGTTGGGAGGGACGTTGGCCATGACGCCCGTCACGGTAAAATCTTCTTTGTTGTTTTTACGGATGGTTTTCTCGAGTGCGTCGGTGGTGCCGAAATATTTCAGGGCCATTTTTTCCGAGATCACGATGCCTTCCGGATTGAGCAGCGCTTTTTCGCGGTCGCCCTTGAGGAAGGGGAAATTGAAGATCCTGAAGAAATTCGAATCGGCGAAAATGAGACCCTCTTCTTCAAACTTGATGTCGCCCACCTGGATCAGCTCGCGGTTGATGCTGGAGATGCGTACGACGTCTTCCACTTCGGGGATCTCGTTTTTTATCGCCTGTGCCAGCGGGGCTGGGGTTACGGCAGCATGTACCTTCATCTCGGGCAGCGTTGCCGTGATCCGGTAGATATGGTCGTAGTCGTTGTGGAACCGGTCGTAACTCAATTCGTCATTGACCCACATCCCGATGAGCGCCGTACACGTAATCCCCAGCGCCAGGCCGAAGATGTTAATGAACGAAAAGCCTTTTTGGCGGAGTAGATTTCGGATGGCGACTTTGAAGTAATTGCGGAACATATGCAGGTCGGTTTTGTGTTGCTAAGACGCGCAAAGGTACTGGAATGTTGCATGGGAGAAAACGCCATTGCGCCCGGTCATTAAGATAATTCCAGGGAAGTCGCCCGCCTAATCCCCCCAAACCTCGTATATTCGCTGTTCGGGAAATGTTTTAATCGCAAAATGCCGGCGCCTACCAACCTCGTGAGCAGAATAGACCGCACTTCGTGGCCTTATCTTTTTACACTTTTCCTGGTGTTGGCTTCCTTTCATGTGCGCGCACAAATCCGCATAGAAGTTATAAAGCACCCTAAATTTATCCTCAAAGACTCCAGCCTTTTCATCTCCGGCACCTTTAACAACTGGAGTCCCGGCGAGGAAAATTTCAAGCTCACGCGGCGTCCCGACGGCGTCTACTATTTCGATCTGCCCGACACGCTCACCAGTTTCGAATACAAATTCACCCAAGGCGGCTGGCAGATCGTGGAAGGTTATGCCGACGGCAAGATCCTACCCAATCGCGTCTATAACCGGCAGTTGGAAGACAACCCACACCTGATCCGGGTGGTCATCGAAGGGTGGGAGAAGCAACCCGAATATACCCTCATTGTCGACAAGGTGCCCGAGAGCACTCCTTTTGATGCGTCCCTTTACGTGACAGGAAACTTCAACAACTGGAACCCCGGCGACAAGAACTACAAACTCCGCAAACAGATCGACGGCAGCTACCAGGTGCTCATTTATTTTAACGGCGAACGCATCGACTACAAGTTCACCCGCGGTACGTGGAAATCGGCGGAGAGCAGCTCGGGTGGGCGCACCATGGCCAATCGCTCCACCAACCGCCGCTCGGCAACGGGCAAGATTCGGGTGGAGATTGCAGGCTGGGAAGATATTTCCGGCGGACTCCAGCTCTATTCTATTTACGATCTGCTGCTGTTGTTTTCCGTGTTCCAGGGGTTGCTGCTCATCGTCACCATTCCCACCATCCAGGAATACAACCGGGAGGCTAACCGCTGGCTCATCCTGCTGATCGGCTTCACGTCGGCCATTCTCCTGATCAAAGTGGTGTCGGGCTACCCGGAAGTGGAGCATACACTGCCCAAGCTGCAGTTGATACCGGATTTTATTTTGTTTGTCTACGCGCCGCTGTTCTATGCTTATATCCAGCGCCTGCTATTCCAATCGCGTAACCAGCTTCGGCTGGTCTTTTACGTGCCGGTGTTTGTCCAGTTTTTTGTTTACATGGTCTATTTCCTCATGGACCAGCCCGCCTTCCAGGCCAAGCTCATCGAGCCGGAGTCCGAGTTGCGGATCATCCGTTTTTGCATGTCGTCCGTAGCCCTGGGGTTGAACATTTATTATTGGGTGAAGTGTTTGGGGGCCATCAATTTTTATAAAGTGAACTACCAGAACAGCAACTCCTATGAACAGAACCTGCAATACCTCAACACGGTGCTTTTCATCCAGGCAGCCTGTTTGGTCGTGTGGTTTGTCACGTTCGTGCTGGCCGTATTGTCCTGGATTCTTGGATGGGAAATTTCAAACGTCATCGACATCAGCATCGATACCCTTTGGATGACGTTCTCAGTGATCACCTTCTTCCTCGGCTACTTCGTTATCCACGAACCCGACATTTTCCGCTTGCCTCAAACGCTTTCGCAAGTCGATGAGCTCAACAAGGTGGAACTTGATCACCAGGTGGCTGATTATCTCAATCACATCGGCAAAGAGAAAGATGAAGTTTCCATGGAGAACCTCGACATTCTCAAGGAGAAGGTTACCATCTATATGGAGAAATACCAGCCCTATACCAATCCGAAGCTATCGCTTGTCGAGCTCGCTTCGCGTCTTAAACTTCAGCCTCATATTCTCTCAAAGGTCATCAACAGTGGTTTTGGTATGAACTTCTTTGATTATATAAATACCTACCGCATCGACGAATTCAAACGCAGGGTGGAGGATCCGCAATACAAAAACTATACGTTGCTGGGGATAGCGTTGGATGTGGGTTTTAATTCGAAGACGGCGTTTAATCGTTCATTTAAAAAGATCACCAGTCAGACGCCGAGCGCGTTTTTTAATACACTGAAGGAGTAAGCTTGCTAATACAGCTCAAGAACTTGTGTCAACAGGAGAAAAAAGCCCGGTGGCTGTCCCGCTTTTTTGAGAATGTACTAGAAACAAATATTCGCAACAGGCGAAATATTGCCCGCGTGACCAATTCCCACCGATCGGTCTACCGGAAAAAGCCGAGCTCACTATGTTCTGATCCCTGCATGCTCTTGTTTTGTATGGGTTATCGACGGTCGGCCTTAATCAGATACGCGAAGCCAGAATCGCTTCCTGGTCTAACGTTTTGGATCCTGGCTTTATGACTCAAGCTCCCAATTTATAGAACACTGGCTCCTAATTACTGCCTCTTGATTCCCCTGTTGTTCTAAACTTGCGGGATCGATTCCGGAACCACGTGCCACTTTACCCTTCCAGAATTCAATCCCCATCCAAATCAGGTTCCACTTTAAGAAATGGAACCTTCCCAAGTACCTTTTAATTATTTGATTATCAGTGTTTTGATAAAGCGGCACCCCCTCCGTTGCATGGCATTT
>Ga0209050_1003105_pt1 | contig 12729 bp, 8 predicted proteins | sample Araplavi_mTSA_r2_FD_184276 | JGI IMG/M metagenome (GOLD analysis project Ga0209050, IMG submission 184276) | Arabidopsis root microbial communities from North Carolina, USA - plate scrape MF_Cvi_mTSA_r2 (SPAdes) (version 2) | ecosystem: Host-associated > Plants > Roots > Endosphere | place: USA...
GCGGCGACCCGCAGCGTGCCGTTGCCCTGGCGGGGATGATGGCGATCGTCTCGGGAGCGGTGTGCATCCTGGCCGGTATGGCGCGCCTGGGGTTTATCACCGAGCTGCTGTCCAAACCGATTCGCTACGGCTACATGAACGGCATCGCACTGACCGTATTGATCAGCCAGTTGCCCAAGCTGTTCGGTTTTTCCATTGAGTCCGACGGCCCATTGAGAAACATAGGGGCCATCGCCTCGGCGCTGATGGAAGGAAAGGTCAACTGGACCACCTTCACCGTAGGCGGGCTCACCCTGGCGGTGATCCTGCTCCTCAAAAGATGGCCGCGACTGCCGGGCATCCTGATCGCCGTGGTCGGCGCGACGGTCGCCGTGGGTGCCCTCGACCTGGCGACACGCGCCGGTGTGTCGGTCCTCGGTTCGCTCCCCCAAGGCTTGCCCGGGTTCGCCATCCCCTGGATCACCACCGCCGACATCGTCCCGGTGGTGATCGGCGGGTGCGCCGTCGCACTGGTCTCGTTCGCCGACACCAGCGTGCTCTCCCGTGTCTATGCGGCGCGGACCCGAACCTACGTCAACCCGAACCAGGAAATGATGGGCCTCGGCATTGCCAATCTGGCGGCCGGATTTTTCCAGGGCTTCCCGATCAGCAGCAGCTCGTCACGCACGCCCGTGGCCGAAGCCGCCGGCGCCAAGACCCAAATGACCGGCGTCGTCGGCGCACTCGCGGTTGCCTTGCTGCTGGTGGTGGCACCGGACCTGCTGCAACATCTACCGTCCAGCGCCTTGGCGGCGGTCGTGATCGCCTCGGCCATCGGCCTGATCGAAATCACCGACCTGCGCCGGATCTATCGCATCCAGCGCTGGGAATGCTGGCTATCGATTGTCTGCACCGTCGGCGTCGCCGTGTTCGGCGCGATCGAGGGCATCGGCCTGGCCATCGTCATCGCGATCATCGAATTCCTCTGGGACGCCTGGCGCCCGTACTCGGCCGTATTGGGCCGCGCCGACGGGGTCAAGGGCTACCACGACATCAAACGCTACCCTGACGCGTCCCTGATTCCCGGCCTGGTCCTGTTTCGCTGGGATGCGCCCTTGTTCTTCGCCAACGCCGAACTGTTCAGCGACCGCGTGCTGGACGCCGTCGCGGCATCGCCCACGCCCGTGCGCTGGCTGGTGGTCGCCGCAGAGCCGGTCACCAGCGTCGACGTGACCTCCGCCGACATGCTCGCCGAACTGGACGACACCCTGCACGCGGCGGGAATCGAGTTGTGCTTTGCCGAGATGAAGGACCCGGTGAAGGACAAGTTGAAGCGGTTTGGGTTGTTTGCAAGATTGGGGGAGACGGCGTTTTTTCCTACGATTGGGACGGCTGTGGATAGTTATGTGGCGAATTATCGGGTGGATTATGTGGAGGGGGATGAAGGAGGGGAGGTAAGGCGTTGAGCGGGGCTGGCAGTTCTTACATCGATTCAGCAGACAAACATCTTACTGTGGCGAGGGAGCTGCTCCTTGGCGGAATCGAAGGCCATCGTCTCGTCGAAATTGAGATCGCGCACGTCATAGATCGACAGCTTTTCGTCGAGGCTTAGGCAGTAGGCGAGGTCGAATTTCATGGGGGGGGCCGGGTCCGTGAGGGAGAGGGCTATTAATAGCGGGCGGCGGGGCGGGTTGCACTTACTGTTTTCAGCCCACCGCAAAATCCGGGCACAGCCCAAACCTGTGGGAGTGAGCCTGCTCGCGATTCTCAATATCACCACAACATCGGAGCTCTGCACCGACTTATAGTGAGTGGATTTATTCCCGTTGGGCAGCGAATCAGCCCCAAAAAGAAGGGCTGCTGCGCCTCCCAGTGGGGGCAAGCAACCTCGTCTCAGAGGTCAATTCTGGGGCTTCTCTATCAATCCTTTTACCTTGCTGTAAAGCGACTGAGTGAACTCGTGTTTGTCGATTGAGTGATGGCAGCGTCGATGACAGTTTGGGCAAAGAGCGACTGTGTTCCATGTGCTGTCAGTACCGCCATCAACAAGATGTTTCACATGGTGGATTTCAAAAAAAGGCTCATTCTTCTCGTTCAGAAACGGAGCAGGTTGACCACATCATTCACAAATACCTTGAGCGCGAGCTAATACCCATCTTTTCACACTGATTGCACGCGAAAGCCTCATGACCATTGAACTGGTCCGCTTAGGGCTCAAGATGCCTAGTGATGCATCAGGCAGTTGAGGTTGATGGGCCCCCGTCTTTGACTAAGTTGGGTTTATGGAGCGCTTACCGACAACCTGCCGCGGCGTACGGCAGTGCAGATTGTGCGGTGACGCGTTAGGCGGTTAGAAGAACTTCATGAACTTGCGATACCTCGAGCGACGGCAGGCTGCCGACATTGATGCTGTACCTAATGCCTGTTACACCGAGTGGCGGAACGTAGTCATCTGGGAGCCTAGGAAAGTTGCCGGCAACTTCGAAGACATGGACATCGCGAAATGTGAACCGTAGGAGTGCGCCTGTCTGCCGTAGGCCCTCGTGCCAGCCGAGTTGTGCTAGGCGTGAATCGAAAACATCTAGCGCACGCCCATCGGATACCAATTGCTCCCGAATTTCATCTACGCGGTCTGCCAGCGTTTCGTCGCCACCAAGACTGCGCTCCAGCATAACGCTGACAAACAGTAGGCGCTTGCTGGCGGGTGCTTTCAACTGATCGAAACGGGATATTTCGTGCTTCGGTTCCGATCGTGTGGTGGTCTTCACTTCTACGTGGACGCCCTGTCCGACGAAATCATGACGCTCCCTTTCAGGGCCGCTCCAAAGGTGGCTGACGCGAGGGCCGATGGTCGGGAGCAACACGTTGGACAGCACCCAAAGCTCGCCGAAAAGACCGATCTGCTCTGCCACACTCAGTTCAGGTGCGATCGGGCGCAATGCCGCTCGCATATCGTCGATGATGCGCTCAACCGAGACAACAGGATCGCGGCCTTCAATGTGGATGGCGTGGAGGACCTTGTTGGCTACCAGCGTAAGTAGTTCTTCGTGGTGGCTGCGTGCGGAAACGTCCAGCCAAGTCCGTCCGCCTTCCAGGATGCGGACCTGAAGGCTTTGCAGGTCCGGCGGTAGGTTTTGCGGGGCGACATCTACGGCCAGCAGCAGGTGCAGGCGTCCGTCGTCTGATACTCCAATCAACGCTGTTTCGAGGTCTTCGGCCGCCTGTTCGTAGATATCCTCGTGCGGATGTCGCTGCTCGCGCAGACTTGCCCAATGGTCTTGCGTGATATCAACCATTGCGTACCCCACGGTTCACGACAAGCCGTTGTTCGCCGTCCGCAGTGCGGGGCAGCGAAAGCGCGAGGCCCAGCACCGCCTGTGTTGGCGCACGGAGCGGTTCGGGATCCAGGGGGTAGAGCAGGAGCAGGCCCTGCTGCGCGGGTCGGTCCTCGCGCATTGCCCGTGCATTGAAGCCTGAGCCAGCGCGGTAATTCTCCGGTCCGCCATGCAGGTCGACGCCTTCATGGCGTGGATCGATCAAGATGCCAATCGACTCGTTGGCCTGCAACGAACGTCGAACAAGGCCGAAAGGCCTTCCACCCAGGAGTACCTGTCGTTCCCGCTGCGGGTTGGCTACGAACACGGTCCAGTTCGTCAGCTCTCCCGCTTCAGCTCGCTCCAGGATCCAGTCGGCAATCTCTGCGCCCTGAAATGCAATGCTGTTCGGATGCCCTTCATAACGCCTCAGGAACAGTGCGACGTCCTCGGCCGGCACATCGTGTGCTATGGCGCCGCCGTATGCATCCTGTGTCGGCGGGTGCTGTCGCAGCAGGGCGGACGCCAAGTCCAAATTCCGCTCCAGTAGTTCCCGATCCCGCATGGGGAACAGGATCGTCTGCGGGTTCTCGCCAGACCATGACCGTGCATCATCCGTCTGCATCTTGCTCTTGCTCTTGCTGGTGAGCAGGAGCTTTGAATGGGCGCGCATTCGGATGGCCATCTGGTCAGGCCTGCGGCCGGCCTTATTGAGTGCCGTGATGGAGTCACGCAGGGATTCTTCGACCAGCGCCAGCTCCACAAACCACTGAGCAATGCCTTCGGTTGTCCAGATGCGGATCAGGTCTTCATAGCCTGCCCTGAAACCATACCAGCGGGCCATTTGCAGTAGAGCGTCCGCCAGCGTAGTGGTGCGCAGGAAGTAGGCGATCGTCAGTCCCTCAAGCGTCAATCCGCGCGACAGCCGATTGCCACCCACTGCAACGAGTTGCCGTCCAGGCTTGGCGTCGTATTCCAGCTCGTCGCCCGTCGTGCTGTTGAGCACAATGACGACCAGACGAGCCAGGTTCGTCACTGCCTCTTCCAGTAGAACCTCTTCGCTGCAAGGCAGATCTACCGGTCCCAGCCCCGCGAGCGTTGACCGGAACATCTGCTTGAGCACGCCGGGTTCGGCGTTCTCATGATGGAACCAGTTGCGGATCTGTTCCTCGATCGCCCCTCCAATGCGCAACTGGTCCTGCTGGAGATGGGATACGTGCACGAGCATCGTGTTCGGCTTACCCAACTGGCCGCGCTGCAGTCTGATGGCGCCGACAAGTGCAAAGGTCAGGAGGGCATCGGCGAGCGACTGGGGAAGATCCAGCGGTCCCCGGGCAACAATCGCTTCGCCTCTTTTGCGCTGCTTCGGCTTCAGAGCCTTCACATCTGCCGCGTCTACAGGGCGGAGTACATCGCGGCCCTGCGAGCTGACGCCGAAAAGCTCTTCCGTTCCGGTGTAGCCATCCGGCCGGGGAAGCTGCACGACGAAGTCTTTGGGGAACAGGTCTTCGCCGACCTGGCTGTCACTGCCGTCTGGGTCGATGAGGATGTTGGCGAATGGCGTAGCCGTGTAGGCGATGTATGTGGCCCGCGGAATCTTTCTGAGAATGTCGCGAATCAGGGCGTTGGTCAGTGACGGGGCCGCGTCGTCATTTGGTTCAGTATCGGTGTCGGTGTCGATACTGGGGTCGCGCCGATTTCCGCGTGTATTGATGGAGGCTTGATCGGCTTCGTCATCGATGAGAAGAACCGGTACATCAGCGAGCCGGCCTTCGAGTTTGCCGAACCACTCGTTGAGCCGTTTCAGGATCGGCGTAATCTTCTTCGCGACGATCAGAACGGTACCGGTAGATGCGAATCCGTCGGCCACCTCTGGCTCACGAAAGTCTGAAACCTCATCGGTCAGCGTGATCCAGTCGACGCCGGTCCCGGCTAGCTCCAGATCCAGGCGCTTCTGCGTCTGGTTCCGCAGTGAATCGTGAATGCCTGAAAGAACGATGATGAGGCGGTAACCGACATCGGCTGCACGCGCTGCCACAGCCGTGAAGTTGGCGGTCTTACCGGACTGAACGTAGCCGACGACCAGACCGCGGCACTGGAATTCCGGGCGACTTACCGGCGTGGTCTTCGAGATGATCCGCAGTGACTCTTCCGCGACCGACGCAATCTGGTGCGGCTTCCATTTGGGCTGTGCCCGCAGATAGGCTTCATGCCGGGACCAGTTGGTCCAGGAAGTTGCATCGGTCCACAGGGCCAGCCTTGGCTTCAATGTAAGGGGAAGCGGAAGCCGGACCTGCATCAGGCCTTATCCGTCAGCTGGTCCTGGACACCAGCCGTCTCCAGTGCGCGAAGGAATTCAGAAAGAGCGTTCTTGGCCTCGGCATCCTTGTCGATGAGCTGCACGAGCGTCACCAGCGTCGGCATCAGCGGGGTGACCTCGACTTCCTCCCCCTTGAACCCGGTCTTGCGTTGCCATGGCTTGTCGCCGCTGCTGACAAGGCGGATTGAAGTTCTGTCCTTCTTTGCAGCCGGGGCCGGAGCGGGATCCGCCACGGGAGTGCCTCCCGCTGCTGTCGTTGGAGGCAAGAAACCGCCTGGCGCTGGCGTGCCGGCCGGCGACACAATTTTGCCGCCTCCTTTCGGAGTCGGCGCAGCTTTTTCCTTTTTGTTGTACCGGGATCGGGCTGCTGAGCGAGGGCCCTTCAGCAGGTCTCCGAGGGGTTTGGTGATCGCAAAGGGTAGGCGAATAAGCTGCTTGCTGATATCTACCTGCAGCTGCTCATCCGCCAGCCTGTCGAAGTCGACTGCGACACGAATCAGCTTGGTGTGCTCATCCTTGGCGAAGAGATCTTCCCAGCCGCCCCATTTGATAAGGCGGTCAAGTCGATAGAAGTACAGGCCCTGAGCATCGTTTGCGCGGCCATTCAGGGAGTGCCGATCGCGTTCGACGCGTTGTTCCAGCGGCGGCAAATCCTTGATGTATTCGTCGAACTCTGCCTCGTTTGGCGTGACGTATGCGCGAACATAGAGGGCAGCCGTCTTGTCTTGAGAAGCGCCGGGAAGTTCGATGCGATGCTGGTCGTACTCTTTCGTCAGTGGGTGCCCCATAGGGTTGTTAGCAAGCAGAGCTTCATTGTTCAGCCGGATGATTACCTTCTCGTGCCCGCGCGCCTTGCCTTCAAGATACCGGTGAAAGACCAGTTCGAGGTGCGACTTGATGGCAGCGAGTTCCTGCGCGTAAGGAGAATCTGCCCTGCCTCTCGCAGGCTCCATCGAGGGGCGCATCTGCGTGAGCAGCACGGCTGTGCCCGTGTCGCCGATGTCCACTGCCGAGGTATGTTCGGGAGCTACCGGGTCGGTCAGAAGCGCCCAGCGGCGCGTCTTGGCAAGATGGTCCTTGTCCCATGTGAGTGTCGTGCTTTCGTTCCCTGCAGCTTTCGATACGACCGTCAGTCGATCAGCCTGGGACCAGGCCGCACCCTTCAGCCCATAGCCGAACTTGCCCAGATCGCCGTCGCCATATTCACGCTGTTGCCCGATCTTCATGGCGCCGCGCAGACCCGATGGAGTCATGCCCGTGCCGTCGTCGCGAATGCACATCCACCGGCCGCCCGCATTGGGATTCGGGAAGGTGATGTCGATCTCCCGAGCGCCATGCGACAGACTGTTGTCCACCAGATCGGCCACGGCGCTGGGTAGGCTATGCCCGGCACGTGCCAGGATCTTGAAGAGACCGAGCGGGTCCGGTGCGGCGTCATCATCGTCGCGGTTGTTGTCATTTTCTTTTTGTGACGTCACGGACACTGTTTCTGCCTCCTTGAATAGCTGCGGGAAGTGATCCGAGAGCACTGTCTGGCAGTACTGGCCCTTGTCACCGTACAACGCAATCATTGCGGATTTACCGAGCTGGGCACTCTCTCCATGGCCCAGGATCGAAGAGCGGGCTGGGTGGTCTTCCGGGATAACAACCCAGGATGCCTTGGCCGGGGTGCTCGAGGCGTCAACTACCATCGCGAACAGGACGCCTGGGTCGACGAAACTGTAAAAGGAGCTTTTCGGGCAATCGCCTTCGAATCTCCAATTTTTGTGCTGCCGCTTGAGCCATGAAGCAATCTCAACCACGGTACCTTCGTCTTCGAGACGCCGGCAGGTGATTGCGATAGTGTCCGGGTTTTCTGCTGAAGGAAAAACCTTGCCGACGACGTCCCAGTCGAAGTTGATGGAACGCTGTTTAGCGCGTTCCTTCCCCTGGCGGCGGTACTCATGAAACATGCCGAGTTCGGAATGAGTAAGCAGTCGGAGAATGGTGAACTTCACTTCCTGCCCTCTGTCGTCTTGATTTGTGATTGCTCCAAATTGAACAACGCTACACGCATATCCTGCGTCTCCGGTGCCCCCAGGCACTCCCGCATTCCACGAGCGATGGCATAGGCAAATAGTGGTGGCACGGCGTTGCCAATCTGCTTGAATGCCGGGTTCATCGATCCTTTGAAAACGAAGCCGTCAGGGAATGACTGGAGCCGCGCAGCCTCACGGACGGTAATGGTGCGTGCCTGTTTCGAGTCGAAGTGGATGTGGGAATATGAGTCCTTGCCAAGGTGCGCCATCAGCGTACGTACCGGGGCGTCGGCGCGGAGCTTCCACCACTTGTTCGGAAACTTTCCCGGGTCATACGGGATGCGCCAGGACATTATGTACGTGCTGACATCTGCGTTTCTCGGGTCGGTGGGCAAACCGAGTCTCCTGCGGTCGGCAAGCCAGTTCGCAATTTTCTGCTCTACATAGGCATGCACCTGCGGGTACTCCCAGCCAGGCTGAATCTCAGCGAAGATCTTGTAGTCCCGCGGCAGATACCGGAAAACATGGCCAGTCGTAGACTTAGTCGCAAATCCGTGCCACTCCCGCATCAGCCGCGAATAGGCAGTCGACGGTTTTTCTGCTGTGTACTCGACAGGTTCTGACGGGTCTTTCGCCCCGCGACGAATGGCACCCGAGCGAAGCATTTCTTCGGCGTACCGGTGCGGCAGATCTGCCAGCGCATTAGAGGCCGATGTGGCCGTGGGAGAGTCGGGAGTTGGATCGGGAATCCAGCGGTGGTGCGCCGAGCCTTCGGCTTTGATAACCCGCCTCGCTGCATTCTTGGAGCTGGTGTAACCGGATGGCAGAACCAAATGGTGAGTTGGCACCGGGAATCTTGGCTTGATGCCGGTCGAGCGATGGAAGCCGACCAGAATCATGCGCTCCCGCATCTGCGGAACGCCGTACCAGACGGAATTCAGCAATGTGTAGGCTACGTCGTAGCCTTCTTCGGCAAGGCTTTTGGAAACGAGCTCGGCAACATTGGTGCCGCCATGGTTGAGGATGTCTGGCACGTTCTCCATCAGAAGCGCAACAGGCTTTGTCGCACGGATGAATGCGACGTAGCGCTCCCACAGGCTGACTCGTCCATCCACCAGAAAGGCTTGGTCTGCGGTTACCTCTTCGCGCAGGCGGGCCTGCTCGCGGAGCTTAGCCCGGCCTACACGGGCGAACGCCTGACAGGGTGGCCCGCCGACGAGGACATCGATTTGACGGTCCGTGGAGCCCTGCAGCTCGAGATCGCCGAAGACGGTGTCAGCGGTTTCGGTTACCGCGTCGCGCGGGGCGTGGTGCGCTTCCTTGTCCCCTCCGATCGAGCGCGAGCCGAAGTTGGCTCCATGCGACTTCGCAGCCCACGGGTCCATTTCGATCGATGCGACCGGTGTAAATCCGGCGGTCAGAAAGCCAAGGGATATGCCGCCACATCCAGCGAACATGTCCATGTAGCGGATTTCGCCGCCTTCCTGAATACGCTGCAGCTTGCTCTGGATCAGCTCGTCATCTGGGGTAGATGCGCGGAAAATCTTGCCAGTCGAGGGGGACAGGTCTGCAGCCGAGGTAATGGGCTGTTCGTGGGTATTGCTGGGCTGCGATTTGCGCAGCTCGGTTTGGATGGACATCCGGTATCTCTCATAGGGAACATGCACCAAGACCACCTGCACGGAGCGCAGAAGGACGGCAGCTCAGGCCTGCGCATACCACGCGGCGCAGCCAGGCTTGACGAATCGTCAACCGGGCGCCAAATGCTACATCGTGTCAGAGTGTAATGAAAATGCCGCGAAGTGTCGCCTATGCAGACTGCGTGAACCTTCATAATTAGCCAGCCTCAACCGGCGAAACAATGCCCTTAGCCTCAAGGTTTTACGGGCAACGGAGTCCATCTCGACCTAAACGACGATAGCTAATCGCTTAACATTGCCTGATGAGGTAAAGCCTTCGCCGAGCCCTCCGGGACCTGCGAAGAAACCCACGACTTGAATTGGCTCGCGAAGCGGAAAAGTTTTTTCCAAGGGGGTATCCTGCGACAAGGGCGAGCTCGTCTGGAGGTTGTTCATGGACATAGTCAGTAGAGAAGTCAGGTCTCGAATGATGGCGGGCATCCGCGGCAGCGATACATTGCCAGAGATGAAGGTCAGGAAGCTGCTTCATCGACAAGGCTTCAGGTATCGCTTGCATCAGAGAACTCTTCCAGGCAAACCCGATGTCGTACTCCCTCGTCACCATGTATGCATCTTCGTTCATGGTTGCTTCTGGCACAGGCATCCGGGCTGCAGATACGCCACGATCCCAAAGACCCGCGAGGATTTTTGGCAGACCAAATTCGATCAGAACGTGAAGCGTGACATCAGGAACCGAGAGGAACTGCTCAGGTCAGGCTGGCGAGTGATCGAGCTCTGGGAGTGCGGAATTTGCGGACCGGAAGCGGGGATGAACTGGCTTCTGGAAACGATCCCGGACTGTACCCAAAAATACGTCTCATGGCCCAATTTCTCCGACCTGCTCGTCCCCAGCGATCAGCTTACAGTAATCTGAGCCTATCGGGTTTCAGCACTCGATTTCTAAACGCTCCAATAGATTCTTCAAAGCAATCTTTTCTCCCTTGCGATAAGGGCGATGGCATAGCCAGTAATTCGCGGTTAATCCAATTGCTGCATTACCGCAGAAATGTTCTGCATGCGGTACTCAACCGATGAGGCGCTACGCTTGCTCAACGGTCCCTCAGGCAGGAGTTGTATTTCAACTGACTTCTTAAACGTTTGCCCGCTTAATTCAAGACGCAGCATTTTCAGATAGGCATCCACCGGAGCTCCAAGCTCCTCATCGTTCCAGCCTCTTTTTTCCTTTGGAGTATCCATACAATCGCCGAGGGTTGAAAACCCTCGGGCGATACTGAGTGGCCATCATGGCGGTCTACGAAAATTCCTACAGAAAAAAGCGAAAGATCTCGCGTGAGATCATACAAACACATCACCTTGCGATCGAACGCTTCGACGACTGAATCACCTGCGCCACTCTCCGCCACCAAGGTTTAGCCGCGGTGGTTCGTCGATGCGTCTGATCGTTCAACCAATACGGCATGTCCCGCAACCGAATCCAACCTTCATCCTGCCAATGCAATAGGCTTAGCGACATCTCCGGCCAATCCAACACGCTTAACATTGGGCGATCCGAGTTTTCCGAAGCCTCTGCATCGCGCAAAGCGGGAACCACCTGATGGGTTAACCACTCACGCAGCAATCGATTCCCAGGGACGTAGTGATACACCAACAGCGCGTACACACCGGATTCACTGAGCATCAGTTGTTGCTCTGGCTTTCGGAAGTATTCAATCCATAAATTGCGGCGCTGGTCCTTATCTAGCTTGCTGACCATTCGATCATTCAGATGGACACCCATCAAGCGGCCGATATCGCGGGCGCAAAACCATGCCTGGTTTTCGAGGAGGAGGGCGTGAAGTGAAAGATTGTGGCGAGTGAAGCCTGTGGGAATGTGGGGATCAGACATCGCTAGCCCCCTGAGTCGGAAGCATATTTCTGGCTGGGTAGCTGCGGGAGATTGCCTTCAGAAAGAAGGGAAGGTGTTTAGGCATATCCATTACCTCTACTTGATAGCTTTCTTAGGGCTAAGGCGCCGGGAGTTAAGAAACCTCAAGTAGAAGGCCGGACATATTCCCCTTTCGGGTCTTGTATTAGCCCACTCCCGACATAGCAGAGTTTTTCGCGCCCACGGGAATCCCTTAGGCACAAAAAAGCCGCATCTTTCGGGAGCGGTCAGGCCGCTACTTGAGGCGTTTCTTAGGCGCCGGAGGTGGGAGGTTATGTGGTTGGAAATGTGCGGTCAAGTCGGGAGCGGGGGGAGTTGTAAATTACTCATTTCGACGCTCACAAAAGGCAAGGTAGCTTGAACAGCCGCGGAGGTCGCGGCTGCCTCTGGTCGGATTTCAGAGCTGGGCAAAAATACTCAACATATGCCGATCTCCACGTTTGTAGCCTGAGCGAGGTCCATAAAAATTCCCTCCAGCAACCGTTAAATTGGAAATTTTGTCTACATCACAAAGATCCCATTCGTGGCCTGGAGTTATATGGCCGCCATGCGTTTGAAAGCAACGGAGTACTAATTTACCCGTACGAGAAAGACCAATTGTATGAGGCTCAACTACGCGAGGGATACCGCTGTAATTGAACATCAAAACCTGCAAGTTATTAATTGCGTCAACAATGATTTGTTTCATTTCATTTACTCATGACGTGATCATAGAACGGGACAGTTACCTGTCCCGCGACACTACGCTTTTACAAAGAAACTGAATGGACGCCCATCTTTCCGGAATACGTCCTTCCCACTACGCCAGTGCTTAAAGCTCATACAGAAAACGACTCTGTATCCTGGCGGCGCCACTGGACCTTCGTTCATAAAACGAAATCTCCGACGCGAGGCCGTTGTAACCGTCCGAAAGGGGTCTATAATCACGTCGCGCATTTTCCCAATGCATCGTGATTTGAGATCTTTCAGTCACGGCCCGCACCATCGGGCTTCGGTTCAATGGTGCGGTCAAGACCCGCAGTAATCGTTGGCGCGATTACTGCGGGTTTCTTGTTTTTGCTTACTGCTGATTTTTGACCTGCTGCTCTGAGCGAGCAGCAGGTGGCATGAAAATCAATCCCAGCTAAGTGCCCCACCAGTCTGATACTCAATAACCCGAGTCTCAAAGAAGTTCTTCTCTTTCTTCAAGTCCATAATCTCGCTCATCCAAGGGAACGGGTTAGTCGTCCCTGGATACTCTTCCTTCAAACCAATCTGGCTCAAACGACGGTTAGCGATGAACTTCAGGTAGTCCTCCATCATCGCCGCATTCATGCCCAACACCCCACGAGGCATGGTATCCCGCGCGTATTCGATCTCCAGCTGAGTGCCCTGCAGAATCATCTGCGAAGCTTCTTCCTTCATTTCAGCATCCCACAAGTGCGGGTTTTCGATTTTGATCTGGTTGATCACGTCGATGCCGAAGTTCAGGTGCATGGATTCGTCGCGCAGGATGTATTGGAACTGCTCGGCGACGCCGGTCATTTTGTTGCGG
>Ga0209050_1003106_pt1 | contig 12727 bp, 1 predicted proteins | sample Araplavi_mTSA_r2_FD_184276 | JGI IMG/M metagenome (GOLD analysis project Ga0209050, IMG submission 184276) | Arabidopsis root microbial communities from North Carolina, USA - plate scrape MF_Cvi_mTSA_r2 (SPAdes) (version 2) | ecosystem: Host-associated > Plants > Roots > Endosphere | place: USA...
CAGCGTGTTGACCGGTACTTCGAGCGTCGACGGCCAAGTCAGCGTGGTGAACTTCACCATCGATGGCGTTTCTGGCACTTTCAACGCCGGCCAAACCGCGACCATCGCCAACGTCGGCACCCTGGTGATCGCGGCCAACGGCGCTTACACCTTTACCCCGGACGCCAATTACAACGGCACGGTGCCGACCGTGAGCTACACCGTCACCGACGGCTCCGGTAGCAATGTCACTTCTACCTTGACCATCGACGTCACCCCGGTCGACGACAGCTTCACTGACCTCAGTGAAAGCGTGACCACCGCTGAAGACACCGCCGTCAGCGGCAGCGTCCTCACCGACACCTCGAGCGTCGACGGCCAAGTCAGCGTGGTTAATTTCACTATCGATGGCGTTCCTGGCACTTTCAACGCCGGCCAAACCGCGACCATCGCCAACGTCGGTACCCTGGTGATCGGCGCCAACGGGACTTACACCTTCACTCCGGACGCCAACTACAACGGCGCGGTGCCAACGGTGAGCTACACCGTCACCGACGGCTCGGGCAGCAATGTCACCTCGACCCTGACCATCGACGTCACCCCGGTCGATGACAGCTTCACCGACCTCAGTGAAACGGTCTCCACCGCTGAAGACACCGCCATCAGCGGCAGCGTGCTCACCGGTACGAGCAGCGTCGACGGCCAAGTCAGCGTGCTCAACTTCACGGTTGGCGGCACTCAGTACCAGGCCGGTGAAACCGCGACCATCGCCAACGTCGGCACCCTGGTGATCGGGGCCAATGGCGCCTACACCTTCACCCCGGAAGCCAACTACAACGGCACGGTGCCGACCGTCAGCTACACCGTCACCGACGGTTCCGGCAGCAATGTCACCTCGACCTTGAACATCAGCGTCACCCCGGTCGACGACAGCTTCACCGACCTCAGTGAAAGCGTGACCACCAGCGAAGACACCGCCGTGACCGGCAGTGTGTTGACCGGTACCTCGAGCGTCGACGGCCAAGTCAGCGTGGTGAACTTCACCATCGATGGCGTTCCTGGCACTTTCACCGCCGGCCAAACGGCGACCATTGCCAACGTCGGCACCCTGGTCATCGGCGCCAACGGCGCTTACACCTTCACTCCGGACGCCAACTACAACGGCGCGGTGCCAACGGTGAGCTACACCGTCACCGACGGCTCGGGCAGCAATGTCACCTCGACCCTGACCATCGACGTCACCCCGGTCGACGACAGCTTCACCGACCTCAGCGAAACAGTCTCCACCGCTGAAGACACCGCCGTGACCGGCAGCGTGTTGACCGGTACCTCAAGCGTCGACGGCCAGGTCAGCGTGGTTAATTTCACTATCGATGGCGTTCCTGGCACTTTCAACGCAGGCCAAACCGCGACCATCGCCAACGTCGGCATCCTGGTGATCGGCGGCGACGGCACCTACACCTTCACCCCGGATGCCAATTACAACGGCACGGTGCCAACCGTGAGCTACACCGTCACCGACGGCTCGGGTACGGACGTCACCTCGACCCTGACCATCAACGTCACCCCGGTCGATGACAGCTTCACCGACCTCAGTGAAAGCGTGACCACCGCTGAAGACACCGCCATCAGCGGCAGTGTGTTGACCGGTACCTCGAGCGTCGACGGCCAAGTCAGCGTGCTCAACTTCACCATCGGTGATACCACCTACGCCGCCGGCAGCACCGCGACCATTGCCAATGTCGGCACCCTGGTCATCGGCGCCAACGGCGCTTACACCTTTACCCCGGACGCCAACTACAACGGCACGGTGCCGACCGTGAGCTACACCGTCACCGACGGCTCCGGTAGCAATGTCACCTCGACCCTGACCATCGACGTCACCCCGGTCGACGACAGCTTCACCGATGCCAATGAAAGCGTGACCACCAGCGAAGACACCGCCGTCAGCGGCAGCGTCCTCACCGACACCTCGAGCGTCGACGGCCAAGTCAGCGTGGTGAACTTCACTATCGATGGCGTTCCTGGCACTTTCAACGCCGGCCAAACCGCGACCATCGCCAACGTCGGCACCCTGGTCATCGGTACCAACGGCGTTTACATCTTTACGCCAGCCGAGAACTACAACGGCAGCGTGCCAACCGTGAGCTACACCGTGACCGACGGCTCGGGCACCGACGTCACCTCGACCCTGAACATCAGCGTCACCCCGGTCGATGACAGCTTCACCGACCTCAGCGAAAGCGTGAGTACCGCTGAAGACACCGCCATCAGCGGCAGTGTGTTGACGGGCACTTCGAGCGTCGACGGCCAAGTCAGCGTGCTCAACTTCACCATCGATGGCGTTCCTGGCACTTTCAACGCCGGCCAGACGGCGACCATCGCCAACGTCGGTACCCTGGTCCTCGGCGCCAACGGCGCCTACACCTTTACTCCCGACGCCAATTACAACGGCAGCGTGCCGACCGTGAGCTACACCGTCACCGACGGCTCGGGCAGCAATGTCACCTCGACCCTGACCATCGACGTCACCCCGGTTGACGACAGCTTCACCGACCTCAACGAAACGGTCTCCACCGCTGAAGACACCGCCATCAGCGGCAGCGTGTTGACCGGTACCTCAAGCGTCGACGGCCAGGTCAGCGTGGTCAATTTCACTATCGATGGCGTTCCTGGCACTTTCAACGCCGGCCAAACCGCGACCATTGCCAACGTCGGCACCCTGGTCATCGGCGCCAACGGCGCCTACACCTTCACCCCGGATGCCAACTACAACGGCGCGGTGCCAACGGTGAGCTACACCGTCACCGACGGTTCCGGCAGCAATGTCACCTCGACCCTGACCATCGACGTCACCCCAGTCGACGACAGCTTCACCGACCTCAGCGAAACAGTCTCCACCGCTGAAGACACCACCATCAGCGACAGCGTGTTGACGGGTACCTTGAGCGTCGATGGTCAGGTCAGCGTGGTTAATTTCACCATCGGTGATACCACCTACGCTGCTGGCAGCACCGCGACCATCGCCAACGTCGGCACCCTGGTCATCGGGGTCAACGGCGCCTACACCTTCACCCCGGCCGCCAACTACAACGGCGCGGTGCCAACGGTGAGCTACACCGTCACCGACGGCTCCGGCACGGACGTCACCTCGACCCTGACCATCAGCGTCACCCCGGTCGACGACAACTTCACCGACCTCAGCGAAAGCGTGACCACGGCTGAAGACACCGCCGTCAGCGGCAGCGTCCTCACTGGCACCTCGAGTGTCGATGGCCAAGTCAGCGTGGTGAACTTCACCATCGATGGCGTTCCTGGCACTTTCACCGCCGGCCAGACCGCGACCATTGCCAACGTCGGCACCCTGGTCATCGGCGCCAACGGCGCTTACACCTTCACCCCGGATGCCAACTACAACGGCACAGTGCCAACCGTCAGCTACACCGTCACCGACGGCTCGGGCAGCAACGTCACCTCGACCCTGACCATCGACGTCACCCCGGTCGACGACAGCTTCACCGACCTCAGTGAAAGCGTGACCACCGCTGAAGACACCGCCGTGACCGGCAGTGTGTTGACCGGTACCTCGAGCGTCGACGGTCAGGTCAGCGTGGTGAACTTCACCATCGGTGATACCACCTACTCTGCTGGCAGCACCGCGACCATCGCCAACGTGGGTACCCTGGTCATCGGCGCCAACGGCGCTTACACCTTCACCCCGGACGCCAACTACAACGGCACGGTACCCACGGTCAGCTACACCGTCACCGACGGCTCCGGCAGCAATGTCACCTCGACCCTGAACATCAACGTCACCCCGGTCGATGACCCGAGCGTCCTGATTGCAGATACCAAGACCGTCGATGAAGACCACGCTGCAACGGGCAACGTGCTTGGCAATGACATCGATGTCGACAACGCTCTGAGTGTCGCGACATTCACCATACAAGGTGTCCCCGGCTCCTTTACCGCAGGTCAAGTCGCGACTATCACCGGCGTTGGTACTGTGACTATCGCCACCAATGGCGATTACAGTTTCACCCCTGCCGCGAACTGGAACGGAACGGTTCCACAGATCAGCTACACCACCAACACCAACTCCACCAGCACGCTGAACATCACGGTCAACCCGGTCAACGACGCTCCGACCGTTAACACCACCTCGGCCAGTGGTGATGAAGATCATTTGATCGCCGTGCAGCTCGGCGGCAATGACATTGACGGCAGCGTCAATCACTTCACCCTGACCAGCCTGCCGGCCAATGGCAAGTTTTACGCAGACGCCGCCGGGACCATCGAGCTGACCACCAGCAGCGTGATTTCCGCAACGGCCAATGGCGCAACGGTTTACTTCAAACCCACCGGCGACTGGAGTGGCACCACCAGCTTCACCTACAGCGCGACCGACAACGGGGGCATGCCTTCTGCTACTTCAGCGACCGGCACCATCGTCGTCGCGCCAGTCACCGATACCCCAAGCCTGTCGCTGACCGGTGGCGGCATTGTTGCCTCGACCGACTTCCAGGAAGTCGCTGCGAGTGTCGACGTCGATGTCAGCAAGCTCGGCAACGGCGCCTGGCACACTGACAACCGCGGGGGCATGGTCGAAATCGGCAAAGCCAGCGTCTACGGTGCCGGCGGCAATAACCAGGTCATCGAACTCGAGCGTAATGCCGGTGATGCGAGCAACCTCTACACCACTATCGATGCGAAGGCCGGCACCTCGTACAACGTGTCGTTCGACTATGCACCGCGTGCCGGCGTAGATAATTCGCTCATCAACGTGTACTGGGGCGGTCAACTCATTGGCACCCTGAACACCTCGACCACGGGCATGCAGCACTACAGCTTCGACATTCCGGTCACTGCCGATGGCAACCAGAAACTCGAGTTCCGCGCTGGTGACAGCAACAGCCTGGGCGGCGTGCTGGACAACATCAATGTCACTCAGGTGCTCAACTCGGGCCTTGAAGACAACGCGATCCTGTTGTCCACCATTCAGGCCCACACCAATGACGCCGACGGCTCGGAAACGCTTGCCCTCACACTGAGCGGCTTGCCAGCGGGTTCCAGCCTCACCGATGGCACCCACACCTTCAATGCTGCCGACGGCTCGACGTCGGTGGACATTACGGGTTGGAACCTGTCCACGCTCAAGCTGACACCGCCGACGAACTTCAATGGCGACATCCCCCTGACCGTAACGGCCACCGCCAAAGACGGCGATGCCCCAAGCGCGAGCACCTCGCTGCCACTGGTGGTGCACGTGGCTGCCGTCGATGACGCCAGCGTGCTGCAGGCGGATCAGATCACCGTCGAAGAAGATCACAACGCGATCGGCAACGTGCTGACCAACGACCACGATGTCGATAATGCCCTGAGCGTCGCAAGCTTCAGTGTGAACGGGGTCAACGGCAGTTTCACGGCGGGCCAGACCGCGACCATCACGGGTGTCGGTACGCTGATCATTTCCAGCAACGGCGACTACACCTTCAAGCCGGCTGCCGACTGGAATGGCAATGTTCCACAGGTGACATACACCACCAATACTGGCTCGAGCAGTACGCTGAACATCAGCGTGACGCCGGTCAACGACAACTTCACCGACGCCAACGAAACGCCCTCGACCCTGGAAGACACCGCCTTGACCGGCAGCGTCCTCACCGGCACCTCGAGCGTCGACGGCCCGGTCAGCGTGGTCAACTTCACCATCGGTGAGTCCACCTACGCCGCCGGCAGCACCGCGACCATCGCCAACGTCGGCACCCTGGTGATCGGTGCCAATGGGGCTTACACCTTCACCCCGGCTGCCAACTACAACGGCACCGTGCCAACGGTTACCTACACCGTCACCGACGGTTCGGGACCTAACGACACGTCGACCCTGAATATCAGCGTTACGCCGGTCAACGACAACTTCACCGACGCCAGCGAAACGGTCTCGACCCTGGAAGACACTGCCCTGACCGGCAGCGTCCTCTCCGGCACTTCGAGCGTCGACGGCCCGGTCAGCGTGGTCAACTTCACCATTGGTTCGACCACTTACACGGCCGGCAGCACAGCGACCATCGCCAATGTCGGTACCCTGGTGATTGGTGCCAACGGCGCCTACACCTTCACCCCGGCCGCCAACTACAACGGCACCGTGCCAACCGTTACCTACACCGTCACCGACGGTTTGGGACCTAACGACACTTCGACCCTGAACATCAGCGTCACGCCGGTCGACGACAGCTTCACCGACGCCAACGAAACGGTCTCGACCCTGGAAGACACTGCCTTGACCGGCAGCGTCCTCTCCGGCACTTCGAGCGTCGACGGCGCGGTCAGCGTGGTCAACTTCAGCATCGACGGCGTGACGGGTACTTTCAACGCCGGCCAGAGCGCGACCATCGCCAACGTCGGCACCCTGGTCATTGGGGCCAATGGGGCTTACACCTTCACCCCGGCCGCCAACTACAACGGCACAGTGCCGACTGTTACCTACACCGTCACCGACGGTTCGGGAACAAACGACACTTCGACCCTGAACATCAGCGTTACCCCGGTCAACGACAACTTCACAGACGCCAACGAAAGCGTGACCACCGCTGAAGACACCGCCCTCAGCGGCAGCGTCCTCAGTGGCACGAGCAGCGTCGATGGCCCGGTCAGTGTGGTCAACTTCACCATCGGCGATACCACCTACGCCGCGGGCAGCACGGCGACCATCGCCAACGTCGGTACCCTGGTGATCGGTGCCAACGGGGCTTACACCTTCACTCCGGCTGCCAACTACAACGGCACGGTGCCGACCGTCACCTACACCGTCACCGACGGTTCCGGCACAGACGACACTTCGACCCTGAACATCAGCGTTACCCCGGTCGATGACAGCTTTATTGATGCCAGCGAAAGCGTGACCACCGCCGAAGACACCTCCCTCACCGGCAGCGTCCTCTCCGGCACCTCGAGCGTCGATGGTCCAGTCAGTGTGGTCAACTTCACCATTGGTTCGACCACTTACACGGCCGGCAGCACGGCGACCATCGCCAACGTCGGTACCCTGGTAATCGCGGCGAACGGGGCCTACACCTTCACCCCGGCTGCCAACTACAACGGCACCGTGCCAACGGTTACCTACACCGTCACCGACGGTTCGGGATCTAACGACACCTCGACCCTGAACATCAGCGTCACGCCGGTCGACGACAGCTTCACCGATGCCAGCGAAACGGTCTCGACCCTTGAAGACACCGCTCTGACCGGCAGCGTCCTCACAGGCACCTCGAGCGCCGATGGCGCGGTCAGCGTGGTCAACTTCACCATCGGTGATACCACCTATACGGCCGGCACCACGGCGACCATTGCCAATGTCGGCACCCTGGTGATCGCGGCGAACGGGGCCTATACCTTCACCCCGGCTGCCAACTACAACGGCACGGTGCCGACCGTCACCTACACCGTCACCGACGGTTCGGGACCTAACGACACCTCGACTCTGAACATCAGCGTCACGCCGGTCGACGACAGCTTCACCGATGCCAACGAAACGGTCTCGACCCTGGAAGACACTGCCTTGACCGGCAGCGTCCTCACTGGCACGAGCAGCGTCGATGGCGCGGTCAGCGTGGTCAACTTCACCATCGGTTCGACCACTTACACGGCCGGTACCACGGCGACCATCGCCAACGTCGGCACCCTGATGATCGCGGCGGACGGCGCTTACACCTTCACTCCGGCCGCCAACTACAACGGCACGGTGCCGACCGTCACCTACACCGTCACTGACGGTTCGGGAACCAACGACACCTCGACCCTGAACATCAGCGTCACGCCGGTCGACGACAGCTTCACCGACGCCAACGAAACGGTCTCGACCCTGGAAGACACCGCCCTCAGCGGCAGCGTCCTCTCCGGCACGAGCAGCGTCGACGGCCCGGTCAGCGTGGTCAGCTTCAGCATCGACGGTGTGACTGGCACCTTCAACGCCGGCCAGACCGCGACCATCGCCAACGTCGGCACCCTGGTGATCGCGGCGAACGGGGCCTATACCTTCACCCCGGATGCCAACTACAACGGCACGGTGCCGACCGTCACCTACACCGTCACCGACGGTTCGGGACCTAACGACACCTCGACCCTGAACATCAGCGTCACGCCGGTCGACGACAGCTTCACCGACGCCAACGAAACGCTCTCGACCCTGGAAGATACTGCCCTGACCGGTAGCGTCCTCAGCGGCACGAGCAGCGTCGACGGCCCGGTCAGCGTGGTCAACTTCACCATCAACGGTGTTCCTGGCACCTTTACCGCCGGCCAGACCGCGACCATCGCCAACGTCGGCACCCTGGTGATCGCAGCGAACGGTGCTTACACCTTCACCCCGGCCGCCAACTACAACGGCACGGTGCCGACCGTCACCTACACCGTCACCGACGGCTCGGGAACCAACGACACCTCGACCCTGAACATCAGCGTCATGCCGGTCGACGACAGCTTTACCGATGCCAACGAAACGGTCTCGACCCTGGAAGACACTGGCCTGACCGGCAGCGTCCTCTCCGGCACGAGCAGCGTCGACGGCCCGGTCAGCGTGGTCAACTTCACCATTGGTTCGACCACCTACACGGCCGGCAGCACGGCGACCATCGCCAACGTCGGTACCCTGGTGATTGCGGCGAACGGCGCTTACACCTTCACCCCGGCCGCCAACTACAACGGCACCGTGCCAACGGTTACCTACACCGTCACCGACGGTTCGGGACCTAACAACACTTCGACCCTGAACATCAGCGTTACGCCAGTCGACGACAGCTTCACCGATGCCAATGAAACGATCTCGACCCTGGAAGACACTGCCTTGACCGGCAGCGTCCTCAGCGGCACGAGCAGCGTCGACGGCCCGGTCAGCGTGGTCAACTTCACCATCGGTGATACCACCTACGCCGCGGGCAGCACGGCGACCATCGCCAACGTCGGTACGCTGGTGATCGCAGCGAACGGGGCTTACACCTTCACCCCGGCCGCCAACTACAACGGCACGGTGCCATCGGTCACCTACACCGTCACCGACGGCTCGGGACCTAATGACACCTCGACCCTGAATATCAGCGTCACACCGGTCAACGACAGCTTCACCGACGCCAGCGAAACGGTCTCGACCCTGGAAGACACCGCCCTCAGCGGCAGCGTGCTCACCGGCACGAGCAGCGTCGATGGTCCGGTCAGCGTGGTCAACTTCACCATTGGATCGACCACCTACACGGCCGGCAGCACGGCGACCATCGCCAATGTCGGTACCCTGGTGATCGCAGCCAGTGGGGCCTACACCTTCACCCCGGCCGCCAACTACAACGGCACGGTACCAACCGTCACCTACACCGTCACCGACGGTTCGGGACCCAACGTCACCTCGACCCTGAACATCAGCGTCACGTCGGTCGATGACCCGAGTGTGCTGGCTGCGGACCTCAAAACCACCCTTGAAGACCAGGTCGCCACCGGTAACGTGCTGACCAACGACCGTGATGTGGACAACGCTCTCAGCGTGACCAAGTTCACTATCGGTGGCATCGAGTACAACGCGGGGGGGACTGCCACCATTGCAAACGTGGGCAGGCTGACAGTCGCTGCCAGTGGTGACTACAGCTTTACCCCTGCCGACAATTGGAGTGGCAAGGTTCCGACTGTGACCTACACCACCAATACCGGTTCAAGCACCACGCTGGACATCAGTGTGACTGCGGTCGCGGATACTCCGATCGTGACCGCCACCACGTCTCAGGTGGCCGAGAACAGCAGCATCGCGTTGGGCTTGAAGGTAACGTCAGTGGACACTGATGGCTCTGAAACCCAGACCATTACCTCGATCGCCGGCATCCCGGCAGGTGCGACCCTGACCGATGGCACGCACACCTTTACCGGCACAACCGGTAACGGCGTCGTCGACCTCAGCGGGTGGGATGTCAGCAAGTTGAGCTACACCCCGGCACCGTACGCCACCGGCACCAACACGCTGACCGTGACGGCAGTCTCGACCGAGAGCCAGGGTGATTCGGCCAGCAATACGACGCAGATTCCGATCACGATCAATCCAGCGGTCTATAACCCGCTCACTGCCACCGCCGGTAACGACACCGTCACCGGCACCAGTGGCAATGACATCGTGGTGTCGGATATCGGCGGGCTGACGGTCGCACCAGGTCAGAACTACAATATCGCCTTCATGGTCGACAGCTCGGGCAGTATGGGCGACGCCTCCATGTCAGCGGCGAAGAAGTCTCTGGAGGCGGTGTTTACTTCGCTGATCGCCAGTGCGACTTCGAAAGACGCGAATCCGGGTACTGTGAAAGTGTTCCTCGTGGACTTCGACACAACGGTCAAACAGTCGATTTCGATCGACCTGTCCAGCAAGGATGCCCTGGCGAACTTGAAGTCGGTTCTCGACGGCATGAAATCGGGCGGATACACCAACTACGAGGACGTGTTCAAGACCACCGCCAACTGGTTCTACAGTGCTGATGCGAAGAGCAACCCTAATGCGATCAATCTCACCTACTTCATTACCGACGGTGAGCCAACCGCTTACACCAGCAATGAACAGACCAACCCGGTCGTCGTCAACTTCAAGTCAAGCAGCTCCCCGGACCTGACCCTGGACAGCCTGTTGAAACTGGGTGACTACAGGCCTGGCACTGCTTTCACCACAGTGATCGGCGGCGCAACTCGTACGTTGGTCGATGCCAATGGCGCCGTTTACAAATGGAGTGAGGACAGCAAGGGTAACTGGAGCTCTTCAAAATACAGTGGCCTGACACTCCATGCGCAGGGTGACGGCACTTATGAGTTGTCGGCCAACGATGGCGATGGCTATGTCGACAGCACCAGCGCCACCAATGCCGCAGCGGCATTTGCCCTGCTGGCGGCGGCCCACTCCACCGTGCAAGCTATCGGCCTGAACGGCGACGTCAAGGAAAGCGACCTGGCGCCGTACAACACCACCGACGGCAAGCCGCTGGCCAATATCAACCCTTCGGATCTGGCCAACGCGATTCTCGGCCACAGCGAGGCCACGCTACCGGGTCACGACACCGTCAACAGCGGTGATGGCAATGACATCATCTTCGGCGACCTGGTGAGCTTCAATAGCGTCACCGGCGAAGGTTACGCTTCGCTGCAGGCTTTTGTCGGCCTGCAAACCGGGGTCGAGACCAATCTGGTCACACCAAGCAATGTGCACCAGTACATCACCGAGCACTACAACGTGTTCGATGTGTCTGGGGCTCAGGATGGTGCCGATACGCTGCTCGGCGCCGCCGGCAATGACATCATCTTTGGCCAGGGTGGCGACGACAAACTCTACGGCGGCACCGGCAATGACATTCTGCTCGGCGGTACCGGAAACGACTTGCTGGACGGTGGCGACGGCAATGACATTCTCTTGGGCGGCAAGGGCAATGACACCCTGACTGGCGGTTTGGGCGGCGACACCTTCGTCTGGAAAGCGGGCGACACCGGCAACGACGTGATCAAGGACTTCAAGGCCAGCGAAGGCGACCGGATCGACCTGCGCGATCTGTTGCAGGGCGAAACCGGCAGCACCATCGACAACTTCCTGAAGATCACCACGGTCGATGGCGTGTCGTCGCTGCAAGTCAGCTCGACCGGTCAGTTCAACTCTGGCAATGCCGCAGCCGCCACGCCGGACGTGACGATCAAGCTGGAGGGCAACAACTGGTCAAGCGCCAACCTGCACAACCTGATTGCCGGTAGCGACCCGACCATCAAAATCGATCACAACAACAGCTGATGCATGAAAACGGCCGCCCTTCTGGGGCGGTCGTCACGTTTGTGTCCACTGCCCGGTGACGATTTCGTCGCTGCGCCACATACTGGCGCGCAGTTGACCTATGCTGCTGACAGCATGACGCTGGCTCAATTCTGAGGGATGCTCAATGTTTTACGTGCAACGCGATGCGCAGGGCCTGTTGGTACGCGTGGAACCCGCCGCCTATGCCGAGGCCACGGAAACGCTGCCGGCCGACAATCATGAAATCCAGGCCTGGTTTGCCAATGCGGCGGTGGAGAACAGCCTCAAACAGCTCAAGCAAAGTGACCTGGAAATGATCCGGGTACTCGATGACTTGATTCAGGTGCTGACGCAGAAAGGCGTGATCCGCGTCACCGACCTGCCGACGGCAGCCCAGGCCAAACTCATGGACCGAGACCAGGCCCGTGAAGCCTTGGGTGGCTTGAGCCATTTGATCGATGATGAAGAGACCGGGTTGATCTGACGCCTCCTCCGATTACTCCCACGCCCTGCGTGGGAGTAATCAAATCAGCGCCAGGGCTTGGGCTCGCCGAACAACTGGCCCTGCACACCGTATAGCCCCATCTCGCGAATCACCGACAATTCGCCTTCCGTCTCGACCCGTTCGGCAATCAGCGGCAAATCAATGCTGTGCGCCGCTCGCTGGATCGCCTCGATGAACAGGCGTTTGTCACTCTCCAGATCAATCGACCGAATGTAGCTGCCATCAATCTTCAGGTACGCCAGCCCCAGCCGCGCCAGGTTGCCGATCATGCTGAAGCGTCCGCCAAAACGTTGCAGGCTCAGGGAGAAGCCGAGTTCGCGCAGGCGCCGGGTCAATTGCTCCAGCACTGCCTGATCAGGCAGTTGCTCTTCGCCAATCTCCAGGGTCAGACGCGGGCCGAGGTTGGAATGCGCACGCAGTAGCTCGAAGATCTTGTTTTGCGCCTGGAGATT
>Ga0209050_1003110_pt1 | contig 12715 bp, 10 predicted proteins | sample Araplavi_mTSA_r2_FD_184276 | JGI IMG/M metagenome (GOLD analysis project Ga0209050, IMG submission 184276) | Arabidopsis root microbial communities from North Carolina, USA - plate scrape MF_Cvi_mTSA_r2 (SPAdes) (version 2) | ecosystem: Host-associated > Plants > Roots > Endosphere | place: USA...
GAAGAAAAGCGTCGATGAGAGCGAAAATTCTAATTGATGACGATGAGCTTCTTCAAGTGCGTCTCCGATCCCGACGTCACCCGCACCAGGTAAACACCCGTGGCCACGGAGGAAAGCGAAAGGGGATAGGTTTGGTTGAGCACATCCGACAGGGTCTGTGTCATCAAGATCTTGCCCATCGTATCCACCACCTCTAATTCGACCGGTCCTTTTTGCGAGATGTTAAAGGTGATGTTGGCGTTGCCCCCGGCCGCTGGATTAGGATAGACCGTGAACGGTTCCGTGGCCTTGATGTGCGTTTCGGTGACAAAGAATTCGATGTTGTCCAGGTACAGGTTGTTGCCGTGGCCATTGGTCACCACAAAGGCGATGCGCACTTCGGGCTGGCCGGCCAGGCTGGTCAGCGTGGTGGTTTTTGTCGTCCAGTCCGAACTCGTGGAAGGCTTCCAACTGGAGGTGGTGGCACGGCCACTGGCCAGCGATGCACTGTTGGCGGTGAAGAGTGTGTCCTGGTAGGTATTGCCGCAGTCGCGGGAAGCCAGGATGCGCAGCACGTCGTTCTTGGTGCTGTTCGCGGAATAGGAAACGTCAAACGAGACGCTCGCTTCGGTGGCGTCGCCAAAGTCTAGCACCGGGCTCACCAGCCAAGCTTGGTCGTCGGCCACCGTGTTGTCGAAGGCGTTGAAGTAAACGGCCTTGTTGCCGGTCAGGTCGATGGGGCGCCAGATCATTCCGTCGGTCGGGTTCACAATGGTCCATTGTGGCGTGAAGGTCCCCTCGAAGTTTTGACGCAGGGGAATGAAGTCCTCTGATTGGTTGACGACGGTTTTTATATCCACCGCGTTGTCGGCCGCGTTGAAGTCCGGTTGCCCGTTGGGTTCGGAGAGTTCGAAGCGGATGGCGTTTTCTCCGTCGGCCAACGGCAGCGAGTTTAACGTAATGTCTTTGGTTGTGCCGCCGTCAATCGACAGCCCCGTGATCACCTGCGTGTAGGCATGGTCGTTGAGGGTGGTGGTCACCTTCAACGAATTGATCAGCGTGCCCGAATTTTTCACCCGCAGCACCGGAACCGTCCCTTGCAGACAGGTGACGGGATAAGGCGAAAGCACTTTTTGCAACGTGGCGTCATAGATCGGCGTGGTGGTGAGCGACACGTTGTCGATGTACAGGTTGTTGCCCCAATCGTTCACCCCCACAAAAGCGATCTGCAGATTTTGCTGGCCAACATAACTGCTCAGGTCAATCTGTTCCGTGCGCCATTGGTCGGCGGTGGGCACAAAGGCGCTGCCCGTGCTGTTGGTGGTGGCTAGCGTTGCACCTGATTTATCATACACGACAGTGCCTTGCGTGATGTCGGCGCTGCAGTTGGTCAGCACCACAACCTTGAGGCCATCGCTGCTGGATTGAAACCGTGCATAGGCGACGTCAAATTTGAGCAGGGCCGCTGGCGCGCCGATCAGGCTGAACGTGGGCGTGAGCAGGGGATCGATCTCGCCCAGGTTGTCTTCATAATTGAAAAAGTCCATCTCCATGGCTTTGTTCGAGCCGTTCACGGGCGTGGTGGCCAGCGCCCAGGTCACTTTCTGATCGGGGTTCTCGATCTTCCAGGTGCTCGGTATGGTGTTGAAAGGTTCCAGGAAAGGCAAGGCAATGCTATAGGGCACTTCCACCACTTGCTGTCCATTGTTGTTGTTGGACTGGCCATCGGTGGTGCCGTTGGTTTTCAGTACATTGAAGGTGACCAGGCTGGAGCCGACGGGGAAAATGAGCGACGAGAAACTCACCGTAGTGCTTTGTAATGTGCCCAGCGCCGGGGCAAACGTAAAATCTTTTGTCTCCACCACACTGCCGTTCTCACTGATCTGGATCCGGGCCGATGAAATGGTGTTGGACCCATAGTTACGGATCTCGATGGTGGGCAACACCGGCGTGCTGCATTCTCCCGACAAAGGTGCTAGCACCGTCTTGATGCCCAGGTCGTTCACTACGGGCGCCGGATCATTCAGGCCATGCGATGTGAGCAGACTCAGGCGGCGGGGACTGTTTTCGATCACGGTCGTCATGCGGGCTACCTGGCCTTCGGTGAACAGGTTCATGCACACGTCGTTGGTGTAGTCCATATAGTTTTGGAACATGGCGTCTACGCTACACGTTACGTGCGGTTGTGAAGGGCAGCCGCTGGTGCTGCCGGATTGATTCGGTGTGTCGTCAACATAGTCCGTGCCGCTGCAGTCGTTGCCGTCGTCGCCCCAGATATGGCGCAGGCCAAAGAAGTGGCCGATCTCGTGCGTGGCCGAGCGACCTTTGGCAAAATTGGCCAGCAGGTTGAAGCTACCATAGTCGTTGGAGCCAAAAGCATCGTAAGCGATCACGACGCCATCGGTCAAGCGGTTGGTGGAAGAATTTTCAAGACCGTCGAGGTCCGATACGGGAAATTGCGAGTAGCCCAGCAGAGACGTGAGGTCGCATACCCAAATGTTCAGGTAATCTTCGGCCGGCCAATAGCTCAGGGATTTCAGTTCATAGTTGTCGTTGATGCTCCAAGAGGTCCTCGTGCCCTGCACGCGGTTGATGCCCGTAGTGGCCAACCCCTCGGGATTTTGTTTGGCCAACACGAATTGCACGTTGAAGCTGGCGGCCACCGGCTGGAATTCACTCGGCGTTTGGGAAGCGTCGGCGTTGAGGCGTTGATAGTCTTTGTTGAGTACGTCGATCTGCGAAAGGATCTGGGCGTCGGGGATATTGCGGCCTACGCCGAGGGCTTCGCCGTTGTGGATCACGTGCACCACGACGGGCACGGTGTAGGTAACGGTCTGATCGCGCTGCGTGCTTTGGGTGCGGGCCCGGGCGCTGATCTTTTGTTGCAGCCACTTTTCAAACTGGGGGTTGTTTTCCAGCTTCAGTTTGTCGCTCAGCAGTTTGTTGTTGTATTCTACGGTGCCACAGCGCTCCTGTGAAAATGCGGTCCAGGAGACCACAACGAGGAGGCATTGAAGGAACGCAATTTTGAGGTAAGAGGAGTCAATCCGCACAAAGATCCTGGTTAAATCTGCATCATTAATCTTTCAAATATAGTAAAGAGTAACCCTTTTGTAACAGCGTAACGCTGGCGGGGCAGAAAGTAATATGTATGCGTAGACCAATGCCGAAAAGAAATTGATCATTGGCGGGGAAACGACGACAACGCCTAGTGATTTACCGGGGTAAGGTTGATTACCTCGATGGCTTTTATTTCGGGCACGTCGCGCTTGATGGCCGCTTCCACGCCGGCCTTGAAGGTCATGGTGGACATGCTGCAATTGCCGCAGGCACCCACGAACTCCAGTTGCACCACATGGTCGTCCGAAATGTGACTGACCTTCACGTTACCTCCGTCGGCCTTGAGATAGGGACGGATGGAATCGAGTGAAGATTCAATTTTCAGGGTAAGTTCTTCTATCGTGCTCATCAGACTTTCAGTTCAACGCGTTGCGTTTGTGTAAAGTTAGCATTTCTTATGGCAATTTGACGCGCCAATGTTTCGGCCAACCCTTTAAATACATCGGCGGTAACACCTTCCTTCAATACGGCCGGGAGTCCGCTGTCGCCGCTTTCGCGAACGCTCTGCACCAAGGGCACCTGGCCCAGCAGGGGAACATTGTATTTGTCCGCGAGGTTCTGTCCGCCGCCTTTTCCAAAGATGTAATACTTGTTGTTGGGCAATTCTTCCGGGGTGAAGTAGGCCATATTTTCAATAACACCCAGAATGGGCACATTGATTTGTTGCTGGCGGAACATCGACATGCCTTTGTTGGCGTCGGCCAGGGCTACTTTCTGGGGCGTGGTCACGATCACGGCGCCGGTTACCGGCACGGTTTGTACCAGGGTGAGGTGAATGTCGCTGGTGCCGGGCGGGAGGTCGATCAGGAGGTAGTCCAGGTCGCCCCAATCGGCGTCGCTAAAGAACTGCTTCAGGGCGGCGCTGGCCATGGGGCCGCGCCACACCACCGCGCTGTCGGGCGGGGTGAGGAAGCCAATGGAGATCAGTTTCACGCCATATTGCTCGATGGGAATGATGATATTCTTCCCATTTACCTGTTTCACAGAGGGTTGCTCGAATTCGCAATTGAACATCACCGGGATGGAGGGTCCCGAAATGTCGGCATCGATCAGGCCTACTTTGGCCCCGGATTGCGCCAGCGCCACGGCCAGGTTGGTCGTTACGGTCGATTTGCCCACGCCACCCTTTCCGGAGGCGATGGCAATGATATTTTTTACGCCCGGCAGGAGGGGAGCGTTGTCGCGGAGGGTGGTCACCGAGCTGGTCATCTTGATGTCGATGGCCACCTTGTCACCCACTACCTTGTCGACGGCATCTTCGCAATCCTGGCGGATTTTCTCTTTGAGAGGGCATGCGGGGGTGGTCAGAACCACCGTAAAGCTCACTTTCTCAGGGCTTACCGTCACGTCCTTGATCATACCCAGCGTTACCAGGTCTTTTTTAAAATCGGGGTCTTCTACTGTGGAAAGGGCTTTGAGAATGTCGGCTTGGGTGAAACTCATCTAATTCCGTCGTGTTAAAAGTGGCCGCAAGTTAGCGGTAAACTGTTAATGGTTAAAAGTTATTCGCGTATTATCCGAACCCCTATCTTTGACGCAAAGTTTGAGGGGACGCGTTATTTTTTTCTTCCCGCAGGCAACGATAAAAGGTGATTTCCCGCGAAACCATAGACGACGTAAAGAACCGGGTCGACATTGTCGATGTGATCGGCGATTTTGTGACCCTCAAGCGTTCCGGCCAGAACTACAAGGCCCTCAGCCCCTTTACGAACGAAAAAACCGCGTCTTTCTACGTGGTTCCCTCCAAGGGGATCTTCAAGGACTTCAGCAGCGGCAAAGGCGGCGACGGCATCACCTTCGTGATGGAACACGAGGGGATGAACTACATGGAGGCCATCCGCTATCTCGCCAAGAAATATGGTGTCGAGATCAAGGAAGAAGCCCAGTCGCAGGAGTATGCCCTCCAGGCGACCGAGCGCGACAGCCTCTACATCGTCATGAATTATGCCAAGGAGCACTACAAACAGCGTTTGCTCCACACCGAGGAAGGCAACGGCATTGGCTTAAGCTATTTTCGCGAACGGGGTTTCAACGACCGCACGATCGAGAAATTCGAATTGGGCTATGCCATCAACGCCTGGGACGACTTCAATAAGAGAGCCCTGCAAGAAGGCTATCGCGAAGAAATGCTGGACAAAGCCGGCCTCATCATCAAACGTGACGACGGTCGGTTTTATGACCGCTTTCGCGGAAGGGTGATTTTCCCGGTGCACAACCTTGCCGGGAAGGTGATCGCCTTCGGTGCGCGCATCCTCACGAAAGAAAAAGATCAGCCGAAATATATCAACTCTCCCGAAACGGAGATCTACCACAAGAGCCAGGTGCTCTATGGCATGTACCAGGCCAAGAACGCGATCCGCCGCGAAGACTCCTGCTATTTAGTGGAGGGCTACACGGACGTGATCTCCATGCACTTGGCGGATGTCGACAACGTGGTGGCCTCGTCGGGTACGGCCCTCACGGAAGAACAGATCAAACTCATCCGCCGCTTCACCGAAAACGTGACGGTGCTCTTCGACGGCGATGCCGCCGGCGTGAAAGCGGCGTTGCGGGGTATCGACCTGATCCTGAAAGGCGGGTTGAACGTGCGCGTACTGCTTTTCCCCGACAACGAGGACCCCGACAGCTTCTCGCGCAAGATGGGAAGCACGGCGTTCAAGCAATACCTGAAAGATCACACACAGGATTTCATCTCTTTCAAGATCGACCTGCACGCCAAAGATGCGGGCCACGATCCCATCAAGAAAGCTGAGGCCATCCGTGACATCGTCACCACCATTTCGCTGATCCCGGACCCGATCAAACGGTCGGTCTATATCCAGGAGACCAGCCAGCTCCTGCGCATGTCGGAAACGGTATTGCTGTCGGAGATGAACAAGATCGTGATCGGCGAGCGTCGGAAGAAAGACCAGGATCGCGGCCGCGAAGCCCAGGAGCCACCTCCCGATTTCATGAACGAGCCGCCGGTAACGGAAACGAAAGCCGACGAGAACACGATGGTGCAGTTGCAGGAACGCGAGTCGATACGCCTGCTCCTGAACTATGCCGAAAATAACTACGACGAACAGCGACTCGTGGATTTCATGCTCGCCGAATTGGACGACGTGGAGTTTACCGATCCCATACTAAAAGAAATATATCAAGGCTTCAAAGACGGGGCCGAACGAGGCGAGGTTGTAGACACGATGTACTTCATGGAACATGGCAGTGCCGCCGTAAAAGGAGTCGTAGCCGAGCTCACCACACCCCGCTATGAAGCCAGCAAACACTGGCCGGAAAAAAACATCTTCTTCCCCCACGAAAAGGAAGTGCTTCACGATCTGGCCTATACCAACGTGTTGCGACTGAAATTCAGAGTGATACAGAAGCTTGTCGAAGATAACAAAGCGGAATGGCGAAAGGCTACGACCGAGGAGGACCAGGAGAAGCACTTCACCATCCATGAACAACTAAAAGGTGCCGAGAAAGAACTGGCGGTCATCCTCGGCATTGTCGTGAACAAAGGCTAGCCAGGAACGCACAAAAGAACTTTTTTGTTACTATGCTGACCCACAAGGAGGCGGTTTAAACGAGAGGAAATAACGACTATGAGCGCTATAAAATTGAATACTATTGAAGAGGCTATCGAAGACATAGAGAACGGTAAAGTGATCATCGTGGTGGACGACGAAGACCGCGAGAACGAAGGCGACTTCATCTGCGCTGCCGAATGCATCACCCCCGAGATCGTGAACTTTATGGCCACCCACGGACGCGGCCTTATCTGCACCCCGCTGGTGGAAGACCGTTGCGACGAACTGGGCCTGCACATGATGGTGGGCACCAACACCGCCGTCTACGAAACCGCCTTCACCGTGTCGGTGGATTTGATCGGCCACGGCTGCACCACCGGCATTTCCGCCCACGACCGCGCCAAGACCATCCGCGCCCTCGTCGACCCCGAAACCAAGCCCGAAGAGCTGGGACGCCCCGGCCATATTTTCCCTTTGAAAGCAAAACGCGGGGGTGTACTCCGCCGCTCCGGCCACACCGAGGCCGCGATAGACTTTGCGCGCCTGGCCGGGTTTAAACCTGCCGGTGTACTGGTGGAAATCATGAACGAAGACGGCACCATGGCGCGCCTGCCCGACCTGGTGAAGGTGGCCGAGCGTTTCAAGCTGAAACTGGTGACCATTAAAGACCTGATCGAATATAGAATCAAAAAAGAAACCCTGATCAAACGCGAGATCGAGGTGGACATGCCCACAGAACACGGGCACTTTAACCTCGTGGCTTTTGACCAGCTCAATACCAACGAAGTGCATTTAGCGTTAGTAAAGGGAACCTGGGAAAAGGACGAACCCGTGCTGGTGCGCGTGCACTCGTCTTGTGTGACCGGCGATATTTTTGGTTCGTGCCGTTGCGATTGCGGACCGCAGTTGCACAAAGCCATGGAAATGGTGGACCGCGAAGGAAAAGGCGTGGTGCTCTATATGAAACAAGAAGGAAGAGGCATCGGACTGTTAAACAAACTGAGGGCCTACAAGCTGCAGGAACAGGGGCTCGACACCGTGGAAGCCAACCTGCAACTGGGTTTTGATATGGACGAACGCGACTATGGCGTGGGTGCACAAATAATTCGTAACTTGGGTATAACAAAGATCCGTCTCATCACCAACAACCCCAAGAAGCGTGTAGGCCTGATGGGCTACGGATTGGAGATCGTTGACAATGTGCCCATCGAGATTGTGCCCAATCCACATAACGAAAAATATTTATTGACAAAACGCGATAAGCTGGGTCATACCATTTTAAAGCATACATGAGATTGTTTTCATTAGAAGGCATGCGCAAAGAAGAGAGAAGTCTTTCGCCACGGATGGCGGGAGGACTTTTAATATTGTTAACCCTGCTGAGCTCCGGCACGGCCCTTGCTCAGTTTCCCTCCGAGCTGTGGCACGAAGGAAAGATCGTACTGGTGGAAGGCGACACCTTGCGCGGCCTGGTGAAGTACGACCTCTCCCAAAACCTGGTGCAATACACGATGCAGGACAAACGCATCGAAGCCTTCAGTGCCCGCAAAGTATTGTTCTTCGAGATCTTCGATGCCACGGTGCGCCGCTACCGGCAGTTCTTTGCGTTGCCCTACGTGGGCGCCAACTCCGGAGCCGACTATAAGACACCGGTATTCTTCGAACTGCTCACCGAAGGTGCGCTCACCCTCCTGTCGCGCGAATCGCTGGAAACCAGAATTTATAATTCTTCGCCGTATTACGGAGGCTTCTATAGCCCCATGTCATCTTACTCACGCGTGGTGCTGGTGTATACCTATTACGTACTCGACGAGAATGGCAACATCACCGAATTCACTGGCAACAAGGCCGACCTGTTGCAACTGATGGGAAAGAAATCGGAAGAGGTCGAAAAATATATGAAAGCCAACAAGCTGCGGTATGAAGATCGCTCCGATTTTGTTAGAATTGTGGCCTATTACAACTCGCTGATGTAGGCGGGTATTTTTTAAGGCAACAACACACAACCCTCACCCATGAAGCCCCTGATCCTGGTATCCAACGACGACGGCATCACCTCTAAAGGCATCCTCACGCTCATCAACGTAATGAAAACCATTGGCGACGTGATCGTGGTTGCCCCCGACGGTCCCCAATCCGGTATGGGCCACGCCATTACTGTGGGGGAGACGTTGCGGCTGGAAGAGAATTTCATCTTCGAGGGCGTCAAGGCCTATGAATGTTCAGGAACGCCCGCCGATTGTGTGAAGATGGCCCGCCACTTTGTGCTGAAAGATCAGCGCCAACCCGATGTGGTGGTGAGCGGCGTGAACCACGGCAGCAACACCTCCATCAGTGTGCTTTATTCGGGCACCATGTCGGCGGCCATTGAGGGCGCTATTGAGGGCACACCCGCCATTGGTTTTTCGCTCTGCGACTTTTCGCACGATGCCGACTTCTCGCATGCTGAAGAATACATCCGCAAAATAACCGTACAAGTCCTGGAGAAAGGTTTGCCCAAAGGCATCGCCCTAAACGTCAACTTTCCCCCTAAGCGCAACGAGACCATCAAAGGCATCCGCCTCTGCCGCCAGGCGAACGCCAAGTGGGTGGAAGAATTCGACGAGCGCTACGACCCCAACGGCCGCCGCTACTTCTGGATGGCCGGCAACTTCGTGAACTTCGACAAAGGCGAAGACAACGACGAGTGGGCCATTGCCAACAACTATGTCTCCGTTGTGCCCTGCCAGTTCGATCTCACCGCACACCAGGCGTTGCCGGTGTTGAACGAGTTGTGGGATATTATTTAACGCCTCGATCTTGCACATCGTCCTATATGAAAAAAGCCGGCGTGGGTATGACAACCCACGCCGGCTTTTTTATGGAACGTGATTATTTCTTGCCGCTGATCTGCTCCGTCATTTTGGTGAAGATCTTTTCGGTGAAGTTGGTGTGCCCCGCTTTGCCGGAATAGGCTGCGCCCATGGCTGCACCTTGGCTGGGTTTTACGAAGGCGGACGATTGGCTGTCGGCGGCGTCCATGATGTAGTGGAAGTAGAGCACAAAATTGCTGTGACTGCTCGACACCACGTAGGGTAGCACCACCGCATAGGCATATTTGGCGTCCTGGGCCATCACGATCCGGTCCATTTCGTCGCGGTCCACCACTTTGTAGGGATAGGGATAAACGTTCTTGATGTTCTTTTCATTGAGGTCTTCGTCGAGCCACTCCGAGCGGACGATCAGCGTTTTGTTAGCGATCTGCGGCGCGCGGGCAGCCATGGCCGCCATGGCTTGTTCGTTGAGGTCTCTGCGTTTCTCACCGTCTTTTTTGTTCTTGATGCGCATGGCGAAATAGGCTTCGATGGCGCGTACACCGTAAACGAGACCTGCTTTAGAAGGGAACACGTCGAACAAAGGCGTGTGGTAAACGGGTGCACCACCAAAATCCTCGATGGTGTTCACCAGGATGGACGTAAACATCTTGTCGTTGCGGTCTTCGAAGTCATCCTTGATGTCTTTCACCCAATGAAGACCGTTGTTGAGCACATAACCGGAGTGATAGTTACTGGCCTTCATGGAAATGCAGGCGACCACGGCATATTCCGTGGTTTTGGTCTTGGCCAGGGCGCGGATCTCATCGAACGTCTTGTATTGAATGCCCGCCTTGTTGTAGGGCCAGAATTTTTCTACTACTTCCTTGATGTTGGCGTTGTATTTGGCCAGGTCGGCCTTATAGTCTTCTACCGAACCGAGCTTGGGTTTCTTTTCAATGCGCTTCAAGATGCGCTCGCGCGGCTCTTCGATCATGACGATAAGTTTGCGGCCTTTCACCGACTCGATCTCTTCGATCTTTCCCATGCCCATCTGAGCATAGAGCGTAACGGGCATACTGATAACGATCAGGGCGACCCACAGGTACATGCTGTACTTTTTCATTGGCTGACTAAAAAATGTTGATTTGGTTTACAGATGGCGAGGGGATCTTTAAACAACCTTTGTTTATCTATCGGATTATAACCTTTAACGTCTAAACCTTACTCCAAAATTACGTGACGCAGCGGAGGGTATTGTGTGGCAAGAATGCGAGGAATTCTCAGAACAAAAAATTAAAGCAGTAAAAAGTTTAACCGTGTTCTCCGCAGTCATTCGCTACGGGTTTACACGAAGGAATCGCACACCATGAAAAGCTAACCTACGAAATTGAACCGGCCGATCGGGCTTTTGAATCGACAACGATACGACCTGTCAGAAACGCCCTCGCTACTTTTGATTCTTTAGCCGGGTCTGGTATTCTTGTGTGAGGGCATTAAGTTGGGCATCGTATTGGGGGCGGTCGTCGAACGCTGCCGGATGGTATGCATCGCCGGGTTTGTGCTTGTCGTGCAGGCGGAACTGGCTGGCGTGGGAGGCAACCCAGAGATCGAATTGAAGTTTTTTCATGGCCTCGAGTGTGTACTTATAGTCTTCGCCCACCTTTGGGTAGGTCGGCATGCCCATGAGCCGGGTTTTGGGAAGAATGGTGGGCATGTTGGCGATCAGCACTTTCCAGGAGCGGTTCTCGTCTTTCACCGTCAGCAGAAAACTTGTCGAGCCTTTTGTGTGGCCGGGATGGTGCAGGGCTAACAGCGTCGTCTCGCCTAGCCGTATCGTATCGCCGTCGTGTAACAGCCGGTCGGCGGTGACGGGGGCGAAGGCGTTTTCCTTGCCCACCAACACAAAGTCGGACTTTCCTCCATCGGCAAGCACTTGCGCGTCGCCTTCGTGGATCATCATCTTTGCGCCGGTCTGTTTTTTTATGGCGGCCATGGCGGCAACGTGATCGTAGTGGGCCTGGGTATTGAGCAGTATTTTTATGTCGGAAAACTTAAACCCCAACGCCTCTATGTTTGCACGGATCATAGGAGCAGATTCCGCCAGGCCGGTATTGATCAGAATGTTCCCCTGCGAAGTCGTGATCAGGTAACACGCCAGGTCGTAGGTGCCCACATAATATAAATTACCTGCAATCCGGAAAGGCTCATACGGTTGTGACCACTCACTGGGATTTTGAGAAGGAGGGGTCTGCCCAAAGGAGACGGAGGTAACAAACAGCAATAGCAGGATGGCGTGCAGCGAAAGACGGGACATTTGAAAAAATAGTTAGGCGATAAAAGTATGAAGTCGCGTTTAATTTAGCGTAAGCGTTACGCGAAAAAATGTTTTTTGAAACGGCCCGCTGTTCTAATGATGGGGCAGTGTTTCAACGCGACCATCTTGCAAGGTGACCTTCCCGGTTTCCAGCAGCGTCTTGAGCTTTTGCAGGTTCTCCATCACGGCGGGTTGGATTTTCTTTTTTGCAAACCAGCCGATCACACGAGGCATCTTCACCTGCCATGCATCTTCAAGCTTCGTGTGGTCACCTTGGGCAATAAGGTTGAAACGCATCACCAAATGCCGTTCCGGCGGCAGTGTTTCGATGGCCACAACGCTTGGGAACTCGAGCTCGATGATCTGCAGATCCTGGGCGTCGGTCTTCCGCACTTGATGAAAGACTGAACCTTTTGTGATGGGGCCTGCCGTGACTTTACTCACCTTGACAACGTAGTAATTCCACTTCGGCAAGTTCTCAAAATCCAGTAAGAAACTGAACACCTCTTCAATGGGCTTGTGGATGATGATCTCGTTGTAAATCTCCATGGGACCTGGGGCGACTTTTAAGGGATCGGGAGTGGAATGGGTTTTTCTCGCATTTCCATGCCATGGTTTCAGGGCTTGAAATCGTACACGGTGGTCGGAACACCAATGGAAATCAGTTCCTGGTTTATGAGGGGTTCAACATTTTCCCATTTGCCGCCCGCCAGCCCACAACCGATCCTGGGCATATGGACAGAGGCGTTCTTCTCACGGGCAAATGCGCCGACTTTAGCAAGGCCTTTTTGGATAGCTGGATACCGCACGGGAACATTTCCCGCGGCATCCTTTTTAACATCCCGTTGCCCGATCACATTGGCCACCCAGAGATCGTTCTCAACCTGAACAAACTGCACTTCTCCCAAGGCAAAGTCAAGCTTACTTTGAGACCACTTTCGATATTCTTCTTCCGGCGTCTTCCATCGCTGCGTGATGGCCATGACAAAACCGCT
>Ga0209050_1003123_pt1 | contig 12669 bp, 10 predicted proteins | sample Araplavi_mTSA_r2_FD_184276 | JGI IMG/M metagenome (GOLD analysis project Ga0209050, IMG submission 184276) | Arabidopsis root microbial communities from North Carolina, USA - plate scrape MF_Cvi_mTSA_r2 (SPAdes) (version 2) | ecosystem: Host-associated > Plants > Roots > Endosphere | place: USA...
ATCCGCCCGTCCGGCACCGAGCCGCTGATCCGGGTGATGGCGGAAGGCGACGACCGGGGACAGATCGAACGGATCGTCGACGGCCTGGTTGGCGTGATCGCCAACGTCCGCACCGCGGCCTGAACGAGCATAGCCTCATTGAAAAAGGCCACCCGCAGTTTCTGCGGGTGGCCTTTCATTTTGTGCGGAGATTTCCGGATGACCGGAAATCCGTTTGCCGGCGCTCAGAACTCTTCCCAATCCTGCTTTGCGGCCGCGCCATTGCCCTGGAATGACTGGGTGACTTTCGCGACCATCTTGCGAGCCGGCGATTCCGCCGGGCGGCTGTGGCCGGATGCGAGCGCGGGCGAGGCCCGATGCGAAGAGGAGGCCATTGCGGCTCCTCCGCCGATATGGAACTGCGACAGGAGCTGGAAGAGGCTCTCGGATTCCCGGGCCAGATTGTGGGCCGCCGCAGTCGACTGCTCGACCATGGCCGCATTCTGCTGGGTTCCCTGATCCATGGTGTTGACCGAGGTGTTGATCTCCTTGAGGCCGGTCGCCTGTTCCTTCGAGGCTTCGACGATGGCCTCGACATTGCCGTTGACCTGCTGCACCTGGACGACGATCTCTTCCAGCGCCTTGCCGGTTTCCCCGACCAGCGCCACGCCGCTCTTCACGTGGTCGTTGGAGGTGTGGATCAGTTCCTTGATTTCCTTGGCCGCCTTTGCGGAGCGCTGGGCAAGTTCGCGCACTTCCTGCGCGACCACCGCGAAACCCTTGCCGGCCTCGCCGGCCCGGGCGGCTTCGACGCCGGCGTTGAGCGCCAGCAGGTTGGTCTGGAAAGCGATCTCGTCGATGACGCCGATGATGTTGCCGATCTCGACGGCGGACGAATCGATCTTGCCCATCGCTTCGACGGCATCGCGGACCACGCGGCCCGAGTGCTCGGCGTTTTCCTTGGTCATGCGCACGAGGTTGCCGGCCTCCTGGGCGCGATGGCTGGAGTCGGAAACCGTGGTGGTGATCTCTTCCAGCGCCGCTGCGGTTTCCTCGACGGAGGCCGCCTGCTGTTCGGTGCGCTTGGCGAGGTCGTCGGAGGCCGAGCGGATTTCCTGGGCGCCGGCAGCGATCGCACTCGCATTTTCGGCGACCTTCTGCATCGCTTCGCGAAGTCTTGCCACCGCGGCGTTGAAATCCACCCTCAACTGGTCGAGCGAGGGAATGAAGGGCGTGTTGATCTGCCGGGTCAGGTCGCCGTTCGCCAGGGCCTGCAGGGCATCCGCAAGCTGGCGTACGGCCTGGCCGGTCTGCTCGGAGAGGGCGCTGCGTTCGCTCGCTTCCTGTTCCAGCCTGTGGCGTTCTCCGACGGTCCGCTTCGCCTCGGCATCCGCTTCCCGCTCGGCCTTGATGGAGATGGCATCCCGCAGGGCGGCCACGGCGCGCGCCAGCATGCCGATCTCGTCGCCGCGCGCCTCGATCGTCCGGTCGCCTTCAAGGCTGCCGGCGGCCATGGCGTTCAGCGATTGCTGCAGCTTGGAAAGTGGTCCGATGATCGAGCGGGCCGTCAGGAAGGCGGCGATGATCGAGAGCAGGGCGGCTATGCCGAGGGCGGCCAGCGCGACCGTGCCGAAGCCGCTCGCCGCGTTGCGGGCATCGCCGCCGATCGATTTGTTGAGCGCCTCCTGGTAGTCGATGAATTTGTTGATCGCGCCGAGCCAGGAGACGAAGAGCGGACGGGCCTGTTCCAGCAGGATCTTACGCGCCGCATCGCCATCGCCTTTTTCCTGCAGCGAAATGATCTGGGCGACGAGCGGATTGGTCTTCGACTGGATGTCAGCAATTTCGGCCAGGATCGTTTTTTCCCGATCCGATGCGCCGGTGGGAGCGGCGATCATTTCCGCCATGCGTTTTTCGTTTTCCGCATAGGAGGCCGCGAGCTTTGCGATCAGCGCTTCCGCTTCCTTGCGCTCCGTATCGGAGGTGACGAGCGTCACGTCGCGGATGGCGATCGCCCGGTCGTGCACGCTGCCGCGGTAGTTGATGGCATAACGCTGCTTGACGCTATTGACGTCATTCACGGTCGCAAGGTCGTTGTCGATCGTTTCCACCTTGCCGGTGGAGTAAAAGGTCAGCCCGACCATCAGGAGAAGCAAAAAGCCGAACCCGACGGCCAGCCGGAATGCGATGCCGAATGTTTTGAGTTTGCTCATGGACAGTTCTTTCCCTTGCGGCGCCCTGCGCCGCAGCTATACCCGGTCAATCTTCTCCTGAAGGGCATTCGGACAATTCCATCGCCGCCACTCGTCGATGGAGTTGTTTGATTGATGGATGAGATATCGCCGGATCGAACTGTGCTATCAGTCTAAACCAAGGGTTCAGAATGCACTCAGCCTGGTTGTACTTCCCAGTTATTCGGCTTTACCGATTCCCCCGCATTTCCCATTTCGGAATATGCTAAAAATAGGCATCTATAGTTGATAAACGATTAATTGATTATCTAAGCTTAAATTACCTTCCTCTACTGGAGTGGCGGGTCATAATCCGGAATGGCTGATTATGGCGGCTTCGTCCACTTGGCGGACTGCCCAGAACTCCCAAGTCTTCGCCGGGGCGCCGCCAAGCAAGTCTCCGGATCTGCCGTTACTTGCAGAATTACCGGCCGTTTTAAGGAAAACGCGCGGTAAACAAGCATGGTTAAGCGAGACTTAACCTTTGTCCATCATCATCCATGGCGGATCAACCCGTTGGCTGCGCGTTTTGCATGCCATACGCGATACGAGCTTTGGAGATGAACCCATGAGAAAGTTGCTGGCCAGCGCGTTTGCGCTGACACTGACGGTGAGCGCCGCCAATTCCGCCGATCTTTACCAGCCGCAGCCGGAGCCCTATCAGGATGCGCCGGAAGTGACCGTCCAGGAGGCGACCGGCTGGTACCTTCGCGGCGACGTCGGTTATTCCTTCAAGAAGTCGCGCGGCACCGAATTCTACCAGGGTACCGGCGCACCTGGCGTGGCGCTGGCGGAATTCGACCGTTCCGATCTGCGTGATGCCTTCACGCTCGGAGGCGGTGTCGGTTACCAGATCAACAGCTACCTGCGCACCGACGTCACCCTCGACTATATGTTCGACAGCAAGTTCCGCGGTTCCACTCATGGCAGCTGCGGCGCGGGTCCCGTCTGCACGTCGACGGACCTCGCTGCCCTGCACGCCTACTCGCTGATGGCGAACGCCTATGTCGATCTCGGCACCTATGGCTACTTCACACCTTATGTCGGTGCCGGTATCGGCGGCACCTACGTCAAGTGGTCGAACCTGCGCAACACGTCCTGCGACGACGCCGGCGCCGGTTGCGACGCGGAAGTGAGCCATGGCGGCGAAAAGAGCTGGCGCTTCACCTACGCCCTCATGGCCGGCGCGTCGATCGACATCACCTGCAACGTCAAGGCTGACGTGGGTTACCGCTTCCGTCAGGTTGCCGGCGGCGACATGTTCGGTCTCGCATCGGGCGGTGGCCCGGGCAGGGACAAGGGTTTTTATTCGCATGAAGCCCGCGTCGGCGCCCGCTACATCTTCGGCGGTTGCGACACGCCGCCGGCCTACGAGCCTCCGCCGCAGCCGATCGTCTACAAGTAAGCTTCTTCCATCTCCAAGCGAAAGCCGCCTCAGGGCGGCTTTTTGCGTTTGGCGCGGCAAACGCGGTGAAGATGCGGCAAAAATTTATCCCCGGGCGACATCACCCGCTTGACTGTGAAAGCGGACAGGCATATCCACGGCGGCGGGACACCTCTCCCCAACGAGAGGCCATCTATCTGGAAGGATAGCCATATGGCAAACGCCGCGAAACCGGACCTGCGTCCGAACAACACCCATTTTTCTTCTGGCCCTTGCTCGAAGCGCCCCGGTTGGACGCTCGAAGCGCTTTCCGATGCTCCGCTCGGTCGTTCGCACCGCGCCAAGGTCGGCAAGGCGAAGCTGAAGCAGGCCATCGACCTTACCCGCGAAATTCTGAACGTGCCGGCGGATTACCGCATCGGCATCGTGCCGGCTTCCGATACCGGCGCCGTCGAAATGGCGCTCTGGTCGCTGCTCGGCGAGCGCGGCGTCGACATGCTCTCCTGGGAAAGCTTTGGCGCCGGCTGGGTCACCGACGTCGTCAAGCAGCTGAAGCTCAAGGACGTCCGCAAGATCGAAGCCGGTTACGGCCTGCTTCCGGACCTTTCCACGGTCGATTTCGACCGCGACGTGGTCTTCACCTGGAACGGCACGACCTCGGGCGTGCGCGTGCCTAACGCCGATTTCATCCCGGCAGACCGCAAGGGCCTGACCATCTGCGACGCCACTTCGGCGGCTTTCGCGCAGGACATGGACTTTGCCAAGCTCGACGTCGTCACCTTCTCCTGGCAGAAGGTCCTGGGCGGCGAGGGCGGTCACGGCATGCTCATCCTTTCCCCGCGCGCCGTCGAGCGCCTGCAGACCTACGTGCCGGCCTGGCCGCTGCCGAAAATCTTCCGCCTGACCTCGGGCGGCAAGCTGATCGAAGGCATCTTCGTCGGCGAGACGATCAACACGCCGTCGATGCTCTGCGTCGAGGACTATATCGATGCGCTCAACTGGGCGAAGTCGGTCGGCAGCCTTGAAGGCCTGATCGCCCGCGCCGACGCCAATGCCAAGGTCATCCACGATTTCGTGGCCGCCAACGCATGGATCGACAACCTTGCCGTCGATCCGGCGACGCGCTCCAACACCTCGGTCTGCCTCAAGATCGCCGACGCGGATGTTGCTGCTCTCGACGCCGACGCGCAGGAAGCCTTTGCCAAGGGCATGGTGTCCATCCTCGAAAAGGAAGGCGTCGCGCTCGACGTCGGTGCCTATCGCGATGCGCCTTCGGGCCTTCGCATCTGGGCCGGTGCCACGATCGACGCAGCCGACATGAAGGCCCTGATGCCCTGGCTGACCTATGCTTTCGAAACGCAGAAGGCCGCGCTTTCCAAGGCCGCCGCTTAGCCAAGTCGCGTATCGGCTCCGCTGAAAAAGCGGAGCCCATTCCCTCATTCACGACAGAAACCTTTTCAGGAGGCCTACTGATGGCACCTCGCGTTCTCGTATCCGACGAACTGTCGGAAACCGCCGTCCAGATCTTTCGCGATCGCGGCGTCGAAGTCGATTTCCAGCCGAAGCTCGGCAAGGACAAGGAAAAGCTCGCCGAGATCATCGGCAACTATGACGGCCTGGCGATCCGTTCCGCCACCAAGGCGACCGAAAAGCTGATCGCCGCCGCGACCAACCTCAAGGTCATCGGCCGCGCCGGTATCGGTGTCGACAATGTGGACATCCCGGCTGCATCGCGCCGCGGCATCATCGTCATGAACACGCCGTTCGGCAACTCGATCACTACGGCCGAACACGCTATCGCCCTGATGTTCGCGGTCGCCCGACAGCTTCCGGCAGCCGACAGCTCGACCCAGGCCGGCAAGTGGGAAAAGTCGCGCTTCATGGGCGTCGAGATCACCGGCAAGATCCTCGGGGTCATCGGCGCCGGCAATATCGGCGGCATCGTCTGCAAGAAGGCGATCGGCATCGGCATGCACGTTCTGGCCTACGACCCCTTCCTGTCGGCCGAGCGCGCCGAGGAAATGGGCGTCACCAAGGTCGAGCTCGACGAGCTGCTGGCCCAGGCCGACTTCATCACCCTGCACGTGCCGATGACCGACAAGACCCGCGGCATCCTCGGCAAGGAAGCGCTCGCCAAGACCAAGCCCGGCGTCCGTATCATCAACTGCGCCCGCGGTGGCCTGGTCGATGAAGCGGCACTTGCCGAAGCCATCAAGTCCGGCCATGTCGCCGGCGCCGGCTTCGACGTGTTCGAAGTCGAGCCCGCCACCGAAAGCCCGCTCTTCGGTCTCGAAAACGTCGTCTGCACCCCGCATCTCGGCGCATCGACCACCGAAGCGCAGGAAAACGTCGCTCTCCAGGTCGCTGAGCAGATGTCGGACTATCTGGTGAAAGGTGCCGTCTCCAACGCCATCAACATGCCGTCGATCACGGCGGAAGAAGCTCCGCGCCTGAAGCCGTTCATCCGGCTCGCCGACGTGCTCGGCGCCTTCGTCGGCCAGGTTACCGAGGATGCGATCAAGGAAATCGAGATCCTTTATGACGGCTCGACGGCTTCGATGAACACCAAGGCGCTGACCAGCGCGCTGCTGGCAGGCCTGATCCGCAGCCAGGTCGCCGACGTCAACATGGTCTCGGCGCCGATCATGATCAAGGAAAAGGGCATCATCCTGTCCGAAGCCAAGCGCGACAAGTCGGGCGTGTTCGACGGTTATATCAAGCTGACGGTCACCACCGACACGATGACCCGCTCGGTCGCCGGCACGGTGTTCTCGGACGGCAAGCCGCGCTTCATCCAGATCAAGGGCATCAATCTTGACGCCGATGTCGGCGCCAACATGGTCTACATCGCCAATACCGACGTCCCCGGCATGATCGGCTTCATCGGCACGACCCTCGGCAATGCCGGCGTCAACATCGCCAACTTCCATCTCGGCCGTGACAGGGAAGGCGGCGACGCGATCGCTCTCCTTTATGTCGACGGTCCGGTTCCGGCCGACGTGCTGGCGAAACTGACCGCCAATCCGGCGATCCGCCAGGCCAAGCCGCTGGCATTCAACGTCGACTGAGGTAGCCGAAGCTGTTCACGCCCGCTGTAGGCGCGAGGGTTTCTTGAATAAGACAAAGGCCTCCGGTGAAAACCGCCGGAGGCCTTCGTCATTTTATCCGTCCGGCATATCCTGCATGTCGGAGAGTTCGATGCCATGCGTGTCGAACCACCATTCCGGGCTCATGCCGGGATGCCTTTCCCGCAGATGCAGGTACCTGGTCCGAAGCCGTTCCTGGCGCTGGACCTCTTCGATGAAGAAGGGATGGTCGAGCGTGCCGCCCATCCGATGCAGCCGGCGGAGCAGTTTGCGCAGCACATAACCCTGCTCCTTGTTTCCCGGACGATAACCGCTTTCGATGACCTTCACGATCGCGCTGCCCAGCGTTTCGAGCGCATTCTCCGGTGGCGTGCCGTTGATGAGCATGTCGAGGCGATCGGCACCAAAGCCGACGTCGATGCAGGTTCCGAGCGGATTGACGATGTTGCCGATCTCCACGCCATCCTTGTAGAACTCGGTGCTGTATCCGGTGATGCTGCCATCGCTCCACGTGCATTCCGGATCCGGGACGATCGGAATGCGTCCGCGGTAAAGCGGCGTCCATTCGGCCAGGCGGTCCGGATGGATGGTGACGTGATCCGGCACAAGACCGAGCGTTCGCAGGAACTCGAGCCAGAAATCGATAGCGGCGCCAACGCTCATCTCCCGGAAGGAGAAGAGGCCGAGCATGGTGAAGTGGAGGAAGTGTGTTCCGTCTCCGATTTCATCGAGATCGCCCAGGCGCAGGCATGCCTGACTGTTTGCGACGGTTCCCCTATGGGACGGATCGGAGAAGAGGGATTTGTATTGCTGCATGCCGGCACTGCAGAAGAGCGTGGTGGCGTCATGCGGCCTTACGGATTGAATGTTTGTGAAGTCGATGCCTTTTGACAGGCAGAAGTCTCGATAGTGCCGGATCAGGCGTCCCGCGGTGACATAGGCAACCTCCTTTGCGTTTCGTGTGCCTCGGCAGAAGGTAATGGCATTCGGCCCGCTGTGCAATCTGGTCTGCGGGATCATCTTTCGGTGCGGAGACCCCGCGCCGGGATGTCGCAGGCTCATATCGATATAATCTACTTTTGATTGTATTTTGACCGCTTGGCTCCCGTTTCAAACTCCGTTATCTACTTCGGCGGGAAAAATTGAGGATGGGCCTAAAATCCCGAAGCCCGCCTCTCTATATAAACCGGGAATACCGCACTCGAGCGGTTTATGAGGAGAAAACGATGTTATCGAAGCTTCGGCGTTTCAAGAACCTGTTCGCGATCCTGGCGATCGGAATGGCGGTTTCCTTGACCGCCGTGGATTTGGCTGAGGCCCGTCGCGCCAGCGGTGGCGGTTTCGGCAGCCGCGGCACGCGCACATACTCGGCCCCGGCGACCACCAATACCGCGCCGGCGGCGCCGACCGGCATCAACCGGTCGATGACGCCCAATACGCAGCAGAACGCCACGACCCCGCAGAACGGTTTTGGCCAGCAGGCGGCGCAGCAGCCCCGTCGCGGCCTTTTCGGCGGGATGTTCGGTGGCCTGCTCGGCGGTCTCGCCCTCGGCGGCCTGATCGGCATGTTCATGGGCACCGGTTTCGGTGGCATGGCCGGCATGCTTGGCATGTTGCTGCAGATCGCGCTGATCGGCGGTCTCGCCATGCTGGCTTTCCGTTGGTTCGCCCGCCGTCAGCAGACGGCCGGCGGTCCGGCAGGCGGCATGAACACCGGTTTCGGCCAGCCGCGCAACGCCTATGATGCGCCGAGCCAGAATACGTCCGGCTTCCAGATCCCGAAGATCGGATCGCTGGGCGGTGGTCAGGGCGGGTTCGGCGGCGGCCATAATGCCGCTCCGCGCCAGGCAGGTCCCGAGACCGACGAGATCGGCATCACCAACCGCGACCTCGACCAGTTCGAAAAGCTGCTGACCAATGTCCAGTCTGCCTATGGCGACGAGGACTATGCCAAGCTGCGCGGCCTCACGACGCCGGAAGCGATGTCCTACCTGGCCGAAGAACTCGGCGAGAACGCCACCAACGGCGTCAAGAATGAGGTGAAGGACGTGAAGCTGCTTCAGGGCGACCTCGCGGAGGCCTGGCGCGAAAACGGCCAGGATTATGCGACCGTCGCGATGCGCTATTCGAGCGTCGACTACATGAAGGACCGCAATACCGGCGCCGTCGCCGAAGGCGATCCGAATGCGGTCACCGAAACCGTCGAAGTCTGGACCTTCGTGCGCAAGCCGGCCAACGACTGGAAGCTCTCGGCAATCCAGGCGGCGGCCTAACTCCCAAGCAGCGCGATGGTCTTTTCGTCGCGCTCGTCATCAAAGAACTGCGAAAGGGCTCGGCTGAAAGGCGAGCCCTTTTTGCTGACCGCCTCGAACAGCGTCATCGAGCTCTTGAACTTCATGTCGTCGGGGGAGCCGAGGATCGCGTGGGCTGAACGATCCGTGTGGGACAGCATCGCTTCGGTGCATTCGATGAGCCGGAGCCCGAGCAGCGGGTGTTCCAGATAGGCCGTCGCTTCCGCCCTCGACCCGATCGCGAAGCGCTGCGACATGATCGAAAAGCCGAGGCCGGCGACCTGGGGGAAGATGTACCACATCCAGTGGGAAAGTTTTTTGCCGTCGCGTAGCTCGCCGATGACGCGCGCATAGACAGGCGCCTGCGCGTCGACAAAGCGCATAAGGTCGAATTGCATTGTTTCTCCGTCCCGATCGCCCTGTTGCCACAAATCACCCCGGTGTCATGAAGCCCCCCAATCGTGAAGTTTTTGCGGCCACGTCTTTCGATGCCGCATTGCCTGGCCTGGGGGAGCGGCGAAGGCTTCACCGGCAATTGAGGGGAGCGTTACCGCGCGAAAATTGGTCTGGATGTTTTACAAAGCCGGTCATAGACAGCTCGGCATGGAAATTTCCGCTGGATCATTATTCTCGATGAACGAAGCAAGCCCGATATGCGCCGTACTGATCCATGTCGCGGATGTTTCGCAGGCACTGGACTGGTACCAGGCGGCATTCCCGCATGCAGTGCGGCGAAACCTCGCGGCTTTCGATTTCGAGTTTCTCGATATCGACGGAGTCTGCCTCGAGGTCGTGTCTGCCGATGAGAAGGTGGGGATGGGCGCCAGCGGATCGGTCGTCTATTGGCGGGTCGATGATTTCGACGCGGCGCTCAAGCACTTTACGTCCATCGGTGCTGCGCTCTATCGGGGACCGCTCGAGATCCAGAACGGACTGCGCATGTGCCAGGTCCGAGATCCGTGGGGAAACTGCATCGGTCTTCGGGGTTGAGAATTGACCGTTTCTTCACGTGACCGATTCACAATGGGCTGTCGGAGCGCGGAGATAGGGTGATGGTACTGAACTGGGTGATCTTCCTCGGCGGCATCGGATACCTGACCTATGCGGTCGGCTCGGCAATGACCGGGCAGGAGATTTTACTGTTCGGCGATGACGCCCTCTTCCTGCGTTATTCGGAGCACAGCACTCTCGTCGAGCTCTATTTCGGCGCTATCGCGACCTGCACGCTGTTTGCCGGCATCTTTGTCGTCGGCAGCCTGGTGCCGGAGACCGAATTCGGGCGGGCGACCCGGAGCCTGTGGGCCTGGCTCGAAAAACTGCCCGGACGCTGAACCGATTCGCGCTCCTCCTTGCGCGAAGGGCCAATCCTTTCTATATCCCACAACAATTGCCTCCGACGGCCGATCCCGCCGCAGGCCCTTGACAGGCTGCCTCCTGCGCTTGGAGCGGCGGCTTGAGATACCGAGAGAGTTACCCGTGAATACGCTGGATTTTGACAAGAGGCCGGAAGACACACGCGTTGTCGTTGCCATGTCGGGGGGAGTGGATTCCTCCGTCGTTGCCGGTCTGCTCAAACGCCAGGGTTATGACGTGCTCGGCATCACGCTGCAGCTCTACGATCATGGCGCGGCAGTGCACCGCGCCGGCTCGTGCTGCGCCGGCCAGGATATCGATGATGCGCGGCGCGTTTCCGAAACGCTCGGCATCCCGCATTACGTGCTCGATTACGAAAAGCGGTTCCGCGAAACGGTGATCAACCCGTTCGCGGAGGCCTATGCGATGGGCGAAACGCCGGTCCCTTGCGTTGCCTGCAACCAGACGGTCAAGTTCGCCGATCTTCTGGCGACGGCGCGGGAACTCGGCGCTGACGCGCTGGCGACCGGCCATTATATCCGCTCCTCCGCCAATCCGTCGCCGGACAATCCGAACCGCCGCGCGCTGTTCCGCCCGATCGACAGCGACCGCGATCAGAGCTGGTTCCTGTTCGCGACGACCCAGGAGCAGATCGACTACCTCCGTTTCCCGCTCGGCGGCATGTCGAAGGCGCAGGTGCGCGATCTCGCCGAGGAAATGGGGCTGGTGGTCGCCAAAAAGGCCGACAGCCAGGACATCTGTTTCGTGCCGCAGGGCAAATATGCCGACATTATCGCCAAGGTGAAGCCGAACGCAGCACTCGCCGGCGATATCGTGCATATGGACGGGCGCGTGCTCGGCCGCCACGAGGGCATCGTGCATTATACGATCGGCCAGCGGCGCGGCATCGGCATCGCCACCGGCGAGCCGCTCTATGTCATCTATCTCGATGCCCGCTCGCGCCGGGTGATCGTCGGGCCGAAGGAAGCGCTCGATACGCATCGCGTCTATCTGCGCGACGTCAACTGGATCGGCGACGGTTCGCTGGGTGAGGACGCGCAGGGCGGGTTCGCCTGTTTCGCCAAGGTGCGCTCGACGCGCCCGCCGACGCCTGCGACCCTCCATTGCGACAGCCAGGGGATCTATGTGGATCTCGCGATCGGCGAGGCGGGCGTGGCGCCGGGCCAGGCTTGCGTGCTTTATTCGGCCGAAGGTGCCGATGCGCGCGTTTATGGCGGCGGTTTCATCGAGCGTTCGGAACGGGCGGCCGACGCCGAAACCGCTCTGAAGGCACTGCTTTCGACGCCGGTCGCGGCCTGAAACCGGCACTTGCCGGGGCGTATGAAATTGCTGCCGGTTTTTGCCCGAACCCTGCTTGACACTTCGGTGACGGGGGACTTATAAGCCGCACGACCAAAGCGGAACCGGCCACGCCGGAATTTCGCAGTCCCTGTGGCGGGGTAGCTCAGTTGGTGAGAGCGCAGGATTCATAACCCTGAGGTCGGCAGTTCAATTCTGCCTCCCGCTACCATTCATTTACCTGACATGTCTTCAATCCACCCGCTCGGTTCGATCGAACCGGCGCGGCGAATGTCGGTCTGGGGCATTGTCCTTGCGGCCAGATCGCAGGCGCAGTCCGGCCGGAACACCTCTGTTGAGAACGACGGCGATCGTGAGCCTTCGGGACTGGGATCCCGGGCGGTGGCCAACATCCGCTGCGGATCTGCGTCGTGATCCGCACGCAGACCGGCGTCAGCGGCGCAACAACGGAAGCAGCTGATCTCCCTGCCGCCTGATCTCCGCGAGATAAGGCGTGTCGGAAAGCACGAAATGGGTGATTCCGAGATCCTCGTATTTGCGCAGCGAACGGGCGACGTCCTCGGCCGAGCCGACGAGCCAGGTGGTGCCGGCGCCGCCGCCGCCGAATTTTCCGGGCGCGGTGTAGAGGTTGTCGTCGAGAACGTCGCCGCGCTCGTGCAGCGCCAGCAGCCGGCGCTGGCCCACGGCGACCGGTTTTCCGTGGTCGTTCCAATTGCCGGCCTTGCCCCTGGCCATCTCGGCGACCTTCGCCTCCGCGTCGGCCCAGGCCTGTTGCGTGGTGTCGCGGACCAGCGTGGTGATCCGCAAGCCGAATTCCAGCGGCGGAAGATCGCGGTCGAGCTGCCTGCTCAGCGCCTTCAGCCGTTCGATCCTCTCCCGCACGCCGTCGAGCGGTTCGCCCCAGAAAAGCTGGACGTCGGCCTCCGTCGCGGCCACCTGCTCGGCAGCTTCCGAGGCGCCGCCGAAATAGAGCCTTGGGTGCTTGCGATCACCGCGGGGCTGGAGGCGCGGCTCGATCGTGGATC
>Ga0209050_1003125_pt1 | contig 12651 bp, 14 predicted proteins | sample Araplavi_mTSA_r2_FD_184276 | JGI IMG/M metagenome (GOLD analysis project Ga0209050, IMG submission 184276) | Arabidopsis root microbial communities from North Carolina, USA - plate scrape MF_Cvi_mTSA_r2 (SPAdes) (version 2) | ecosystem: Host-associated > Plants > Roots > Endosphere | place: USA...
AAAAGCTCTGTTCGCAGAAGGCGCCTTTAAAAGGTGCCTTTTTTTTACCGGGGTATAGCGCAGTCCGGTAGCGCGCCTGCTTTGGGAGCAGGATGTCAGGAGTTCGAATCCCCTTACCCCGACCATATTAAAAATCCTCGTATCGAAAGATACGGGGATTTTTTTTGTCTGTGAGAAACCCGTAACACCGCAAAACCAATGTGGGAGCGGGCTTGCTCGCGAAGGCAGTGTGTCAGTCGACATAAGAGTTGAATGACACGGCCTCTTCGCGAGCAAGCCCGCTCCCACAGGGGGGTTAGTGCAGCTTCAGGCGTGGCTCGGTGCCGCGCCCGATCTTGCTGCCCAACATCAGCATCGCCGTGCGGAACGGGCCGTACAGCGCCATCTGGTGCATGCGGTAGAGCGACACGTAGAACATCCGCGCCAGCCAGCCTTCGAGCATCACGCTGCCGGTGAGGTTGCCCATCAGGTTACCCACAGCCGAAAAACGCGACAGTGAGATCAGCGAGCCATAGTCGGTGTACTTGTACTCCGGCAGGGGCTTGCCTTCGATGCGCAGTTTCAGCGATTTGGCCAGCAACGAAGCCTGTTGGTGTGCGGCCTGGGCGCGTGGTGGCACATTACGGTCGCTGCCAGGTTGCGGGCAGGCGGCGCAGTCGCCGAAGGCGAAGATGTTCTCGTCGCGGGTGGTTTGCAGGGTCGGCAAAACTTGCAGCTGATTGATGCGGTTGGTTTCCAGGCCATCGATGTCCTTGAGGAAACCCGGCGCGCGAATCCCCGCGGCCCAGACTTTCAGGCTGGCCTTGATTTCGTTGCCGTCGGCGGTGATCAGGCTGTCGGCCGTTACTTCGCTCACCGCGGCATTGGTCATGACGTTGACCCCGAGTTTCTCCAGGGTTTTATGCACAGGCCCGCCAATCCGCTCCGGCAGCGCCGGCAGCACCCGTGGACCGGCTTCGATCAGGGTGATGTGCATGTTTTCCGGTTTGATCCGGTCCAGGCCATAGGCCGCTAGTTCGTGGGCGGCGTTGTGCAGCTCGGCGGCCAGTTCGACCCCGGTGGCACCGGCGCCGACGATGGCCACGCTGATTTGTTCGACTGCATCGGTCTGGCCGGCGTGTGCGCGCAAATAGTGATTGAGCAGTTGCTGGTGGAAACGCTCGGCCTGTTTGCGGGTGTCGAGGAACAGGCAGTGTTGCGCTGCGCCCTGGGTGCCGAAATCGTTAGTGGTGCTGCCGACGGAGATCACCAGCGAGTCGTAAGGCACTTCGCGGGCCGGGACCAGTTCCAGACCGGCCTCGTCGTAGGTGGCGGCCAACTGGATTTTCTTATTCGCGCGATCGAGCCCGCTCATGCGCCCCAGCTGGAACTCGAAGTGGTTCCATTTGGCCTGGGCGACATAGTTGAGTTCGTCTTCGGAAGAGTTCAGGGAACCGGCCGCCACTTCGTGCAACAACGGTTTCCAGATGTGGGTCAGGTTGGCGTCGACCAGCATCACGCTGGCCGTACCGCGCTTGCCCAGAGTCTTACCCAGACGGGTAGCCAACTCCAGACCGCCGGCGCCGCCGCCGACAATGACAATACGATGGGACATAAGGATAACTCGCAAGGCTAAAAGAAATCGGTTCAATTACCCAAGCGAGCGCAAGGCAGCTCATAGCGTCAGGTAACTGATAAGTCGGCTCAACAGGCCCAGGCCAATGGTCACTGCCAATACCAGAACAAGGAGCATCCACGGCCGGAAAGGCCGGCGCTCGACTTGGTGCTGGGACAATTGCAGGTACTCTTCGACATGCTTTTGGTCGTCGGGGTTCAGGCGGCTGGTCATATCGGGCCTCGTCAAAGGTAGACGTTGCTGAATGTGTAGAAGCTACAGTGTTTTTACCCAGGGTTGAACGCAGCATAGCCGCTGTCTGGAACGGGTTCGACGCTGACGAAATCGTCCAGGCGAATGATTCCACTTTGTAACACCCGGGCCGTGATTCCGCCATGTCCGCGCACGGCCTGAAAGGTGCCGATGCCCAGGTTGCTTTCAAGGCGCGCGCAGGGTTGGCACCAGCCGGTAGTTTCGAACGTTGCCTGGCCAATCCGGAAGCGGCGGCCCTTGAGGCTGAACAGATTGATACCACTGATAACGAGATTGCGCCGCAGATCTTCAGGCCGGACCGGATGATCCTGTGCACGCCCCAGCAGCGAACTGATCACCGCCAGGTGCTCCCACTGAATCAGTGTGACCTGTCGCGCATTGCGCACGCCGGGGCGGGCGTGGTCACCGGTCAGGCCGGCCTCCAGGCGCGCTTCCACGGCATCGAGTTCAAGCATTGCCGAACGTGATTGCGGGCGCACGCCGATCCAGCGTACACGACCTTGTTGCGGCACCTCGGCGATCAGCGCCTGCAGCGGGCTCACAGGCTGATCCCGACGTCAAAGACAATGCTGCGCCCCAGGTTGCTGCGCAAGAAGTCCGGTGCATCCGGGTGGGCGAACAGCACGCGGGCAAAAGTCGGCCCGACCAAGGACAGCGAACGCCAGCCCTGGCGCAGGTACTCGGTCGGCGGCGGGAAATGGCTGTTGAGGTCCAGCACTTCGCGTTTGAGGCTGGCGAAGGCAATGATGTCCAGTTCACCCAGGTCCATGCCGCGCTCTTTGTAGTTGTGCGCTTTTTTGCGCAAGGTCGGCGCCAATCGCAGCAAGAACTCGTTGGCGGGGATGCGTCGTGGCTTGGCCTCGCGGCGCACCAGTTGGCTCAGGGAAAACGCGCTGCGTCGGCGTTGCAGTTCGTCGCGCCATTCATCGTTGAGGCGCCGGCCCTCGTCCAGCACGAAGAACACCTCGAAACTGGCATCGCGAAACAACACGTCCGGCGGCTCCCCGGCGGGGGCGAACTCGTCGGCGCGATAGGGAATGTTCAATCCTTGCAACAGGCGCTGGCACACCCAACGCTCACGCTCCCATTTGCGGGCATTGGACAGGAACGCGTTGGCTTGCTCGGCCGCGATGGTCAGCAGGCGTAAGTAATCTGAGTCATCCATAGGCCCAAGCTTAGCGTTCAATTGCGACAAGCAGAAAGCGTTAAGCATCAATCAGCATCGCTGGGCACACGGAACGGGCGGTGTAGACTGATGGCCATTACGCGCCTGCGATAGAACAAGGGGGTTCAAGGTGAAATATTGGTCGCTATTAGTACTCAGTCTGCTGCCGCTGTGGGCCAATGCGCTGGAGGTCGGCGAGCGGCTGGCGCCATGGACATTGCTTGATCAGTTCGATCAGGCCTTCACCCTCGACAGTCGCACTCAGACGCTGCTGGTGGCGCGCAGCATGGAAGCGGCGAAACTGGTCGATGCGGCGTTGCAAGGTCAGCCCAAAGGCTATCTGGAGGCCCGGCACGCGGTCTTTCTCGCGGACATCCAGCGAATGCCACGCTTGATCGCGAAAATGTTCGCAGTACCGGCCATGCGCGATTACTCCTATCGGGTGATGCTGGATCGTGAAGGTCGTGTCGCACCGCGTTACCCCGGCGCTGTGGATAAAGTGTTGTGGTTACAGCTCAAGGATGGTCGATTGATGGACCAGCACGAATACGCCACGGCTGCGCAATTGCGTGAAGCGCTGGAGACGTCTGGTCCATGATCGGCGCTGAGCTGCTGTCACCGCAGAGCCTGACAGTCGGCTGGATGATCTATGTGCCGGTGCTGCTTTGGGCGATGTGGCGCGCGCCCTGGGTTGAACTGTTCACAGACAGCCGTCGCCAGCATTTATTCTTCGGCACGGTATTTGCGTTGTTCATGCTGTGGCTGGTGCGGCGGGATTTCGATACCGGTGTGTCTTACCACTTCATCGGAATGACGGCGGTGACACTGCTGCTGGACTGGCCGCTGGCGATCGTTGGCGGGCTGGTCGCGCAGTTGGGGCTGGTGTTGCTCGGGCGTCAGGATCTGGTTGCGGTCGGGGTCAATGGTGCGCTGCTGATTGCGTTGCCGGTGCTGGTCACCGAGTGCTGCGCGATCCTGGTGGAGCGCGCGCAGCCGCGAAATCCCTTCGTGTATATCTTCGTTTCCGGATTTTTTGCCGCCGCGCTGTCGGCGTTGCTGTGCCTGCTGCTGGCGCTTTGGTTGCTATGGTTCGACGAGCGTTTTGCCATGCCGTACTGGCTGGAAGATTTTGTCGGATATCTATGGCTGATCATTTTTCCCGAAGCCTTTATCAACGGCATGATCGTCAGTGCGCTGGTCGTGTTTTGTCCGGAGTGGCTTGAGACGTTCAACCGCACCCGCTACCTCTCGGCCCCCTGGAAGGACGACGATCCCAAGCCCTGAAATCGCCGACCCGGTGGATCAGTGGCGCGGGTCGAAGTCACCGCTGAACATCTCGTCCTCGGCATCGGGAGCCACTGGAATCTTGTGTTCTTCGGACGCCCAGGCGCCCAGGTCGATCAGTTTGCAGCGATCGGAGCAGAATGGCCGGAATTTGCTTTCGGCGGTCCATTCCACGGGGGCGCCACAGGTTGGGCATTCGACGGTTGTTGGTTGGCTCATGACTGGCCTCCACGCAAAGTAAGATAAAAGTGATGCAGGCGTTCGACCTCGCTATGTAGCCAGGCAAGGTCGCGGTCGTTGACCACGACGTCGTCGGCATGGCTCACGCGATCCTGGCGGCTGGATTGGGCCTTGAGGATCGCCTGGACTTGCTGCTCGCTGGTCTGGTCACGTTGCAGGGTGCGTTCGATCTGCAATTGTTCCGGGGCATCGATCACCAGCACCCGTTGGGTCATGGCGTACTGGCCGGACTCGATCAGCAGCGGCGATACCAGAATCGCATAAGGTGATTTTGCCAGCGCCAGGTGATGAGCGATTTCCTCGCCGATCAGTGGATGCAGGAGGGCCTCCAGCCAGCGGCGCTCTTCAGGCACTTCGAAGATCAATTTGCGTAGCGCAGCGCGGTCCAGTTGTCCGTCGGTCTGCAACACGCCGGGGCCGAAGTGTTCGGCGATTTGTGCCAGTGCCGGGCGTCCGGGTTCAACGACCCAGCGAGCGGCATGATCGGCGTCGACCACATGCACGCCCAGATCGATGAAGTGTTGGGCGGCCGCGCTTTTACCGCTGCCGATGCCGCCGGTCAGGCCGAGAATCCAGGGTTTTTCCACAGGGGTATTCATTTCAAACCGACATACTGCCAATAGAGGTCGGTTATTTGACCACCCCAGAGCAAGGCAATCCAGCCGGCAATGGCCAGATAGGGACCGAAAGGGATAGGCGTCGAGGTTTTTGCATGGCGCAAGCGCAGAGTGATCAGCCCGATGATTGCTCCCACCAGCGAGGACAGGAGGATGGTCAGCGGCAAAATCTGCCAGCCACCCCAGGCACCCAGCATCGCCAGCAGTTTGAAATCACCGTGACCCATGCCGTCCTTGCCGGTGATCAGTTTGAACAGCCAGAACACCGACCACAGGAGGCCGTAGCCGGCTATTGCCCCCCACAGAGCCTCGTGCAGCGACACGAACAGGCCGAAACTGTTGACGACCAACCCCAGCCACATCAATGGCAGCACCAGCACATCCGGCAATATCTGATGTTCGGCGTCGATCAGGCTCATCGCCAGCAATCCCCAGCTCAGGACCAGTACCAGGCCGGCCGGCCAACCGAAGCCGAAGTGCCAGGCAACAAACGCCGATAACAACCCGCAGGCCAATTCGGTCAATGGATAGCGCGGGCTGATCGCCGCCGCACAGGCTGAACAGCGGCCGCGCAAAAACACATAACTGAGCAGCGGGATGTTTTCCCAGGCACGGATTCGGTGATCGCAATGCGGGCACTGGGAGTGGGGCAGCAACAGGTTGTAGGTCGGCAGCGGCGTTTCGCCAGGCAGCCCGAGAATGTCATGGGCCTGCTCACGCCAGTCCCGTTCGAGCATTTTCGGCAGGCGCCAGATCACGACATTGAGGAAGCTGCCGACCAACAGGCCGGTGATGCCTGCGAGAAGGACAAAGGCCAGCGGAGAGTGAATCAGGATTTCATTCAAGGGCATGTCAGATCGCTGAGCCAAGTTGGAAGATGGGCAGGTACATGGCAACTACCAGTCCACCGACGATAACACCCAGCACCACCATGATGAACGGTTCCATCAGGCTTGTGAGGTTATCGACCATGTTATCGACGCTGTCTTCGTAGAATCCCGCGACTTTGTCGAGCATGGCATCCAGGGTGCCTGACTCTTCACCGATGGCCGTCATCTGTATCGCCATGTTCGGAAAGACGCCGGAGGTACGCATGGCGAAATTCAATTGCATGCCGGTCGAAATGTCTTGCCGGATGCGCAACACAGCGCGCTTGAACACGCTATTGCCTGTCGCGCCGGCCACTGATTGCAGGGCCTCCATCAGCGGCACGCCGGCAGCGAAAGTGGTCGACAGTGTGCGGGCGAACCGGGCCACGGCGGACTTGTGCATCAGGGTGCCCACCAGCGGCAGTTTCAGCAGCCAGGTGTCCATCCGGTCACGCAAGGTCGGGGACTTCCCGAGGGCGTGGCGCACGCCGAAGGCCATCGTGAGCAGCGCGCCAAGGACCACCCACCACCAGGCCTGCATGAATTGCGACAGGCCAATGACCATCACGGTGAAGGCCGGCAGTTCGGCGCCGAAGCCTTTGAACACCGACTCGAATTGCGGCACGACATTGACCAGCAGAATCCCGGTGACAATCGCCGCGACGAACACCACCACCAGCGGGTAGGTCATGGCTTTTCGGATCCTGGCCTTTAAGGATTCGCTTTTTTCCTTGTAGGTCGCGACCCGCTCCAGAAGGGTGTCGAGGGCACCGGCCTGCTCGCCGGCATCCACCAGGTTGCAATACAGCTCATCGAAATACCGGGGCTTCTTGCGCAGGGCGGCGGCAAAGCTACTGCCTGCTGCAACTTCCTGTTTCAGTTCGTCCACCAGCGTGCGCATGGCCGGATTGTCGAAGCCCTCGCCGATGATGTCGAAGGACTGCAACAACGGCACGCCGGCCTTCATCATCGTCGCCATTTGCCGGGTGAACAGGGCAATGTCCTGGGCCTTGATACGCTTGCCCATGCTGAAAACCGATGGGCTTTTTTTGCGAACCTTGCCCGGACTGATGCCTTGTTTGCGCAGTTTCGCCTTGATCAGCGCAGGGTTTTGAGCGCTGAGCTCGCCGGTCACTTTTGTGCCTTTGCGGTCGATGCCTTCCCATGCATACACGCTGATTTTCGCTGCCTTGACCGCCATGTTCAGTCCTGGGGATTCCGATTGAATTGCTCTTATAGCCTAGTCAAAGGATGAGGCCAAACCCGCCAGGGTGAGGTGACAAAAAACGTCAGATAGTGCTGGTCCTGGTAGGAGGAAAAGGCCTGGTGGCTACCAGATCCCTTGCCAACAGGGGCTTCCGGCCTTGGCACAGGCTGTGCTGCCGTGGGGCAGGTCATGAGCCTTCGACTCATGCATGGAGCTTGTACATGAACAATCAGAAAGGTTTTACCCTGATCGAGTTGCTCGTCGTGGTGGCGATCATCGGGATATTGGCAACACTGGGTCTGCCGATGTATTCCAAGTACCAGGCCCGGGCCAAGGTCACGGCGGCGCTGGCCGAGCTGACTGCGATGAAAGTACCGTTCGAGGATGTGCTCAATCAGGGGGAAACTCCGACCATTGCCAACGTGGCGCCCGCCGGTATGGCAACGACCATCCATTGCGCCCTGTCTGTGACGGCTACAACGCCGGAGGGAGCGGGATCAATCGTTTGTACGTTGCACAATGCCCCGGGGGTGGTCCAGGGCAAAACCGTCACCCTGACACGGGACGAAACCAAAGGCTGGTCATGCAAGAGCAGTGTTTCCCCGGATTACTTGCCTAAAGGGTGTTCCGGTTCTGCGGCATGAGTTGCTGAATCAATTCCCCGCTTTATTGCGGGGTTTTACTGTTTGTCGACCCGTCCTCAGAAGCAAAAAAGAAAGCTCAGAAATTTCAGCATCTTAGGAACTTTCCACAAACCCGCAACTTGCATGCAGTGTTTGTGCGTCTCGTGCATTTTGCATGATTCCGAAAATTGACTTATTTTATAACTTATTGATTTATATGGATTTATTCTCAGTTTCAAAGTTGGCACAGCGTTCGCAATATCCTTGGTAACCCTGCCGACAAGACACCCGGCAGACTTTCCGAAAAACAGGAGTTACTCGTATGAAGAAGTTCGCTATCACTGCCGCTGCTGCTACCGCGCTGACCCTGACCATGGCAAACGCGGCATTCGCCCAGACCACTCAAGCCACCCAGGCTCCAATGACCCTGGCGGCGGGTGAAATGACCAAGGCTACAGAAGCTACTTCCGATACCTGGATCACCACCAAAGTCAAAGCTGACCTGATGACCGAAAAAGGCATTCCAGGTAGCGACATCAAGGTTGAAACCAACAAAGGCGTGGTATCGCTGTCGTCGACCACCGCCGTGACCGATTCGCAAAAGGAAATGGCTGTGGCCATCACCAAGAAAATCAAAGGCGTCAAGGCGGTCTCCGCTGATGGCCTGAAAGCCGAGTAAGGCAAGACTTCTCGCCTGGACCGGGAGAAGGCGCGACAGACGGGCCGAGTCATACGTCTGTTGCAACCTGAGTGTTCATGCGAAGGGCCAAACGGATGTTGGCCACCACAGGCCCCGCGCAATTTTGCCGGGCCTGTTTTATGTGTAGCGCTGAAAACCCAATGTGGGAGCGGGCTTGCTCGCGAAGGCTGACTGACATTCAACATATGCGTTGAATGAAAGACTGCTTTCGCGAGCAAGCCCGCTCCCACATTGGATAGTGCCGGTTAATTGCCGCGTTTGCTGGTGATCTGCTTCAACCGATTACCTTCGAACCGCAAGTATTGATACATGCCGCCATTCGGTCCGTAAGTCCATTCCTCGACCTGAAACTCCTCGCGCCGGTCTGCACTGCGCTTGTAACCCAGCAGGTCGCGACTCACCGGTTCACCGCATTTTTGCACCACCTCACTCGAGCGATCACCGACGCTGATCAATTGGCTGCCGCAGCGCAGGGTATCGGCCGACCAGGTCTGGCTGGCGGATAGCACCAGGACCAGGCCCGCCAGCCGCCGCATCATCACTCGGCATCCAGATGCATCGGTGTCACCACGCGGCCGTCACTTTCCGCTTCGCCCAGATTGGCGTCGATGAAGTACACCCGCTCATCTTCCAGTTTGGCCTTGTCGACCAGGTAATCCTTGATGCTGCTGGCGCGCTCCTGGCCCAGTTGACGCAACAGTACGTCACTGGAGCTCCAGAACTTGATCACCTCGGCGCGCATTTTCGCGGTGCGCTCTTCCTTGCCCAGGTCCTTCCATTCGGCAGGGGGCTGGGTTTTCAGGCGGGTGCGGTAGATACCTTCGAGCAAGGGGCCTTTTTCCCCGTCCGGCACTTCCAGCAACGAAGCCTGGGCCGGGACCTTGTCACCGCGGCGCTGGAGCATTTTGTAGTAGTTGTACTGGTATTCCCGTTCCAGGCGTTGCTCGGCGATCAGCGGGCCATCGCTGCTCTGGGCGGCGGTGCCTTCGATTTCCAGGCGCAGGGCCGGGCGTTCCCTGAGCGCATTGGAGAGTTTGTCCAGGGCGGCTTCGGCGTCCTTGCCCAATTCGCTGGAGCCCGCTGCAAACGAAACGCTGCCCAGATCTTCCGAACCGCCACCGCTGACCAGCCCGCCAATGAGTTTGAACGGTGCCGCCGCGGCTTTGACGATCAGATTGCGCAGTGTCTGCCAGATAATCGGCATGACGCTGAACTGAGGGTTGTTCAGATCGCCGGTGACCGGCAGCTCGATGGAGATCTTGCCGTCGACGTCCTTGAGCAAGGCAATCGCCAGTTTCAGCGGCAGGCTCACGGCATCCGGGCTGTCGACTTTTTCACCCAGCTGCAGTTGCTCGACCACCACTTTGTTTTCGGCTTTGAGCTGCCCCTTGGTGATCTGGTAATGCAGGTCGAGATTGAGCCGGCCCTTGCGGATACGGTAGCCGGCGAACTTGCCGGAGTAGGGGGTCAGTGTGGTCAGCTCCACGCGTTTGAAGCTGGTGGCGATGTCGAGGCTGGCCATCGGGTCGAACGGATTGACCGAGCCCTTGATGGTCACCGGCGCGTAGCGGTCGACCTTGCCCTTGACGTCGACACTGGCCGGTTTCGGCTGGCGGCTGTCGATGGTGCCGATCTGCCCGTTGAGTTGCTGGATGGCGGTGGCGAAGTTCGGGGTCAGGCTGAAGTCGGCGAAGTTAGCCGAACCGTCATTGATGAAAATGCCGCCGATGTGGATGCCTAGCGGTTTTTCGTTGCTTGTCGATTTGCTCGCTGCCGGTTTTGCCCCGGAGTCCGCCGGTTGCGGAATCAGCAGATCGTCGATGTTGGTGGTGCGATCATCGTTGATCATGAAACGCGCATAGGGCTGGAACAGGTTGACCTTGTCGATCGACAGGCTGTCCCCATGCTGATAGTTCAGGCCTTCGACCACGACCTGTTGCCACTTGAGGAAGTCGCGGGTTTTCAGGGTGTCCAGGGTATGCAACTGATCGACCTGGGCGCGACCGGTGACGTTGAAGGCCAGGGGCTCGGTGCTTTTGAGATTGACCGCCAGATCGCTGCCGAGCATGCCGCTGCGCAGTTCCAGGCGAATGAATGGCGTGATGTAGGACTGAGCGACCCGCAGGTCGATGTCTTTGGTCTGCACCTTCAGCCTGGCGCTGACCGGGGCCAGGTTGACCTCGCCGTCGGCCATGATCTTGCCTTGCTTGCCCACGCCGGTATCGAGTTTGAGAGTAAAGGGCGAACCGTTGAGGCTGTCGAAGTTTTGCAGGTCGAGGTTCAGCGGAGCCAGGTCCAGGGCGACGGCAGGCTGTGCCTTGCGGTCAGCCAGATGCACCTTGTAGTCGCGCAGCTGCACATCCTTGATCAGCACCTGCCAGGGTTTGTCGGGTGCGGCCGGTTCGGGTTTCGGTGAGTCTGCCGCCGCCGGAGTGCTGGTCGGTTCGGCATCCGCCTTGGCTTTGGCAGTGGATTTTGACGGTTGGCTGGCGAACAGTTTCTGCCAGTCGAGTTGGCCGTCCGGTTCCAGCGCGGCCCAGGTTTCCAGTTTGTGGCTGCGGATCTTGCCGACCACCACCTGCTGTTTGGCCAGGTCCACCGTGGTTTCGCTGACGTCCAGTCGCTCAAGCTTTACCAGCGGCCGGCCATCCGGCGCCTTGATCGCGAAGGGGGCGACAGTGACCGCGACATTGCTCAGCAGCAGCTCGGTTTCCTTGGACAGACTGAGTTTGTAGTCGGTGCTGATGCTCATGACGCCGTTTTCGAGATCCAGTGGAACGGCATCGCGCACATAGGGCCAAAAGGCTTTCATCTTGCCATCAGTGATTTTCAGCTTACCTTCGGAGGCGATCGGGATCAGGCTGAAATTGCCTGTCCAGTCGATCTGTCCGCCATTGGGGCCGACGGCCACCAGGGTCATGTCGGCACTGTCATCGGGCAGGGTGCTGAGGTTCTTCAGCTCGAAATCGAGGGAGTCGTAGAGAAACTCGATGGGCTCGCTGGGCCGGGCGTCTTCAAAGTGCAGGGCGCCGCCGGCCAGCTTGATGCGCTCGATGCGCAGCGGAAACGGCTGGGCGTTCGGATCGGCAGGCGTGGGTTCGCTTTCTGGCAGTTTGAACAGCCCAAGCAGATTGAGTTTGCCGTCCTTGCCGAACAGGATTTCGGTCTTGGGCTTGTCCAGTTCGACATCGGACAGGTGCACCGCCTTGGTCCACAGGCTGTCGAGTTGCAGATTGGCGTACAAGCGTTCGAAAGCGACCTGCTCCTTGCCGGGCTCGCCGATGTTCAAACCCCAGAGGGTCAGTTCAAGGCTGAACGGATTGAACTCGATCCGCTGGATCGTGGCGGGCGTGGTGGCGTAGTTGGCCAGTTGCTGGTTGGCAACGCGCAACGCCACACCCGGTAAAATCAGAAAACCCAGCAAGCTGTAGAGGGCCAGAGCAGTCAACAAGGCGCCGATGGCGCGAATCAATCCTTTGTACATGTGCGGCTTCATCTGTCTGAATCGGAGTGCCTTGGAGTATGGCACGCGTTTCCGGTTCCGAAGTGATTGACCTGTCTAGGAAGTTTCAGATTTCTCCCACAGCTGTCAGAGCTGCAGAATCAGGGTTTTCAGCGGTGGTTGCTGATCCATCGACGGAAAGTCGGCGCCTGGTTTCATCACGCTCCACTCACGCACTGGCCGCCCGGCCTTCTCCGCACAACGCAAAACCTGTTCGCGCCAGTCGTCCATGCTGACTTTCGCCAGGTTGTTGCAGCAGATCAGCACACCGTTGTCGGCGGTGGTCAGCAGGGCCGGTTTGAGCAGACTCTGATAGTCGCGCAGCAGATCGACTGTGCCGAATGCGCTCTTGGCCCAGGCCGGAGGGTCGAGCAGCACCAGGTCGTACTGGCGCTGTTCCAGGCGCTGATAGCTCGGCAGTTTTTGCCCGCGACGCTGGCTGATCGGCAGGCCAGCCAGTTGGCGAATGGCCGGGAAGTAGTCGGACTGGATAAATTCCATGGGCGGCAACTGCGGGTTGAGTTGGCCATTCTCCCGACCGACCGCCAGGTTGCCTTCGGCGAAGTCCAGGTTGCAC
>Ga0209050_1003126_pt1 | contig 12649 bp, 10 predicted proteins | sample Araplavi_mTSA_r2_FD_184276 | JGI IMG/M metagenome (GOLD analysis project Ga0209050, IMG submission 184276) | Arabidopsis root microbial communities from North Carolina, USA - plate scrape MF_Cvi_mTSA_r2 (SPAdes) (version 2) | ecosystem: Host-associated > Plants > Roots > Endosphere | place: USA...
CGACGCCGGCAAGCCGGTGTGGGACTGGAAGGCTCCGGCCGAAGACGAAGCCTTCGTTGCCAAGGTCAAGGGCCTCGCCGAAGACAAGCTGCGCGCCGTCTACCAGATCCGCAGCAAGCAGGCCCGCACGCAAGCCCTGCGCGAAGCCAACGCCAGCGTCCTCGAGGCCCTGAAGGCCGAAGGTACCGACTTCGACAGCGGCAAGGTCAGCGACCTGCTGTTTGCCATCGAATCGAAGATCGTGCGCAGCCAGATCCTGTCAGGCGAACCCCGCATCGACGGCCGCGACACGCGCACCGTGCGCCCGATCGAAATCCGCAACTCGGTGCTGCCCCGCACCCACGGCTCGGCCCTGTTCACGCGCGGCGAAACCCAGGCGCTGGTGATCACCACGCTGGGTACCGAGCGCGACGCGCAGCGCATCGACGCGCTGGCCGGCGAATACGAAGACCGCTTCCTGTTCCACTACAACATGCCTCCCTTCGCCACCGGCGAAGTGGGCCGCATGGGCTCGACCAAGCGCCGCGAAATCGGTCACGGCCGCCTAGCCAAGCGCGCGCTCGTCGCCGTGCTGCCGAACAAGGAAGAGTTCCCGTACACGGTTCGCGTGGTTTCCGAGATCACCGAGTCGAACGGTTCGTCGTCGATGGCTTCGGTCTGCGGCGGCTGCCTGTCCATGATGGACGCCGGCGTGCCCATGAAGGCGCACGTGGCCGGTATCGCCATGGGCCTGATCAAGGAAGACAACCGTTTCGCGGTGCTGACCGACATCCTGGGTGATGAAGATCACCTCGGCGACATGGACTTCAAGGTGGCGGGCACCACCAACGGCATCACCGCGCTGCAGATGGACATCAAGATCCAGGGCATCACCAAGGAGATCATGCAGGTCGCACTGGCGCAGGCCAAGGAAGCGCGCATGCACATCCTGGGCAAGATGCAGGAAGCCATGGGCGAGGCCAAGGCCGAAGTCTCCAGCTTCGCACCGCGCCTGACCACGCTGAAGATCAACCCCGAGAAGATCCGCGACGTGATCGGCAAGGGTGGCGCGGTCATCCGCGGCCTGCAGGAAGAGACCGGCACGACGATCAACATCGACGAAGACGGCACGATCACCATCGCCTCGACCGACCCGGAAAAGGCCGAGATGGCCAAGAAGCGCATCGAGCAGATCACCGCCGAAGTCGAAATCGGCAAGGTGTACGAAGGCCCGGTCACCAAGATCCTGGACTTCGGCGCGCTCATCAACCTGCTGCCGGGCAAGGACGGCCTGCTGCACATCAGCCAGATCGCGCACGAACGCGTCGAGAAGGTGACCGACTATCTGAGCGAAGGCCAGATCGTGAAGGTCAAGGTTCTCGAGACTGACGAGAAGGGCCGCGTCAAGCTGTCGATGAAGGCCCTGACCGAGCGTCCGGCCGGCATGGAGTACAGCGAGCGTCCGCCGCGCGAAGACCGTGGTGACCGCGGCGAGCGCCGTGAACGTGGCGACCGCGGCGACCGTGGTGATCGCGGCGGCGACCGTGGTGGTGACCGCGGCGAGCGCGCACCGCGCTTCAACAACGAGCAGCAGCAACAGCCGCGCAACGAGCAGTCGCAGGCCCCGGCCGGCGAGCAGCCGCAAGTCCCGCGCGAGCCTCAGGAGTAAGAAAGGGCGCAGCGGCGGCCGCGGGCCGCCGCTGCTATCTTTTGAACAGCTAGCTTCGCCCCCTCTGCGGGCGTTGGAGGCCGAAAGATCATGAAAGCCATTGAAATCACTTCGTACGGTGCCCCCGAGGTGCTGCGCGTTGCGCAACGTCCCGACCCCGTCGCGGGCACGGGCGAGCTGCTGATCCGCGTGGCAGCAAGCGGCGTCAACCGTCCGGACGTGCTGCAGCGCAAGGGTCACTATCCGGTGCCGCCGGGCGCTTCCGACCTGCCGGGCCTCGAGGTGGCGGGCGAGATCGTGTCGGGTGATGCCGCGGCATTGGCCCAGGCGGGCTTCGAGATCGGCGACCGTGTGTGTGCGCTCGTCGCAGGCGGTGGCTATGCGGAACTCTGCGTGGCGCCTGTCCTGCAGTGCCTGCCGGTGCCCAAGGGCTGGAGCGATGTCGATTCGGCTGCTCTGCCCGAGACCTTCTTCACCGTCTGGAGCAACGTGTTCGAGCGCGGCCGCCTGCAAAAGGGCGAGACGCTGCTCATCCAGGGTGGTTCGAGCGGCATCGGCGTCACGGCGATCCAGATTGCCAAGGCGCTCGGCGCGACCGTGATCGTCACGGCCGGCAGCGACGACAAATGCGAAGCCTGCAGGAAGCTCGGCGCCGACCACGCCATCAACTACCGCACGAGCGACTTCGCCGAAGAGGCCAGAAAACTGACGGGCGGCAAGGGTGTGGACGTGGTGCTCGACATGGTCGCCGGCGACTATGTGGCGCGCGAGATCGAGTGCCTGGCCGAAGACGGCCGGCTGGTGATCATTGCTGTGCAGGGTGGCGTGAAGAGCGAAATCAATGCGGGCCTCGTGTTGCGCAAGCGCCTCACGATCACCGGCTCGACGCTGCGTCCGCGTCCCGTCGCCTTCAAGGGCGCCATCGCCAAGGCATTGCGTGAGAAGGTCTGGCCGCTGCTCGAGAGCGGGGCAATCAAGCCGGTGATCCACAGCACCTTTGCGGCTGTGGGTGAACCAAGCGGTGCGGCCCAGGCCCATGCGCTGATGGAATCGAACCAGCACATCGGCAAGATCGTGCTGACGTGGTGAGGACAACGCGATGACAACCAACAAGAAGCTGATCGCCGGCAACTGGAAGATGAACGGAGGCCTGGCCGCCAACGAGGCGCTGGTGAAGGCCTTGCAGCAAGGCCTGGCTGCCAGCCCCGCGGCGTGCGACGTGGCGCTCTGCGCGCCTGCGCCGTACTTCGCGCAGGTGCAGTCGCTGCTGGCGGGTTCGCCTGCAATGGCGCTCGGTGCGCAGGACATCTCTGCGCACCCGCAAGGGGCTTTCACCGGCGAGCAATCGGCCGCGATGCTGAAGGAGTTCGGCGTGCGCTATGCGATCGTCGGTCACTCGGAGCGTCGCCAATACCACGGCGAAACCGACGAAGCGGTGGCTGCAAAGACCGCCGCAGCGCTGGCGAACGGCATCACGCCGATCGTCTGCGTGGGCGAGACGCTGGCGCAGCGCGAAGCAGGGCAGACCGAAGAGGTCGTCAAGCGCCAGTTGGCTGCGGTCATTCATGTGAATGGCCATTGCATCAGCGAAATCGTCGTGGCCTACGAGCCTGTCTGGGCCATCGGCACGGGCAAGACGGCGACACCGGAGCAGGCGCAGGCGGTGCATGCAGTGCTGCGTGCGCAACTGCACCACGCGGCGAGCGAGCATGCGGCGGGCATCAAGATCCTTTATGGCGGCAGCATGAACGCGGCGAATGCCGCGGAGCTGCTGGCGCGGGCCGACATCGACGGCGGCCTGATCGGTGGCGCGTCGCTCAAGGCCCCCGACTTTCTGCAGATCATTTCCGCCGCTGCGCACTGAATGCGCAACGGCTGTATCACTTAGGAGTAAGAACGAATGAACCTGGTCCTCAATCTATTGGTCGGCGTGCAGATGCTGTCGGCGCTCGCGATGATCGGCCTGATCCTGATCCAGCACGGCAAGGGCGCCGACATGGGCGCAGCCTTCGGCAGCGGCAGCGCGGGCAGCCTGTTTGGCGCCAGCGGCAGCGCGAACTTCCTGTCGCGAACCACAGCGGTGCTTGCCGCCGTGTTCTTCGCGTGCACGTTGCTGCTGGCCTACTTCAGCCATGCGCGTCCTGCAGGCGGCGGCAGCCTTCTCGAGCGTGCGGCAGTGGGTGCTCCAGCTGCGCCGGCAGCTCCTGGTGCAGCCAACGAAATCCCAGGTGCGGCGGCTCCCAGTGCGCCTGCGTCGGCTCCTGCTGCCCCTGTTTCGGGTGCTGGCCAGATTCCTTCGAAGTAATCATCTCGTTTTCATGAGTCACCTGTGAAAAATGGCTTCATTTCAGGGTAAACTCTAAATCTGTTCGGAAAGCCAAATACCTGTTTCAGGTACCTCATGCCATCTGAACAGCAAAAACCGCGGTCGTGGTGAAATTGGTAGACACGCTATCTTGAGGGGGTAGTGGCGAAAGCTGTGCGAGTTCGAGTCTCGCCGACCGCACCAAATCTCATCGGCAGAAAACCTCATCCAGAGGTTCTTCTTGCCGGTGGCAAGCGGTGAAAAACTCTCGATGAATCTCGACTCCTACCTCCCCGTCCTTTTGTTCATTCTGGTCGGAGTCGGCGTAGGCGTCGCCCCTCAGGTCATCGGATACATTCTCGGCCCCAATCGGCCCGACGCCGCGAAGAATGCTCCCTACGAGTGTGGCTTCGAAGCCTTCGAGGACGCGCGCATGAAGTTCGACGTGCGCTACTACCTCGTCGCGATTCTCTTCATCCTGTTCGATCTCGAAATTGCCTTTCTCTTTCCCTGGGCCATCGCGCTCAAGGAGATTGGCGCTATCGGCTTCTGGGCCATGATGATCTTTCTCGCCATCCTCGTCGTGGGCTTTGCCTACGAGTGGAAAAAGGGCGCGCTCGACTGGGAATGACAAGGAAAGCACACGATGGCCATTGAAGGCGTTCTCAAAGAAGGTTTCGTCACCACCACCTACGACTCGGTGGTGAACTGGGCGAAGACCGGATCTCTCTGGCCGATGACATTCGGCCTCGCATGCTGTGCGGTCGAAATGATGCACGCGGGTGCTGCCCGCTACGACATCGATCGTTTCGGCATGCTGTTTCGTCCGAGCCCGCGCCAGTCCGATCTGATGATCGTGGCTGGCACGTTGTGCAACAAGATGGCGCCGGCCCTGCGCAAGGTCTACGACCAGATGCCCGAGCCGCGCTGGGTGCTGTCGATGGGTTCGTGCGCGAATGGCGGTGGCTACTACCACTACAGCTATTCGGTCGTGCGCGGCTGCGACCGCATCGTGCCCGTCGATGTGTACGTTCCGGGTTGCCCGCCCACCGCCGAAGCATTGCTCTACGGCGTGATCCAGTTGCAGCAGAAGATTCGCCGCACCAACACCATTGCCCGCGCCTGAGAGATTGCCGACGATGACTGACTTTGCAATTTCGCCGGAGGTGCTGCGCGCCACCATCGCCGAGACGCTTGGCGCCAAGGCCAGGAGCGTGACGCTTGCCCTGGAAGAGGTGACCGTGGTGGTCGGTGCCGCCGATTACATTGAAGCCGCCTTGCTGCTGCGCGACGCGCCCGGCTGCCGCTTCGAGCAATTGATCGACCTCTGCGGCATGGACTATTCCGACTACCGCGAAGGCGAGTGGCAGGGCGAGCGCTATGGCGTCGTCACGCACCTGCTGTCGGTGAGCCTCAACCAGCGCGTGCGCCTCAAGGTGTTTGCGCCGAGCGAAGACCTGCCCGTGGTCGACTCGCTCCAGCCCGTCTGGAGCGCCGCCACCTGGTTCGAGCGCGAAGCCTTCGACCTGTACGGCATCGTGTTCGATGGCCACGACGACCTGCGCCGCATCCTGACCGACTACGGCTTCATCGGCCACCCGTTCCGCAAGGACTTCCCGGTGTCGGGTCACGTCGAGATGCGTTACGACGAAGAGCAGAAGCGCGTGGTCTACCAGCCGGTATCGATCGAGCCGCGGGAAATCACGCCGCGCGTGATCCGCGAAGACAACTACGGCGGCGGTTTGCACTGATATGGCCGAAATCAAGAACTACACCCTCAACTTCGGCCCCCAGCATCCGGCCGCGCACGGCGTGCTGCGCCTGGTGCTCGAGCTCGACGGCGAAGTGATCCAGCGCGCCGACCCGCATATCGGCCTGCTTCACCGCGCCACCGAGAAGCTCGCCGAGTCGCGCACCTTCATCCAGTCGCTGCCTTACATGGACCGTCTCGACTACGTGTCGATGATGTCCAACGAGCACGCCTACTGCCTCGCCATCGAGCGGATGATGGGCCTCGATGTGCCGATCCGCGCGCAGTACATCCGCGTGATGTTTGCCGAGATCACCCGCCTGCTGAACCACCTGCTGTGGCTCGGCGCGCACGGTCTCGACTGCGGTGCGATGAACATGCTCATCTACTGCTTCCGCGAGCGTGAAGACCTGTTCGACATGTACGAGGCCGTGTCCGGCGCGCGCATGCACGCGGCGTACTTCCGTCCGGGCGGTGTCTATCGCGACCTGCCGGACGCGATGCCACAGTACAAGGTCAGCAAGATCAAGAACGCGAAGGCCATCGAGCGCTTGAACGAAGATCGCCAAGGGTCGCTGCTCGACTTCGTCGACGCTTTCTGCAAGCGCTTCCCGAAGATGGTCGACGAGTACGAGACGCTGCTCACCGACAACCGCATCTGGAAGCAGCGCACCGTGGGCATCGGCGTGGTCACGCCGGAGCGCGCGCTGAACCTCGGCTTCACCGGCCCGATGCTGCGTGGCTCGGGCGTCGAATGGGACCTGCGCAAGAAGCAGCCTTACGACGTCTACGGCCAGATGCAGTTCGACGTGCCCGTGGGCAAGACTGGCGACTGCTACGACCGTTACCTCGTGCGCGTGGAAGAAATGCGCCAGGCCAACAAGATCATCCAGCAGTGCTCGGCATGGCTGCGCGCCAACCCCGGCCCGGTGATCACCGACAACCACAAGGTTGCCGCGCCCGCGCGCGAATCGATGAAGGCGAACATGGAGGAGCTGATCCACCATTTCAAGCTCTTCACCGAAGGCTTCCATGTGCCCGAAGGCGAAGCGTATGCCGCCGTCGAGCATCCGAAGGGCGAGTTCGGCATCTATCTCGTGAGCGACGGCGCCAACAAGCCGTACCGCCTGAAGATCCGCGCCCCTGGTTTCCCGCACCTCGCCGCCCTCGACGAAATGTCGCGCGGCCACATGATCGCCGACGCTGTCGCGGTGATCGGCACGATGGACATCGTGTTCGGTGAAATCGACAGGTGAGAAAGAGCGAATGACGACTTCCTCAACCCATCACCTTGACGCGGCCCCTTCGGCCCCGTTGAAGGACGAGATCCTCGAGCGCTTTGCGCGAGAGGTCGCCAAGTACCCCGAAGCGGGCAAGCAATCCGCCGTGATGGCCTGCCTCGCCATCGTCCAGCAGGACGAGGGCTACGTCAGCCTGCAGCGCGAGCGCGAGATTGCCGAGTACCTCGGCATGGCGCCCATCGCCGTGCATGAAGTGACGACCTTCTACAACATGTACAACCAGCATCCGGTGGGCAAGTTCAAGCTCAACGTGTGCACCAACCTGCCTTGCCAGCTGCGTGACGGCGTCACGGCCCTCGTGCACCTCGAGAAGAAGCTCGGCATCAAGATGGGCGAGACCACGGCCGACGGCGTGTTCACGCTGCAGCAGAGCGAATGCCTGGGCGCTTGTGCCGATTCGCCCGTGATGCTGGTCAACGACCGCACCATGTGCAGCTTCATGAGCAACGACAAGCTCGACCAGCTCATCGAGGGCCTGCGTGGCTCCGTGAAAGGGGAGGCCGCCTGATGTCGCCCGAACAAGTTCTCCAGCAGTTCCAGGCCACGGGCGTCCAGACCTGTTTCCACGACCGCCACATCGAGCCGCAGATCTATGCCGGCCTGAATGGCACCAACTGGCGCCTGGCCGACTACGAGGCGCGCGGCGGCTACAAGGCGCTGCGCAAGATCCTCACCGAGGGCCTCACGCCCGACCAAGTGATCGCCGAGGTGAAGGCCTCGGGCCTGCGCGGCCGTGGCGGCGCGGGTTTTCCGACCGGCCTGAAGTGGAGCTTCATGCCCCGCCAGTTTCCGGGCCAGAAGTACCTCGTCTGCAATTCGGACGAAGGCGAGCCCGGCACCTGCAAGGACCGCGACATCCTGCAGTTCAACCCGCACATCGTGATCGAAGGCATGGCCATCGCCGCGTATGCGATGGGCATCAGCGTGGGCTACAACTACATCCACGGCGAGATCTTCCAGAGCTACGACCGCTTCGAGGAAGCCCTCGAAGAAGCGCGTGCCGCGGGCTACCTCGGCGACAAGATCATGGGCAGCACGTACAACTTCCAGTTGCACGCCGCCCACGGTTTCGGCGCCTACATCTGCGGCGAGGAAACCGCGCTGCTCGAATCGCTCGAAGGCAAGAAGGGCCAGCCGCGCTTCAAGCCGCCGTTCCCGGCGAGCTTTGGCCTGTACGGCAAGCCGACCACCATCAACAACACCGAGACCTTCGCGGCGGTGCCCTGGATCATCAACAACGGCGGTCCGGCCTACCTCGAATGCGGCAAGCCGAACAATGGCGGCACCAAGATCTATTCGGTCAGCGGCGACGTCGAGCTGCCCGGCAACTACGAAGTGCCCATGGGCACGCCGTTCTCCAAGCTGCTCGAACTGGCCGGCGGCGTGCGCAAGGGCCGCACGCTCAAGGCGGTGATCCCCGGTGGCTCGTCGTCGCCGGTGCTGCCGGCCGACATCATGATGGCCTGCACCATGGACTACGACTCCATCGCCAAGGCCGGCTCCATGCTGGGCTCGGGCGCGGTGATCGTCATGGACGACAGCCGCTCGATGGTCGAGTCGCTCAAGCGCCTCTCGTACTTCTACATGCACGAGTCCTGTGGCCAGTGCACGCCGTGCCGTGAAGGCACCGGCTGGCTCTACCGCGTGGTAGACCGCATCCATAACGGTCAGGGCAAGCCCAGCGACATGCAACTGCTGGACTCCGTTGCCGGCGACATCATGGGCCGCACCATCTGTGCGCTCGGCGATGCGGCGGCCATGCCCGTGCGTGCCATGATCAAGCACTTCCGCCATGAGTTCGAGGCCCTGATTCCAGGCCACGTCCCGACGGAGCCCGTCAAGGCATGAACCGCCGGGCCGCTCCCAAGGTGAATACCGCAGCCGAAGGCGGAGGCTGTCTGTTGGCGCGAGAAGAAACATACTCATGATCGAAATCGAACTCGACGGCAAGAAGGTCGAAGTGACCGAAGGCAGCATGGTGATGCATGCGGCCGACAAGGCGGGCACGTACATCCCGCACTTCTGCTATCACAAGAAACTCAGCATCGCGGCCAACTGCCGCATGTGCCTGGTCGACGTGGAAAAGGCGCCCAAGCCGATGCCGGCCTGCGCCACGCCCGTCACGCAGGGCATGATCGTTCGCACCAAGAGCGAAAAGGCCATCAAGGCGCAGCAGTCGGTCATGGAGTTCCTCCTGATCAATCACCCGCTGGATTGCCCGATCTGCGACCAGGGCGGCGAATGCCAGCTGCAAGATTTGGCGGTGGGCTACGGCGGTTCTTCCTCGCGCTACGAGGAAGAAAAGCGCGTCGTGTTCCACAAGGATGTCGGCCCGCTGATCAGCATGGAAGAAATGAGCCGCTGCATCCACTGCACGCGCTGTGTCCGTTTCGGCCAGGAAGTGGCCGGCGTGATGGAGCTCGGCATGTCGCACCGCGGCGAGCACTCCGAAATCGAAACCTTCCTCGGCGACTCGGTCGATTCCGAACTGTCGGGCAACATGATCGACATCTGCCCGGTCGGAGCGCTCACGAGCAAGCCGTTCCGCTACAGCGCCCGCACCTGGGAGCTGTCGCGCCGCAAGTCGGTGAGCCCGCACGATTCCACCGGTGCGAACCTGATCGTCCAGGTCAAGAACAACCGCGTGATGCGCGTGGTGCCGCTCGAGAACGAGGACGTCAACGAATGCTGGATCGCCGACCGCGACCGCTTCTCGTACGAAGCGCTCAACGGCCCCGAGCGCCTGACGCAGCCCATGCTGAAGCAGGGCGGTCAATGGCAGCAGGTCGACTGGCAGACGGCGCTCGAGTACGTCGCCAACGGCCTCAAGCAGATCAAGGCCGACCACGGTGCGCAAAGCATCGGCACGCTGGTCAGCCCGCACAGCACGCTCGAAGAGCTGCAGCTCGCCGCCATGCTCACGCGTGAACTGGGTAGCGACAACATCGACTACCGCCTGCGCAACGCCGAATTCACGGCGTTCGAGGGCGTGCGCTGGCTCGGCACCTCGATCGCATCGCTCACGCAAGTGCAGCGCGCTCTGGTCGTCGGTTCGAACCTGCGCAAGGAACATCCGCTGTTCGCGCAGCGCATCCGCCAGGCCGTGCGCAAGGGCGCCGCGCTGTCGGTGATCACCTCGGCGAGCCTGATGGCCGCCCGCGACGCCTGGGCCATCGACGTGGCGCAATCGTCCATCGTCGAAGCCGACCAGTGGGTCGAAGCGCTGGCCGCCGTGGCCGCTGCGGTCGGTGAAACCAACGGCGCAGCCGCGCCACTGGCACCGAAGAACGCACCCGATGCCGCCGCCAAGGCCATCGCAGCCTCGCTGCTGAGTGGCGAACGCAAGGCCATCCTGCTCGGCAACGCCGCCGCCCATCACGCTCAAGCCAGCAGCCTGCTGGCCCTGGCGAACTGGATCGGGGCGCAAACCGGCGCCACCGTCGGCTACCTGACCGAGGCCGCCAACACCGTGGGCGCGCAGATCGTCGGCGCGTTCCCGAAGAACGGCGGCCTCGATGCCGGCCGCATGCTCGCCGCAGGCTCCGGCTTGAAGGCCGTGATGCTGCTGAACACCGAGCCGGTGTTCGATTCGGCAGTCGGCGCCGCCGCGGCCGATGTCATCGGCAATGCGCAGATGGTCGTCACGCTGAGCCCCTTCAAGGCCAATCTCGAGTTCAGCGACGTGCTGTTGCCCATCGCACCGTTCACCGAGACCCCGGGCACCTTCGTCAATGCCGAAGGCCGCCTGCAAGGGTTCCATGCCGTCGTGAAGCCGCAAGGCGAAACGCGTCCGGCATGGAAGGTGCTGCGCGTGCTGGCCAACCTGCTGGGCCTGCCGGGCTTCGCGTTCGAATCGACCGCCGAGGTGCTGGCCACCATCGGTGACAAGGGCGCGGTGCCGGCGAATGCGCTGAGCAACGCCACGTCCGCGAAGGCCGTCGCCTCCGGCGGAGCGGCTGCCGCGCCCGTGGTCGCGAGCATCTACCAACTGGATTCGATCGTGCGCCGCGCGCCATCGCTGCAACTGACCGCTGATGCGCGCAATGCATCGGCCGCACCGGCACGTGCCGAGGAGGCACTGGCATGATCGACGCAATTCATGGCTTCGGCCAGGGGCTGGTCGCCGCAGGCTGGTGGACCGCCGTGGTCTGGCCCGTGATCTGGACGCTGATCAAGATCATCGTGGTCGTCCTCCCGCTGATGGGTGCCGTGGCGTATCTCACGCTATGGGAACGCAAGGCCATCGGCTTCACGCAGATCCGCATCGGCCCGAACCGCATCGGGCCGCTGGGCCTGCTCCAGCCGATCGCCGACGCGCTCAAGCTGATGACCAAGGAAATCATTCTTCCGACGGTCGCCAACAAGGGCCTGTTCCTGCTGGGCCCGATCATGACCATCATGCCGGCGCTGGCCGCATGGGCCGTGATTCCCTTCGGTCCCGACGTGGCGCTGGCCAACATCAACGCCGGCCTGCTGTTCGTGATGGCCATCACCTCGCTCGAGGTGTACGGCGTGATCATCGCCGGCTGGGCTTCGAACTCGAAGTACGCCTTCCTGGGCGCGCTGCGCGCCTCGGCACAGATGGTGAGCTACGAAATCGCGATGGGCTTCTGCTTCGTCGTGGTGCTGATGGTCACGGGCAGCCTGAACATGAGCGAGATCGTGAACGTCCAGGGCAAGGGCATGTTCGCCAACATGGGCGTGGGCTTGCTGTCGTGGAACTGGCTGCCGCTGCTGCCGATCTTCGTCGTCTACTTCATCTCGGGACTCGCCGAAACCAACCGCCACCCGTTCGACGTGGTGGAAGGCGAGTCCGAAATCGTGGCCGGCCACATGATCGAGTACTCGGGCATGAGCTTCGCGATGTTCTTCCTGGCCGAGTACGCCAACATGTGGCTCGTCTCGATCCTGACCGTGGTGCTGTTCCTCGGCGGATGGCTGCCGCCGTTCGAGTTCCTGAGCTTCATCCCGGGCTGGATCTGGCTCGGCGCCAAGACCTTCTGCGTGGTCACCATGTTCCTGTGGGTGCGCTCGACGTTCCCGCGCTTCCGCTATGACCAGATCATGCGTCTGGGCTGGAAGATCTTCATTCCCGTCACTCTCGTGTGGCTGGTCGTGGTCGGTGGCTGGATGCAGACGCCGTTCAACATCTGGAAATAACAGGAAGCGCCAACATCATGACTGCTTCGCACACCGCCGGCGCGCTGGCGCGCCCTTCCAAACTCGCGTCTGCGCCTTTTTCGCTCAAGGACTTCCTGAGCAGCTTCATGCTGTTCGAATTGTTCAAGGGCCTGGCCATCACCGGCAAGTACGCCTTCGCCCGCAAGATCACGGTGCAGTTCCCCGAGGAGAAGACGCCGCTGTCGCCGCGTTTCCGCGGCCTGCACGCGCTGCGCCGCTATGAGAATGGCGAAGAGCGCTGCATCGCCTGCAAGCTCTGCGAAGCCGTCTGCCCGGCGCTGGCCATCACCATCGAATCGGATGTGCGCGACGACGGCTCGCGCCGCACCACGCGCTATGACATCGACCTGACCAAGTGCATCTTCTGCGGCTTCTGCGAAGAGAGCTGCCCGGTCGACTCGATCGTCGAGACGCACATCTTCGAATACCACGGCGAAAAGCGCGGCGACCTGTACTTCACCAAG
>Ga0209050_1003127_pt1 | contig 12647 bp, 15 predicted proteins | sample Araplavi_mTSA_r2_FD_184276 | JGI IMG/M metagenome (GOLD analysis project Ga0209050, IMG submission 184276) | Arabidopsis root microbial communities from North Carolina, USA - plate scrape MF_Cvi_mTSA_r2 (SPAdes) (version 2) | ecosystem: Host-associated > Plants > Roots > Endosphere | place: USA...
CTCCGGCCGCACCGACCCGTCCTTCGGGGGCAGGTCGCGGACATGGCCGAAGGAGGCCAGCACCTTATAATCGCCGCCAAGATACTTGTTGATGGTCTTGGCTTTGGCTGGGGATTCGACGACGACGACTTTCATGGATTGCTTCGTTCAGCCCTTAAGGATCCCGGGGATCGCGGCGTTAATATTTGCACTCAGGCAGCCTGCATCAACAGGGAGACCCGGTTTCCCGGATGCCGTTCCAGCCGGCCCGCCAGGTCCAATTCCAGCAGCACCATGCCCAGAACGGGGGGCGAGCAATGACACTGCCGGACCAGTTCGTCAACCATCACCGGGCTTGGGCCTAGGAGGGAAAGCACTTCGTCCCGTACCCGATCCGCCTCACTTAATGTATTAATTTCAGAAGCTTGAGTTTCAAATTTCAAGTTCTCGTGAAACTTTAAGTCAAGCCCGGTAAGGCCGTCCAGGGACTCCAGAACCTGGGCGAATGAAGCATCGGCCAGAAGGACCGATAAATCCTGCAAAGTACCGAGAGAATCCGGAAATAGGGGAGTCATGACCTCCTGGGAGCATAGGTGGTCCTGGGGTGCCGTGAGCGCAACTGGGCGTGTTTTTGAGGTCCGCCGATCCACGGAAAGATGCGTTATTGGATTGATAGCTGTAGGGTCATCTCTCATTCGAATCGCAATCTGCCGAGATGGCCTGGACGAAAACTACTGCATTCCGCGCTCGCGATATTGGGAAGACGATCAAGCGTCTTCGGCGACGGGCAGGTAAGTCGCAGGGCGACGTGGCCCGGCGATCGGGTATCTCGATCCAGACGATCTCGAACATCGAGGTCGGCCGGGTGATGCCGGACCTCCACTCCCTATGCTCTATCGCGGAGGGCATCGGAGTGGAACCTCATATGATAATAAGGCATGGCTTCTCGCGGGGTACTGCCAAGGACACCGCAGACCGAGCAGAGGCGATGGACATCCTCGCCGATCTTGGCCCCGCGGCGACGAAGCTCGCGCTCGAACAGCTTCGTGCGATTTCTAACTGGCAGCGAGCAACTTCTCCTAAAGTTAAGCTCAAACCCTAGGTAATTTTGCCTGTGGGATAGAGGCTGTCCGGAACCTGACAGGCCCGAAGATCGCGGCCTTTCTGGGAGCGACAGCGCTTCAATGGTCAAGCGACCGATCACATAAATGACGGCAGGCGTGGCTAACAATGTTGGCGGCGCGCGCTGCCGCATGGCAGCGCGGCATCTCCGCAACCGAGCAAAGTCCATCTTAGTCGACTTCAACCGCGAGTTTACGGTTCGTTTACCGCATCGACCGGAATACTCGCGCACAAGTAATTTGGAGGATACGTTGACCGATCATTTTGAGACGCGTGAGGAGGACGGGAAAAAATTGCTCGACCAACTGCGTGCAAAGGTCGAGCGGGGAGATATCGTTGCGGTCCACAGTTACGGACCCGCGGATTTGACCGTAACGCATTCGGTTGGCTACACGACGTATGGTCTGCCCGAGATTGTCGTGTATGGCCTATCGGAGGAGAGTGCCGACGCCATATTTAGAACGATGTTCGCTCAGATGGAGAAGCGAACGGTCATAGAAATGTGGGCGCCCTATCGGATGCGCATGATCTGGCCGGAGAACGCACCGCGGCTCGTCCCTCTATTGCAAAGCCTCTTCCCAGACAGGTTCACTTTGGCGCAGTTCCTTTGGCCCGATCAAAACGGGTTCTATCCTGGTCAGCGGCGGTTTGATCGGAGCCTCCGCGAGCGGCAGCCTCGGGTCTGGGAAATCAAGAGAATTCCCACACGGGCGATCCCCGCCAAAGCGTGGTCAGCGGAATGGTCCATGAGCAGCATATCCTATGAACGCTCTCAGCCGGCGACAACTGAGAGGGTGAACTCCTATGCAAGCGTCCATGCCGATTAGGCAAGACGGAATGTTTGCCAATCGAACCTCGGCCTGAGACCGCGATCACTCTTGTTGAAGCGCAATCTCGGCTCGATTGATCAGGCCGACAGCGCGGAACGAGTTCTTATTGATATCGATGCCGACGACGGCGACTTCAGGTTTCTGGCGCGGCGTTCTTCTTTGTCCGGATACCCTGCTGGAGTACCCGGCTCGCCGTGCTCGAATGGGTCCTCAATCTCGAGAACGATCCGGCTGGCGCCGTGCGGCTGAACCTTACGCGCAAGGCGGATGCTCACGTCGCGGCATTGCCGCTTTGCGTTATCGCTATTGGCAGGGATCCGGCCGATGGTACCGACCGCGGTGCCGGAGTTACTTGCTCCAGTGACCCAGCACCCACTCCCACCGGTGAGTGCCGTAGTCGAAGCGCCAATGGGCTTTGACCCATTTCTTCGCGCCCAGCGGCCGCAGCGTCTGTAGGTTCTGCATCCGATCGAGCGGTTTGGGGGGCTTGGGCGGCCTCGGCGCGCCCAGCTTTCGATAGGCCATCCTAGTTTCTCCTCTCTACCGATTTCGTTTCCAGCGGCGCGTCGACCCACTGGATCCGGTTGCTGCGAAGCCAGAAATGGCTCCCGCACTTCTCCTTCGGCATCCAAAGCGATGGGTAGAGCGTTGCGCGGCCATCCATTGCTTCAAGGCGCCAAGTGGCTTTCTGGCCGCGCCGAAGACTGACGTCGATGCGCTCGCCGCAGCCGCAGGGGCAGGCGAGAATGGCCCACTTGGGATTGGGATCGCCGACAACGTAGAGGTCGTGGCGGAGCCGCTTTGGGAGATCGGCCATGCTTTCTAGAACGACGATGTTGTCGACCTTGTGCCGGCGCCAGAACCGCTTCCAGATGAGCTTGAGCGTTTGAAATACCGTCATGGCCGGTCTGCCCTCCAAACGAGATCAAGGAGGGGTTCGGCATCGCCGCGATTCCATCGGTTCCGGTCACCGCAGAAACACTCCGGCCGCGGCGCCGCCGAATTGGTGCGCAGCCTGGTGTCGTCGAAGAGATGGATAACCTCCGAACTCTGGCGGTCGGCGCCGAGATAACCGGTCAGCCGATGAAGAAGCTCGGCAACCGCGGAAGACGCCACCATGCTGGTGAAGGGCACGATGGCCGGCGCGCGCGTGCCAAGCTTGGGGATGTAACCCTCCCGCTCAAGCTCCTTCGCCCCGTCCGGATCCAAAGCCCAAAGGGACTCAGCCCGGATCCGCTCGGCCGAGAGACGGCCGCGACAGTTGAGACAGGCGACGCCGGGCAGGAGGGTCGTCACGCGGCCCTGAATTGCGCTGATGATCCCTTCGTCGGAGTCAATTTTCACGCCCATGTCGAAGACCGGGATCGAGTAGTAGACCGCGAATTTCGTCAGCAGCGACCGCCCCCATTCATCGTCGGTGCAGCCGAACAGAATGTCACACTCCCTGAGCTGCTCGATCGCATCACGGAAGGTGATGGACTTCGGGATGACGGTGATCTTGGTCCCCAGGCCGATATCGGCGGCAAGCCGCTCGATGAGCTTCACCTTCGGAAGGCCGGCGTCGACCACCCGGGAGCTGTAGACCCGGTTGACGTTTGAGGGATCGAAGACGTCGCCATCGGCGGTCACCAGATGGCCGACGCCCAGGCGCAGCAGCTGCTCCGAAACGCAGGAACCGGTGCCGCCGGCGCCCACGACCCCAACGGTGAGCTTGCCGAGGACCCGCTGAATCTCCGGACCGAATGCGCGGATCTGCCGATCGAAGAACGGCGGAGGGGCTGCATCGGCGGGGCTGCTCGGAAAGAGAAACCGAAAGCGGTCGCCGATGATGCGGATGCGCTCGATCGGCGCGACCTCGCCCGTCTCCAGCCAGACGCGGGCGGCGGAAATGTCTCCGTCGCAGAAGACGAGGCTGCCATGGACACCGGCCGTCCGGATCCGGATATAGGCCGAGCGGAAAAACTTGCGCTCCTCCGCATCATCCTGAGGCGAGTGGGTCGGGTACCCGGAGGGGTGGGAATGGACAAAGAGGAGACAAGACCTCGCGTCGTCCGCCCGCTTCATGGCCCGGGTGAACGAAGTCGAGTCGATGCTCATATGCACGGCCGACGCCGACAGGATGCGCTCGTCCTCGACGGGTATCACCTCACGGACCAGGAGCCTCGTCTCCGCCGGCGTCCGAACCGGACGGCAGATGAGGTATGCGGCCTGCTCGACGCCGGGCCGCGACGTCAGGTGGTGCTTCAGGGACTCGTAGTCTGCTTCGAGGAAGGTGGCTGTGTATTTCATCAGATCCCGCGGGTGATTTCCTGACGGATCGAGGTGATGAACGTCCGCAAGGTGTCGGAACCGGGCCGCCAGGGCTGGACGAAGTGGCGGGACCAGCGCTGCCAGTTCCGCTCGTTGTGGATCTCGTGATGCTCACATCTCTCCGGCCAGTTCCCGTTCCTGAGCTTCACGTCCGGATAGGTCCAGAACATATCGAGCGTGGCGTTCGGATACCCCGCCGGCAGGATGATCATCAGGTCCGCGCGCGAGGGGCTGTAGGCCGGCGCGAGGTCGAAGTTCTCGATCACGACCTCCAGCCCCGACGCCGCGGGGATCACGCGATAGACGTAGCCCTTCTCTTCCAGGAACTCGCGGTCGATCTCCGGGAGCAGGGGCTGGACGTCGCCGTCAGCCGTGGCGGGCACCCGGGTTGAGGGAGCCCTGCACGCTGTAGAAGACGTCGTGCTCCTTCAGATCGATCTTGGTCGCGTCGTTCGGGATCTTCTGGTCGTCGCCACGGCCGCGGACCTCGCGGAAGAGGTCGTATCCAGCCTGCACGTGGCCCAGGAGGTAGAGCGCCGCGCCGGTGGTGGGGTCGGGCGACTTCAACTCCTTCTTATCGATCGTGATCTTCACCTGGTGGCCGTGGCCGCGATCGTCGCCGCCCTTGCCCTTGTTGTCGTCGGTCATGGAATCGCTCCGCAAAGTAGTTGTTTCGCATATGTAAGCTTACGAAGCTTACACTGTCAAGAAAAAAGGGGGCTGCCCTTAGAACGACAGTTGCGAACCGGTATCGAGAGGGAACAGTTCGTCGATGCGGATGCGCGCAACGGCCGGATTTACCTCGAAAATTTCAGCCAGCGCCCTGGCAGCGGCTTCCCGCTTCGAAGGCTCGATCGTCTTCGCTCCGAAACTGCCGATAGACGAGACGAATTCGGCGCCGGCCAGTTCGACCAGCCGGCGCGGCATAAGGAAGCCGCCGATCGCCTTGTTGGCCTGAAACTCCCACCAGCGATCACTGTGGCTGGCATGGCCCTTCGATTCGTCATGGACGTCGCGGCACAGAATACGCGGTGTGGTGTCGGCGTCGTTGAAAAGCGATGCCGGCTTGGCGCCCATGGCGAAGAGATAGGCATGCATCAGGCCATGGCCGGCCTCGTGGGCGAGGGTCGTCCGGATCCGGCGCTCATTAACCTTCGAGTTGCCGCCGGCTTCGAGTGCGGTGCTCAGAACAATGTCTTCCACCGCGCCCTTCGGGCCGAAGCGAGTGAAGCCCAGGACGCCCGCCGGCATATCCTCATAGGAGTGCGAAATCTTAAAGTGCTTCTCGATGAAACGATCGATGCGGATGGGTTGGGGCGTTTGCGGCAAAAGACCGACGCCGCGGAGTGCCTGTACGCACATATGTTCGATTTCTTGGGGCTTGAAGAATGGTCGTTCGGTGAACGGCCCCTTGTTGGTTCGAACAGTCTTCATCAAAGTTATTTTTTCTTTCGAGGATGTTTTGAATTCGCAAATGCCAGGAGTTCGTCTGGCTTAATTCCGTGATCCAATACAGTTCGAAAGGCCAGCGCGTATCTTGGATCGTGCGCAGTTGCTTTCTTTATCTCTTCAATTGGCGGCCGGATATCATGTTCCCTGAGCTCTTCGAAAGTAACCGAGAGCACCGTCGCCATATCTTTCAATATCTTCTCAGAAGGGAATCTACGTCCTAATTCAACGTCCGAAATGAATGCAGCAGAGCAATCCAGTTTTTTCGCAAACTCACGAAGCGATAAATCTCGCTCATCCCTGAGTTCCCGAAGATATTCCCCAAGAGGCATCACTGTAAGCTTACTATGCGTACTAGATTCGGTCAAGGCCAACAACCTCCAGTTTTTTGCTTCTTAACACTATTGGATAGCTTGGGAACTCCCAAGACTTGATTACCTCCCTTTGACGTTTCAGAGGAGGTATTCCCGCCGGTTCCGACTTTCGACAATGGTTCTCGAGAAATTCGTCAGAACCTTCACTCAGAAATGTCTCGAAACCTTGCAATGGGATGCAAGTAAAGTTCTCACTTCCTCAGTATCAGTACCCTCTTTATCCGGCTATTCCTCAAGCTCAGAGGAGCCAGGCCGCCTGGCTCGGCCGTGAGTTTGGGTGATCCGGAACCGATTTCCGTCGAACTCCGCCATCGTCAGCCTGCCGCTGTCATTGGCGCGCGTATCAAGATTTATTCGATTGGTGAGAAGTTCCGGCTGATCTCGGGGGGTATGGCCGTGGACCACGACGACGCCTCCTTCGAATAGTTCTTCGTGTGCGAAGAAGGGCCAACGGACCCAGAGAGGATCCACATCCTCATCGACATCGCGACGGCGCCAGTCCCTCGCCAGGAGTTCGGCGATGGGAACGGCCGGATTGACGCCACCATGCACAAACAGATATCCGCCGACGTAGACGTGATTGGGCATCGCGAAGAACCGATCGAGGCGGCGCTCGCCCAACGCGCCGCGGACGGCGCCCAGGAACGTTGTCGAAGTCCTGGTGTCTTCAGCCGACATATCGCAACCCAATTCGCGAGCGACATCGCGTCCGCCGTTATCGAGCCAGACACCAAGCAGCTCGGTGAGCTCATTATGCGAAGCGAGAAGTACACTGGCCATGAGTTGCTCATGGTTGCCGGGCAGGTTGACGACTTCGAGACCTTCGACGCCGTCAAGTGCCATCCGTAGAGTCCGAACCGACCAGGGGCCTTTGTCGATGTAATCGCCGAGGTGAACCAGAAGGGCGCCAGGTCGCGCCACGCGGCGAATCTCCATATGCAGCGCCTCCAGCAGGTCTGCCCGACCGTGAATGTCGCCAATGGCGAAGACTTGACGAGACGCCTTCGCCGGCGCCTCCTGCCAGTCCCACGTTTCGATCCGGATCGGCTTCGGGCCCGTCATAACTCGATCAGCTCCCGGCGAAACCCGCAGTCCTCACCCGGATAGCCGCGCTGGTTCGAATAGACACGCGTCTTGCCGATGCGATAGTCCACGCCCCAATGCGTATGGCCGTGAATCCAGAGGTCCGGCTGATACTGCAGGATGAAGCCTTCGAGATTGGATGCGAACGCCGGCGACAGCTCACCGCCGATGTATCGAGGTGGTTGGCTGCGGTTGCTCGGCGCATGATGGGTCACAACGATCGTCGGCCCATCGTGCGATATCCGCAACCGCTCCTCCAGCCAACCGAGAGACTCGCGGTGGAGGTCGATCGTGTGTTCGGGCCGGAAGATCTCTCCCCGGAAGCCGATAAGCCGGAAATCGTTCATTTTGGTTGCGGCGGCCTTCATGGCTTCTCCCTGACGGTGCGCGCCGTTGCCCAAGAAGTCGCTCCAAAGAATGCAGCCGAGGACGCGGACCGCGCGCCCTTTGATCGTGAGTATCCGCTCATCTCGTTCGAGAAAGAATACTTCATCCGATGCTGCTGCTCGGCAAGTCGCGATGACTTCATCGTAGTCCGCGCCATACGCCTCATGGTTTCCAGCAATGACGATCTTTGGAAACGGCCCGGCGAAGTGTGTCGCCGCCAGATGCACGCCGCTTGCACGCGGTCCGGTGTCTCCGGCAATAATCAGCAGATCCGGCGTTTCCACAAGCGGGAAATCGAACAAGTCGAACTCGCAATGGAGATCGCTCATCGCAATGAGGCGGATCGCCATGCCTATCTCCACATGTCGCGCACACGTGCGGCGACGGTATGATGCGCGCCTGCGAGCCTGGCGGAGGTTCGGAACGCTTCGACCTTCGGCCAGGTGCGCTGTTCGAAGTGCTGAAGCAGCTCCGGTGGAATGAATCGTGTCCGCGCCGCTGTAACTGCACGATCGCCGAAGGCGGGCTGGCCGTGGGTGAAAAACTGGCGCGGCTGGAGAATGTGGAGCTCATTCTTCGCGCGCGTCATGGCAACATAGAGAAGACGGCGTTCTTCTTCTATCTCGGCCGTGGTTCCGGTGCCGAGGTCCGCTGGGATGCACCCGTCGACAACGTTCAGGACGAAGACGGTTGTCCATTCCAGCCCCTTCGCCGAGTGAATTGTCGAGAGAATCACATAATCCTCGTCGAGATGCGGCACACCGGCTTCATCGCTCGAGGATTCCGGCGGATCCAGCGTGAGCTCGGTCAGGAATTCCTCGCGCGAGGCGAAGCCGGCGGCGATCTGTTGCAGTTGCTCGAGATCGGCCATCCGGGCGCGCGGGTCTTCATAGCCCATCTCCAGGAAGGGCGCATACCAGATCCGGACCGCGTCGAACTCCGAGGGCCATCCGGCCAAGGTCGATCGAAGCTTCCGGAGCAGGATTAGAAACTCCGACCACAAGCTTAGGCACGCCGGCGGCGGCGTGAAATCCTCCAACGCGGCAAACGGGGCCAGCGAGCTGCCGGCCTTGCTCAAGAGCCTCGAGGCCGTCTTTCGGCCGATACCAGGCAGCAGCTGCAGCACCCTGAATCCGGCCACACTGTCTCTGGGGTTTGTGGCGAACTTCAGGACCGCCACGACGTCTTTGACATGAGCGGAATCGATGAACTTCAATCCGCCGAATTTTATGTAGGGAATATTGCGACGGGCGAGCTCGATCTCGAGCTGAGCGCTGTGATGTCCCGCTCGAAAGAGAACCGCCTGGGACTTCAGTTTGAGGCCTCTGTCATGGTTCTCGAGAATTCGGTCCGCCACATAGCGGGCCTGGTCGATGCCGTCCGGCACCGTCACCAGAATGGGCTTTTGATCACTCGCCCGTTCCGACCACAGGCGCTTGGCGAAGCGTTCCCCGGCGAGCCCGATGACTGCGTTCGAAGCCTCGAGGATCGGAACGGATGATCTGTAGTTCCGCTCCAGGGTCACGATCTCAGCTGCCGGCTGATACTGTACCGGGAAATCCAGGATGTTCCGCACGGTCGCGGCTCTGAAGCTGTAGATAGCCTGCGCGTCGTCGCCGACGACGGTCACGCCGCGGCCGTCCGGCTTCAGAAAACTGATGATCGAGGATTGGATGCGGTTCGTATCCTGATACTCGTCGACCATGACATGGTCGAACCTCTGACCGATATCCTGCGCGATCTCTGCAACTTCCATGGCGCGCGACCAGTAAAGTAGGAGGTCGTCATAATCGAGCACGCCCTGCTCTTGCTTCGCCTCGACATAGCCTCCGAACAACTTCTTCAACTCTTCGGACCAGCACTGACACCACGGGAAGACTTCGCTCAGCAGCTCTTCAAGCGGCGCCTCGCTGTTGATGGCTCGCGAATAGATCGAAAGACACGTGGCCTTCGTCGGGAAACGCTTGTCTTTCGAATTCAGGCCGAGGTCATTCCGGATGAGGTTCATGAGATCGGCGGCATCTTCGCGGTCGAGGATCGTGAAGCCAGGATCGATCCCGATAGTGCGTCCGTATTCTCGCAGCAGGCGCACGCCGATGGCGTGGAAGGTGCCAGCCCAAGGAAGGCGGATGTGCCGCCCTGCGGCGCGTCCGACCATTGCCTCCACCCGGCGTTTCATCTCCGCCGCCGCGCGGCGCGAAAACGTCAGCAACAAAATGCGGTGCGGATCGGCGCCCTTTACAATCAGGTGGCCGACGCGGTGCGCCAGGGTGCTGGTCTTTCCGGTGCCGGCACCCGCAATCACGAGCAGCGGTCCCGGGATTCTATCCTCGGTGCCATATTCCACTGCTCGCCTTTGAGCGTGGTTGAGACTGTCCAGGTAGCGGCTTTCCATGTCCAATCCCAGCCCGACCAATGCCTTAGTGAATCCCGGGGCTTGTTGACGCGCCCATGTGAATGTTCTATTTTCGTTCTATTGAACTGCAGTTCAGTGCGGCAGTCAACTGAGGGCGGGGGACCCGATGGCGTTGTTCACAGTGGATGGCGATGGATCACCGCTCGGGATTGCCTCGACAGCGACACCCGAGGCGGCCATGAACCTAGTTCGCTTGCTCTGTCGGGCTCATGAGCGCACCACCGAGGGTCAGGGAGAGATGCGACCGATCTCGATTCTTGCGGCGCGTCCGGCGACATCTTCCGAGGAGATGATGTTTCAAAGGTCGGCGATGTCGGGATGCGTTCGCCTTGCAGGGATCCTCATCCCCGAGGATCTGCAGGCGTCCTGAAGCAAACGCAGCTCCAGGGTGCTTCAACGATCGGGCGTGCTGCGCCGGTTCAATATTGAGCTCTGGGCGTGAGCCAAATGGTCGGCATCACGTATCACAATCGGGGCTCGCGCATCCTCGTACCGCACAATGCCGCAACCTTGAACCACCTGCAGCGCAGAAGCCTCGCTGAGACTTATAGGAGGCACTGTCGCTGTATAGTGTCGCTATGGTGCGTAGACTCGTCCCGAACGCTCAGCTTGAGCGGCCGCGCCGTATGACATCATAGACCGTGTTCAACTTCGTACCTATTAGAGCCCCTTGCCAACACTCGATGAAGGTTCCAACGAGCCTGGGAGAGTATTGCTCGATTCCGGCCAACAATTCGGGATCGGCCATGTTTCCCAAATGAATCATTGCTCCACCGCTAACCCCCTCCGGGGGTGTATTCTTGACGCGTTCGCCGCTTGGCCTCTCTCCGAACTTGGTGAAATCGACGGCGAAGTTATGGGCGCCGTTCGCAAAACGGCGCTCGGCCCCTGGGACCGGGACAGATATCCCTGTGTACTTCCACAGTTTGGATCGCAAGACTGTTTCATCCGGCCTCGGGACCTTATTCTGTGAGACGCGGTATCCCATCACCATGTAGGTATTTCCAGGCTGAGAATCTGGCTCAAGCCGATGGTGGGTCGCCTTGACGAAAGGCACATCGGCCAGTTCCGCGCTAACCGAAGCGGGCAAGTGAACGGCGGCAACATCCACGTGATCGCTATCTGGATTCCCGTCTTTCGCAAGAGTGGTATCGAAGGTGACGTCCAACCGGATCATTCTTGGCATTCCGCCGAGGTAGAGCGATTGATCCTGATATCGCCGGACTACGTGGGCCGCGGTCGACAAGCAGAGCGCATGATCCACCTCGATCAAAACGCCGGTGCCGATCAACTCGGGCCGGTGATCGCTCCGCGCTAGGAAAATCGGGCGGACGGACCGTGCGAAGAGGTCATGGGCAAGCCGGCGCGTCGCAGTCAGTTTCTCCCGAAACACGTCGGCGATGGTCTCTAACACCATTTGAAACCTAGTTGGCTTGCGATCGGTCGATCAGGCCTATGGATCATGTATCGAGAAAGTCCCATTCCATACCCAAGACCCAGCGAAGGGCAGAAAGTTTGCCGTTCAGCATGCCCCACTCGAAATCGTCCCAAGGACCGAGTTGCCCTTCATACCTTCTAGCGACACGCGCCCCTGCCGCACGCGCGACCTCGAGCGTTGCCCGGGTCATTAAGGAAGGATCGTAGGGTCGGTCCTTGGGCATTTCCTCGACGATGGTTATGTCGCCGCGCTCAACGCGCGCCATGAGATTGAGATGCCGATTGTACCAGATCTGATGACACAAAAGGTCTGCAGCCTCTGAAATCTCAGACAACAGGCGTGGCTCCTCGCTGTAAAACAGCATCTCGATATCTTCATCGATTGAAAGGGCGAGAGCCGGATCGCGAAGCAAGTCGTCGAGTTTGGTCGAGTAAAGCGATCGACTCCCGTCAAAAATAGAAGCTATATCTGCATGCGGAGCGCGAGTATCGCCACCGACGATGCTGAAGTCGGCCGTGTTGGCTGTCACAAAGGCATACCGAGCAGACAGGTTCTGATCGTCGACGACGATCTCCGCATAGGTCTCGATCAGGATAGCGTCCGCTGTGCTGTTCTTATTCCCTTGATGGAAAGGCGCGCGCCGATCAAGTCCGCGGTTGGCGGCGCGTTGACGGGCGATGACGCTTGCCACAATAGGCGCCGGACCATTGAGGAGCTTCTCGACAATATCCATCGACTCATTCGAGGCTTCTCCATGGATCGCCAGCTTGTGATCTACGTCGTCCAACTCGCGGATTACGGCGTCGCGCTGCTGCGGTCCACCAAACTGCTTTATGGCATTGCGAACACGCCTGAAGGCATCAGTCTGGCTTGCTTTGGCAGCAGCAAGCACGCGCGCCTTATTTCTATTGAACTCGTCAATGACTATATCTGGAACGAGAAGTTCGACTTCCGACTGATCTACGAGATCGTCGAGGATTGAGAGAAGCGGAAGGTTCCGATAGTCCTTCGCAAGATCGAGCCAGACGCTCGTATCGATCAAAAGCTTGAGCAATGCCATCGCCGCTCCTCGTTCTTTCCTCTCGAGCCTGTTCGCAGGCTTCGGCCAAAGCTGCTGGACCTTGTCATCTGGCCATGGTCGCGTTCCGGCGCAAACGACCTTGCTGGGCTCCGTGAAATCGCGGTCAGTTTATTGATCGATTTTGACGGGCTATGCAACTATTGCGATGAGGTGGCGCATCGATTATGAAACTATCGAA